>Ga0307411_10000693_pt1 | contig 12374 bp, 16 predicted proteins | sample DK1Ometagenome_2_FD_203712 | JGI IMG/M metagenome (GOLD analysis project Ga0307411, IMG submission 203712) | Maize rhizosphere microbial communities from greenhouse at UC Davis, California, United States - DK15-O-1 | ecosystem: Host-associated > Plants > Roots > Rhizosphere > Soil | place: USA...
AGGGCCTGTTCGTTGATGGTCTGAACGTTCTGCATCGTCTTTCCCTTTTGTTCGACTTTGGCCTCGCGGCCTTTCGATGCGTTCTTCTAAGCAACGGCCGTGCCAGTTTCCGGGAACGGCTGATTTGCGCCCATTCTTGGAACCGCAAAACTGCTGAGGCGTGTCGCGCCGCGGGGAGGGCCGCCGAATGTTGGGAAATCGCACAACCCGCCAATTCGTCGTCGATGCGGAGCAGGCGGAGCGTTCCGGCGTTGGGTTCCGGAAACGCAACAATGGAGCTCTTCATGGCCAAGCTGACCCTTCAGGACATTTCAGAAAAGATGCGCGACATCGACTTCGCGATGCTTTCCACCTGGACCGAGGGAGGAGTGATCGCGGCGCGGCCGATGAGCAATAATCGTCAGGTCGAATTCGACGGCGACAGCTATTTCTTCACCTGCGAGGACACGCGCACCGTCGGCGACATCCGACGCGAGCCCAGCGTCGGCCTGAGCTACCAGGGGAAATCCGGAATGCTTGGCATGAAGCCCTTCTTCATTACAGTCGAGGGTCGGGCCGAACTAATCGACGACAAGGGCCGCTTTGCAGAGCATTGGACCAAGGATCTCGACGCCTGGTTCAAGGAGGGTATCGGCACGCCCGGCCTGCTGCTGGTGAAGGTCGAGGCCAAGCGTCTGCATTATTGGGATGGCTATGACGAAGCGGATATCCCGCTGCGCTCGACTGCCGACGCTTGATGGGAGGAGGAGCCCTGCCCGGGCAGGGGAGGCGAAGGGCAGGGCTCTCGACTCTGGTCACTGGGCCTCGGATGCGGTGGGCGGATTGCTCCGAGGCTCACATGCACATTTACCTGCCGCGCCTTAAGCTCACCCGAAGCAATATGGTTGACGCGTTGTTCATTCCTTGAGCGATTTAATCACATTGTGGCCCGCCGATGAGAGTGCGACCTAGCCGCGCCATGGCGAGTATCCCGGAAACCTCCAAGGCGTTTTCGATCCGAGCCGCGCGCGAAGATGACGCACCCGAGATCGCGGCCATCTATGCGCATCACGTACTGCACGGTACGGCCTCGTACGACATCGAGCCGCCTTCAACCGAATACATGTGTGAGAAGATCCGCCGGGTGCTGGGCGCCGGTTGGCCCTTCCTGGTCGCGGAGGGCGACGGCGTGATCGTCGGCTACGCTTACGCGACTCAGTTCCGCGATCGCTCCGCTTATCGGTGGACGGCTGAGAACAGCATCTACGTTCGCGCGGGTGGCCTTGGTTGCGGAGTGGGTCGGGCGCTGCTCGTCGAGCTACTTGCCCGTTGCGAGGCCTGCGGGTTCAGGCAGATGATCGCGGTGATAGGCGGAGCGGCGGAAGCTTCGGTCCGGCTCCATGCATCGTGCGGCTTCAGGGAGGCCGGGCGAATCAGGGCCGCCGGCTGGAAGCACGGCCGCTGGCTGGACAATGTCTATATGCAGAAGGCGCTGGGCGAGGGATCGGACACGTCGCCGGAATAGCATGAAGCCCTGCCCAATTGCCGGGGAGGCGAAGTGGAGGGCAGGGCTTCTGCTTCGTTCCGGCAGTGACACTCGAGCTCGCATCAGGAGTGGCGCTGCTGGACGTATATTTACGAGTCGGGCGTTAGCGGCGAGCGAAGGCATATGGTTGACGCTCTCTAAGGGTTTTCCGGAACATTGTGCGAACGGTTTAACAGCCGTTCAGGCTTCGTCGACGAGCCGACACTTCTCTGCGGCGAGAGCGGAACCCTGGATGCGTCTTTAGTTCGTTTAACTTCCGAAGGCTCCAACCCAGTGGAAGGAGGAACGAGCCATGCGTATGATTACGAAGCTTTTCGCCGGTACGGCCGGTCTTGCGGCGCTTGCGAGTGCGGCGCCTGCTGCGGCGCAGTACTACGGCTACGCGCAGCCGCGTGCCTATGGTTACAATAACTACCGCGCCTCGGCCACCAACATGGCCGTCCAGCGCTGTTCGGCTGCAGTTCAGTCGCGGCTTAATGCTCGCGGCAGCAGCAGCATCCTCGGCGCCATCTTCGGGGTCAACACCGGCTTCAACGGCCGAGTGCTGAGCGTCACCCGGGTGAACCCGAACCGCAACTCGGTGACCGTGCGCGGTCTCGCGACCAGCGGCCGGATGGCCTACAACCCGTACGGCTATGGCGCCTACGGTGCGTATGGCTCGAGCTATCAGCCGGACCTGTCTTACAAGTGTACGGTCGATTATCGCGGTTACGTCCGCGACGTCGACATCAACCGGCGTTAACCTGACGGTTAGTCGAGAAGAAGGGAGCGCCGGTGAAAGCCGGCGCTCCTTTCGGATGTGGCCCAAGTGCCGCAGTCCGTCGATTCAAGTCACTGAAGAATCAGCTTTAACATTCCTCTGGCGCCGATCTGACATATACTCTTCGGGTCCGGCCCAGGCTGGACGCAAGGGTGGGGGAATTTATGACGATGTTGCGCAAGACCGCACAGACCTGGCTTCCTGTCCTCATGACCGCCGCGGTGGTGGGAATTGGAGTTGCCGTAGCGACCTGGTGACAGCGGCGCCCTAGCGGACCATCCGCAGGCGGACCTTCATCTCCTCGGCGATTTCGGATTCCGGGATTCGGCCGGGATTGCCGGCGGCCAGTTCCGCCGAGCGGATCGCTTCCTCGCTCAGCGACGGGCCGACGAGGCCGACGCGTACTCCGTCGAGGCGGATCTCGGCCGTGAGGTCCGCGGCCTTCATCATGGCGAGGTCGATCGCTTCGAGCAGGTCGCGGACATCCACTTGTTCGGAATGGTCGAGGACGCTCTCGCGAAAGTACAGGATCTGAAAGGTCGGCATTCGAAATCAACGGTTCGCGATACGCATTGTGCGGCGTCATTCCTCTGCTTGACGCGTTGAGAACTGCTGTTCGTCGTTTCCTTGCGAAAAATTACGTCCGCCTCACGCTGTAATAATCGATCCTGATCTGGACCCACGAGCCGATCAGCGGCCGTCCATTCTTGCGCGGAGGGCGGACCCGGAATTGCCACGCCGCCTGCCGCACCGCCCGGGCGAGGTGCGAGCCGCGCGGCGATTGGTCGAGCTCGATGCAGTCCTCGACTCGATTTCCCTCGATGGTGCGGCAAGCGATGAGGCCCCAGCCATCCTGCGCGTTGCGAGGCAGATAGCCGCCGAGTTCGGTGCTCGTCGGGCGGCGCGCCCATTCAGCCGCATAGAGAATCTCGCCGTTGGGAGCGCGGCCGACCTGGTCCGAATCGCCGCCGCCGGAACCGCCCGCGGACTTGGGCATCTTGCCTATATCCGCCGCGGCCATCTCCGCCTTGCTCAGCTCGAGCCAGGGAGACTCATGCGGCGGCGGAGCGATGGTCGGCTTTGCGGGGAGGACGACGCGCGGCTTGGGGAGGGGCTTCAATTCCGCCTCGCGAGGCGTCCGGCGAGTTTCGGTCCGTGACTTCGAGGCCGTCGACTTGTTCTCGGACTGGACGAGGTTGACGACCAGCGGCGCCTGGCCGCCCTCTGGCAGCTTCATCGGGATGACGCCGATGCTGAGCAGCACGAGGAGCAACAGGACGTTGATGGCGACCGCCAGCGTGACGCCCGACGCCCGGCTGCGCAGCGGCGTCTCGTCATACGCGGGGCGAAGGCGATAGGTGGCCAAAGGTCGTCAGTCTTGGTGGATTGCGTCGCGAGGACGGACGATAGCCCGCCCAAACTTGAACCGCGAGTGAAAGCGCGGCGGCCCGTGCCGGATTTGGCCCGAGTACAGCGCTCCTCGGCGGCGACTCTTCACAAATGGGGAGGAACAGCAGTCGGGCTGCCGGGTTCACCGGCCCATGAAAACACGATCGAAGTTGCTGTTCGCCGGCGGCCTGGGCCTTGCCATGGCTGGCCTCGCCGCCTGCTCCACCCTCATCGACCGGCACCCGGTCGGCAACCGCTCCGTCCCCGAGCCGGCGAAATCCGTGGAGCTTCAGCGCTACCTCGGCCGCTGGTACGAGATCGCGCGCTACGAACAGGGTTTCCAAAAGGGCTGCGAAGGCGTGACGGCCGATTATTCGATGCGCCCCGACGGGAGCATCAACGTCGTCAACCGGTGCCGCAAGCCGGGCGGCAAGCAAAGCGAGGCGCGGGGCCGGGCGAAAATCGTGGACAAGGCAACCAATGCGAAGCTGAAGGTCAGCTTCTTCGGCCCGTTCTACGGCGACTATTGGATTCTGGACCATGCCGACGACTACAGTTGGTCGATCGTCGGCGAGCCGTCCGGACGTTATTTGTGGATCCTCAACCGAAAGGCCACGCCTCCCGAGGCCGAAGTGCAGCGGCTGATCGGTCGGGTGAGGGAACTCGGCTACGACACTTCGATGCTGTTGCGCACGAAGCAGCCGTGACGCCCGGCCAGAACGGCAATCCGATCAAGGATTGAGCCCAGGGCGCGACACTTCCCGCTCACGATGTGAAACCAAAAGCGAAGGCGGCGATTTCTGCGGGGTCCAGCCGGCCGTCCGTCGCAGCATGCGGCTTCGACTTGCCTCACCCATGGTGACGCTCATTTGCGCCAGATCAATGCGTTCTTGGACGAAGCGAGCAGATCGAAGAAATGATGAACCATCTTTTCAAAGCCGGGCTAACCGTAGGGGCGGTGGCCCTGAGCCTGACCGCTTGCACGAAGCAGGAGGGCGACGCTCAACGCCACGAGCAGCCGGCGGCATCCGCAATGTTCGAGACGCCGCAATCCATCTCCGCGGAGCATCACAAAATCCACGAAGTTCTCGCCGCCGCGACGAAGGAAGACGGTGCGCTTGGCGACAGGGCGCGCGATCTGGAGGCGGTCCTGGGACCGCATTTCCAGCGGGAGGAGGAGATCGCGACGCCGCCGCTCGGATTGCTGCGACCGCTCGCGACGGGAGCGGCGACCGCGGATATGCGCGCCGTCCTGTCCATGACCGATGCGCTGGAAAGCGGGCTCCCCGAGATGCTGAAGGAGCATGAGGCGATCGGCGCCGCCAATGCTGCACTGCGTGATCAGGCGGTAGTTGCCGGGCGCGAGGATCTCGTCCGGTTCAGCGACACGCTCGCGGCCCACGCTCGGCAGGAAGAGGAGATCCTCTATTCCGCGGCGATCCTCGTCGGTCGGCATGTGAAAGCCACCGCTCCTGCGAAGTGAGCTGCGCTTACAATTCGCTTGCGCTGTCCCCATATAGGCAATGCTACTAGTCGCAGACTGACGGTCTTTGGGCGCTTTGCGGCTCCTTCTTCCTTCTCTTCGCTTCTCCTAGCGCGAGATGTCCGATTGGCGGACTCCCACAGAAGGAAATCGAAATGACCACCGGAACCGTGAAATTTTTCAACGAGAGCAAGGGCTACGGCTTCATCGCGCCGGACGGCGGGGGAAATGACGCGTTCGTGCACATTTCCGACGTCGAGCGCGCCGGCATGAGCAGCCTGCGCGAGAATCAGCGCATCAGCTACGACCTTAAGCAGGACGCTCGTGGCAAGATGAGCGCCACGAACCTCAAGGCCGCCGATGCGGATGATGAGTCCGCAGAGCCGGCGATCGACCAGGCGGCGGAAGCGCCGTCCGGCGAGGCCGAATAGGCTTGGCCGGGCCCAGCGTCCGACTTTCGAACGCCGACTTCTTCCTCGCCCGCGCCGAACAGGCTCGGGTCGAGGCGGAAGCTGCGACTCTCGATCATGTGCGCGAGCGCTGCCGTCGCTCGGAAGCAGCATGGATCGAGCTTGCGGACCGAGCGCAGCGCTCCGAGCAATTCAAAATACTCGAACAGGAAAGAAAGGCGGCAATGCCGCCAGCATAGTCATGATAAATGTTACCAAGCCGGCGGGCGCTGAAGTCCGCGGCGGGCGCAATGCGCCCTCCAATCCACTACATCGCAAGATCAAGCCGGCGCCCGCGCCTCGACCGTTCGACGCCGTCGCCTATGCGGCCGTGCTCGAAGTCCTCGGTTAGAACTCAGCGCGGTCGCCGCCCGATCTCCGACTCCAGCTCGGCGACCAGGCGCGGCAGGGACTCCGGCGGCAGGCCGGAGTGAGCCGTAAGCTCGTCGCGCGCGTGACGGACGAGGTCCGACCAATATTTCAGCGTATCTCCGTGCACGGGCTGCCCACGCAGGCGACCCGCAGATCGGATCGCCGACATGAGATTCCCTTCGGTGCTACCATGCAATTTCATATGCGCCTGGCCTCTCTTGCTCGATCGCCAACTTTTATCCCCGCGGGACAAAACCCCAACCGGGTCCGTGCTGCTCCCGCGCGGCATCGTCCTTCATCAGCTTCGACTTCAGCTGCGACCGGATCCGGGCCGCCCCATCGACGCTCATGCAGACCAGCCTGGTCCCGCCGGTCGGGATCTTGCCGATGCAGGAAATGCCGATGTTTTCCGCCTCGCAGTGGGCGATGACCGTCTTCTCGGCCATGTCGAGGAACACGGCGCGGCTCATGCGGCCGCTCCCCGTCCCGGCGTACAGGTCGGTTTCACCTCTTCCAACAAATTCGGCATGCAATGCTCCCAGGTTCAGCGGGAGCCCGTTGTCTCTCAGTCGTCGAATGGCTGGGAAATCGCCGACGATGGAACGGGCTTAGCAGGCGCAGCCCCGGAGAGCCACTCGCGAATGGCCGGAACGGGCTGCAGGACAGCCTGAGCTAACGAAGCTTGCGGACGATGCCGGTCGACGTCCCGACCCTGATGCCCAACTTGCGGATGACGATCAGACTTCGGGCGGACGTGCCTCCGGCAAGAGGCGTCAGCCATTGTTCGATTGATACTCCGTTCTTCATCCTGAAGCGGAACCGGTAGCGGCCTCGGATCTCTTGCGCCGTCACGAGGCCCTTCGCTTCGGTCATCGTTCCCGAATAGCGGCCCGGACCGACCTGCCGCATGTGCCATCGGCGCTGGTAGGGGCGGTGGCCGGCGTCCGCCACCTGCTGGATGAGGACGAGCGATCCGTCGCTCTGGATGCGGCCCTGTCCGGTAGTCCGGGCGCGATAGGGCTTTTTGGTCATGAGATTGACCGTGCTGACCATTTCGGTCGCACCTTCGAAGAAACGAAAGGGATGTCCGAGCTTCTGCGCGTCCGCGGCCGAGGCCACGCAGATGCATAAGGTGCCGACGATGACAGCGGGTCCACGCAACATGTTCGCCACTGAACCACCACTTGCCCGGAGGGTTCCTGCTCGAGGAGGACGCGGCACCTTCTTCAAGCGTTCGGGCCCAGCTCTTGCGCTCCTACGCGCAATGCCGTAACACTGAACCACATGGTTCAGTGTGCAGCACCAGCTCTCGACCTGTCCTTCGCGGCGCTTTCGGATGCGACTCGCCGCGGGGTGATCGAGCAGCTTGGGCGGGCGGATGCCTCGATCACGAGCCTCGCCGAGAAGTTCCACATGACCCTGACCGGAATGAAGAAGCACGTGAGCGTGCTGGAGAAGGCCGGGCTGGTCACCACGCAAAAGGTCGGACGGGTGCGGACATGCAGGCTGGGGCAGGCCGGGCTGAAGGCCGAGGCCGAGTGGATCGAGGCGTATCGCAAGCTTTTCGAGGCGCGGTTCGACGCTCTGGACACGATCATTCACGAGATGAAGCAGGAGGAAAAGGATGGACCAGCAAGTGACTAATCACCCCGCCGCCCGGAACGCGACGTCGGTGGAGCGGAAGGGTGACCGTGAGCTGGTCGTCACCCGCACGTTCGATGCGCCGCCGAGCATCGTCTTCAAGGTGTGGAGCGATCCGGACCTGTTCCGCCTGTGGTGGGTGCCCAAGGGCGCGCCGATGACTCTCGTGTCGTGCGACATGGACGTACGCACCGGCGGCAAGTACCGGCTCGAGTTCGAAGCCGGCGGCCAGCGCATGACCTTCTACGGCAAATATCTCGACGTCGTCCCGGGCGAGCGGATCGTCTGGACCAACGACGAAGAAGGCGAGGAAGGCGGAGTGACCACGGTCACCTTCGAGGACCGGGGCGGGAAGACCCAGCTGACCTTCCACGAGGCCTATCCGACCGCGGAAGCGCTCGAGGAAGCCATGACCGGCTCCGCGGCCGGCCTTCCGACCCAGCTCGACCAGCTCGAGGAGCTGCTTTCGACGTTCGAACTGCCGAGCTGAGCCAGGCCGAGCGAGGGTCAGTCGCGCAGGCTGTCCGGAACGATCCCGCCGTTGGCGGCCAATTGGGCCATGACCGCCTTGTGCAGCGCGATGTTCTGCTCGGCGCTGCCATCCTCGGCGGCGTGGACGTTGAGCTCGTCCGCCAGCTCCTTGCGGGCGTCGAGGCTGGAATCGAGGTCGAGCAGCTTCAGGAGGTCGACGATCGACGTCCGATAATTGCCGCCGCCATCGCCTTTCATGGACGCCATCTCGCTCAGGACCGCGCCGACGTCGACCGTCTGGGGAGCGGCCGTTGGCGCGGGCGCGGTCGTCGTCGTGGTATCCCCCAGTGTTGGCGAGGGGTTGGGAGCCGGAGCAGCGGATGACGGGGCCGGAGCGGCCTTCGCTTCGCCGTGGCCGAAAATCTTGTCCTTGATCTTGCTGAAGATGCTCATCGCTTCGTCTCCCTTGCCCGCGCCGGTCGCGCCTGCTCGCGGTCAAAACGAAGGCTTGGGCGGTAAGCTCCGTCACATGTGCCGGAACGCGGCGCGGCGACGGCTCGTTGTGGCGCAGGCGAGGAGAAAAAGCATGACGAACAAGGTGTTGATGGTGGTGTCGGCGAGTGCATTGGCGCTGGCGGCATGCGGACAGAAAAGCGGCGAGGCCGGCAACGACATGAACGTCGCGGTCGATAATGGAGTCATGGCCGACAACGGGATGATGGCCGATGCGGCATCGCCCAATTCGGCGCAGGGCTTTGCCAATACGGCGGCGGCGAGCGACCGGTTCGAGATCGAAAGCTCGAAGCTCGCGGCGACCCAGGGACAATCGGCGGCGGTCAAGTCGTTCGCGGAGAAGATGATCACCGCTCATGAGGAATCGACGTCCAAGCTCAAGGCGACGACGATCGGCCTGACTCCGGTGGTGACGCCCGACGACACTTTGTCCGCGGCGCAGCAGCAGGATCTCGACGGCCTGAAGGCCAAGACCGGAGCGGAGTTCGACACCGCTTATGCCGCAGCGCAGGTGAAGGCGCACCAGGCGGCGCTGGGCGCGCTCAAGGGCTATGCGGCCTCGGGCGACACCCCGGCGCTGAAGGACTTCGCCAACGGGCTGGTGCCGACGGTCACCGCCCACCTCAACATGGCGAAGGGCTTGAAGTAGGCGAAGCCGGCGAGCGGCTCGCCACGCGCTTAAGGCCACTAAAGTCACGGACAGCGGCCCCTTTGCCGTGGCTTTAGCGGGCCGCCCGGAGTTCGGGGGCGCGGAAGGTCGCCAGGTCCACGCCTCAACGCGCGAGCCGTCCCCGACCCGCGCGAGGCGTGGCGGAAGCGGAGCGGGAGGGGCTGCGGCGGCATCCGACAGGTTAAGGCACGAATGCCGGGTTGTAGGACAGCACAAAGCACCGAGCGCAGCTGAGCGCTTGCGGAGCAATCGGGAAGCAGCGCGTAGAGCTGCGGAGTGCCGGCCGGCGCGCGAGCAAGCAGCCTAGGCCGCGCAGCGAGACGCGTCCGACGTCACGGGATTCACTCCCGTGACGGCTCCTTGGGCGCAAAACCATTGCAATAGAAAGCAAATAACGTAAATTTAATGACGCAGCGTGCCGGCTGATGCTGACCAATGTTCGCTCGAGGTCGTCGAGCTTGTTGGGGAGGCAATCCATGATTCCTGTTCGAACGACGTCGCACTTGCTGGCGCTCGTCACGCTCGTTTTATTCGGCAATGGTCTCGCGCAGGCTCAGGTTAGCCTGGCAGACCAGAAGACGCAGGCGGAAATAGAAAAACTCGAAGCTGAGAAGCAAAAAGTCGTGTCCGATATGATCGGCGCGTCTCGGTCGGCGACTGCAGGTAGCGCAGCCTTAGCGACACCCGAGTTGACAGCTGAAGGTCTCATGCTGTCTCGTCATGTCCAGGAACAGACCGCAAGATCCGTAGTGGCCGCGTTAGGGAACCCTGCCGGCCGTGTCTCGGTGGTTTTTGGCGAGCAGCCGGCGAGCACGGCGGAATATTTGGGTCTAAAACGCGGCTCGCAGGCCTTGCATGAAAACCTGCGTCATGCGGCTGAACAAGGTCGGGGCCTCTACAATCGAAGCGCTCCCATTTGCGCCTCATTCACTACGCCGCCGAAAGGTGGGGCCCAGCATACCAAATTCCTTTTGGGGTTCCCGGGCATAGGTTTGGCTCTGTCAGCGGTGACCACCGTCGCCAGCCTTTTGAGGGTGAACACGACGGTGACGGGTGCTGCACTGCCCGTGCCAAACGAACAATATAAGGCAGTTCTGGTTCAAGAGCTGCGGCGAAAGGGCTGGGCCGTAGATCCGCTGCGGTCCATCACCACAAAAACGCCCTATGCTGAGAAGCTGATGGACGACATGGCATGTGCCAAGGATGAAGTCGCCAACTACTACTCTATCTACCAGGCTCACCTGGCTCAAAAAGACGGCAAGCCGGCCAACCTCCCGCTGAATGAGTTAATCGTCGGCAAGGCCCTCGAAACAGCGCTCACTGATTACGCAACTTTAGAGAAGGGGCTTTTCACGCCGGTCAATGGCGTCCTTCCGGCCAGCATCATCGAAGAACAGAAGGCGCTCGTGGATTCCGCAGCCACGCGACGAATTCTCTACATTCAGCATCACAAGGCTGCTTTGACCTCAATCACCAAGCAAGGAACATTCACCGGAATCGTTGGCGTGCCAGCCTACGTCTCCGCGTCGCACGTCGTCGAGTATGCAATGCAACGGCCAGAGGGTGATCTCTACAATACAGTGCGATACGACACGCCGCTGATGAGGGTGACAGGCGTCAGGGCTTGGCTTGCGTCGGGCACAAGCGAAGCTCCCAAGGGCGGTTGAGAGCTGCTTTATCGCAGATCCGAGTGAGCGGCCTAAGCCGCGCCGCGAGACGCGTCCGACGTCACGGGATTCACTCCCGTGACGGAGTTCCGGCGACCGACATAGGTTACGCGATGAAACCGCGGTGCAAAACGCGAAGGAACTTCCTAAAATAGGGCAATGTCCGGTCGCAAGAAGAAAAGCCAGTCGAAGGGTCAGCGGAAAGACGAGCCGGGACTCGCCTTTTCGAAACTGAATTTTGAGGGGATCGATCACGAGGCCTTCAAGAAAGCAGTTCTGAAGCACGCAGAGGAGAAGGTCTCGAAGCTTCCTCAAATCCTAGAGGAAGTTGGGACGCGTCTTCGCAAATGGAATCCATCGGTCGTACTGGCGTCATTCGCCGCATACGCATTGCAGGTTCTTGTCGGTAAGGAAGGCGAGGGCGCCGAGGCGCTCGACGGAGAACTTCAGCAACACCATGGTGAGGTTCTTCAGGCCATTTGCCTTTCGATTGAGTTCGCTGATTGGGGCATTTTGCCTCCTCCGCCCCTAGAAACACAGGCTATTCTTGATGCGCTTCCTGATATTGCAGATAGCTCTCTCTACAGCCGTCTGCTTGTCACACGAGACGAGACTGACCGGGAGGCCATGGCCGTCGGGTCACTACAAGAAAGAATTCGTCTCCACACGCAAGCGGTCAGGAACTGGGCGTATTATAGCGACGTCGTTCGAGTGTCTCGCGACCTTTATCAGGCGCTCGATGCCGACTTTAGAATTGCACATGGATTTGCTGCCAGTTCGATTGTCGCCGTTGGTGACGCTTTGATCAAAACAATGGAGGAACGAGGAAAGAAGCGAATCGAAAAACTGCGTCGGGTGTATCGCGGTAAGACCCTGCGGCAGGTCGTGAGGCTGTATTACGAGACTTACGACGACCTAACCGGGACGGCCGAGGAGCTGTTAGCTGCTCTACCACCTGGCACTACGCGAGAGGGTATTCTCGGGATGATCCTGGCACATACGGATCTACGACTGCCGGACATGATGACCTTCGAGCCGAGGGAGATCGCAGAAGCTACTAGACTTGCGGAGGACGAAATACTGAGGGTTTTCGAGGCAATTTCCTTATCACCCGGCGACTTAGCCACACATGATCCAAAACATCTCTTCTTGAACAACCCCGTTTGGACTGCGCCCGTTATTGATCTCGGGGAGAGATTCTTCGTTCCGATGCCGCAGATCATCTTCAGCCATATCCACGCGATAATGAGGAGGTTTGCCGCACTCGGGAACCTAACTGAGAAGCTCGATCGGCGAAGATCGAAGTATCTTGAAGAAACCACTGAGTCGCTTCTCAAGCGTGCGTTGCCGGGCGCGAAAGTGATCGCAGGCCAGACTTGGAAGGTCGGAGCCGAGCAGTTTGAGAGTGATGTGCTGGTAGTTATCGATCGGATA
>Ga0307411_10000694_pt1 | contig 12373 bp, 13 predicted proteins | sample DK1Ometagenome_2_FD_203712 | JGI IMG/M metagenome (GOLD analysis project Ga0307411, IMG submission 203712) | Maize rhizosphere microbial communities from greenhouse at UC Davis, California, United States - DK15-O-1 | ecosystem: Host-associated > Plants > Roots > Rhizosphere > Soil | place: USA...
CGCGGCGCGCGAGCGCAGCACCGGTGCCGAGGAGCGAAAGCGGCGTACCGCCGCCGAATCGAAAGCGGACAGTGCGCCGATCACCCGCGATGCTCGTTCGACTGCGGCAGCGGCACCAGCACCGGCGACGGCGCCGGCTCCGAACCGCCGCGAAGATCGCCAGGCCGCAGCGCAGGCGCGCCAGCAGCGCGACGCCGCGATCCGGCCGCTGCGCAAGGAACTGAACCTGGTCGACAACCGGCTCGGCGTGCTGTTCTCGGAGCGCGAGACGATCGAAGCCGGGATGGCCGACCCGTCGACGACGCCGGCGCAGCTGGCCGAAGGCGGCAAGCGGCTGAAGGCGATCGGCGAGCAGATCGAGACGCTCGAAGCGCGCTGGCTCGACCTCAGCACGCGCATCGATCAGCTCGCCGAGTCGGCGGGCTGAGGCGCTCGGGCGCACGCGAGAGACGACGGCTGGCGAGCCGCGCTGTTCGGCCTCCTGCGCGCTCTCGCATCGTCGTCCGCCATATCCCTTTTGGTGACGCGATTAATTAGATTGCACGCAATTTAATTGAGCACTATCATTACACGAATGGCAGCCAAAGCCGCTTCGACACTCGCCCGCCGCACGACCGAGCCACGGTCGGCGCCGCGCATCGATTGGCTGCGTCTCGAAAGCCAGCTCTGCTTCGCGCTCTATTCGAGCTCGCTGGCGATGACCAAGCTCTACAAGCCGTTGCTCGAACCGCTCGGCCTGACCTATCCGCAATACCTCGCGCTGCTCGTCCTGTGGGAGCAGGACGGCATCGCGGTCGGCTCGCTCGGCGAGCGGCTGTTCCTCGATTCGGGCACGCTGACGCCGCTGCTGAAGCGGCTCGAAGCCGCCGGCCTGGTGCGCCGTGAGCGCTCGGTCGACGACGAGCGGCGCGTGCTGGTCCACCTCACCGACGAAGGCCGCGCGCTGCGCGCCCGCGCCCGCGGCATCCCGCGCGATCTGGCCGGCGCCACCGGTTGCACCGCCGATGAGGTCGCCGGCCTGACGGGCCACCTGCAACGCCTGCGAGCCCGGCTGCATGCCGCGCCCGCATCGGTCTCCACCGCTCCGATTCCCGCCTCCCACACCCCAGCAAAGGACTCCCGATGAAGCTCGACAAGGTTCTGTACACCGCCCACGCCACCTCGACCGGCGGCCGCGAAGGCACCTCGAAGACCGATGACGGCGTGCTCGACATCAAGCTCACGACGCCGAAGCAGCTCGGCGGCAACGGCGCCGTCGGCACCAACCCGGAGCAGCTGTTTGCCGCCGGCTACTCGGCCTGCTTCATCGGCGCGATGAAGCACGTCGCGATGATGCAGAAGATCGCGCTGCCGGCGGACACGTCGATCGCTGCCGACGTCGGCATCGGTCCGATCCCGAACGGCTTCGGCATCCAGGTCGCACTGAACGTCACGATCCCGGGGATGGAACGGGCCGCGGCCGAGAAGCTGGTGCACGCCGCGCACCAGGTCTGCCCGTACTCGAACGCGACGCGCGGCAACATCGACGTCGCGCTGAACGTGGTCTGATCGATCGCGGCCGACGTCGCCCGCGCGTGTTCAAGGGGCGCGCGTCAGGCCGCGCCCTGCCCGCCCAGCAGGCGCAGCGTCAGCTCGATGCGCGCCTGAACTGGCGTCAGCGCGCCGGCCGACGCCAGCTCGTCGCCATGGCGGCGTCCGCCCGGCACGATGCGCCCTTCCTGACAGCGCGTACTGCGCAGCACCGCGACGCCGGCGGCCCGGGCGGCCATCAGCGACGCCTCGAGCGCGTGGTGCAAGGTGCCGTTGCCGGTCCCGGCGACGACGATCCCGCGCACGCCGGCGCTGCGCAGCGCCTCCACCATCCACGCATCGGCCCCGGCGCACGCGGTGACGATGGCGACGCGCGGCCAGCCGGCCGGTTCGACCCCGAACACATCGACGTCGAGCGCGTGCTCGTCGGGCCAGTCGCGCAACTGCCGCAGGCGACCCTCCTCGACACGGCCGAGCGGCCCGCCGTCGCCCGACGAGAAAGCATCGAGCCGGTAGGCGTGCACCTTGCGCACCTCGGCGCCGCGATGCACCGACCCGGCGATCGCGACCAGCACCCCACGCGCCGCCGGCGTGCGCGCCACCGTGATCGCGTCGGCGAGGTTCTGCGGCCCGTCGGCCTGCAGCGACGTCGCCGGCCGCATCGCGCCGGTCAGCACCACCGGCTTGGCCGGTGCCAGCGTGCGGTGCAGGAAGTAGGCGGTTTCCTCGAGCGTGTCGGTGCCATGCGTGATCACCACGCCAGCGACCTCGGGCCGGCCGAGGTGGTGCGAGACGCGAGCGGCGAGCCGGCACCAGAGCGCGAAATCCATGTCCTTGCTGTCGACCTGCGCGACCTGCTCCGACTCGAGCCGGCCGGCCGAGTCGCGCAGCGTCGCGACGAGTTGCCCGACGCCTGCCTGCGCGGCGACGTAGCCGACGTTGTCGGACGCGCTCGCCGCGCTGCCGGCGATCGTGCCACCGGTGCCGAGCACCACCACCAGACGCTCCCGGTCGATCGCCTGTTCAGGACCGTGCGAATCTTTTTGCATTTTGGAAGAAGCTGGATGAAAATACAGTGACTGGATAAATCGTCAGCCGCCACCGGCTGCAGGCCGCCATGCAAGAGATGCCCAAACTGACCGATCGCCAGCAGCAGATCCTCGACCTCGTGCAGAGCGCGATCGAACGCACCGGCGCGCCGCCGACCCGCGCCGAGATCGCCAACGAGCTGGGCTTCCGCTCCGCCAACGCGGCCGAGGAGCATCTGCAGGCGCTGGCCCGCAAGGGCGTCATCGAGCTGGTCGGCGGCACGTCGCGCGGCATCCGTCTGCAGTCTGGCACATTGCGCGCGCTCAACGAGGCGCGCGGCAAGCAGTACAGCCTGCCGCTGCCGAGCCTCTCGCAGCTCTCGCTGCCGCTGGTCGGCCGGGTCGCGGCCGGCAGCCCGATCCTGGCGCAGGAACACGTCGACCGCACCTTCCTGATGGAGGCTAGCCTGTTCGCACGTCGTCCCGACTACCTGCTGAAGGTGCGCGGCATGAGCATGCGCGACGCCGGCATCATCGACGGCGACCTGCTCGCCGTGCAGCGCTCGAAGGAAGCGAAGAACGGCCAGATCGTGGTCGCCCGCCTCGGCGACGACGTCACCGTGAAACGCTTCAAGCGCACGCGCAACGGCATCGAGCTGATCCCCGAGAACCCCGACTTCAAGACCATCCACGTGCGCGAGGGCGCCGACGACATGGGCTTCGAGCTCGAGGGCCTCGCGGTCGGCCTGATCCGCAACAACATGCTGATGTGAGCGCGCGGGTGGTCATCAAGTCACCGAAGGCGGCGAGCGCGGCCGAGTGCGAGACGCTCGAGCAGCTCCCGAACATCGGGCCGTCGCTCGCCGCCAGCCTGCGCCTGATCGGCATCCGCACGCCGCGCGACCTGCGCGGCAAGGACGCCTTCGTGCTCTACCAGAAGCTGTGTGCGGCCACCGGCCAGCGCCAGGACCCGTGCGTGCTCGACACCTTCATGGCGGCGAGCGACTTCATGCGCGGCGCCCCTGCGGCGCCGTGGTGGAAGTACACCGCCGAACGCAAGGCGCTGTTCGGCTCGGTCTGAACCCGGCTCGGCGCCTCAGCGCGCGGGCTGCAGGCGCAACGTCGCCACCGTCGGGGCGTCCCACAACGGCACATACTCGACCCGCGTCCACGGCTCGACGAAATCGCGGTACTGCGCCGAGAACGGGTTGCCGGACTGACCGGTCGAATGCATCACACGCGACTGCGCCGGGTCGCCGAGGTCGTACAGCGCACGCAGGCTCGGCCCGTGCTCGTCGAGATAGAGCTCCTGCGTGGTCGGATCGGGCCGCAGGTTGACCCTTGACACGTTGACTGTGTAGGTGTCGCCGCCGACCGGCGTGCGCAGCTCGAACCAGCGCGCCAGCGCCTTGACGCGGCTGAACGGCCGGTGCTCCGAGCGCGCGATGTGCGCACGGTCCCACCGCCAGGCCGCGACGTCCCCGCCCTGCGCCGCCTGCAGCTCGTCGAGCGCCCGTGTGAACGCGTTGTCGATCTGCTGCGCGCAGGTCTCGGCGACCGCTGGGGTCGACTGGTCGTCGCACCAGCGCGCGTCGTTGCGCTCGAGCACGCCTTCGAGCGCGTCGCGATAGCTGCGGCTGCCGAGCCCGCTGCGCCATCCCGCGAGGCCGAGGTCATCGGCGAACACGCCCTCGGCGAGCTGGCGCGCCCAGGCCCAGAAGATCAACGGCGCCGCCTGATCGCCGGCCATCGTGCCGTCGAACGTCGCCAGGCGGCCTTGCGCCGCGGCAGCCAGCGGATGGCTCGACTTCGCCTGCCGGATGAACGGCAGCAGGCGCACCGTCGCGAGCGACAGCTGGTCGGCCTGGATCGTGCGCAGGCTCTGCAGGTCGTGCGTGGGCCGCGCGGCCAGCAGCTGCTCGATGCGCTGCATCCGGTACGGTACCGCCCATTCGCTGGTCAGGTAGTGCGGATAGTCCGGCGCATGGATGCGCTGGTTCGCGGTCGCGATCCAGCCGCGCGGCGGATCGAGCTCGCGCGGCGTCAGCTGCGACTCGAGGAAGCCGGCCCAGTCGTAGCGGGCATCCCAACCCGGTGAGGGCACGAGGCCCTTGAGGTCGTTCTCGGCCTTGCGCAACGGCACCTTGCCGGCAGCGACCATGCCAATGTGGCCATCGGCATCGGCGACCACCATGTTCTGCATCGGCGCCTGGTAGCGCGCCGATGCGGCGATGAACGCATCGACAGTGCGCACGTTGGCGAGTGCGAGGCCGGCTTCCAGGGTGGTCGAATCGGCATCGAGCGCGGTCCAGCGCATCGCCAGCGCGAACGTCGGCTTGGCGGCGGGGCCGATCAGTCCGGCCGCGACACCGGAGTCCGAGATCACCGGCCCGTGCCGCGTCGAACGCACCTGGACGCGAACGTCGGCCGCGCCCTTCACCTTCACGGTCTCCTCCGCGGTCTCGAACGCGGCCCAGCCGTCCGGCGTCTGGTAGCGCGCCGCATCGTCCGGCTTGATGCGCTCGAGGTACAGGTCCTGGACGTCCGGCCCGGTGTTCGTGAAGCCCCAGGCCACGCGCTCGTTCTGCCCGAGCACGACGAACGGCAGCCCGGGCATCGTCGCTCCGGCGACCTTCAGGCCCGGCGCCTCGAGCCGCGCGAAGTACCAGAGCGCCGGCGCGCTCAGCTTCAGGTGCGGGTCGTTCGCGAGCAAGGGCTTGCCGGTCGTCGTGTGCGAGCCGTGCACGACCCAGTTGTTCGAGCCGATGCCTTCGATGCCGGAAGGCGGCGCGGCGAGCAGCGCCTGCTGGCCGAGCCGGCCGTCGACCTTCAGCCCGCGGAACAGCGCCGCGTAGTCGGCGGTCGCGAGCGGTTTCTCGCCGGGGTACGGCGGCACCAGCTCGTCGATGCGCTCGACCGGCAGCTTCAGCGACAGGCGCATCCGCAGCAGCTCGGTGGCCCAGTTGCCGCCGAGATCCCACGCCATCATGATCGCCCACGCGACGCTGTCCTCGGGCTTCCACGGCTCGGGCTCGAGGCCGAGGATGACGAACTCGGCCGGCCGCTTCTGGGTGCCGCTCACCAGCAGCGCATTGATGCCGGCGGTGTAGGCCTCCACCGCCTTGCGCACTTCCGGGCTGGCCTTCGCCCATTGGGCGGCGGCGGCGCGGCGCACGCCGAGCGCGCGCAGGAACCGATCGGTCTCGAGCGCCGGCGGGCCGAACGCCTCGGCGAGACGGCCGGAGCCGATCCGCCGGTGCGTCTCGAGCTGCCACAGGCGATCCTGTGCATGGGCGAAGCCGAGGCCGAACATCGCACCGTCCGGCGATGCCGCGCGGATCGTCGGGATGCCGTGCGCGTCACGCTCGATCCGCACCTCGGCGCCGAGGCCCTGGACGACCACCGTCCCGTCGATCATCGGCAGCGTTGCACGCGCGTACCACCACGCCAGCACAGCGGCGACGACGAGCAGCAGCACGACGCCGAGCGCGGACCTGCGAAGCCATTTCATCGTTCCCTCTCCCTTGACGTCGGCCCGATGCCGTTCGCCGGCCCGGCGTGCGATTTGTCCTTCGTCGGTGCGCACTCGCCGCTCAAGCGCTGGGCGCGGCGGTCGAAGTTAACAATTGGAAACGCCTTCAGGCGCCGCAGCACTCCGCACTTCCCCCCGATGTCGATCTCCCATTCGAAGAGCCTCTTCAGCGAGCTTTCCGCCGCTCCGCCAATCGCCGCTGATGGATCGGCCGCGCTGAGCGCGGGGACGGCGCTGCCGCACCGGCCGGGTGACGCCTGGCACCGCCGACTCGGCACGTGGCTGGCGTCGAATCTCGGGGAACGCGGCGACACGACCTGGCAGGGCCTGTTGCCCTCGACCCGCCGCCGCACCGCGCTGCTCGATGCCCGCACGGCCTTTCGCGCGGCGATCAACGACATCCCGCGGTCGGCCGGTGCGGCCGCCGCGCTCGAACGCATCCGCGCCGCGCGTTCGCTGGACGAGCTCTGGGAGCTTCGCAACGAGCTGTTCAGCCTGATCTCGTGCCACCACGACCAGGGCGAGGCGACGCGCCGCATCGACGCGCTCGACCCGCACTTCGGCCGGCAACTGCGTCGCACGGCGTCGACGCGCAAGGCGCAGCGGCGCGGCCGCTGAGCGGCTCGTCCGGCGCCCGAGCAGCGCGCTCGGGGAGCCGATAGCGATCGCGGCCCTCGCGTCGTCAGGCGGCCGGCGGCGGCTGCATCGGGCCGAGAAAATCGGCCTTGCCGAGCTCGACGCCGTAGTGGCGCAGCAGCGCATACGCCGTCGTCACGTGGAAGAAGAAGTTCGGCAGCACGAACGTCTTCAGATAGGTCTCGCCCTTCAACGTCATCGATCCGTCGCGGCGCGGCACGACGACGTCCTTCGCCTCCGTGCCGTCGATCCGCGCCGCCGGCACCGACTGGATGAAGTCGATCGTCTTGCGGACGCGCTCGCGCAGGTCGGCGAGGCTCGCCTCGTCGTCGGCGAACTTCGGCGCATCGACGCCGGACAGCCGCGCGACGCCGAACTTGACGGCGTCGCAGGCGATCTGGATCTGGTTGGTAAACGGCAGCATGTCGGGCGCGAGCCGCGCGCCGAGATAGACCGCGGGGTCGAACTTGCGCGCGGTCGCATGCGCCTCGGCCTTGTCCAACCACTTCAGCAGGTTGCCGAGCATGCGGACGAAGATCGGCACGCTCGCCGAATGCATCGAGATCGTCATCGTTGTCTCCCTGTTGGTCGAAGGCAGCGATGCTACCTGCGGGCCGTGCGTTCTGCCGGGCGCGCGAGGACTCGGAGCACGGCGTGGAGACTGGGGGCGCGCCTGCGGACAAGCGGATGCGCCGTGCACAATCGACCCGGGCGTCCGTAGCGCCGACCTTCCGACCGCGCCGTGAACATCATCATCCTCGACGACTACCAGGACGCGGTGCGCAAGCTGAAGTGCGCCGCGATCCTCGAGCACCTGAACGCCAAAGTCTTCACCAACACCGTGAAGGGCATCGGCCAGCTGTCGGTGCGGCTGCGCGATGCCGAAGTGCTGGTCCTGATCCGCGAGCGCACCCAGTTCCCGCGCCAGCTGCTCGAGAAGCTGCCGAAGCTGAAGCTGATCTCGCAGACCGGCCGCGCCGGCAACCACATCGACATGGAAGCCTGCACGCGGCTCGGCATCGCGGTCGCCGAGAGCGCCGGCTCGCCGATCGCGACCGCCGAGCTGACCTGGGCCCTGACGCTCGCCGCGATGCGCCGGCTGCCGCAGTACATCGGCAACCTGAAGCACGGCGCCTGGCAGTCGTCCGGCCTGCGCTCGGCGTCGATGCCGGCCAACTTCGGCCTCGGCCTGGTGCTGCAGGGCCGTACCCTCGGCATCTGGGGCTATGGCCGGATCGGCCGCATCGTCGCCGGCTACGGCAAGGCGTTCGGCATGAACGTCATCGTCTGGGGCAGCGAGACCTCCCGCGCCTATGCGGTCGCCGAGGGCTACGCCGCGGCGCCGAGCTGCGAGGAGTTCTTCGCGGCCTGCGACGTGCTGTCGCTGCACCTACGCCTCACCGACAAGACGCGCGGCATCGTCAAGTTCGACGCCCTCGCCCGCATGAAGCCGACCGCGCTGCTGGTCAACACGTCGCGCGCCGAGCTGATCGAGGAAGGCGCGCTGGTCCAGGCGCTGAACCGCGGCCGGCCCGGCATGGCCGCGGTCGACGTCTTCGAGAGCGAGCCGATCCTGCAGGGCCATCCGCTGCTGCGCCTCGAGAACGCGGTCTGCACGCCGCACATCGGTTATGTCGAGCTCGACAGCTACGAGACCTTCTTCAAGGGCGCGTTCGAGAACGTCGTCAACTTCATCGCCGGCACGCCGACGAACATCGCCAATCCCGAAGCGCTGCGCCTGATCCGATGAAGGGCGCCGGCAATCGCGCGGAAGGCCTCGCGCCGGTGCGCTGGGCACTGCTGTTCGGCAACTTCGTGATCGGCTGCGGCGTGATGGCCGTGGTCGGCGTCCTCAACGACCTGACGCAGTCGCTGCAGGTCTCGGTCGCACGCGGCGGTCAGCTCGTCGCGATCGCCGCCGCGGTGATGTGCTTCGGCGCGCCGCTGCTCGCCGGCTGGGTCGGCGGCTTCGACCGGCGCCGCCTGCTCGCCGGCTCGCTGCTCTGGTACGCGGCGTTCCATGCGCTCGCCGCGCTGATGCCGAGCTACGAACTGCTCTGGCCGGTGCGCGCAGTGACGGTGCTCGGCGCCGCGGTGTTCACGCCGCAGGCAGCGGCGGCGATCGGCGTGATGGCGACGCCGGCCGAGCGCGGCCGTTCGATCTCGTTCATCTTCATCGGCTGGTCGGTGGCCTCGGTCGCCGGCGTGCCGATGGCGGCCTGGCTCGGCGAGACCTTCGGCTGGCGCACCGCGTTCGTGGCGATCGCGCTGCTCGGCGTCGTCGGCGCCGGCTGGGTCTACGCGGTGATGCCGGACGGCGTGCGGCCGGCGTCGCTGACCTTGCACGACTGGAAGCGCGTGCTGACGAATCCGGTGCTGATGGCGATCGTCGCGGTGACCGCGCTGTCCGGCGCCGGCCAGTTCACCCTGCTGTCCTATTTCGCGCCGTACTTCAAGCAGTCGCTGAACGCGAGCGCGACCGAGATCAGCCTGCTGTTCTTCGTGTTCGGCGCGTTCGGCCTGATCGGCAACACGCTGATGTCGCGCTGGATCGACCGCTACGGCCCGAGCCGTTCCGTCGTCGTCACCTTGGGCCTGATGGCGGTCTCGCTGCTGCTCTGGCCGCTCGGCACCGGCATCGTCACGATGGCGCTGATCCTCGTGCCCTGGGGCCTCGGCTGCTTCTCGGGCAACTCGGGCCAGCAGGCGCGTCTCGGCATCGCCGCGCCGGCGTTCGCTTCGGCGCTGATGGCGCTGAACAGCTCGGCGATCTATCTCGGCCAGGCCGCCGGCGCGAGCAGCGGCGGCTGGCTGATCGCGAACGGCGGCTACGGGCCGCTGCACTGGCTCGGCCTCGCCTGGATGATCGTGGCGATCGGCACCAGCGTCTGGGCCGCGCGGCGCACGCCGCTCGCGACCGCATGACGACGGAGGAATCGACGCCTCCCGTCCCGGTGCCCGGCCCGCGCTCGAGCGCAGACCTCTTCGTCACGTTCACGCGCCTCGCGCTGCAGGGCTTCGGCGGCGTGCTGGCGGTCGCGCAGCGCGAGCTGGTCGAATACCGGCGCTGGCTGACGCGCGAGCAGTTCGTCGAGATGCTGGCGATCAGCCAGGTGCTGCCGGGTCCGAACATCGTCAATTTGTCGCTGATGCTCGGCGACCGCTACTTCGGCCTGCGCGGCGCCGCGAGCGCGCTCGCCGGCCTGCTGGCGGTGCCGCTCGTCATCGTGCTCGCGCTCGCGACCGCGTACGCCGAGTTCGCGAGCGTGCCGGTCGTCGCCGGCGCCTTGCGCGGCATGGGCGCGGTCGCCGCCGGTCTCGTGATCTCCACCGCCGTCAAGCTGTTCGGCACACTGCGCACGAACCGCATGGGACCTTTGCTCGGGATCGGCTTCGCCGCGCTCACGTTCGTCATGATCGCGTGGCTGCGCTGGCCCCTCGCGACGGTCGTCGTCGGCCTCGGCACGGTGGCCGTCGCGGTGGCGTGGCGCAAGGAGGTGCCATGAGCAGGGCCGTGCCGGACGCGCCGTCGATTCACCGGCTGCGAACGCTTCTTTGCCAGGCGACGCCATGACGACACCGCAGGTCGCCTTGACCGGTGCCGAGCTGCTCGGCCTGTTCGCGCACTTCCTCGTGCTGAGCCTGCTCGCCGTCGGCGGTGCGATCACGACCGCGCCCGACATGCATCGCTACATGGTCGGCGAGCACCACTGGATCACCGACGCCCAGTTCACGACGTCGATCGCGATCGCCCAGGCTGCTCCCGGCCCCAACGTGCTGTTCGTCGCCGTCCTCGGCTGGAACGTCGCCGGCCCGCTCGGCGCGCTCGCGACGATGAGCGGCATCCTGCTGCCGTCGACGGCGCTGTCGATCTACGCGTCGCGCTGGGGCACCGCGCGCCGCGAGACGCGCGCGGTGCGGGCCTTCACGACCGGGCTGACGCCGCTGACGATCGGGCTGCTGTGCGCGACCGGCTGGATCCTCGCCGAGCCGTATGTCGGGGAGCCGTCGCATCGGGTCGGGGCGGTTGGGTTGATTCTCGCCAGCGTGGCGGGGATGGTTCGGACTCGGATGAGTCCGATGTGGCTCGTGGGTTTGGGTGCCGTTGTCGGCGCTCTGGGCTGGGCTTAGCGCCTAGCCGCGAGCTGTTTCCAGTTCCTTGAGACGGTTAACCGTCAAGTAGCCGGGTCCCGGCCCGGCTACTCGACGGTCAACCGTCCGTCAAAGAGCACGCCGCGCAGCTGCAGAACAAAGCTCACTTCGTGCCGAAGATCTTGTCTCCTGCGTCCCCCAGACCAGGAATGATGTACCCCACCTCATTCAGGTGACTGTCGATCGCCGCCGTCCAGCACCGCACATCCGGATGCGCCTTCTCCAGCGCCGCAATCCCTTCCGGTGCCGCGACGAGCACCAACGCCCGGACGTCGGTGCACCCGCGCGACTTCAGCAGGCTGACCGTCGCGATCATCGACCCGGCGGTCGCCAGCATCGGGTCGATGATGATCGCGGTGCGCTCGGCCAGGTGACCGACGAAGCGTTCGAAGTAGTTCTCCGGCTGCAGGGTCTCGTGGTTGCGCGCCAGCCCGACGACGCTGACCTTCGCGCTCGGGATCAGGTCGAGCACACCGGCCTGCATGCCGAGGCCGGCGCGCAGGATCGGGACCACGGTCACCTTCTTGCCGCTGATCCGCTCGACCTCGGTCGGACCGCTCCAGCACTCGATCGTCGTCTTCTCGAGCGGGAAATCGGCGGTCGCTTCGTAGGTCAGCAGACGTGCGAGCTCGCTGGTGACCTCGCGGAACTTCTTCGTCGAGATGTCGGCCTCGCGCAGCAGGCCGACCTTGTGGCGGACCAGCGGATGGCGGACTTCGATCACGGGCATACAGTTCTCCTCGTCGGTTCTCGGTTCGATCGTCAGGCTGCGGCATGCATGCGTTGCCGCACCGCTTCGTACAGGCATACCGCGCTCGCGACCGACACGTTCAGGCTCTCGACCGCGCCGCGCATCGGCAGCCGCACCAACACATCGCAAGTGCGCGACGTCAACTGGCGCATGCCGCTGCCCTCGGCGCCGAGCACCAGCGCGGTCGGCCCGGTCAGATCGATCTCGTAGAGCGTCTGCGTAGCATCGTCCGCGGTGCCGACGATCCGGATGTCGCGCTCCTTTAACTCGTTCAACGTGCGCGCGAGGTTCGTGACCATGAAGTACGGCACCGTGTCGGCGGCGCCGCTCGCGACCTTCGCGACCGTCGCGTTGATGCCGACGGCGTGGTCCTTCGGCGCCACCACTGCGTGCGCGCCGGCGCCGTCGGCGGCGCGCAGGCAGGCGCCGAGGTTGTGCGGATCGGTGACACCGTCGAGCACCAGCACGAGCGGCGGCCCTTCGACCCCGTCGAGCGTGTCGTCGAGCGAATGGCTGACGGCGAGCGTGTCGACGCGGGCGACGACGCCCTGATGACGCGGCGTGCCGCTCATCTTCTGCAGGCGCGCATCGTCGCTCTCGACAAGCCGCGCGCCGGCAGCGGTCGCGCGCTCGATGAACTGGCGCATGCGCGGGTCGCGCCGGGCAGCGTCGACATGGACCTCGAGCACCGAGCGCGGTGCCGTCTTCAGCCGGACCGTCACCGCGTGGAAGCCGAACAGCAGC
>Ga0307411_10000696_pt1 | contig 12357 bp, 10 predicted proteins | sample DK1Ometagenome_2_FD_203712 | JGI IMG/M metagenome (GOLD analysis project Ga0307411, IMG submission 203712) | Maize rhizosphere microbial communities from greenhouse at UC Davis, California, United States - DK15-O-1 | ecosystem: Host-associated > Plants > Roots > Rhizosphere > Soil | place: USA...
GGCGGCAGCGGCCTCGCCGAGCCGCAATGCGGTACCCGACGGCGCATCGACCTTGTGCCGGTGGTGCATCTCCACCACCTCGATGTCGAACGCCGGCCCGAGCTGGCGGGCGGCACGCTCGACGAGACCCGCGAGCACCGTGATGCCGACGCTCATGTTCGGCGCGAACACGATGGGAATCGCTTGCGCATGGCCTGCGATCTCGCCCTTGCCGGCGGCGTCGAATCCCGTCGTCCCGACGACGGCCGCGACGCGTGCCTGCGCGCAAGCCGCAAGATGGGCAAGCGTGCCGGCCGGGCGGGTGAAGTCGACCAGCACGTCGCACGCGCCGACGACGGCCGCGACATCGGATTGAACATGCACGCCGGTGATGCGCCCGCAATGCGCGCCGGCGTCTGTCCCGATCGCCGGACTGCCCGCGACATCCAATGCGCCGGCGAGCGCGAGATCCCGCGCCGCGAGCGTCGCCTCGATCAGCGCCTGGCCCATGCGGCCACCCGCGCCGGCGATCGCGATACGCGTGTTCATCGTGGAAAATCCGGGTGATCGGGGCCGGTGGACGGCTGGCAGGGAATTTCCTGCGCCGCTAGTTGCGGAACACGTCGAGCAGGCGGTCCCAGGCGCTCTTCTCGCCGGGAGCGTTCGACGGCAGCGCCTTGGCGCTCGCGGAGCGGTTGAGATCGAGCACCGTTTCCGGCAGCGGGTCGCCTTCCCAGCGGGCGAGCTTCGAGTCGGCGAACCAGACGGTGAACGTGCGATGCTCGGTGACCCGGCCCTGGCGCGTGTACTCGTAGACGTAGTCCCAGCGATCGGCGCGGAACGGCGAGGCGACGAGCGGGGTGCCGAGCACCTGCCTCACCTGCGCCTGCGTCATGCCGACCTTGAGCTTGTCGACCATGTCCTGCGACAGGTAGTTGCCCTGGTTGATGTCCATCTTGTAGACGCCGAACGAGCGCCACGTCGGCATGTACTGGTCGGCCGTCGCGCAGCCGCCCGCGGCGGCGCACACGAGCGCGAGCGCCGCGGCGCGCAGCATCGCGCGCATGCGGCCGGGATCGCGGAGCACTATGGGAATCATCGAGGCAAATCGCTATTATAGCTGCGACATCGCTGCCGAAATGCCGGCGCGACGCCTTCAGAACGCGAAATGCCAAAGCGCTGCCAGCGCGGAGCCAAGCCCAGTGAGCACATCGCACGACCTCAAGAGCGCAGGACTGAAGGCCACGGTGCCCCGGCTCAAGATCATCAACCTGTTCGAGACGTCGACGGTACGGCATCTGAGCGCCGAGGACGTGTACAAGATACTGCTCACCGAGGGCCTCGACATCGGGCTCGCCACCGTCTATCGCGTGCTCACGCAGTTCGAGCAGGCAGGGCTTCTCGTTCGTCATCATTTCGAATCCGGCAAGGCCGTCTTCGAATTGAACGAGGGCAAGCACCACGACCACCTCGTGTGCATGCAATGCGGGCGCGTCGAGGAGTTCTACGACGCCGAAATCGAAAAGCGGCAAACCCGGATCGCGAAGGAGCGCGGCTTCGTGATCAGCGAGCATGCGCTGTACCTGTATGCGGATTGCACGAAGCCGCGCTGCCCGTATCGCAACAAGCTCGGCGGGCCGAACTAGCAGCCTGATCACAGGCCCTGGAGGTTACGCGTCGTCGTCGCCGGCCGGCGGCAACGCGTCCGCCGCAGGCGCCTCCTGACGGTTGAAATCGGCGAGCCTGAATCCAAGCGCGTACAGCGCGCCGAAATACACGACCGCGCCGCCCGCGATCACGAGCGCCAGCCGCCCCACCTTCCATCCCACCCCCGCGGCGAGCCACGCCGCGGCCGGGCCACTTGCCGCCGCGATCACCGCCGCCAGCAACGCGACCGCGACGATCACCTTCGCGAAAAAGCGCCGCCATCCCGGCTGCGGGTGGTAGTAGCCCTTGCGCAACAGAAGCCGCAGCAGCAGCGCCGCATTGAAGCACGCGCCGACGCTGGTCGCGAGCGTCAATCCGGCGTGTCCGAGCCCGAGCGGCCACGCGAAGATCACCGCGAGCGCTTGCGTGATCAGCACCGTGACGAACGCGATCTTCACCGGCGTGCCCATCACCTGCCGCGCATAGAAGCCCGGCGCGAGAATCTTGACGAAAACCAGTGCCGGAAGTCCGACGCTGTATCCGAGCAGCGCCGCGTGGGTCTGCAGCGCATCGTCGACGGTGAATTTTCCATACTGGTAAAGCGTCGACACGAGCGGGAGCGCGAGAATCGCGAGCGCGACCGCGGCCGGCAGTGCCAGCAGCACCGCGAGCCGCAGTCCCCAGTCGAGGAGTGCCGAATACTGCGCGTGATCGGCGTCGCTGTGATGCTGCGCGAGCGAAGGCAGCAGCACCGTTCCGAGTGCGACGCCGAGCAACGCGCTCGGAAATTCCATCAGGCGGTCGGCATACGTGATCCAGGATATGCGGCCGTCGCCGAGCAGCGCCGCGAGCTGCGTGTTGATCAACCCGGAGATCTGCGCCGCCGACACGCCGATCACCGCGGGACCCATCGCCGTCAGTACGCGCCGCACGCCTTCGTCGCGAAAGTCGAAGCGCGGCCGCGGCAGCATGCCGATCGCGAGGAGCGGCCGGATCTGCAGCAAAAGCTGCGCAAGGCCGCCGATCGCGACACCCCATGCGAGCGCGATGATCGGCGGGTCGAACCAGCGCGCGAGAAAGATCGCCGCGCCGATGATCGACAGGTTGAGCATCACCGGCGTGAACGCGGGGATCGCAAAGCGGCGGAACACGTTCAGCACGCCGCCGGCGAGCGAGACGAGCGACACGAAGAGGATGTACGGAAATACGATCCGGATCATCTCCGCGGTCAGCTCGACCTTGCCGGGCGTGCGCGCGAAGCCGCCGGCGAGCAGATACACGAGCCAGGGTGCGGCCAGCGACCCGATGACCGAAAGCACGATCAGCGCGAGCGCGAGCAGCGTGCCGACGTTGGAGACGAGCGCGCGCGTTGCGTCCTGGCCGCGCTTGCGCCGGTATTCGGCGAGAATCGGCACGAACGCCTGCGAGAACGCGCCCTCGCCGAACAGGCGCCGGAGCAGGTTCGGCAGCCGGAAGGCGGCCTCGAACGCGTCCATCGACAGGCCTGCGCCGAAGGCGGTTGCCTTGATCGTTTCGCGCAGAAGTCCGGTGATGCGCGACAGCAGCGTCATCCCGCTGACTGTCGACAAGGTGCGGAGGAGGTTCAAGTCGGAGTCCGGGCCCGCGCGGCGCGGCTTCGGGCGTGCGGACAGTGCCTTGCCCGCGATGTGAAAATCGCGTATTATGCCCGGTCTTTTTCGAGGAACGCGATTTCATGGCCAATTCGGCACAAGCGCGCAAGCGCGCGCGGCAGGCGGAAGCCACGCGCCAGCGCAATGCAAGCCAGAAGTCGGCATTGCGCACGGCAGTCAAGAAGGTGAAGAAAGCGATCGCCACCGGTGACAAGGCGGCCGCGACGGCGACATTGCGCGAATCGCAAGCGGTGATCGACCGCATCGCGGACAAGCGGATCGTGCACAAGAACCTCGCGGCGCGCACCAAGTCGCGTCTCGCGCAGGCCATCAAGGTGCTCGCCTAGAGCACTGTCGCCGGACTCCGGTCTCCAGCAGGGCGTCCCTCGGGGCGCCCTCGTTGTTTCGGCGGGTCGAGTTTGTGGACTTCAACTGCGATGAGCGATGACCGCGCCGCCGCGTTGTGGGACCGCCATTTCCGCGATCCCGAAGGCGCGTTCGCCGAGGCGCAGGCGCTGCTTCGCGACGCCGACGACCTCGCACCCGGCGTGCGCGCGTGGTCCGAGCTCACGATCGCGTACCACCATCTGTTCTTCACCCCGAATCCGCGCGAGGCGCGGCCGTGGATCGCTGCCGCCGCCCAGCGCTTTGCGGCGCTCGACGACCGCCGCGGCGCGCTGCTGACGGAGATCGGCGCCGCGCGCCTCGCCATCAACGAGAGCTCGCCGATTCCGGCGCGCGACCGCCTGGTCGCGCTCTATCCGGAAGCGCAGCAGGTCCTGTCGCCGCAGGACCGCTTCTGGCTGCTGAACGCCATCGGCGCGGCGCACTACTTCACCGATCGCCTCGACGACGCGATCCGGTATCTGTACGAAGCGCTCGAGACGCTGCGCGACCGCGAGTCGTCGCCGCAGAACGCGACGGTGATGTCGAACCTGGCGGCGGCGCTCGTCACCGTGGGCGACTACGCGCCGGCCAGCGAGCTTGCCGCGGGCGCGCTTGCCGAGCTCGTGCACACGGAGAATCCGCAGCTCGTTCTGTTCGCGCGGTCCAACTACGCCGAGGCGCTCGTCGGCAGCGGCGACGACGCGGGCGCGCTCGCCATCGTCGAGCGCATGCTCGCGGAGGCCCCCGCGCCACCGCGGCGGGCCGCGCAGAATCACTACATGGCGATCGCGGCCGAAGTGCTTGCACGCCATGGCCGCATTGCCGAAGCCGCGCGTTGTGCCGAGACGGCGCGCGCGATATACGACGATTTTCCCGGCGGCTTCAACGAAGTGCACCGCGCGTGGGCCGAGGCCGTGGTCGCCGATGCCGGCGACGATCGCGACGCGGCGATTCGCCTGCTCGAGGCGGCGGGCGAGGTGTCTCGGCGCCTTCGCTACCTGCCCGGAGAATGCAAGGCGTGGGCGCGGCTTGCGGGGCGGCATGCGGAAGCCGGCGCATTCGAGGCGGCCTACCATTGCGCGAAGCGCCTGCTGGCCGCGCAGACCGAGCGCCTGTCGCACCGCGCGAGCGCCAAGTACTACCTGTTGCGCGTCCAGCACGAGCTCTCGCACGCGCGCGCCGAACGCGACCGCGCGCTGTCGCAGCGCCAGGAAACCGAGCGGCTCAACGAGGAGCTCGCCCGGCTCAACGCGGACTTGTCGCACAAGATGATCCAGGTGGAAGCGCTGCAGGCGCAGCTCGCCGTCGAGGCGGTGCACGATCCGCTGACGCAGCTTTTCAACCGGCGCTATCTCGATTCGGTGCTGCCGGGGCTCATCGCCGCGGCCCGGCGGCGCGACGCGCCGCTTGCACTCGCGCTCGTCGACCTCGATCACTTCAAGCAGGTGAACGACCGTTACGGACATCCGGCCGGCGACGTCGTGTTGCGCGAGATCGGCCGCGTCCTGCCCAATTCGTTGCGGCCGTCCGACGTCGTTTGCCGCTACGGGGGCGAAGAGTTCTGCCTCGTGCTGCCCGATGCCGACGGCTTCGGCGCCGAGAAGGCGCTCGCGAGCCTCGCCGCGCGGTTGCGCGACCTGCGCGTGACGTGGGACGGGCAGACGCTCGGCGGCTTTTCGTTCTCGGCGGGCGTCGCGGTGCTCGGCGTGCACGGCACCACGTTCATGGAACTGCTGGGCGCCGCCGACCGCGCGCTGTACGAGGCGAAGCGCGCCGGCCGCAATCGCGTGTTCGTCGCCACGCTGCCGGGCGTGGCCGCCTGATGGCCGTGCTAGACTTTTACCTCTGAAAGTCGCACGGTGACCGCGCGGTCACGCCGGGCCCGATGGTCGCCTCCCCACCTCGACACTTCCTGCAGTTCAGCGATTTTTCGCCCGACGAGTTCGACTACCTGTTCGAGCGCACGCGCTGGATCAAGGCCCGCTTCAAGCAATACGACGTCTATCAGCCGCTGCGCGATCGCACGCTCGCGATGGTGTTCGAGAAGGCTTCCACGCGCACGCGCGTGTCGTTCGAAGCCGGCATGAACCAGCTCGGCGGCATCGCGATCAACCTGACGCGCGGCGACACGCAGCTCTCGCGCGGCGAGCCGATCGAGGACGTCGCCCGCGTCGTATCGAGAATGGTCGACGTCGTGATGATCCGCACGTTCGAGCAGGCGATCATCGAGCGCTTCGCCGCGCATTCGCGCGTGCCGGTGATCAACGGCCTCACCAACGAATACCATCCCTGCCAGATCCTGGCCGACCTCTACACGTATGTCGAGCATCGCGGCCCGATCCGTGGGAAGACGGTCGCCTGGATCGGCGACATCAACAACATGTGCGCGACGTGGCTGCAGGCGGCTCCGATCTTCGACTTCAACGTGCACGTGTCGTCCCCGCCGGGCTACCGGATGACGGCCAAGCAGCGAACGTCCGCGCATTGCGCGTACTTCGACGATCCCGCCGACGCATGCCGCGACGCGGATCTGGTCACCACGGACGTCTGGACCAGCATGGGTTTCGAGGCGGAGAACGAGGCGCGCAAGCGCGCGTTCGAGGACTGGCAGGTCGACGCCGGGCTCATGCGGCAGGCGCGTCCCGATGCGCTGTTCATGCATTGCCTGCCTGCGCATCGCGGCGAGGAGGTCGCGGCCGACGTGATCGACGGGCCGCAGAGCGTCGTCTGGGACGAGGCCGAGAACCGCCTGCACACGCAGAAGGCGCTGCTCGAGTACCTGGTGTGCGGGCGCGTATGAGCAAACGACTTTCCGCATGGATCGGGACGTCTCCCGGCCCTGCTTCGCCAACCTTTCGGGAGTGAACCCAATGCTCGCACGCTGGACGATCGCACTCATCGCCGCGATGGTCGCGGCGCCCGCCGCGCTGGCCCAGGCGTGGCCCGACAAGCCGATCCGCTTTCTGATGTCGGCGCCCGCCGGCAGCTCGATCGACGTGCTCGGCCGCGCGATCGCGGACAAGCTCAAGGATCGCCTCGGGCAGCCGGTCGTCGTCGAGAACAAGCCGGCCGCGGGCGGCACCGTCGCGACATCCGAGGTCGCGCATTCGGCGCCGGACGGCTACACGATGGTCCTCGCGTTCAATGGCCCGCTCGCGTTCGCGCCCTTCCTGCAGAAGCTGCCGTACGACGTGAGCAAGGACCTGGCGCCGGTGATCATCACGTCGAGCCAGCCGAACGTGCTGGCGGTGAACGCGACGCTGCCCGTGCATTCGGTCAAGGAGCTGGTCGCGTACGCGAAGGCGAATCCGGGCAAGCTCAATTACGCGTCGGTCGGCAACGGCAGCTCGTCGCATCTCAACATGGAGGCGTTCAAGAGCATCGCGGGATTCGATGCGCTGCACGTTCCGTTCAACGGCTCGCCGCCGGCGGTCAAGTCCACCGTGCAGAACGAAACGCAAATGCTGTTCGCCGTGATGCAGCCGCTGCAGGCGCAGATCCAGGCCGGCGCGCTGCGCGCGATTGCGGTGACCACGAGCAAGCGCTTCCCGCTGCTGCCCGACCTGCCGACGATCGCCGAATCGGGCTATCCGGGCTTCGAGGCGCTGGCGTGGAACGGCGTGCTCGTCGCGGCCGGCACGCCGAAGCCGATCGTCGCGCGGCTGAACACCGAAATGAACGCGATCCTGAAGGAGCCCGACGTCGTCCAGAAGATGCAAGGTTTCGGATTCGACCTGATCGGCGGAACGCCGGAGGATTTCGGCGCGCTGATTGCCGGCGAGGCGAAGCGCTGGGAGCCGGTGATCCGCAAGGTCGGGCTCAAGGTCGATTGAAAAACCCATGAGCGAAGTCAAGAAGGTGGTGCTCGCCTATTCGGGTGGGCTCGACACGTCCGTCATCCTCAAGTGGCTGCAGGACACGTACGGCTGCGAGGTCGTCACGTTCACCGCCGACATCGGGCAAGGGGAAGAAGTCGAGCCGGCGCGTGCGAAGGCGGTCAAGCTCGGCATCGCGCCGGAGAACATCTTCATCGAGGACCTGCGCGAGGAATTCGTCCGCGACTTCGTGTTCCCGATGTTCCGCGCCAACGCCGTGTACGAGGGCGAGTATCTGCTCGGCACGTCGATCGCGCGGCCGCTGATCGCCAAGCGGCTGGTCGAGATTGCGAAACGCAGCGGCGCCGACGCGATCTCGCACGGCGCGACCGGCAAGGGCAACGACCAGGTCCGCTTCGAGCTCGGCGCATACGCGCTCGCGCCGGACATCCGGATCATCGCGCCGTGGCGCGAATGGGACCTGCTTTCGCGTGAGTTGCTGCTCGACTACGCCGACCGCCATGGCATTCCGGTCGACTTCAAGAAGCGCGCGGGCGGCGCGCCGTATTCGATGGACGCCAACCTGCTGCATATCAGCTACGAGGGCGGCGTCCTCGAGGATCCCGCTTTCGAGCCCGAAGAGTCAATGTGGCGAATCACCGTGTCGCCCGAAAAGGCGCCTGACGCGCCGCAGACGATCGAGCTCGAATACCGTGCGGGCGACGTCGTCGCGGTGGACGGAGCCGCCCTGTCCCCGGCGGCCGTGCTCACGAAGCTGAACGAGATCGGCGGGCGGCATGGTGTCGGTCGCCTCGACATGGTGGAGAACCGCTACGTCGGCATGAAATCGCGCGGCTGCTACGAGACACCCGGCGGAACGATCCTGCTGAAGGGGCACCGCGCGATGGAGTCGATCACGCTCGACCGCGAGGTGCTCGCGCTCAAGGACGATCTCATGCCGCGCTACGCGCGGATGATCTACAACGGCTACTGGTTCAGTCCCGAGCGCAGGCTGCTGCAGGGATTGATCGACGCGTCGCAGGCGCCGGTCAACGGGACGGTGCGCCTGAAGCTCTACAAGGGCACCGTGATGTGCGTCGGCCGCGCATCCGCCGCCGACTCGCTGTTCGACGCGAAGATCGCGACGTTCGACGACGACGCAGGCGCGTACGACCAGAAGGACGCGGCCGGGTTCATCAGGCTCAACGCGCTGCGGATGCGCATCGCCGCGAGGCTCGGCCGCGGCCGTTAGAGCCTGCCTGTTCACGCCCCGGGCGCATCCTGGGCGCGTTGGTACGCGGGGAGGACCGCTGGACGCTTCAGCCGGCCCACGACAGGGCAATCGCCTGGTGCCGCCCCGCGACGACGTCGAACTTTCGCGTCTTCACCTCGCCGTTGTATTCGGCCTCGATCGAGTACGCGCCTTCCGGCAGGCGCAGCAGGAAGATCGGACCCTGCTGCGGCAGGTCGAGCAGCGTACGTCCGCCGGCGTCGACGATGCGCAGATGCACGTCGGCAACGAATTCGTCGGTGCGATGCGTCCCGTTGTGGCGCGAAAACGTGAAGCGCACTGGAAACTGCGACGTCATGTCGCGCATCAGGTCGGCCTGCTCCTCGCCGAACCCGCCGTTCAGGTAGCCGACCTGTCCCTGGCGAGGCATCCCATTCGCAGGTTGCGCGTGCGCCGTCGAGAGCGTCGCGGCGAAGATCAGTGACAATGCCAATCGACCCACTCGTTGCGCATTCATGCCGGTTCTCCGGGAGTGGTCCAGTCCACGATCATCGCAGGTGCGTCACACGGCCGGAATCGGCCCAGGGCGACACCCGCTGTCGGACGACAGCCTACGCCGCCGATGCCTGAGCTTCCCGACGTCGCCGTCTACTGCAAGGCGCTGAATGCGCGCATCGGCGGCAAGCCGCTCCACGGCGCGCGGATCGTCAATGCGTTCGTCCTGCGAACGGCCGTGCCGCCGCTTGGCGGCCTCGTCGGCAGGCGGGTCGTCGAAGTGCGCCGGATCGGCAAGCGCATCGTGCTCGCGTTCGAGGGCGATCTCTATCTGGTCGTGCATCTGATGATCGCCGGCCGCCTGCGCTGGTTGTCCGATGGACGCAAGCCGCCCGGTCGAATCACGCTCGCGCTGCTCGATTTCGACGGCGGCACACTTGCGCTGACCGAGGCGGGAACGAAACGCCGCGCATCGCTCCACGTCGTCGAAAATGCGGCGGCGCTGGCGGAATTCGACATGGGCGGCCTCGAGGTCGAAGGCGCCGACGTCGCGACATTCGCCGCTCGATTGCGCGAGGAGAATCACACGCTCAAGCGCGCGCTGACCGATCCGCGCATCCTGAGCGGCATCGGCAACGCCTACTCCGACGAGATCCTGCACCGCGCCCGGCTGTCGCCGCTCGCGCACACGCGAAAGGTCGACGACGCGGCGATGCTGCGGCTGTTCGAGGCGACGCGAAGCGTCCTCGTCGAGTGGACCGCGCGGCTCGCGGCCGAGGCGGGCGACGGTTTCCCCGAGCACGTGACCGCCTTCCGTTCCCAAATGGCCGTTCACGGCAAGTTCCGCGAGCCCTGCCCGGTGTGCGGCACGGCCGTTCAGCGGATCGTCTACGCCGAGAACGAGTGCAACTACTGTCCCGGCTGCCAGACGAACGGCGTGATCCTCGCCGATCGGGCGCTGTCGCGGCTGCTGCACGCGAGCTTTCCGCGCGAGGCATGAAGACGCCGCAGGGGCGTCTTTCGCCATAGACGAGAGACGATGTGCGCGTTCCCGCGCATCTATGCGGGCGACGCGTGCGCTGCAGGCTGTCCAGCACAACGATCCCGTAACAGCCGTGCCGTCACAACACGTCAGCCGACACGCGGGCGCGCGCGCCCGGGTGCGCAACTTGCTTGACGACGTCGGACTCGATCGTGCCGCCGCTGCTTCATGCGCTTCGCAAGCAAACCCGCAGGCCATTCGGCCAGCCGCAAGGCGGCGCTGCGGTTGCTCGCCCGCATGAAGACGCTGAAACCCGAGCGCCCCGGCATGCATCGCGTGCGCACGCGGATCGTCGTCTTCTTCACCGTGCTGCTCGTGCTCGTGCAGGGCGCCGCCTTCCTGCTCGTCAATGCGGCCAATTCCGACAACGCGCGCAGCATCGTCGATCAGGAGCTGGCAACCGGCGAGCGAATCGTTCGCCGCGGGCTCGAGCACGAGAGCGATCGTCTCGCGAAAGGCGCGCTCGCCTACGACGAAGCGTTCGTGCGCGAGGTTGCGCGGCTCACCGAGTTGCAGGTCTCGTTCGCGGTGCGCGAGCCCGGGGGCGCGTGGTCGATCGCCGCATCCACGCTGCCGGCCGGCAGCCGCGCCACGCTTGCCGCGCGCCTGCCTGAAGCGTCCGTGCTGCGCGACGGCCGCGCGCAGGTCTCGCTCGAGGGCCGCGATTACCAGATTCGCACGCTGAACGTTTCGCCAGGCCAGGGCACCGAGATCATGGCCGTCCTGCAGCGGTCGCCCAACGATACGCTGGCGCGCACGGCGGAGCTGCAGACGCTGCTGATGGGCCTCGCGGCGGTGAGCCTCGGTGGCTCGCTGATCGGCAGCGTCTTCATCGCCCGTGGCATCACGGGTCCGCTCAACCGGCTCGCGAGGGCCGCCGCCCGGATCAGCCGCGGCGACTATTCGCAGCCGATCGACATCGCGAGCGGGGACGAGATCGGTGCGGTCGCGCAGGCGTTCAACCGCATGCGTGAAGGCATCGAGTCGCACGAGAAGGAGATCCTGCGCCTGGCCTACGAGGACCGGCTGACCGGACTGCCGAACCGTGCCCTGTTCAATGACCGGCTGGCCGGTGCCGTGAACCTCGCGCGACGCAACGGCACGCCGCTCGCCGTGATGCTGATGGACCTGGACCGCTTCAAGCACATCAACGACACGCTCGGCCACACGATCGGCGACAACGTGCTGCGCGAGGTCGCCACGCGGCTCCGCGCGGCGCTGCGCGAATCGGACACGATCGCGCGCCTTGGCGGCGACGAGTTCGGCGTGCTGCTGCCCACTGCCCACGAGGACCAGATCGGCGAAGTCGTGCACAAGATCCTGCGTGCGATCGAGCAGCCGATCGAAGCCGACGGGCAGTGGCTCGATGTCGGCGCGAGCATCGGCATCGCCCGCTTTCCCGAGCACGGCGACAAGCCCGACACGCTGATCTCGCGCGCCGACGTCGCGATGTATCTGGCGAAGGCGGCGAACTCCGAGTTCGCCTTCTACGACGCGACGCACGACGGGACGCAGCAGGAACAGCTGTCGCTGCTGGGCGAGCTGCGCCGGGCGATGGAGCGGCAGGAGCTCCGCGTCTATTTCCAGCCCAAGATCGACCTGCGCACCGGCCGCACGCGCGGCGTGGAGGCGCTGGTGCGCTGGATGCACCCGATGCGGGGGATCGTGCCGCCGATCGAGTTCATGCCGTTCGCCGAGCGCACCGGCTTCGTCCGCACGGTGACGCGCTTCGTGCTGGAGACGGCTCTCACGCGTTGCGGCCAATGGCTGGCGCAGGGCATGCGGCTGCAGGTTTCGATCAACATCTCGGTGCGTGACCTGCAGAACACCGACTTGCCGGACATCGTCGCGAGCCTGCTTGCGAGCTGCACCGTGCCGCCCGAGCTCGTGTGCCTCGAGATCACCGAGAGCAGCTTCATGGAGAATCCGCAGCGCGCGCTGCACACGCTGGGCCGGCTGCGCGCACTGGGCATCCGTCTGTCGATCGACGATTTCGGAACGGGTTTTTCCTCGCTCGCGTACCTGCGCAAGCTGCGCGTGCACGAGATCAAGATCGACCGCACGTTCATCGCGGCCATGGAGGAAAGCGACGACATGGTGATCGTCCGCTCGACGATCGAGCTCGCCCAC
>Ga0307411_10000698_pt1 | contig 12336 bp, 10 predicted proteins | sample DK1Ometagenome_2_FD_203712 | JGI IMG/M metagenome (GOLD analysis project Ga0307411, IMG submission 203712) | Maize rhizosphere microbial communities from greenhouse at UC Davis, California, United States - DK15-O-1 | ecosystem: Host-associated > Plants > Roots > Rhizosphere > Soil | place: USA...
GCGCTCTTGCGGTGCTCCAGCGTGAGCCCTCGCGGCGCTTTACCGCGGCGGCACTTGGGTTAAGCGGCGGATTTATCCTGGCAGCGGCGCTGCTCGAAATGCTGCCAGAAAGCTTATCACAGGGACCGTCGATGTCCGGTTATGTCGCGGTCGGATACCTCTCTCTATTTCTAATCGAGCAATTTACCAACGTCCACTTGCATAGTTTGCCGGATGATAAACATCTGATGCCGGTGTCGGCCGCCGCTGGATTCGCGTCTCTTGTAGCTTTCAACGTCCACGACTTTATTGATGGATTGGCTATCGGCGCGGGGATGATCGCCAAAACCGATCTGGGAATATTGGTATTTCTCTCGGTCCTACTTCATGAAATTCCGGCCGGGTTCGTGATCGCTGCGCTTATGCGTGCAGCAGGCTGGAGCCGGTGGTCTGCTATGGTGGCCGGCGGCAGCTTAGGGGTTGTCACGATCCTTGGTATCGTTCTGCCATTTTGGGCCCGGGAACTTGACCCGTTCTTTGCCGAAGCCCTATTGGCATTCGCTGCCGGAAACTTTATCTATGTGGGTGCGACTCTGCTCGTGCCGCTCTCCGAGTCCGGTAAATCGCGCTGGATCACACTCCTGGTGGTGCTCGGGTTTGCTATTTTCTACGTTTCGAGCCGGCTCGTTGAGTCCTTTTTCTAGATCTCATTTAATCTGGTGACCGATAAAAGGGGGAATACTATGTTTTTGAAATTACTCTGCGTAACCATGTTAGTGATCTTGACGGCGGCTTGTTCGATGTCGACCGAACAGGCGTCTCAAGCAACGGCCGAACTAAAAGACAAGGACGGCAAGGCCATCGGGGTAGCTACGTTTCGCGAGAGCTCCGGGGGAGTGACGGTCGACGTCAATGTCAAAGGACTCACGCCGGGCTTGCACGCGGTTCATGTGCACGCAGTCGGTCGATGCGATGCGCCGGCGTTTACCAGCGCAGGCGGCCATTTCAATCCGGCGCAAAAAAAACATGGCTATAAGAGTCCCGAAGGCGCGCACGCCGGCGATCTGCCCAATATGCTGGTTGCCAAGGACGGCACAGGTCGTTTTGAGGCTTTCACAGACGGCATGACGCTTAAACCTGGCGCGACATCGGTTTTCGATAAAGACGGGAGCGCGTTGGTGATTCATGCCGGTGTTGACGACAACGTCACCGATCCTACCGGCAATGCCGGCGACAGAGCCGCATGTGGCATCATCACAATGGCTCAATCCAGAATGTAGCGAAAACTAGAGATAATGTAGCCTGGTCCCAGCGGCCAGGCTGCGCTCTGCTTCCCGGATGCGGTCGGCAGTTCCAAGATCCTGCCAGAATCCATCAAAGCAAAAACCGTATAGAGGTTGCCCGTCAGAGAGCATCCGCGGGTAGGTTTCGCGGGTGGTGCTGAATTTGTGCGCCGTCATTCCGGTATCCATGTAGTCGAAGACGGTTGGCTCAAGGACTTGGACGCCTGTAAACATCAATTTGCGAAACGGGCCGGGCGACTGCACCGGCGTTCTTGTGTCAAGGAATCGATGGATACGACCTTGCTCGTCGATGTCCATCGAGCCGTATCGATCCGCGTCTGTATCCGGCCGCAGAACCAAAGTTGCCGCGGCTTTCTGTTGCTCATGAAACTTCAGCAACTGATCGAGATGCAAGTCGATCAATACATCGGTGTTGATGACGATGAAAGTGTTGCCTTGCAAGAATGACTTGGCCTTGAGCAGACCGCCGCCGGTATCCAACAGCTCTGGCTCGAGCGAATAACTGATCTGCAATCCAAGCTGGCTGCCATCGGCCAGCCGGCTCTCGATCTGATCACCATGATGATGAAGGTTGATGACGATATCGCGGATGCCATAGTGTCGTAAAAGCAGAAGGCAATATTCGATCATCGGCCGACCGGCCACGGACACGAGAGCCTTGGGCCGGGTATCGGTCAGCGGCCGAAGGCGTGTCCCCTGTCCGGCGGCTAAGACCATCGCTTTCATCGCATCTCCTCATAGTGCTCAGCCAATAGCGGAATGATCGGTTCGAGCTGCGGCACGCGAGCCAAATTCCGTTTCAAGCGACGCACTGTGGGCGGGATGAATTTCCGGTATGCCGGTTTACCCTTCACAAGATCGAGATAATAAAACCGGCCAACGACTTTTAAGTCGCGCTGAATCGCTGAGAGCAGGTACGTCTCTCGGAAATCGTCAGCGTCTATAGCGCGCTTTTCGATATCGGCTCTCTGGCGTAAATAGTAACTCACAAGCTGATCTTCCATGTGCGGTCGGATCACGCTGTCGGTGATCCGGTCGTTTAGCAGCGAAGCCAGGTCGTACTGCGGCGGCGCGAGCAAGGCGTCTTGAAAATCTATCAGTACCACGCCTTCGTGGTGGATCATGAGGTTCCAACTGTGGTAGTCGCGATGATTTAAACAGCTCGGGTACCGATCCAAACGATGGGCAATGTCGGAGAATATTCTTCGCAGCGTCTCGATCTTCGTTCCTGCCACATAGGCGCCGGGCCGCTTCTCCAATCCGTATTCGATGAAATGATCGAATTCCCACATGTAGAGCCGATAATCGAAGCGCTGCTGAAATGCCACGCAAGCGTCATCGCGCGCCTTTGTCCCTCGGATTTGCAGAAGTAAAAGCTCGTCGATAGCTTTTTGATACCAGGTGAGGATCTCATCGTCCGGCAGGCCTTGGATGCGGTCCCATAACGCTGTGTCGCCTAAATCCTCCAGCAGAAGAATGCCGTCGTTTTGCCAGTGACCGTAAAGCTTGGGCACCCGCACGCCGATTCCGCTGAGAAATCGGTGCAAATTGAGGAAGGGCAATTCGGTAGGAGCTTGTTTAAAGACCGCTAGCTCTTCACTGGAGAGCGGCAGAGCACTCCCTGCCGGTAATTCCATGACGATCACCGATTTCGGCGCGCCTGAAGCCTCTATGACGGCTCGCCAGTAACGCCGGCTCGAAGCATCCCCTGCTAGCGGAACGAGAGAAGACACGGCCGTGTTCGCGCCGAAAACGGCGCCGATCTTATCTGCGATAACTTCTCGGTGATCCATTTAGATGTGGGAATCTTATTCTGCCGGCGCCGCCGACATTAAACTTCTCAGCTGCCGCCAAAACCGATGGTCACCTTCCCGGCCTCGACGATTACAGGTATTTGGCGGCGGCCGTTGGAGAGCTTGAGCATACGCGCCAGAGCGGCGTCATCTTCGAGCACGTTGATGTATTCGAAAGAAATTTTTCGCCGGGAGAAATCCTCACGGGCTCCCGAAGTATAGGGTCAAAGATCTTGGCCAAAGATAAGAACCGGTTCGCTGCTCATCGCCTTTTGCTCCTGCTCGCTTTGATAAACGGATATTACTATGAATCGATAAATTCTGCATGTTTCAGGTCACCGCAAATTGAAATAAGCTTGTGCTGCGTGTTAGGGATAGGTACTTCATGCTCGGCACTCTGTTCATCGTCGCCACGCCAATCGGTAATCTCGAAGACATCACACTACGGGCGATTCGAACATTGAAGGAGGTAGACATCATCGCCGCCGAAGACACCCGGCACACGCAAATTCTCCTAAGCCAGTTCACCATCAACACGCCTCTGACGAGTTATCACGAGCACAACGAGCGAGCTAAGGCGGGCCAATTGGTCGCTCGCCTCGAGCGCGGCCAAAGCATTGCCCTGGTCTCGGACGCCGGCACACCGGCGATATCCGATCCGGGCTATCGCTTAATTATCGAGGCAATTCGCATGGCAATTCGGGTGGTTCCGATTCCCGGTCCGTCAGCACTGATCGCCGCTCTCAGCGCCAGCGGCCTGCCTACCGACGGATTCAATTTCAGAGGATTTCTACCTTCCCGGAAGCGGGAGCGGAGGTCCAAGCTGCAAGAGCTTCGCGGTGACCGCTATAGCATCGTAGTCTATGAGACGCCGCATCGTCTCAAAGAATCGCTCGATGACATCCGTGAAATTCTTGGTGACCGCCGGATGGTGCTGGCGCGCGAGGTGAGCAAGGTTCATGAAGAGTTCCTCCGCGGCCGCATCAGCGAAGTAATCGGTGAAGTCAGCCAGCGACAGATTCGCGGGGAAGTGACTCTTGTCATAGAAGGCTGTTCCGTTTTGGATCCTCCTTCCGAAGATGTCCTAAGCGAGGAGATTGCTAGGCTCATAGCCGATGGCATGCGGGTAAAAGAGATTGCCGAGGTGCTTGGAGAGAAATACGGCTATTCTAAACGACAGATCTACGCTTTAGCTATGGACCCAGCCAGGAACACTAAGCCTTGACCTTGTACTCTTCTAATTTTCGATAAAGAGTTGTCCGATCCACGCCAAGTATCCGAGCGGCTTCGGCCTTATTGCCGTACGTGCTTTCGATGACGCGCAAGATGTATTCTCTCTCCAGATCTCTGAGGGTATATCCATTTGCCACAGCGGCCGCGAGCGGCACGGAGGGTCCATTACTAGCCTGGGACTGCAACGGTAAATCCTTCAAGCCGATGCTCGTCTCTTTGCCCAGCAGCACCGCTCGTTCCATGGTGTGCTCCAATTCTCGCACATTTCCCGGCCAGCGATAATTTATCAGCCCCGCCAGCGCCTCCTGATCAATGGAGGCTATGTCTCGTTTCGCCTGAGGCGCAAATTTGTGCAAGAAGTGCTCTGCCAGAAGCGGAATATCTTCCGACCGCTCGCGCAGCGGCGGCAATTCGATACGGATCACATTTAGCCGATAATAGAGGTCCTGCCGGAACCTACCTTGTTCGACCAGATGTTCCAGATCGAGGTTACAGGCCGAGACGATGCGTGTGTCCACTCTTTCCGACTGATTTGCCCCCAATGGCCTTACTTCCTTATCTTCGATGACGCGCAACAGCTTGGCTTGCAGGTTGATGGGAATCTCGCTGATTTCGTCGAGGAAAAGGATGCCGCCGCTGGCTTCCTGAAACAGTCCGCGCCGATCTTTCCGCGCGTCGGTAAACGCGCCGCGCAAATAGCCAAAGAGCTCGCTTTCAAGCAGGGTTTCCGGGACGGCAGCGCAGTTAAGCGGTATAAACGGGCCTTCGGCGCGCGAGCTATGATGATGCATGGCGCGCGCGACCATCTCCTTGCCGGTGCCGCTTTCACCCAGGATGAGGACATTGGCGGCAAAATCGGCGGTTTGCCGGATGATTGAGAAAACCTCCCGCATCTTCTCGCTCTTGCCGATAATGTTCTCAAAGCTGTTGCGCTCCAGTACTACGTTACGAAGATGCTGCAGTTCTTCACAGAGCCGGCGCTGCTGAAATGCGCGGCTCACATGCAGGACCATTTCATCCGTGCGAAAGGGTTTCGTCACATAATGAAAGGCGCCCGCTTTCATCGCCTCGACTGCGCTCTCAATGCTGCCGAACGCGGTGATCAAAAGTATCAGCGCGTCCGGATCGATGGCTTTAACTTCTTTTACCAGTTCCGTGCCGCGCATTCGGGGCATCATCAAATCGGTGATCATCAAGTCGCAGCCGGCTGCGCGGAACTTCTCCAGCGCTGATCGGCCATCATGCACCGCCTCAACGTCATAGCCTTCTTCGGCCAGCACATCGATCAGCAGCTGGCACATCTGTCGATCATCATCGACAATCAGAATCCGGCCATGCTTGCCGGGGTGCAGTTTAGAGCCGGGTGCCATTTTCCAGACTGCCCTGCAACGGTGTTTCCTTCTGCCGCCCTAGAGGCAGATGGATGACGAAGCGGGTAAACCTTGCGAGTTCGCTTTCCACGGTGATCTCACCGCCGTGCTCTTTGATAATGCCATAGGTCACTGCCAGCCCGAGTCCGGCTCCTTCGCCGACATCCTTAGTTGTGAAAAACGGGTCGAATACATGATCAATAGCTTCGGGCGCGATGCCGATTCCGTTGTCTTCAAAGATCATATGCACGCTACCGTGATCGTCGGCAAAGGGTATCGATGAGGCCTGAATTTTGATCACTCCTCCACGGCCAAGCGCGTGGAGAGAATTAGCGAACAGATTAATGAAGACTTGTTGGAGCAGATCGGGGTCGGCTTGAATGAATAAGGGCGATGGCGAGACATGAATTTCGACCTCGACCTTCTTCTCGAGGAGTTGGTGTTCCAAGAGGTAGCGGACATGATTGAGCAATTCCGATAAGTCGACGGATCGAAACATCGGTTCTCTCCGCCGAGAAAATTCCAGCAGTTGCCGCACGATGGCGGTGATGCGATCGCTTTGGGAGCGGATCACCTCAAGGTTGCCGGCAAGTTCTTCGCTGCTGCGCGGCCGCCGCAACAGGTATTCAGCTCGGCCGCGAACAATGCTCAATGGAGTGCCGATCTCGTGCGCGAGACCCGCCGCCAACTGACCTACCGATGCTAAACGTTCCGAGTGACGCAGATCCCGTTCTAGGTTCAACTTTTGTTGCTGCTCTTGCAAAAACTTGGAATAGCTCCGATTGAGCTCTTCCGACATGCTATTGAACTCTCCAGCCAACGCGGCAATTTCATCGCGACCCTTGATCTCGATGCGCTGCTCCCAACGACCTCTGCCGATCTCCCGGACGCGCTCCACCAGCTGATTGATCGGACGCGTGACATTGCGGCGCACGATGATCAGAATGAGAACCGACAAAAGGATGACCAATGCCGCGGTAGTTCCGATAATTCGCTGCCGTCGCGCTTCGATGTTGCTAATCAATTGAGATCCCTGACGGGCTAAGACAAAGACTCCGGCGACCCGGCCATCGCTCGAGGTAACCGGTTCGATACGGTAGTACACCAAAATACCAGGTTCGCGAATATAGCCCTCTATGCCGTTGGGTTCTCCGAGAGCCGGTCGCGGATCCAGTTTCAAAATGGCAGTAGGGTCCAGTTCGGCAAAATCGTTCGGATATCTAAGTGAAGATGAGAGCGCGACCGGCTCGGCATTCAGGTCGTAAACAATCAGACCATGAATGTTGCCCCGCGGCCCCACAGTATTGGCGAACTCCTGAGTCGCCTGCAGGTTGTGACCGTCGGCATACAAGTCCCGGAGAGCTGAGTGAATGGCTCGGGAGAAGCCGCGCATGCCGACCCGTATTTCTCGCGTGACGTTCTCTCGATCCTGCTGAATGCTCAAATAGCCGTGAACAGTCATCGTCACCAGGATGGTGACGACCAGCGAAACAATTAATCTAGTGCCAAGCTTCATGCGCGCTGCTTCGTACGCAGTTGAGCAAGCCTTATACCGCGTCTGATGCAAAACGTAATTGCATTAAAAATCGAAGTTCGCAAAAAAACATCGAGCAATTCTGTGGCAATTTACGACAGCATGCGGTTTTTCACAATCATCGAAATTTCGCTCGTTCATTCAGGCAATTGAGCTTCTTTCGCAGAGGCGCACGCACTTGTCACGTTGCATATTCCAACGGACAGAACGCCGATTTCGATGCAATGCCATTCAAGATGCGCGTTTTATCTTGAGAATGTCGCTGGCGCCTCGGCGGCACGACGCTTGCGTTTTAAGCGGCGGTACCAGCGCCTGATAAAATCGCAACTCTCAGATTCGAAAACTTAGAAAGGAGGAGCCGTATGAAAAAGCTACTTTTTGCATTCCTGCTTGGACTGACTGTCGTGAGTTCGATCGTTGATCTCGCTACGCCGGTGAGCGCCCAAGACGAGGATCCCAAACCAAGGAAGCCCGAAGGGGAATAATCGGTAGAAGTTGATTTCCCGTTTGCAAAAGGGGGGCTTTGCGCCCCCCTTTTGTTATTTGATGATCACCTCGTCTTAATCAGGCGGCTGCTTGATTCGAAATTCACTAAACTCGCCGCGGAAGTCCTGCCGCTGCAGATCTACTTCGTCGACCCGAGCTCCCGGCGGTCCCTGCCGGCACCAGACGATGAGCTCGTCGATACTATCCGGTCGCCCTTCGGCCACCATCTCGACGCAACCATCATAGCGATTCATCACCCAACCGGTTAGACCCAAGTGGCGCGCCCGCTCAACTGTCGAAGCGCGAAAATAGACACCCTGTACTCGACCTTTCACAATTAGCCGGATACGGGCCTCGGACCGAACCGTTGACATGACTGCCGGTTTTCTAACGCGCAGCCTGTTCTGACGCAAGCGGTCATTCAGCAATTTCCGCCGCCGCAAAATTATTTGACAAGCGCCCCGCAGTTTCGGTAGGCTTTCGCCGGTTCTAAGGGTTTACCGAAGAGCCCGCGCCGTGGTCCTCCAGACCGTTTTTGGCCCTGCCCTTTGGCGACTCGATTTGCTCAGATGCGCACTCGTGGATCAAAAAGGAGGGTCTGATGGGAGCCAAATTATACGTCGGCAACCTGCCGTACTCGGTCACGGAGGAGAGATTGCAGCAGCATTTTGCGCAGCATGGCTCGGTGATCAGCGCTCGTATCGTTACCGATAAATTCACGGGCCGTTCCAAAGGTTTTGGCTTCGTCGAGATGAGTTCGGATGCCGAAGCCGAACGCGCCATTAATGCTCTGAACGGAACCGATTTCGAAGGACGGAACGTTGTCGTCAGCGAAGCCCGTCCTCAGGCGCCGCGAGATTCTGGATTCGGTGGCGGCGGAAGCGCCGGCAGACCACGTCGAGATCGTTACTGATCAGCTCTCAGCAGCTTCAGGAGCTCTTGTTCGTCGATAATGCGAACGCCGAGCTCTCGAGCCTTTTTGAGCTTGGAGCCAGGCTCCAAGCCGGCGACAACATAGCTGCTATTGCGGCTGACTGCGCTGCTAACTCGCCCTCCTAGAGCCTCGATTCGGCGCTGCGCTTCCACTCTCGACATTGTCCCGAGTGCGCCGGTAAGGACGAATGTCCCACCCGAAAGAGCGCCTCGTTTGATAGTTTCTGCCTTGAAGCGGATGCCGGAATGCAAAAGTTTTGCGATTACTTGACGGTTTTCGTCTTGGGAGAAAAAACGCGCGATGCTTTTGGCGACCTCTGGGCCGATCTCGCGCACCTCCATCAGTTTCTCCTCGCTTGCATTCATGATCGTATTCAGGTCGCCGAGATGCTCGGTCAAGAGTTTGGCTGTGGCTTCGCCAACGTGCCGAATGCCCAGAGCAGTCAGAAATCGTGTAAGAGTCGAATCCTTGCTGCGCTGCAAAGCCGCGAGCAGATTTTGCGCCGATTTTTTGGCCATGCGATCCATGCTCGCCAATTGCTCTTCTGTCATGTTGTAAAGATCGCCAAGATCCTTGACCATGCCACGTTCGACCAGTTGATCGATCAGCTTGTCACCGAGCCCTTCGATATCCATGGCGTTGCGCGAGCCGAAAAATTTTAGGCTTTCCTTGAGCTGCGCGGGACACGAGATACCGATGCAGCGGTATGCCGCCTCGCCTTCTTCGCGGTAAACTGCCGCGCCGCATACCGGGCAGTGCTCGGGCATGCAAAAATGTTTCTCTTGCCCGGTTCTTTTGTCCGTAATCACTTTAACCACATAAGGGATGACATCGCCGGCGCGCTCGACCACGACGGTATCACCGATGCGAATGTCTTTGCGGTTGATTTCGTCCATGTTGTGCAATGACGCGCTTTTGACCATGACGCCGCCGATGGCCACGGGTTCCAGGCTCGCGACCGGAGTCAACGTGCCGGTGCGGCCGACCTGGGGTTGAATGTCGATAATGCGGGTTATCGCCTGGCGCGGTTTGAACTTATAGGCAATCGCCCAGCGCGGCGAGCGGGCAATCTCGCCGAGCCGTCGTTGCAGTTCGTGAAGATTGACCTTGACTACCAAGCCATCGATCTCGTACGGAAGTTCATCGCGCCGGCTCTCCATCTCGTCGCGAAATTTTAGGATATCTTCAATGCCGCGGCAGACGCGCGCAAAAGGCACCGGCTTTAAACCCCAGTCCTGAATCGCTGCGCGAAATTCAGTGTGGCTGGCCAAGCTTGTTCCGGTGACCACTCCCGCGCCATGGAAAAACACATCCAGCGGCCGTTTCGCGGTCAATGTTGAATCGAGTTGTTTCAACGAGCCAGCCGCTGCATTACGAGGATTGGCGAAGACCGCTTGCCCCGCTTCCTCGCGTTCGCGATTCATCCGCTGGAAGGCCGCGCGCGAAAGAAAAACCTCGCCCCGGACTTCAAGCCGCTGCGGCACGGGGCGGGCTCCGGCGCGCAAGATCAGCGGGATCGATCGAATGGTTTTCAGATTGAGCGTGATATCTTCGCCATTAATGCCATCGCCGCGAGTTGAACCAGCAGTTAACCGGCCCTCAGCGTAGACTAGCTCCACCGCAACACCGTCGATTTTGGGCTCCACTAAATATTCCATGGGTTCGGTGGACCTTAGATACCTCACTATCCGTTCCTCGAACTCTGCCAGATCTTTTTGATCGTTGGCATTGCTGAGCGACAGCATCGGCAGCGTGTGCCGCACGGTCCTGAATTTGTCCAAAGGAGGGGCGCCGATCTTTTGGGTCGGTGAATCCGGTGAAGCAAATTGTGGGTGAGCTGCTTCGAGCTCGATCAAGCGTTGGAATAGCCGGTCGTATTCGGCGTCACTGATCAACGGTTGATCGAGCACATGATATTGATGATTGTGCTTTTCAACCTGTTGTCGCAACGCGACGATCTCGTTTTCGGCCGCAATTTCAAGATTCTTTGCCATAGGATCTGCTAGTGAAACTTTACTGGCCCAAGCAAAAAGAATTAGCATAATTGTCACGCTGACTGAAGCTTGCGCGAGCACACTTCATTGACCGACTCTGGTGAGTATGTTAACCACCTTGATGATGAGAACACGGTTTTACGGAAGCGCGATCTGGGTTTTGATTTTGTCCGGTTGCGCCTCCTCCGGTGCCGTGGTCAAATCTCCCGCCAACGGGCTGTTCGGATCATCTGAAGCCCCTTTCCTGAACCAGCAACGAGTCGAGGTCCCGGATGAGGCCAGAGGTCTTTCGCATTTCATGAAAGGCCACCTGCTGCTTGGCGAGGGCAGATTCGATGAAGCGCTGGAAGAATTCGAGAGCGCCTCGCAAGCCAACCCGCAAGATGCCTTCCTGCGCTTTCGCCTAGCCACTCTTTACGTCAGGAAAGGCGATCTTAAACGAGCGCTGGTGGAAGCTGAGGCGGCAAAGAGAATGGATCCGAACAGTGTCGAAAACGGTTTGCTGCTGGCCGGCCTCTATTCATCTTTGGGAGAAAATCAGAAGGGGATCGCCGAATATCAAGAAGTTCTCAAGCTCGATGCCAAAAACCAGGAGGCTCTGCTCTATCTCGGCGCGCTCTACTTACAAAGCGACGACAACTCTCGCGCCACTGAAATGCTTGATACTCTGCTGAAGCTCGACAACGACTCGGTGCTGGGGCACTACTATCTCGGGCGTGTGCGCGCCAAGAGCAAGCTCTATTTAGCGGCCGAACAGAGCTACCGCAGAGCCTTGGAGTTGAATCCCAAGTCTGAAGCGGTGCTGATGGATCTAGCGCTCGTCTATGAACTGCAAAGCAAGACGGAAGATGCCATTCAGACTTACCAGAGATTGCTCGGACTTAACGCGCAGAATGTCTGGGCGCGAAAACGGCTTGGCGAACTGTACGTCGGCCAAAACAAACTCGATGATGCTCTGGCGCAATTTGAAAATTTGAAGAGCAGCGAAGCGGATCCGCGCGAAACACGGATCAAAATCGGTCTCATTTCCTATGAAAAGGGCGACTTCGAGCGGGCCGCTACCGAGTTCAATCTGGTCCTGGCCGGTGATCCCGAGAACGATCGCGCGCGGTATTATCTCGGCGCCACTTACGTCGAATTAAAGGCGGATGAAAAGGCTCTCGGCGAATTTGCCAAGATTTCCGAGAAGAGCGACCTGTACTTAGACAGCCGTTTGCAGATGGCTTATCTCTATGAACGCACGGAACAGTTACAGAAAGCCATCGATTCGGTTCAATCGGTGCTCCGTAAAAAAAGTGACCGCAAAGAAGTCTACGCGTTTCTTTCAACCTTGTACCGCAAAGCCAAGGATTTTCCGAAAGCGATCGAGGCAATGGAGCGCGTCGTCGTCCTGGACCCGAAGAGTGACCAGGCCTATTTTCAGTTAGGAGCGCTGCACGACGAGGCCAAGAACAAAGAGCAAAGCGTCGCTAACATGGAACGGGCGATCGAGCTCAACCCGAAGAACGCCGCGGCGCTAAACTATCTCGGGTACACCTGGGCCGAGATGGGCGTGCGCCTAGATGAAGCGGAACAGTTGATCCAGCGCGCATTGCAACTTGAGCCTAACGACGGGTTTTATATCGACAGTCTCGGCTGGGTATACTTTCAGAAAGGCGACTACGCCAGGGCCGTCGAACAGTTAGAACGCGCGGTGGCTATTACTGTCG
>Ga0307411_10000699_pt1 | contig 12328 bp, 11 predicted proteins | sample DK1Ometagenome_2_FD_203712 | JGI IMG/M metagenome (GOLD analysis project Ga0307411, IMG submission 203712) | Maize rhizosphere microbial communities from greenhouse at UC Davis, California, United States - DK15-O-1 | ecosystem: Host-associated > Plants > Roots > Rhizosphere > Soil | place: USA...
AATGTTCTCGTTCTTGATACAATCGATCAAAGTACAATTGACAGTACCAATAATATTGCTGGATGTTCAATCTCTTTATCAGATGTAGTAAGTAGCTGTCCGATTGACCTTACGGGTTCAGAACCAACGCTGGAAGATGTATGTGCTGGAACCATTGTTGGCACAACCACTACTATGCAGTTTGATCAGAACGGAACTTACACTGTTACGTGGACATTTAATGATGGCAATGGAAACACGACTACACAAACACAGCAGGTAACTATCAGTGATAACAATTATCCGATGCCAACATCAGCTTTACCGCCTATTACAGGTAATTGTTCTGTAACGGTATCAACTGTGCCAACAGCGCAGGACAGCTGTTCAGGAATGATTAATGGTGTTACCTCTGACCCTCTTATTTACAACACAGTTGGAACATACATTATTACATGGACCTATACTGATGAGGTTGGGAATTCAACTCAGCAACCACAAACCATTATCGTAAATCCATGCCTTGGAATTGAAGATGAAGCAGGTGAATGGAATGTCTTGATCTACCCTAATCCAAGTTCGGGTGTATTTACTCTTAGTTTTGCCGAATTGCCAAATGAAAACACCGAGATCAAGCTTGTAAATAATCTTGGCCAGGTGTTGTATTCTGGTAGAGCACAGGCTCAGATCCAGCAGTATGATTTTAGTTATCTTGCCTCAGGATCGTATCATTTATTGATCCAAACGGATACCAGACACATTAGCAAACCGATTATTATTCGTCAGAATTATTAATTGATTATAGTTTTTATTGAAAAGGGTCTCGGCTAAACCGAGACCCTTTTTTATTTTTTTCCGGCACCGGATAAGGTAGATGGGATCATTACTTTAAATTTTATAATTACCTGCTAACAGAGAACAGCCACAGAGAGACCGGTTTATAAATTGTAATTGTATTTAAAGCAGAAAGCCAACTATTTAGGAGGTTTGAAAGATGGCCTTCATAATAATGTGCTTATAATCAGTAAATAAATTAATATAAATTGTTTGTTAAAGTTATGCATGCATCATAAAATGCTGGTTGAAATGTACGAACTTTGCACCTGCTAAATGAAACAGCTACTGATTATATCATTTTTGATCCTTACTTGTTTAAGTAATGCTGTTGCTCAAATTCCGTCTACATGTTTTGAAATTGAAAGTATCCTGGTGGATGCTTGTGGAAACCCGGAAGGTGAAAATGAAATGGTAAGATTTAAGGTGGGTCCGGCTCCATTAAACGTATCGAATTTGAATGTAAACTGGCCGAATAACCCTTTTCTTGGAATATGTCAGAATCCTGCAACTGCCGGTAAAGTTGCCCAACTAAATTCTTCAATAACTGCTTGCGGACTTATATTAGAACCTGTAAATGGCGTTTTGCCTGCAGGTGCAAATGTAATACTTGTTACCAGCACTAATTTTATTACGGCTGCTAACTCTTTTGCGCAGCTAACGGATACGGTTTACCTTATATTTCAATGTGCAGGTAATACGGGAGGTCATTTTGCCAATGCCACAGGATCGGGTTCACGTACATTAAGTATAAATTTTGCGGGTGGTTGCAGTGATGCGGTTACTTATAACTGTCAGTTGCTAACCGATGTAAATGGAAACACGGGTGTTAGCGGCAGCTCCACAGATCGTGATGGGGCTACTGCAAACTTTACGTGGAATGGTGCCGCCAGTTATGTAAATTATGGTTGTACTGCTCCGTTTGTTCCACAAATTGTAAATGCAGGCCCGGATATTAATGCATGCCAGGGTGAAACCATTTCGCTGAACGGGATTGTTTCGGGGAATTTTAGTTCAGTACACTGGACAGGCGGAAACGGAACATGGATAAATCCAAACACGATAAATGCACAGTACACTGTGGGTATTGGTGATGTAGGAAATGTTCCGCTGCAGTTAAATGCTACCAATTGTAATGGCATTGTTACCGATGTAATGAATGTAGTGATCTCTAATTTGCCGTTAGTAAATGTAAGTCCACCCGGTAATATTTCTATTTGTGCCGGTGATATTATTACACTGGATGCAGGAGCCGGCGGCCCATATACATGGAGCACGGGAGATGTGGGACCTTCCATTCAGGTTTCATCTCCGGGCACATATATAGTTTCGGCCACCAATAGTTGCGGTACATATAGTGATACCACTGTGATTACTTCAGGAACGATTCCGGTAGCTGCTATTATGGCTAATACGTCTTCCATTTGCCCGGGTGAAACCCTTGCATTACAATCTGCTTTTGCTATAAATTATTTATGGAGCACAGGTGAAACTACTCAAACCATAAACATCACTTCTGGGGGAACTTATTATGTAATTATTTCCAATGGTTGCGGAAGTGATTCAACAGGCTTAAATATTGTGAATATGCCCATGCCTTCTGTAACTATCCTGAACGGGTCGGAAGTAATTGCCTGTGAAGGAGAAGCGGTTTTTCTGGAAACTTCCGGGGTGGGTTCTATTTTCTGGCCGGGGTGGAATGCCGGTACCGCACATTTTGCAACTGTCCCGGGAATTTATGTGGCACAGGCTTCTAATTTATGTGGATATGACTCAGCAGAAATAAATGTGATTTTTGATTCATTGCCTTTTGTAAACCTGGCTACTAACTTTAGTTTATGTTCGGGAAATTCAATTGATATTTTTCCTGTTTTTAACGGAGCTCTTACCTGGAGCAATGGAGCTGTTTCTGATATGCAGAATTTTTCTGTTGGTGGAAATTATTTTGTAATTGCTTCAAACAATTGTGGTGCCGATACTGCATTTTTTTCAATAAATGAAGTAACTGTAAATGCTGGTTTTTCGGTTGATAGTATAAAAGGTGCAGCTCCTCTGCCGGTTAATTTTACAAATCTTTCAACCGGAGCCGATACTTATCTCTGGAATTTTGGAAATGGTGATACTTCCACTTTTATTCATCCTTCGTATACTTTTTACATGCCCGGAGAACACCTTGTGATCTTAACTGCTATGAGTAATGCTGGTTGTTCGGATACTGCAGGGGTTTTGATCACCGTTAATCCATGTGATCATAAAACATATATTCCGAATGCATTTACACCAAACTTTGATGAGGTGAATCCGCTCTTTAAAGTAAACAGCGCATGTTTTTTAAATGGAAGGGTTACTATTTACGATCGTTGGGGTAAAGAAATTTATAGCTGGACCGATATTGCACAGGGATGGAATGGAAATGATCAGGCAGGAAATCCATATCCAATGGGAGTATATGTGTATATGTTTGAGTACAATGATGTAAACGGTGATCCTTACGTTTACAGGGGGCAGCTTAATCTCCTCCGTTAATTTTATATCCTGCAAGGGTGTTTATAATGCTTTAAAACTTCCTTTTTTACACTGGGCTTTGGTTGCTAAATTTACATCGTAATTTCTGTTAGAATGAAAGAGTATCATAACCTGATGCAACGCATCCTGGATGAAGGGGCAAAAAAAGAAGATCGTACCGGAACCGGCACTATCAGCGTTTTTGGTCACCAGATGAGATTTGACCTGTCAGAAGGTTTTCCATTGGTAACCACCAAAAAGCTGCATTTAAAATCCATCGTTCATGAACTTTTATGGTTTTTAAAAGGTGAAACCAATATAGAATACCTTTCGCAGAATGGTGTTCGTATCTGGGATGACTGGCCGTATGCAAAATTTAAAAAATCAAACGAGTTCCAGGGGGAAACCATCCAGGAGTTCGGGCAGAAAGTTGCAGCCGACCATGACTTTGCTATGAAATACGGAGACCTTGGCCCTGTTTATGGATACCAGTGGAGAAACTGGCCAACACCGGATGGCCAACATATCGACCAGATCACCCAAATAATAAATACCATAAAAAATAATCCGGATTCACGACGCATTATTGTTAGTGCATGGAATGTTGGACAGATCGAACAGATGGCACTTCCTCCCTGTCATGCATTTTTCCAGTTTTATGTGGCGGATGGAAAATTATCCTGCCAGTTGTATCAGCGCAGTGCAGATGTGTTTTTGGGTGTTCCGTTCAACATTGCTTCGTATGCATTGTTCACCATGATGGTGGCACAGGTTTGTAATTTACAACCGGGTGATTTTGTTCATACTTTAGGTGATGCACATTTATATTCAAATCATATTGAGCAGGCACAACTTCAGCTAACACGCGATTTCAGGCCTCTTCCAACAATGCAGATAAACCCGGGAGTAAAAAATATCTTTGATTTTAAGTACGAGGATTTTACATTGATGAATTACGATCCTCATCCACACATAAAAGCCGAAGTGGCCGTTTAATTTATGAAGATCTCTTTAGTTGCTGCTATTGCCAATAATAATGCGTTGGGTAAAGACAATAAGCTACTCTGGCATTTGTCTAATGACTTAAAGTTTTTTAAAGCATATACCCTCGGCAAAGTAATTATCATGGGTAGAAAAACATTTGAATCTATCGGAAAACGGGCATTACCGGGACGGATAAATGTGGTGATCAGTCGCGATCTTTCATTGGCTTCAGAAAATATTGTGGTGTTTACGGATCTTAAAGAAGCCATTAAAAAGTTCCATGATGTAGAAGAAATCTGCATTGTAGGGGGGGCCCAGATCTACCAGGATTCTTTATCCATTGCTGATATTTTAGTGTTAACCAGGGTGAATACTTCACCCCAAGCAGATGTTTATTTTCCGGAAGTGGACTTTAGCCAGTGGAAACTGGTAAGCGAGGAAAAACACCCGGCTGATGAGAGACATCAGTACGACTACAACTTCCAGATCTGGAACCGCATCTGATATTAAAAAACATACTGTGGCTCAATTATTGGGTAGAGGCATGGTAAACACATAGTTTCTCCTTATAATTGCATATATAAATGTTGGGAATGAGATCATTACTTTTTATTATCGGTTTTTTTTTCACGCTGGGTTCGTATGCTCAGTGCCTGTCAGGAAATTGCGATAACGGAAAAGGCACCTGGAAATATTCAGATGGAACAATATACACCGGTTATTTCAGGAATAAAAAATGTGAAGGCAGGGGTAAAATAACGTATGTTTCCGGATCAGTTTATGAAGGCGAATGGAAGGAAGATAAACGCCATGGAAAAGGGGTTTACAAATGGTCGAATGGTGATAGTTACGATGGAGAATATGTAAACGGCGAAGAAAGTGGTCGTGGTACCTATAAATTTGCTACCGGTGAAAGTTATACGGGTGATATCCGAAGCGGGATTTTTGATGGTAAGGGGAAATATACCTATGCTAACGGAGATGTGTACGAAGGGGATTTTAAATATGATAAAAAACACGGGTATGGCAAATATACCTGGAAAGAAGGCGGTGTTTATGAAGGTGATTGGCTGGATGGGGTTCGCACTGGTAAAGGAACCTACACATTTCCAAGCGGAAGCAAATACATAGGCAATTATGTTGACGGGCAGGAACACGGTAAAGGGGTTTTTTACTATTCTGACGGAAGTAAATATGAAGGAGACTGGTCAAACGGGCAGCGTACCGGACAGGGAACGTATAATTACGCTGACGGATCATACTACATCGGGGGTTTTTTGAATGGCAATTATAACGGTCACGGGATTTATTTCTGGTCGGATACAAAAGATATTTACGAAGGGAACTGGGCGAATGATAAGCGTAACGGTAAGGGTAAATTCACCAGTGGTGATGGAAGCATCTGTGAGTGTACGTACATGAATAACAGGCGCCACGGTTATGGTGAGCTTACTTTCCCGAATGGAGATATTTACAAGGGTAATTTTTTCGAGGGACATCGTACCGGTGAAGGAGTATATACTTTTGTAGATGGCACCATAGAAACCGGAACCTTTATGAATGATGAGTTTGTAGATGGAACCATCACTTTCCCGAACGGTAAAAAGAAAAAGTATAAAAAGAAAGAAACCAAAACGGTGCGTAATGCACGTTAATTTTTCCTAACCAGTTTAGCCATATAAAATCCATCACTTTCCCTTAGTTCCGGAGAAATATTTATTTCTTCTTCCAATGTAAAGTCTTCGTGATTTTCTAAAAATTCTTTTACCTGCCATTCATTTTCACTTGGTAAAACACTGCATGTAACATATACAAGCCTGCCACCTTTTTTTACCATGGTGCAGTATTTATTCAGAAGCTCTTTTTGTAAACCGATGGTTTCCTCCAGCTCATCTTCGTGAAGTTTCCACTTGATATCCGGGTTGCGTTTTAATACACCCAGCCCACTGCACGGAGCATCTATTAAAACCACGTCAGCAGTTTCGGCGAGGCGTTTTACCACTTTATTATTTTCGATCCATTTGGGTTCAACATTTTCAATTCCGGCACGTTTATAACGGGTTTTTAATTCATCCAGCTTGTAATCATGAATATCCAGGGCAATAATTTTTCCTTTATTTTTCATCCTGGCCGCCATATGCAATGTTTTACCCCCTGCCCCTGCACAGGCATCCACCACCCGCATACCTGGCTTTACACCGGCAAAATAACTTACATGCTGCGACCCGATATCCTGCACTTCAATTTTACCCTCCTTAAAAAACGGATGTTTAAAAACATCCTCAAATTGTTCCAGAACAATTCCATCATCACTCAAAGGCGATAACGAATAATTCACCTCATCCTTATCAAACTCTTCAATTACTTCTTCCCTGGTTATTTTTAAGGTATTCACCCTTAAACACTGGTGATATGGACTGTTTAATGCAGCCATAATGTTGTTCCAGCTTTCACCCACTTCTTTTTCCCCGCGTTCGTTTATCCAGTCGGGCAATGAATTTTTGCAAACATTTATTTCCCATTTTTCATCCAGTTTTTTCTGAATTGTATTTGGATTTATATTGCGCATCCATTCATGCGGAGGTAAATTATTTCCTTTTCTCACCAGGTTAATTCCAAGGATACGGGCCAGGTTTTGATCCTGCATGGATGTATTTTTGCTGTTCACTTCAGTGAGTAATCTCCACCAGCGAATGATCTCATACACATTTTCGGCCACCATTTTTTTATCATACGTATTCATTTCGTATGTTTTAAATAAAAGCTCAAGCGCCTTTCCGGGGGTTTTCTTTTTTACAAAGATCCACTGGATGGTTTGGATGATCAACGGAACATGGTATGTTTTCATAGGTGCAAAGGTAGGGAATAATGGTTTTAATTAAGCATTGTTTATAGCAGAGACCCGCCTTGGCACCTTTGTACCCTATTAAGGATATTATGGAGATGAGGCCATTATTCCCTACCTTTGCACCATGGAAGAAAGGAAATTCTATAAGACCCAGAAGGTATCTATGCCGTTTACATATGGCACTCATCCGGTCCTGGAAGCGTTACATAGTGGTAAAGAGATTGAAAAGATCTTAATCCGCCGCGGTTTGAAAAATGAATCTACAGGTGAGATCTTCAGGATCTGTAAAGAAAGAAATATCCCGGTTCAGGATGTTCCGGAGGAAAAGCTGAACAGGGTTACTACGAAAGCACATCAAGGCATAATTGCTTTTCTTGGGCTGGTGGATTATCAGAGTGTTGAAAATGTAGTGCCTATTTTATTTGAACAGGGCCAAACCCCTTTACTTATTATCCTTGATCGTGTTACGGATGTACGCAATGCAGGTGCAATTTGCCGTAGCGCTGTTTGCGCCGGGGCACATGCTGTGATCATTCCTTCACGTGGGGCTGCGCAGATGAATGAGGATGCAGTTAAGTCTTCGGCTGGAGCGGTTCATCAAATTCCGATCTGCAGATCATATAACTTAAAAGATACGATCAAATTTTTGAAGGATTCAGGAATACAAATTGTGGGTATTACTGAAAAGACTAATACATTTATGTATAAGGCGGATCTTACCCGGCCTACTGCGCTTATTATGGGTAGCGAGGAAGAAGGAATTTCTCCGGAATACTTAAAACTTTGTGATGTTACCTGCAAAATTCCTATGCAGGGACCGGTGGAAAGTTTAAATGTTTCCGTAGCTGCCGGTGTGGCTTTGTTTGAAGCTGTTAGACAACGTAACTAATGGAACTTCCACAGGCATTTATTAACAGGATAAAACATCAGTTTAATGATGCCGGGGAATTCCTGGAAGCATTGAAGCAGCCTGCGGTGACTTCAATCAGAAATCATCCGGTGAAAAAATATATTTCCGATTTAAGTTTAGCAGAAAAGATTGAATGGTGTGAAAGTGCTTTTTATTTAAAAGAGCGACCTGTTTTTACTCTTGATCCATCTTTTCATGCAGGCGCCTACTATGTACAGGAATCAAGTTCTATGTTCCTTTGGACAGTTCTTGAGCAATTGTTTGATGATAAAAATATCAGGATCCTTGATCTCTGTGCAGCACCAGGCGGCAAGTCTACATTAATTGCTTCGTGGTTAAACGGTGAGGGGTTACTTGTGAGTAATGAAGTTATTAAACCCAGGGCAAAGATCCTGCTGGAAAATATCACCAAATGGGGATATTCAAATACATGGGTAACAAATACAGATGCGTATGTGCTTGGAGGGCTTCCTGAATTTTTTGATGCGGTTGTAATTGATGCTCCCTGTAGCGGGGAAGGATTATTCAGGAAGGATGCAGGAGCTATTGAAGAATGGAGCCAGTCGAACTGCGATCTTTGTTCTTCACGTCAGCGTAAAATACTGGCCGAAATAATTCCATCGGTGAAGGAAGGTGGATATGTGATCTATTCCACCTGCACCTATAACCCGGAAGAAAATGATGAAAACGTAAAATGGCTGCTCGAAAAATTTCCTTTCGAAGTTGTAACGCTCAACGTTATTTCATATAAAGAAGCTACTCTTACAAATAATGGCGGAGTGGCTTTTTATCCGCATAAAACCCAAGGTGAAGGCTTTTATTGTTGCATATTGCGTAAAACAGGTGAGGTTGAATCCAATGATATTCGTAAGCAGAAACAGGTCTTTTCATCTTATAATTCAAAACAAATTAACCTGGATGATTTTGTCACCCAACCGTTTTTATGGTTACAAAAAGGCGATGAAATTATTGGAATAAATGAAGATCTGAAAGATGAGTTCAAAATCATTTCTGAGGTAACAAAAATAACGGGAGGATATTTACATCCCGGTGAAATAAAAGGAAATTCATTGATCCCGTCACATGCTCTGGCTATGAGTATTTATGCAACCGGTTTTGAAAAAATTGCGCTTGATAAGGATCAATCCTTACATTTTTTAGCTAAAAGGGACTTTAAACTCCCTCAATCTTCAAATGGCTGGTTGCTAGCTGATTATAATGATCTTCCGCTAGGGTTCCTGAAAAATCTTGGCAATCGTTTTAACAACTATTACCCTATGGATTGGCGTATCCGAATGGATTTCTAAACATTCTTATCTTAATTCCGTTTCTATTAAAATAGTCTTAATTAATAGTGATTAAAAGATTCATTTCATATATTTAAATATGAAAACAGGCAAGAGAATTTTCCTCAACGTTTTATTTTTATTTGTTCCGGTTATTTCGGTTTTTTCTCAAACGGAACTTGCATTCGGAAATAAAAAGATCCGTATTTCAGGTGAAGAAATAATGGGTTATAAGATAAATGCAAATAGCCATGTTGTAAAAGATTATATTAAGGTAAACAATGGAACCTTATTGTATACATCTGTTGAGTTTGAAGGAAATATTCCGGTTCGGATTGAATTAACAGAATGTAATATTACAGATCTTGATAAATCCAGCTGTGCAGTTGCTTTTTCTGACCAGGCAGCATTGTATTATCCGGGCCGGTTCTATATTTTGTATTTATATACCAATAAGGATGCAGCCAACATTATAACTACTATTTACGATGATCCTTCTTCGATGGCCATTGTACATAAAAGTTCAGTTGCCAGGCTGAAGTTTAGCGATGAAAAAGCAGCCAGGAATTTTCTTGAAGAATATATACAATAAAAAAAGCCATTTACTCAGAAACGGCTTTTTTATTTTTAAACTGCTTATTATTTTAAGCTTCCTGTCATGTCTTCCGGCTTCACCCACTCATCAAATTGTTCAGCAGTAAGCAGGCCTAAATCTATTGCTGTTTGTTTTAGCGTTTTTCCTTCCTTATGAGCAGTCTTTGCAATCTTTGCTGCATTATCATACCCTACATGAGGATTTAATGCTGTTACCAGCATCAGTGAATTCTCTAAATGTTGCTTGATGATTGGCAGATTCGCTTCAATCCCGGAAGCACATTTTTCATCAAAGCTAACACAGGCATCTCCGATTAATCTTGCACTTTGTAAAACGTTGGCTGCAATAACAGGTTTAAATACATTTAATTCAAAATGCCCGGTTGCACCACCAATATTTACGGCTACATCATTTCCCATTACCTGTGCTGCAACCATGGTAATTGCTTCAGGCTGTGTTGGATTTACCTTGCCTGGCATAATAGATGATCCCGGTTCGTTGTCAGGGATCACAATTTCTCCGATCCCACAACGCGGACCTGAGCTTAACATACGGATATCATTTGCAATTTTCATTAATGAAACGGCCACTCTTTTTAACGCACCGCTCATTTCCACCATGGCATCATGCGCAGCCAATGCTTCAAATTTATTGGGAGCAGTTACAAATGGCAATCCCGTGAACTGCGCAATTTTATTAGCAACTACTACATCGTACCCTTTTGGGGTATTTAATCCGGTACCAACGGCTGTTCCCCCAAGGGCAAGTTCCGCCACCATTTCCAATGCATTTTTTAATGCTCTAACGCCATTATCCAATTGCTGAACGTATCCGCTAAATTCCTGTCCAAGGGTTAGGGGTGTAGCATCCATGAAGTGTGTTCTTCCTGTTTTTACTATTCCGCTAAATTCTTTGGCTTTTTTATCAAGTGTATTACGTAACTTTAAAATTCCCGGAATGGTTAAGTCATGCACAAGCTTATAAGTGGCAATATGCATAGCTGTTGGGAACGTATCATTACTGCTTTGTGATTTATTTACGTCATCATTCGGGTGCAGAACTTTTTTCTCATCCGTTAATTTACCACCGTGTATTACATGTGCCCTGTAAGCAATCACTTCATTCACGTTCATATTACTCTGAGTACCACTACCTGTTTGCCAGATTACCAATGGAAATTCCCCATCGAGTTTTCCATCCAGGATCTCTTCACAAACTGTTGATACCAGGTCTCGTTTATCAGCAGGTAAAACACCCAGTTCGGTATTTGCATGTGCAGCAGCTTTCTTCAAATATGCAAAAGCATAAATGATCTCTTTTGGCATGCTTGCCTCCGGGCCAATTTTAAAGTTATTACGGCTACGTTCGGTTTGTGCTCCCCAGTATTTATCTGAAGGAACTTTAACTTCACCCATGGTGTCTTTTTCAATGCGGAATTCCATAATGCAGATTTTGAATTATTTCTGCCTCAAAAGTAATAATTCTAATTACTTAAGGAATTCAATGATTTTTTCAGCCGGACGGCCAATAATGGCCCTTTTTTCATCTACCAGTACCGGGCGTTGGATGAGAACCGGATTCTGACACATTATGGAGATCCATTCATCTTCGCTTTTTACCGAACCCACATACTTTTCGAGAAAAACAGGTTCATTTTTCCTGATCAGGTCTTCGGCCAGAATATTCAGTAACAGCAAAAGGCCTCTTAATTCTTTTTCGGTTGGAGGATCAGATAAATAATCTATCACTTTAAAGTCTGCACCAAATTCATCAAGAATTGAAATTGCCTTACAGCTTTTTGAACAGGAAGGATTATGATAAATAGTGATCAATTAATTAACTAATACAATTATGCAGTAAGCTTTTTGTCTTCCTGAAGATGGGTAATGTCAATTGTACCTTCTTTCTTTTCTTCGTAATTCTTCAGGAACCTATCGTAGCTTTTTTTGCCATTTACCTGGTAAACCCATAGCCATGTTAATGTAAACGTTGGGATTACATCCGTAAACGGGAATAATTCTTCAATAAAAACAAATGATCCGCCTATAAGGCCGGTCATACCTCTATACATCCCAAAAAAGCTTGCTGCAGCAATCGGGGCCCATGCAAGGTCGCCCATTTCGCCTATTGCAGGAATAAAATATGTGATTACACCCAACAGGTCGAAAACAATACCAGCGAATAATCGTTGTTTTTTTTGCTTTTCGAATGCTTTTAAAGCTGAATTATTATCCATTTTTCTAATGTTTTGGCTATTCGGTAATTAAACGGTTTGTGTTTTGCTTTGTTGCAAAATACATAATATTATCTACCGTTCATCGCTTTTATATTTATATATAAACAATACATTCTCAGCATTATAATGATATGGCTCCGGGCATAGGACC
>Ga0307411_10000700_pt1 | contig 12316 bp, 6 predicted proteins | sample DK1Ometagenome_2_FD_203712 | JGI IMG/M metagenome (GOLD analysis project Ga0307411, IMG submission 203712) | Maize rhizosphere microbial communities from greenhouse at UC Davis, California, United States - DK15-O-1 | ecosystem: Host-associated > Plants > Roots > Rhizosphere > Soil | place: USA...
GGGGTGAACTGGTCTTCGACCCTGAAGCGCGCCGGCTGCTCGGCATCCGCTTTGAGACCGACGCCAAGGGAACGGTCTGGCTCGACCCTACGATGAAGGCGGTGCAGGCAGACATTGACGCCAAGCTGCCCGGCACTGTCAATCTGATCGAGTGCACGCGCTGCCTGGGCGCGATGCACCTCATCGTCACCACCCTGTCCGACCAGCGGCCGCCAGAGTATTTCCTCTACAAGCCCGCGGACAAGGGTCTCCAGAAGTTGGCGCCCGCGCCGGCTGAGCTCAGCGCGTCGGCCATGGGCCAGCGCGACTACCACCGCATCAAGGCCCGCGACGGGCTGGAGTTGCCGGTGCTCATCACCCAGCCGGCCGGCGGCGTGAAAGGCAAGACGCCCACCGTCGTGCTCGTGCATGGCGGGCCCTATGTGCGCGGCACGCATTGGGCGTGGGAGCGCAACGCCCAGTTCCTGGCCAGCCGCGGTTACCTGGTACTGGAGCCCGAGTTCCGCGGCAGCACCGGCTACGGCTGGAAGCTCTTTCAGGCAGGCTGGAAGCAGTGGGGCCTGGCTATGCAGGACGACATCGCCGACACCCTCGCCTGGGCGGTCAAGCAGGGCTGGGCCGACCCTGGGCGCGCCTGCATCATGGGCGCCAGCTATGGCGGCTACGCGGCCATGATGGGCGCCGTGACCCAGGGCGATCTCTTCAAGTGCGCGGTCAACTGGATCGGCGTCGCCGACATCGGCCTGATGAGCAGCATCCACTGGAGCGACGTCTCCGAAGAGTGGAAGCAGTACGGCATGAAGCGTCTCGTGGCCGACGTCGCCACGGACGCCGAGCAGATCCGCCAGACCTCGCCGCTGCAGCGCGCCAAGGAGATCAAGATGCCGCTGCTGGTGGCCTACGGCGGCCTCGACCGCCGCGTGCCCCTCAAGCATGGCACCGAGTTCAAGGCCGCCCTGCGCCCCGATCAGCCCGTCGAATGGGTCGTCTACCCCGACGAGGGCCATGGCTGGTTCAACCTCAAGACCAACGAGGACTTCTGGGGCCGCGTCGAGCGTTTCCTCGGCAAGCATCTGGCTCCGGCGAACTGACGCTTCATCCGCGCCGCCTGCAGCTCGCGGCCCGGCTCTGACGCTTCATCGCAGCGTCCTGGCGGCGCGCGGCTTCGTTGCCGAAACTGCTTCCATCGACACAGCAATCCCGCTGTGCAGACCCCGAAAGGAAGCATCATGAAAGCCACCGTCCTCATCCAAGCCGCCGCCGTCGCCGCGTTTGCCTTCACCGCCTTCACGGCCAGCGCCGCACCGCAGGAAGTCAAGACCCTGCCCCGCGTCGTCGTCACCGGCAAGGCCACACAGCAAGTCGCTCACCTGCCGCGTGTCGTCGTCACCGGCTACGCCGCCCGCGACGTCGCCCAGGTCCAGCAGCTGCCGCGCGTGACCGTCGTCGGTGTCAGCGAAGCCACGCTGCTGCGCCAGCAGACCCTCGCCGCCGCCAAGAGCACGACCCGCCGCGCCTGAGCCGCATGACGATGCCTCACCACCACCACGCACGAGCCGAGTCGCCGGCGCAGCAGGCCGGCGGCCGATGCTGCGCCGCCGAGTCGGCTTGTTCGTCACACGGGCCGTTACATCTCTGAAAGACAATCGGGCTTCTTCATCGGAGCCCGCTTGTGAAAGAAGAGCTGCGCAAACGCCGGTCCTGGCTGGATGGCTTCATGGCCTATCCCGCCCCGGCAGGCCTGAGCGAAACCCAGCTGCGCGAGAACATCATCCTGCTCGACCAGGCGCTGTACGCGCTGTGGCATCTGGGTGACAACCTCGTCTACGCCTGGACCCCCGAGCCGCGCGGCCTGCGCGTGCTGGTGGCACCCCACCAGATGCTGACCGAGTACGCCGTCGGCGACGGCACGCTGGCGCCGGCCGAGGTCACGCGGCGCGCGCGGCTGCTGGACAAGCTGCTGTCCAACCAGGACCACCTCGACACCCACGCCTTCGACGCGGTCAGCGCGGCGCTGGACATCGCGCCCCGCCTCATCGACCTGCCGTTCGCGCCGGAAAGCGGCCTGGGCCTGCCGCTGATCGCCGCGATCGCGGCGCGCTACGGCATCCGCCTGGTCGAAGACCGCGCCGTCATCCTGTTCGACGCGGTCGGCTTCTCGCTGCTGACGCCGCTGCAGCAGGTCGTGCAGCTCAACAGCCTGTCGTGCTCGGTCAACGCGGCCTACGCCAAGCTGCTGGACCGCGAGATCAACATCAACTTCGCGCGCACGACGACGGGCGACGGCTTCTACATCTGGAACCGCATGCGCGGCGTGGAGGCCAACGTCGAGCTGTACCAGCTGATGCAGTTCATCCTGGCCGACAACGCGCTGGCGCGCGAGCGCGCCACCCGGCCCGAATCGGTGCCGCGCCTGCGCGCGTGCTTCCATGTCGGCTCGCATTACGAGTTCTACCAGTCCGAGGGCCTGAACCCGACCTCCTTCAGCTACTTGGTCGGCCAGGTCACCATCGAGCTGGCGCGCATGATCGACAACGCCCAGCCCGGCCAGATCCTCGTCGGCAAGTTCAACACGCTGATGCACGACGAGGCCAACGGCGCTGACGTGCGCATCGACAGCCTGGATTTCGTCGAGCGCACCCGCGCGCCGCTGCGCAGCCTGAACGGCCTCAAGCTGGCCGGCTCCGAGGTCGACGAGATCGCCTGCTACCTGACCGGCCGGCGCGACGCGACGGGCCTGTGGGGCATCAGCGAGTACGCGATTGCCGACAAGCACGGCCTGATCCATCGCGTCTACAACGCCAAGATCAACATCCACCGCCGCAACGGCGAGCCGATCTACCTCGGCCTGCGGGAGGAAGACCTGCCGCCCGATGCGACACGCACCGTGGCCGACACGGATTTCACACCGATACAAGCCTGACGACGGGGAGCGCGTCCAATGCCGTAGAGCAGCGCCCCCAAAACCACCTGTTCTTGCAGATGCGCGGGGGGCGCAAAAGCTAGGATGACTGGCGCCGTGACCGAGTCCCCCGTCCCCTTCGCCGCCCCGTTGCCTTCCGCTGCCGCGCTGGGCCAGCGCCGGCTGTTGACGCTGCTGTTCGTCGACCTGAGCGGCTCCACGGCCATGGCCGAGTGGATGGAGGCCGAGCACTACGCCGCCATGCTGGCCGGCCTGCGCGCGCTTTACGAGCGCATCGTGCCCCACCACGGCGGCGTCATCGCGCGCATCCAGGGCGACGGCATGCTGGCTGTCTTCGGCCATCCCGAGGTGCGCGAGGACGACGGCCGCCGCGCCACCGAGGCCGCGCTGGAGTTGCACACCGCCGTGCGCGGCCTGATGCCGCCAGGCCCACGGCCCGCCGGCTTGCACGGCCTGACGCTGCACAGCGGCATCCACGCCGGCATCGTGCTGCTCAACGACGGCGACCAGATGCGTGGCCGCTTCGAGCTGCTGGGCAACGCGCCCAACATCGCCGCGCGCCTGTCGGAGGCCGCCAAGGCCGACGAGATCATCGCCAGCGAGGAGAGCCTGGGCCTGCAGAGCCAGTTCTTCGAGACCGGCCCGCGCTTCCTGCTGCAGCTGCGTGGCCGCGCGACGCCGCTGGCGGCCTACCGCGTGCTCGGCCGCGCCGCCGTCGGCCGCCGCTTCGAGGCCAGCATGCGCCGCGGGCTGGCGCCGTTCGTCGGCCGCGATACCGAGCTGGCAACGCTGGAAGCGGCGCTGGCCGCCGCGCTGGGCGGCCGCACGCTGTGGCTGGGCATCCGCGCTGGCGCCGGCGTGGGCAAGACCCGGCTCACCGAGGAATTCCTGCGCCGCGCCGCCGACCAGGCCTGCCGCATCCATCGCGGCTATTGCGAGAGTTATCTGAGCGCCGAGCCGCTGCAGCCCTTCTTGCAGATGCTGCGCCACATGGACGGCATGGGCGATGCACCGCCCGAACTGTTCGCCGCCCAGCACAGCCCGCCCGCCCAGCGCGCCGACGCGTTGCTGGCGCTGCTGCTGGCGCTGGCGCGGCGCACGCCCCAGCTCGTCTTCATCGACGACCTGCAATGGGCCGACGACGCCTCGCTGCGCCTGCTGCACCGGCTGCGCGCCGGCGCTGCGGCCCACCAGCTGCCGCTGCTGCTGCTCAGCGCCAGCCGCCCCCAGCCGGCGCTGCCCGGCGCCAACGACGGCGACGCCGACATCATCGAGCTGCCGCCGCTGACCGAACTGGAGGCCGCGCGCGCCGTGCAGCAGCTGCTGCCGCAGATCGACCCCTTCATCGCCGCCGAGGTGCAGCGCCACGCCGGCGGCAACCCGCTCTTCATCGAGGAGCTCTGCCACGCCGCCGACACCGGCGAGGGCCTGGTCGAGGGCCAGAGCAGCTCGGCCTGGCTGGCCGCACTGGTCGAGTCGCGCGTGGGCCGCCTGCCGCCCGATCAGGCCCAGCTGGTGCGCCTGTCGGCCGTCATCGGCAACGTCATCCCGGTCTGGCTGCTGGAGGCGCTGTCGGGCTGCGGCGAGCAGCACCCCGCCGTGCGGGCGCTGGCCGCGCAGGACTTCATCTTCCCGGACCAGACGCCCGGCCATCTGCGCTTCAAGCACGGCATCACGCGCGACGTCGTCTACGAGGCCACCGGCCTGCACGAGCGCCAGGCGCTGCACCGCCGCATCAGCGCCGAGCTGGTCGCGCGAGGCGGCACCGAGGGCCAGCTGCACGAGCAGCTGGCCTACCACGACGCCGCCGCCAACGACTGGCCCGCCGCCGCGCTGCATGCCGAAGCCGCCGGCGACCTGGCCCTGGCCGCCTCGGCGCTGGACCGCGCCAAGAAGCAGTTCCGCGCTGCGCTTGCCGCGCTGGAATTTCTGCCCGACGGCGACGACGCCGGCCGCGAACGCCGCCGCCGCTGGGTCGGCATCGCCCAGCGGCTGGGCATGGCCTGCGTCTTCGACGCCTCGCAGGACGATCTGCGCGTGCTCAGGCACGCCGCCGGCCTGGCCCGGGAAGATGGCGAGGACGGCCTGGTCGCCCGCACCGAGTACTGGCTGTCCTACGTTGGCTATGCGCTCGGCGAGACGCGCGAGAGCCTGGCCCATGCCCGCGCCGCCGTGGAGAAGGCCCAGCAATGCGGCGACCACGCGCTGCTGGCCCAGCTGCCCGGCACCGTCGGCCAGCTGCAGGCCGCCGCCGCCAACTACGCCGAGGCCTTGCCGATGCTCGACCTGGCCATCGCCCGCCAGCGCCAGCGCGCCGCCAAGAGCGCGGTCAACCGCATCGGCCTGTCGTTCTCGCTGTGCTGCCGGGCCTATGTGCTGGGCGACCAGGGGCGCTTCGACGAGGCGCACGACATCTTTGCCGAGGCGCTCGCGCCCTTCGACGGCAGCGGCCATGCGGTCGAGGCCAGCATCCAGGGCTGGCGCGCGGCCGTCTTCCTCTGGCAGGGACGCTGGCCCGAGGCGCGCGCGTCCGCCGCAGTGGCGCACCGCGTCGGCGCCCAGGTGCGCAGCATGTTCACCTGCGCCATGGGGCACGCGGCCGGGGCCTATGGCGCCTGGATGCACGAGGCCGACCCCGCCGCCCGCCAGCACATCCTGGACGCCACCGCCTGGCTGGCCCCGCGCGGCGGCGGCCTGTACAGCAGCTTCAACCACGGCTGGCTGGCCGACATCCTGTCGACCCAGGGCGACGCCGGCGCCGCGCGCCACCATGTCGCCATGGCGCTCAAGCGCGGCCGCCAGCACGACTGGATCGGCGGCGCGATGGCCTATCGCGCCGCGGCGCGGCTGGCCGCCCGCATGGGCGACGCGCCGCGCGCCAAGCGCTATCTCGCGCTGGCGCGGGGCGCCGGCGAGCAGCGCAATTCCGACCACGAGGCCGCGGTGACAGCGCTGTTGGAAGCGGAACTCAAGCTGGATGAGGGCTGGCGCACGGCGCTGGAGCGGGCCGGCGCCGAGTTCGAGCGGATGGGCATGACCGGATTCCTGGCGCGCACGGCGCGCCTGCGTTGCAGCGGCGGCTGAGGCCCGGCGCCTGCCTCAAACGGCCAGCGCCACCACCGTCGGCGAGCCGGTGAAGCGCATGACGCCCGCATCCAGCACCGCCGCGATGACGCCCAGCATGACGCCCATGCCCATCGCATAGCCCGGGCAGGCGTGTGGCGGCGGGCCGTTCGGGTCGGCGCGGTCGCCGCCGAAGATCAGATGATGGCGCAGCGGGTCTTGCTGGGTGGCCGAGCCGATGCCCACCACCAGCACGCGGCCGGGGGCGACATCGACGCTGCCCAGGCGGTGGGCCTCGGTCGCGCGGCGCCAGACCTGGAAGGGCGTGGGGCGCTGGTTCAGCGTTGCGATCAGCGTGGGACGCAGGCGGGCGACGGCCTCGATGTAGCGCTGGTCCGGCGCCGCGCCGGCCGGCACCTCATGCCAGACGGGCTGCAGCTCCCACAGCTTGCGCGTCTGCACCCACGCGGCCAGCGCGGTCAGCAGGTTGCCGTGGGTCGTCGGGGGGAAGCCCAGCATGACGCCGGCCAGCGTGCGCGCCGGCAGGTCCGCCGGCGCGCCGGGCACCGCCGCGGCGGCGGCGACGATCTCCTGCGTCAGCGGCGGCAGCTGCTCGGCCGGCGTGTCCGCCAGCCAGCCGGTGATGGCTTTGAGCAGCCCCTGGCCGGCTTCGCGCCCCGCCTCGCAGACGGCGCGGCTGGGATGCGGGCCGAAGACGTAGCGCGACACGCGGAAGAGTTCGCGTGGGCAGCGCGGCGCCTCGGGCTGGGTGGGCGGGTGAGGCTCCGTGGCCCAGACGGTGGCGCCGTCGGGCTGGCCGAACCAGGCGCGGCACAGCCCGGCCATGACGCCCTCGCTGAGGCGCTCGAAGTCCAGCGGCGTGTCGCTCGGCACGTCAACGGCCTTCTGGCTGGCGGGGAAGGCGGCCAGCAGCTGGCGCGCCTCGTCTTTCAACCGATCGAGGCCGGTCTTGGCGGCGTGGTACGCCGCGGCGAAGGCGTCGGCCTCGCCGATGCGCTCCAGCACCGCATTGACGGCGGGCGCCTGCTCGCGGTGGCCGTTGTCGTCGTCCATGCCGAGATAGCCCTCGCCCAGCGACTCGCGCATGCGCTCGCCATAGCCGCGCACCGAGTAGCGCGCCGGCTGGTTGCGCAGCACCTCCTGCACGCGCTCGGCGGCGCCCACGAGGACGCCATAGGCCGTATCAGCCACGCCGCCGGGCTGGGCGCGCACCCAGGCCCAGGCGGCATCGCGGGTGTTGGTGTCTTCCAGCCAGCGCTGCCAGGCGGTGAAGTCCTGCGGGTCCGGCGCGCGCAGCGGCACCGGGACGGGTGCGGGCAACGGCAGCGGCAGCTCCACCAGGCCGGGCAGCGCGCGCAACGCCGGCAGCGACGGCACGAAGAAGTAGGCGCCCCACTGCAGCGTGACGAAGGGCTGGTCGCCGAGGTCGATCTCGTAGGGCTTGCCGTCGTGCTCGAAGGGGTAGAGGCGCCGCCCGAGGCTGGCGTCGGCCACGCCTAGCAGCGGGTCGCTCTGCGCCGAATAGCCGCCGCTGGCGTTGCCGCCGGCCATCCAGCGCTGCACGACCTCGAACTGCTCGGCCAGGTGCGCGTTGTAGGCCATGAAGACGAGGCCGCGGTCCTCTTCGTCCTTGACGTCCGCGTCGCTGGCCGGCGGGCCGTAGCTCATGCCGCGGCGCAGCAGCCGCGGCATGCGGCCGGTCAGCGCGGAGTTGGGGTCCTGGTCGCGCGGGTTGGCGCGGCGGATGTGGGCATGGAAGGGGCACAGCGACCCCTTGCCGTCATCCTCATAGTTGAAGTCGTTGACGGCCTTCTCGTCAGCCAGCGGCCGGCCGTCGGGCCAGCGCCCCATCAGCTTGGCCATCACCAGGTCGAACGGCAGCTTCATGCGCTCGGCCTCGTCGCTGACGCACTGGCGGAGCCGCCCGGTGTACTGGCGCAGCTTGCGCAGCGCGAGGAAGCTGCCGCAGTCCAGCAGCGCGTCGGCGCGCTCGGGCACCGGGTAGCCCTTGTCGCGCAGCGTCGGGAAGCCCAGCACGATCTCGCCCTCGGGCACCCGGTCTTTCCACTTGTCTTGCGGCGCAGCCTCCAGGCTGGGCTGGCTGATGCCGTCCTTGAAGCCGAAGTTCTCCTTGTCCTGGCCGTTGCTGCGCATCGGCTCGATGGCCATCACGGCCAGGCCGGTGCCGGTGACCAGCGCCAGCCGGGCGGCTTCGATGCGCGCCTGGTCATCGTCGGTCAGCGTCTCGCCGGCGCTCGTGCTGTCGAAGCGGATCTGCACCACCAGATGGGCGTTGGCCGGGTCGAAGCGGTCATGGCCGTTGACATGCAGGGCCAGCGGCCAGTGGCTGGGGTGGTTGTGGCGCACGTCGCCCAGCAGGCCGGCGCGCGCGGCCATGCCTTCCTTGAAGGCCTGCGGGAAGCGCGCCAGCCGCGACTCCGGGATGCCCAGCGCCTTCAGGCCGGCCAGGCTGAAGGCGATCTGCCGCCAGACGCCGTCGGCGCCGGAATCGCCGCCCTCGTGGTCCACCGGTGCCGTGGCCAGCCAGGCCAGCGCCTTGGCGGGCTGCTCGATGCGCATCAGCAGCAGCGCGCCGCGGTTGGTCTTGAGCTTGGTCAGCATGCCGGCCTGCAGGTCGGCCTTCTTGAGCGCCAGCTGGCGCACCTGCGGCTTGGGCTGCGGCAGTTCGGTCTCGAACCAGGCCAGCATCTCGTGATGCCGGCGGCGCAGCAGCTCGCCGGGCGCGTTGCCGCTGCCGGCGGGGAACTGCGTCCGCGTGTCCAGCTCCTTCAGCTCGAACAGCACGTCCTGCGTCGCGCGCAGCAGGCAGGCGCCGTCCGGCGCGTCGGGGCGGAAGAAGCGTTGCAGCGTGAACAGGCCCGCCAGCGGCACGAGGCCGCGCGCGGCCATCGCGAAGCGCTCGTCCTTGCCCTTGGGCAGCGGCACCACCTGGCCCGACGACGGCGCGCGCAGCCGGTCCGCCTTCAGTTCATTGGCATGGCCGCGCTGGCAGGCCTCGAGCTTGGCGAGGTACTCAGCGTCGGCCACCGTGCGGCTGGATTCGATGAACAGGAAGTCGGCCGACACCTCGTGCTCGCGCACCCAGCGCGAATAGGTCTCGAAGCTGCAGCCGCAGGACAGCGGATAGCCCTCGGTGTGGCACAGCATGAGATCCAGCGTGGAGCCGAGCTGGTCCCAGATGACGCGCATGTACGGCTCCCAGCCGCCGTCGAAGTTGACGCTCAGCAGCAGCCGGTCGGGCGCGCCGCCCTTGCCCTCCACAATCGTCCAGCGGAAGGAGTGGACGATGCGCCAGCGCGCCACGATGTCGGTGTAGGGCGAGGCCGGTGCACTCGATTCGCGCGAGCCCAGCCGCAGGCCGTTGAGCGTACGCAGCACCTTGCGCAGCCGGTCCACGTGGGTGACGACTTCGAGCGCATCGACGAAGCCTGGTTTGATGTCGGCCAGCAGGTTCAGGTCCGTGATGCCGCCGAGCTGGACGTCGTTGCCGCGTGCCATGGTTCTACCCCCTAGGTTACGAATCGAGTATGCGGGCGCGTCATCGGGTGCGACGTGGGCTCCGCCCACAATTTTGATTAGGGCTTCATCCGCCGCAACTGCAGCTCACGCCCGAAAACGCGCAACCTATCGCAAACCCTAGGACTCGCTCCCGGTCCCTCGGCACAGTCGCGGCCATCGACACCGGAGAGCCACATGAACCGCATCAGCACCACCACCAGCCGCACCCGCCTGCAGGCCGTCAGCGCCGCGGCACTCGTCGCCCTGACCGCCCTCACCGGCGCCGCCTGGATGACGATCAGCGCGCCGGACAACGGCCCCGCGGTGATCCAGCTGGAGCGCGTGGTCATCGAAGGCACGCGCACGAACACGGCCGAGGTGCAGCAGCTGCCGCGCGTCGTCGTCGTGGGCCGCCGCGACGCGGCCGCCGATGGCGCCCAGGTCGCCAGTGCCTGCGTCGCCCCGGCCGTCTGCTGATCCGCTAAGCCGGCCCCGGCCGGTCCGGCGGCGCGTCCTGCTCGCATTTGCGGCAGTCGAGCGTCTGGCCGATCACGCCGGCGCGGCCTTGCGCCGTCTGCGTCCAGGGCCGGTTCTGCCACGGTGGGTCATGGCGCGTGTGCTGGTTGTGGCCACAGGCCAGCTCCGCCACCCAGTGGCCTTCGTCGTCGAGATGGAAACCCGTGATCGGCTGATTCATGTCACTACATTGCGGGCCGAGCGCCGGGCCGCTCCCAAGCCGGCCCGCCTGTGGCGATGTGCTTGCGGCTCGAAGCCGCAAGCATCGCCGTCCCCTGGGGGGACCGGCCAGGCTTGCCTGCGTTCAGCAGGGCGAGAGTGGACGAGGGGCTCCATCTCATCGACCCAGCACGCGCAGGATCTCGCGGCCGTAGGCCTCCAGCTTCTTGGCGCCCACGCCGCTGATCTCGCCCAGCTCCACCAGGTCGCCCGGCATGGCGCGCGCCATCTCGGCCAGCGTCGTGTTGTGGAAGATCAGATAGCCCGGCAGCGCGTGCTCCTTCGCGACCTCGGTACGCCAGGCCTTCAGCGCCTCGAAGCGCTCCTGGGCCTCGGCATCCAGGCCCAGCGCCGGGTCGACCTTGGGCTTGGCGCCGCCACGTGACGCTTTGCTGCGCGGCTTCTTCTCCTCGGCCTCGCGCAGCCTCACCTCCACCTCGCCCTTGAGCACCGCGCGCGCGCTGTCCTGCAGCGCCAGCGTGTTGAACTCGCCCTCGGCGGCCACGTGGCCCAGCGCGATCAGCTGGCGCAGCACGGCCCGCCACTGCTGCTCGGACAGGTCCGCGCCGCAGGCCCAAGTCGACAGCCTGTCGTGGCCGTACTGGCGGGTCTTGTCGGTCGCCTTGCCGCGCAGCACGTCGATGAGGTGGCCGGCGCCGAAGCGCTCGCCGCGCTGGTGGAAGCGGTAGATGCAGCTCAGCAGCTTGCGCGCCGCCTCGGTGGCGTCCCACGTCTGCGGCGGGTTCACGCAGTTGTCGCAGTTGCCGCAAGGCGTGCTTTGCTCACCAAAGTAGCCCAGCAGCCGCACGCGCCGGCAGTCGGTCGCCTCGGCCAGCGCCAGCAGCGCATCCAGCTTGCCGCGCTGGCCCTGCTTGAAGACCTCGTCCGCCGGGCTGTCGTCGATCATGCGGCGCTGGTTGACGACGTCGGCCAGGCCATACGTCATCCAGGCCTCGGCCGGCGCGCCGTCGCGGCCGGCGCGGCCGGTCTCCTGGTAGTAGCTCTCGATGTTCTTGGGCAGGTCCAGGTGGGCGACGAAGCGCACGTCCGGCTTGTCGATGCCCATGCCGAAGGCGATCGTGGCCACCATGATCAGCCCCTCCTCGCGCAGGAAGCGGTCCTGGTGGCGGCGGCGCACGTCGGCGTCCAGGCCGGCGTGGTACGGCAGCGCGTTCAGCCCTTCGGACTTCAGCCACTCGGCCGTCTCCTCGACCTTCTTGCGGCTCTGGCAGTAGACGATGCCGGCCTCGCCCTCGTGCTCGTCGCGCACGAAGCGCAGCAGCTGCTCGCGCGGCGAGCCGTTCTTCTCGACGATGAGGTAGCGGATGTTGGGCCGGTCGAAGCTGCTGATGAAGACGCGGGCGTCCTGCAGCTGCAGCCGCTCGATGATGTCGGCGCGCGTCAGGTCGTCGGCCGTGGCGGTCAGCGCGATGCGCGGCACGTCCGGGAAACGCTCGTGCAGCTGCGACAGCTGCAGGTACTCCGAGCGGAAGTCGTGGCCCCACTGGCTGACGCAATGCGCCTCGTCGATGGCGAACATCGACAACAGCCCGCGCTCGTGCAGCGACGACAGCTGCGCCATGAAGCGCGGCGTCGTCAGCCGCTCCGGCGCCGCGTACAGCAGCGTCAGGCGCCCGCTCATCATTTCGCGCTCGATGCGGCTGGCTTCCTCGCCGGTCTGGCTGCTGTTCAGGAAGGCCGCGTGCACGCCGGCCTCCTCCAGCGCGCCGACCTGGTCGTGCATCAGCGCGATCAGCGGGCTGACGACGACGGCCACGCCCTGGCCGCGCGTGTGCCGCACGATGGCCGGCACCTGGTAGCACAGGCTCTTGCCGCCGCCCGTGGGCATCAGCACCAGCGCGTCGCCGCCGGCGGCCACCTCCCGGACGATCTCCGCCTGCTGGCCACGGAAAGCCGTGTAGCCGAAAACTGCTGACAGGACCTGGTGCGCAGCGGATTGCAGGTCGGCGGAGGGTTCTGGAAGATGCAGGGGCGGATTCACGCCGCGATTGTCCCAGGAGCTCACCCGTGACCCCATCCGAGAAAGCCGCCGAG
>Ga0307411_10000701_pt1 | contig 12315 bp, 11 predicted proteins | sample DK1Ometagenome_2_FD_203712 | JGI IMG/M metagenome (GOLD analysis project Ga0307411, IMG submission 203712) | Maize rhizosphere microbial communities from greenhouse at UC Davis, California, United States - DK15-O-1 | ecosystem: Host-associated > Plants > Roots > Rhizosphere > Soil | place: USA...
GCCGGTCGCATAATGCGAACGATTCTTATTGCGTTCCTGCGCCGCCATGTACGTCTGCCTTTGCAACGGCATCACCGACCGCGAGATCCGCAGCGCGGTCGCCCTGGGAGCACGCTCCCTCGCCGATCTCCAGGCGAGCCTCGGCGTCGCGACCGCATGCGGGCGTTGCGCGAGCTGCGCCTGCAGCATGATGGCCGAGCAGTGCGCCGAAACCGCCGCAGTTGCAGGCGGCGACGACTAAAGCGCTCGGTCAACCGGCCTCGGCACTGACCGATCTGCTCAAGACCGGGCTCGCGGTTCCGCTCCACGCACGGCAACGACTCCCTTGCCCGGATGGGAGGCTCGCGCTAGCCTGTCCTCGCGAACGGCCGGCAAGGCCATGTCCCGGAGGCGACGATGCAGGGTGACCCAGGCGTCATCGCGCACCTGAACCAGGTGCTGCGAAACGAGCTGACAGCGATCAACCAGTACTTCCTGCACGCCAGGATGTTCGACAACTGGGGCTTCGAGCGCCTGGGCGAGCACGAGCGCCACGAGTCGATCGACGAGATGAAGCACGCCGACCGGCTGATCGAGCGCATCCTTTTCCTCGAGGGGCTGCCGAACCTGCAGGACCTCGACAAGCTGCTGATCGGCGAGAACGTCCGGGAGGCCCTGTCCTGCGACTTGGCACTCGAGCGGCGCGCGCATCCGATGCTGAAGCAGGCGATTGCGCATTGCGAGAGCGTCGGCGACTTCGTGTCGCGCGAAATCTTCGTGCACATCCTCGAGTCGGAGGAGGAGCACATCGACTTTCTCGAGACACAGCTCGCGCTGATCGACGACGTCGGCGTGCAGAACTACCTTCAGTCACAGATGAAGCCGCCGTCGTCGTAGACGATCGGCTGTCCCTGCGGGTACGCCGCGCGGCACGCTCCCATCCCAGCCGGTGATGCTCGAGCTCGCGCGCCGAAGATGCCGCCCACTTCGCCATAGCCGGATCAGTGCGATGCGCAACGCGGCCACGTCGCTCACGATGCCTTCCCCGGCGCACGGTCCCATGCCATGCCCTTGGCCTCGGCGCCCGCGACGGAATACAGGGCGCCGGGAGCGTTGCGAGTCTTCTGGAAATCCTCGAGCGACTGCCCGCGCATCGCCGCGTAAATGTGCAGGTTCGACACGCCGACGACCGCGCCCAGCTTCTCCAGCATGAAGAAGATCACGCCGTAGTGGATCATCCCGCGCCAGTCGCGACGGCGCACGAGGTCCCGCTCTTCGGGCGTCAACCCCGCGGCCTCGAACGCCGCCTCCGGATCGGCGAGAAACGCGGCGCGATGCGCGGGCTCGATCATGCGGTGCAGGAAATCGTTGAGCCGGTAAGCCTTGACACTGCGCGCGAAGTCGAATGGATACGTGCCGGCAAGCTTCTCGACGCCTGCGAGCTGCCGCGTGATTTCTTCGCGCGTGCGCGCGATCGCCGCCTCGTCGCGCACCGCGTCGACGTCCTCGTAGATGGCCGCGGCGATCCCGGTCATCGACGGCAGGTAGTACGCGCGATGCAGCCGCCGAACGTGCGACGTCATCGCACCGCGCACGACCAGCCACATGATGACCTCGGCACCTTCGAAACCGCCGCGCGTCGCGTATTCCGCGTGGGTCATGCCGGCGAGCCGCTCCGGATCCCGCTCGAACAGGTCCATGAACTCCGCGTCCCATTGCGGATCGTTAAACCCCGCACGCTCGCCGTGCACCTGGTGCGACAACCCTCCGGTTGCGACGAGCGCGACGCGAATGTCATCCGGGAAGCTCTCGATCGCGCGCCGCAGCGACTGGCCGAGCCGGTAGCAGCGGCGCGCCGTTGGGATCGGGAACTGCAGCACGCCGACTTGCAGCGGCACGATCGCCGCCGGCCACTGCGCCTCATGCGGCAGCATCATCGACAGCGGCGAGAAGCAGCCGTGGTCGAGCGGCTTGTGCTGGAAGAACGACATGTCGAACTCGTCCGCCATCAGCGCGGCGCCGATGTGCGCCGACAGCGCCGGATGCCCCGGCACGGCGGGCAGCGCGCGCGGCCCGCCGCCCTCGTCGGCGACCGCGTAGGAATCACCGATGCCGAGCGCGAACGCCGAATAGTGGTCGAAGAAGAACGACGTCACGTGATCGTTGAAAACGAAGAGCAGCACGTCGGGCTCTTTTCGCGCGAACCATTCGCGAATCGGCCGGAACGCCTCGAAGATGGGCGCCCAGGCGGGGTCTTCCTGCTTGTTGCGGTCGTACGCGAAGCCGATGGTCGGCGTGTGCGAGCTCGCGACCGCTCCGACGATGGTTGCCATGAGAACTTCCTTTCGCCTTCAGTGAGCGCGACCGCCGACCGCGAGATAGCGATCGAGCGTGGCCGTGTCGGTTGCAAGCTGCGCGCTTTCGGCCGCGTGCACGACGCTGCCACGCTCGAGAATCACGGCGTCGTCGGTCATCGCGAGCACACGCGCGGGATTCTGCTCGACGATGATCGCCGACAGCCCTTCGTCGCGAACGATGCGCGTCAGGGCGTGCAGCAGCTCCTGCACGATCAGTGGCGCCAGCCCTTCGAGCGGCTCGTCGAGCAGCAGGAGCCGCGGGTTCAGCATCAGCGCGCGCGCGATCGCGAGCATCTGCTGCTCGCCGCCGGAAAGCTGCGAGCCCAGATTGCGCTGCCGCTCGCCGAGGCGCGGGAACATCGCGAACGCGCGCGCCGGCGTCCACGGTCCCGGCCGCGCGACGGCGGTCAGGTTCTCCAGGACGGTGAGCGAGCGGAATATGTTGCGCTCCTGCGGCACCCAGCCCAGCCCGGCCGCGGCGCGCTGGTCCGGCCGCAGCCGCACGAGCGCGCCGCCCGCGAGCTCGATGCTGCCCGCGCGATAGCGCGTGACGCCGACGAGCGTCGCGAGCAGCGTGGTCTTCCCGGTGCCGTTGCGCCCGAGCAGCGCGAGCGAGCGCCCTTCGCCGAGCTCGAATGCCACGTCGTCGATGACGATTGCCTCGCCGTAGCCGGCGCGCAGCCCGGAAACGCGCAACAGGTCAGCCAACGGCGGCCTCGCCCAGGTACACGGCGCGTACGCGCGGGTCGCGCGCGATCGCTCCGGGCTCGTCCTCCGTGAGCAGCGCGCCGTTCACCAGCACCGAAATGCGCCGCGCGAAGCGAAAAACGAGATCCATGTCATGTTCGATCAGAAGCACCGTGACGTCGCCCGGCAGTGCGGCAAGCGTGTCCAGGATCTCGGCCGACTCGCCGGCCGGCACGCCGGCGACGGGCTCGTCGAGCAGCAGCACGCGCGGCCGGCTCGCGACCGCGACGGCGATTTCGAGCAGGCGTCGCTTGCCGTACGGCAGCGCGAGCACGCGGGCATCCCCCACGTCCGCCAGGTGAAAGCGCACGAGCATGTCCATAGCCTCGTCGGTGATCGCCGGCATGCGATCGAGCGCGGGCCACATGCGCCCGCCGATGCCCTCGCGCTCGGCGATCGCCAGCGCGATCGTCGTCAGCGGCGTGAATTGAGGAAAAAGCTGATTGATCTGGAACGTGCGCGTGAGCCCGCGGCGCGCGCGTGCATGCGACGGCAGGCCCGTGATGTCGTTGCCGTCGAGGGTGATCGTTCCCGCGCTCGGCGCGAGCACGCCCGTCAGCAGGTTCACGAGCGTCGTCTTGCCGGCGCCGTTCGGGCCGATCAGTGCGTGGCGCGCGCCTTGCGCGAGCGACATCGTCACGTTGTCGGTCGCCACGATGCCGCCGAAGCGCTTGCACAGTCCGCGCGTCTCCAACACGGAACTCACTGCGCAGCCTTCGGCGCAGGCGCGTTCGCGCGTCGCGTGAATCGGTCCGCGAGTGCATGCCACGGCCGCACGATCCGCTCGTGCCCGACGAGCACGATGATCACGAGCACGAGGCCGACCCAGAACTGCCAGTACTGCGGCGTCAGGTTGGACAGCAGGTCCTTCATCAGCACGAAAATGACCGCGCCGATCAGGCCACCGTAGAGATAACCGGTGCCGCCGATCACGAGCACCAGCATGACGTCGGCGGAGCGATGAAAATCGAGCACGTCGAGCGACGCGAAGCCCGTCGTCTGCGCGAGCAGCGCGCCGGCCGCGCCTGCGATCGCCGCAGCGAGCGTGTACACGGCCGCGAGCCGGCGGTTCACGTCGATGCCCATCATGCCGGCCCGCAGACGATTGTCGCGAATGGCCTGCAGCGAATGACCGAACGGCGAATGCGCAACACGCCGCGCGAGCAGGAAGAGCAGCACGAGCGTCGTCAGGCTGTACAGGTAGGCCACCCTTCCGTCGAGGCCGAACGCGAATTGCCCGAGCAGCGGTCCCATCACCACGCCCTGGAGGCCGTCGGCGCCGCCCGTCACCTCGCTGAAGCGATTGGCGATCTCGTAGAGAATCGACGCGACGCCGAGCGTCACCATGAGCCGCGTCAGGTCGGTGCCGCGCAGAACGAGCGGACTCGTCGCCGCGCCGACGATGGCGGCCACTGCCGCGCCGACGACGAGTCCGGCGAGCGGCTCGTGCATGAAGTGCTTCGCGAACAGCGCCGCCGCATAGCAGCCGGTACCGAAGAACGCCGCGTGGCCAAGCGAGACGATGCCGCCGTAGCCCAGGATCAGATCGAGCGACACGGCGAACAGCGCGAGAATCGCGATCTCGTTCATCAGCGCCGCGTGCCGGGGGAACATCGCCAGCGCAGCCAGCGCCACGATCGGCCACGCGATCTCCCAGGGCCGCAAGCGCGAGCCGCGCGCGGCCGGCAGCGCGTGGGCGATGGGCGCCGCGGCCGACGCTGCGCCCGTGGCGCGCGCGAACAGGCCCTGCGGCCGCACGACGAGCACCGCGATCATCACGCTGTAGATGATGAACGCGCCGAGCTTCGGTGCGTAGTACTTGCCGGCGACGTCGGCGATCCCGAGCAGCAGCGACGCGACAAGCGGCCCGGTGATCGTCGTCGTGCCGCCTACCGCGACGACCACCAGGAAATAGATGATGTATTTGAGGGGAAACGTCGGGTCGAGCCCGAGCAGCTCCGCGCCGAGCGCGCCGCCGAGCCCCGCGAGCCCTGAGCCGAAGGCAAACGTCGACATGAAAATCGCGTTGACGTTGATGCCGAGGCCGCTCGCGACCCGCGTGTCGTCGACGGCCGCGCGCAGGCGGCTGCCGAGGCGCGTCGAGACCAGCGTCCATTGGAGCAGGACCGCAAGCAGGCCGCAGACGGCGATGATGAACAGCCGGTAGACGCCGATGCCGACGCCGGCCACCTCGATGCGCCCGGACAGATACGCCGGGAGCTTAACGTACTGCTGCGTCGCGCCGAATGCGAAATCGACGGCCGCCACCGCCATGAACACGAGCCCGATCGTGAACAGCACCTGGTCGAGGTGCGGCCGGCGGTACATGCGGCGGTACAGCGTGGGCTCGAGCGCCGCGCCGAGCGCCGCGCCGGCCGCGAACGCCAGCGGCAGCGTGAGCAGGAACGGCACGCCGAGGCGGTTGGACAGCACCGCCGCCACGTAGCCACCGGCCATCGCGAAGGCGCCGTGCGCGAGGTTCACGAAGTTCATGAGCCCGAGCGTCACGGCAAGACCGCTCGCGATCAGGAACAGCAGCATGCCGTAGGCGATGCCGTCGAGAAGAATCGTCAGCATCGCCGTTGAAGCGCCTCGATCGTCAGATGGTTACGATCGGGCCGACCGCAGTCACTTGTGCAGCGGGTCCTTCACCGACGGCGTCGTCGCGAACTCGACGTTCCACAGCTCCCCATCGACGCGCTCGACCTTGCGCATGTACACGTTCTGGATGGGGTCGCGCGTCGCCGGGTCGATCGTGACCGGGCCGCGCGGGCTCTCGAACGAAAGGCCCTTCATCGCGGCCAGCAGCGCATCGCCGCTCGCGTCGCCGTTCGTCTTCTTGAGCGCTTCGTAGATCATCCGCATGCCGTCGTAGCCGCCCACCGACATGAAGTTCGGTCGCGTGCCGTTGAGCTTCTTGTAGCCCTCGACGTAAGCCTTGTTCGCCGCCGACGGATGCGCGGCCGAGTAGTGGAACGACGTGATGACGCCGAGCGCGACATCGCCCATGCCGTTCAGGATGTCGTCATCGGTGACGTCGCCGGTGCCGATCAGCCTGATGCCGCTCTTGTCCATGCCCCGTTCGATGAACTGCTTCATGAAGATCGAGCCGACGCCGGAGGGTACGAAGACGAACACGGCATCGGGCCTGGCGTCGTGCGCGCGCTGCAGGAACGGGGCAAAATCGGGATTGCGCAACGGCACGCGCAGCTCGGCCGTGACCTCGCCTCCCGCCGCGGTGAAGCGCGACTTGAACGCATTCTCGGCGTCGATACCCGGGCCGTAGTCGGTGACGAGCGTGACCACCTTCCTGATGCCGTTCTTCGCCGCCCATTCGGCGAGCGGCACGGTGATCTGCGGCAACGTGAAGCCGGCGCGAATGACGTACGGCGACTGCTCGGTGATCGACGACGTCGCCGCCGCCATCACGAGCTCGGGAATCTTCGCCTGCGTGGCGATGGGCACCGTTGCGAGCGCGAGCGGCGTCAGGCCGAACCCGGCGAGCACCTGCACCTTGTCGTTGACGACGAGCTCCTGCGCGAGGCGCCGCGTCGTATCCGCGGTGCCGCCGTCGTCCTTCAGGATCACCTCGATCTTCTTGCCCGCGACCGTGGTTCCGTTCTGTGAAAGCCACAGCTTCACGGCGCCGTCGATCTGCCGGCCGGTGGACGCGAACGGCCCGGTCATCGGCAGGATCAGGCCGATCTTCACGGTATCCTGCGCGAAAGCGGTGCCGGCGGCGAGCGCCAGAGCGAACGCGCCAGACATGAGCGTACGTCGGATCATCGTGTTCCTCCTGGGTGGTGTCGGCGTTCGACGTCGGCCGGTGCTTCCCTCTCGCGCTCGCCGAAATGACCGCGCCCGATCATACCGGAAACCGCACTGCGGCCGGACGCTGCCATCGTCGCAGGATTGCCGTCCTGGTGCTCTGGAAATCATCACCGCCGCGTATCGACGAAGAGGAGTTCCATGATCATCGACATCCATGGTCACTACACGACGGCGCCGAAGGCGCTCGAAGCCTGGCGCAAGCGGCAGGTCGCCGGCATCGGCCATCCCGCGGCGATGCCGAAGGCGTCGGAGCTTCGCATCAGCGACGACGAATTGCGCGAGTCGATCGAGACCAACCAGTTGCGCGTCATGCGCGAGCGCGGCATCGACCTGACCATCTTCAGCCCGCGGGCGAGCTTCATGGCGCACCACGTCGGCGATTTCCCGGTCTCGAGCACGTGGGCGGCGATCTGCAACGAGCTGTGTCATCGCGTGAGCCGGCTCTTTCCCGACAGCTTCGTTCCCGCGGCGATGCTCCCGCAGAGCCCCGGCGTCGATCCCGCGACCTGCATTCCCGAGCTCGTCCGCTGCGTCGAGGAATACGGCAACGTCGCGATCAACTTGAATCCCGACCCGTCGGGCGGCCATTGGAATTCGCCGCCGCTGACCGACCGCCACTGGTATCCGGTCTACGAGAAGATGGTCGAGTACGACGTTCCGGCGATGATCCATGTCAGCACGAGCTGCAATCCCTGCTTCCACACCACCGGCGCGCATTATCTGAACGCCGACACCACGGCGTTCATGCAATGCCTCACGGCGGACCTGTTCCGCGATTTCCCCACGCTGCGCTTCGTCATTCCGCACGGCGGTGGTGCCGTGCCCTACCACTGGGGACGCTTCCGCGGCCTCGCGCAGGAGCTTGGCAAGCCGTTGCTCCGCGTCACTGACATGTTCGAGATCGAAGTGGTCCATCGCAATATCCGGCGCGCCGACGGCGATGTCGCAAAGCAGCTCGGCGCGGTGGCGGCCGGCGCACCGATGCCGAGCATCACGACGGAAGACGCGCTGCGCGAAGCGGTGCTTGGAGCGCGCAGCATCGGCTGCTCCACGGGCCCGAGCGGCGTTCATCTCGCCCGCCTGTTGGAGCGCTGGGGCATCGCGGACATCGTCGCGCCGCGTGTCGTGCAAGCACCGCCTGGCGTTCCGGTCGGCACGCTCGTCGCGCGCGGCGATGTCGAGCTCGGTTTTCAGCAGCACAGCGAGCTGCTGCACGTAGCGGGCATCGACGTCGTCGGCATGCTGCCGGCCGCTGTCGACGTCATCACGGTGTTCGCAGCCGCGGCGTGCACGACGGCGGTCAACCACGCTGCTGTCGATGCCGTGCTGGCGTTTTTCGCGTCGCCCGCGGCCGATGCGGTCAAACGGCGGCACGGCATGATGCCGGCGCGCGAGGACGCGTAGCGAAGCGTTCCCTTTGCGCGACGGAACGGAATCGCGATCGTTCCATCCTTCGATGCGGTACGATTCCTTCATGCCAGCGCTGCGAACACTTGCGCTTCTGCTCATGGCAGGAGCGCTGCTCGATGGGGCCATCGCTGCCGACGCGCCGGGTTCCTCGAATGCAGGCCCCCCGTCGCAGGCAATAACTTCTCGCGCCGTGATGACGGGCGAGCAGGTCGTGCGGATCCTCGATGAGACGGTGGACTGGTACCGCACCCTGGGCGCCCAGCAGCAGGCGGCTACTCAGCCGAGCGACCTCCTGATCCTGTACGCCAATCGGCAAATTGCCGACAGGGCCGTCGGCCTCGCGTTCGAACTCGCCAGAGCCAACGCGGAGCTGCTGAGCAGCGAAGCAGATGTGGCGCAGAAAGCCGCTGCGGATGCGGCGTCCTCGCCCCAGGCGCTGCAGCAGGTGCAACAGCAACTCGATGCACGGCGCGCGGAATTACAGGCGGAGATCGCATCCACGCAGCGGCGCCGGGCCGCCGCTCCAAAAGCACAGGGCGACGAGTTGCAAGCGAAAGTCTCGGAACTGCAAAGCGAGCTCGATCTCGTGAACGCGCGCCGCAATTTCCACGGCTCGATGTCGCAGTTCACCTACCAGAGCGATGCGAACGGCGCTGGCGTGAACGCGCTGAAGGCGCACATCGATGCCATCGCGGTATCGATTCCCTCCTCGAGCGGCGGCGCAGGCCCGACGGGTGCCGCAGCGGGTTCCGCGTCAGGGTCGGCCGCCGCGACGACAACCTCGAGCCCGCCAGGCTCGGGAGGCGACAACGGTTCCGAACGCCTCGGCATCTGGGACTTGGCCGCGAACGTGCTGCGACTCTCGGACAAGCTCAGCACCATCGATCTCGTCGATCGCCGCACCGCCACCCTGCAGGACACGTTCACGCAAATACGCACTCCGCCGCAGCAGCAGATCCAGGCGCTGTCGGCTCGCGGTGATGCCCTCGCGGAGCAGGCAGATTCGTCCAACGGCGCAGCCTTGAAAGGCGTGCGAGATCAGTTCGACACCCTGGCGTGGCTGTTCAAGCAGACCGCCGCCATTCTTCTCCCGCTGAGCCAGGAAGGCGTGCTGCTGGACCAGTATCGACGCAACCTCAGCAGCTGGCGCGACAACGCGAAGAGTCAATACTTCGACGCACTGAAAGCGCTCGGAGTGCGCGTCGCGATATTGCTTGCACTGCTGGCAATCGTGTTCGTGGCCGCGGAAGCATGGCGGCGCGGAGTGCTTCGCTACGTGCAGGAGCCGCGGCGACGCTATCCGTTGCTGCTCGTGCGCCGAATGGTTTGCTGGGCGCTGGTGGTGGCCATTATCGGCTTCACCTTCGCCACGGACCTGGGGTCGCTCGCGACGTTTGCCGGCCTCCTCACGGCCGGCGTCGCAGTAGCCATGCAGAGCGTGCTCGTCTCCATCGTCGGGTATTTCTTCCTCATCGGGAAGTACGGCATCCGAGTGGGTGATCGGGTGCAGATCGGCAGTGTGAACGGCGAAGTCATCGACCTGGGCCTCGTGCGGCTGCATCTGATGGAGCTCGGCGGCCAGGCGCCGCTCGGGCCGACCGGCCGGGTCGTCGCGTTTGCGAATTCGATCGTCTTCCAGGCCTCGGGCGGCGTCTTCAAGCAGATTCCCGGTGTCAACCTGGCGTGGCACGACATCACCCTCACGCTGCCTCCGAAGGCTGATCCCTCTGCGATGAAGGAAAAGCTTCTGGCCGCTGCCAACCAGGTGCTGAGCGAATACACCGAAGACATGGCGCGCCAGACCCGGGAAATTCAGAAAACCACGTCGCTGCATGCTGGCGGCGAAGCACAGGCACAGGTGCAGCTGCGCTTTTCCGCCTCCGGTGTCGAGGCGCTCGTGCGCTATCCCGTGCAGCTGCAGCGTGCCGCGGAAATCGACGAGCGCATATCCCGCGAGCTGCTGAAGGTGATTACGTCCGCCTCCGCTTGAAAGCTGCGATCACTTTTGGGGGACACGCCGGGGTGGGCCAAACGGATCGTAGCCGCCGCCTGTATCTTCCAACATCTGCGCGCTCGCGCGGGTGAGCCGGATTCCCGAACGTGCGGCTGCGGGCGCGCTCGATTGTGCTTCGTGTCGCAATCGAAGGTACGGGTGTAATGAATGACACGTCCGGCCCGCCCAGAAGCGCCTCGGCATCGTCGGCCTGCACTTGCGCCAGATCGACCAAGCGGCCGCCGACAAGAGGAGCCTCGCCGATCAGAATATGCGTCCGGTCGTGATCACGGTCCCAGCTCAGACCCTTCTGCGCGCCCACCGGCCACGGCGTCATAGATAAAGAACGTCAGGAAGAGTGTTGATCCTTGTTGCGCGACGCTGATACCCCACCCTGATTCGTTCGGGTCCCACCACAAATCGTTGTAGTTGGCGCTTGCCGTCGTGGCAGGGGTGCGGCTCGCGAACAGCATGATGAATAGGGCGACGATTGCGGTGGCGTAGGTGGCTTTCATGTACCCTCCTCGAGGCGCTCCATTGTCTGCTCGCTATCGGCCCGAGAGTCAAGGCACGCGCGCGACCGCGTCGTCGAAAACTCACGAGCAAAGGTCAATGATCGTCTTCCCCGTGCGTCGCTGCGCGGGGTTCAAGGCGGCGACGGCATCGTCGACAGTCGAGACGCTTCCGATGTTCGTCCGCAGTCGTCCATCGCGCACCCGCTGGACGATCTCGCTCAGTTGCGCACGATCGGACTCGACAACGAAGTCGACTGCCAGACCGTCCGCAGGCCGTGCTTCGATCGGTCCGACGATGGACACCAGCGTTCCTCCGGCTCGAACCAGGCGCGCGGATCGCTTCCCGATGTCGCCGCCGATGAGATCGAACACCAGATCGACGTTACCGATGTCTTCGAGGGCGTCGTTCTCCAGATCGATGAACTCCTGCGCGCCGAAGTCGAGCGCCTTCTGACGGTCGCCGGCGCGTCCGGTGCCAATGACATAGGCGCCCGCCGATCGTGCGAGTTGCGTCACCATCGACCCAACGGCGCCGGCCGCACCGTGCGCGATGACGCTCTGCCCTGCTCGAAGGCGGCCGTGCTCGAACAGTCCCTGCCATGCGGTCAGGCCCGAGATCGGCAGGCTCGCGCCCACCGTGAAGTCGACGTCGCCCGGCAGCGGCGCGAGGTTGCGGGCCTCGACGGCCGCGTACTCGGCAAGGGTGCCGTCGCGATACCAGTCGGTGAGGCCGAACACACGCTGTCCCACCGACAGTCCCGTCGTGCCATAGCCGAGTGCGGTGACCACTCCGGCCAGCTCGTGTCCGGGGATCGCCGGTGTCCGGTCACGGTTGAGGCGATCGGTCCAGGTGGAGGGCCATGCCAACTCGGTCCCGACGAATCCCGACGCATGAACCTGAACGACGACGTCGTTTATCGCCGCCTGTGGCTCGGGCCGTTCCACCAGCTGCATCCCCGCCATTCCCGCGGCCCGGTCCTTCACCACTATCGCCTTCATCTCCGTCTCCTTGAATTGGCTATGTTGGCTGTTTTGGACAACTGGGGTAGGATAGCTATTTTCGCCGAGGAGTGGCCCATGTCGTCCTCCGCCATCAGGATTCGCAACGCACGCGGGGAACTCGTCGCGCCCGCCACGGTTTCATCGAGTGACGCCAAGAACCACTTCGGCCGGATACTCGAACGCGTGACGAAGGAGGGCGGGGTCGCAATCACCCTGCGCAACGAACCCAGGTTCGTGGTGATCTCGGTCGAGACCTACCAGCGCATGGCACGAGCGGACTCGCGCTCGCTCGATACGCTGACCGACGAATTTGACGCTTTGCTCGATCGCATGCAAGCGCCAGAGGCCCGCGCGGCGATGGAGCGCGCATTCAGTATGACCCCTGCGGAGTTGGGACACGCGGCGCGGCGGCAGGGTGAGGCATTTGCGAGCCAGCCTGTGAAGTCGACGGTCGCGAGCGATGTTCGCAAAGGTAAGGCGG
>Ga0307411_10000704_pt1 | contig 12286 bp, 11 predicted proteins | sample DK1Ometagenome_2_FD_203712 | JGI IMG/M metagenome (GOLD analysis project Ga0307411, IMG submission 203712) | Maize rhizosphere microbial communities from greenhouse at UC Davis, California, United States - DK15-O-1 | ecosystem: Host-associated > Plants > Roots > Rhizosphere > Soil | place: USA...
CACCGCGCTGATCCCCGGCCGCCCGGCGCCGCGGCTGATCAGCGACGCGCAGCTGGCAAGCATGCGGCCGGGCAGCGTCGTCGTCGATTTGGCGGCCGAAGCCGGTGGCAATGTCGAAGGCGCGGTGGCCGGCCGGTCGGTCGTCCGCCATGGCGTGACGATCGTCGGCGCGGTGCAGCTGGCGCGCACATTGCCAGCCGATTCCTCGGCTTTGTTCGCGCGCAACCTCTATAATTTCCTGGCCGCCTTCTGGGACGCGGAGGCCGGAAAGGTGGTGCTTCCCGACGAGGACGAGATCGTCAAGGCGATCCGAGTCGCACCGGCGTTAACCGAGGTGACCTAGGCGGGCCGAGCCGTACGACGCGACCAAGTTTCGAATGGCAATAAAAAAGGGCCGCGCGGACTAATCCGCAGCGACCCTTTTCCTTGAATCTGAACGGCTTGGCGAACCTTAGCCTTGGTTGCCGCCGCTGCCCCAACCACTGCCGAAGAGCCAGCTCCAGAAGCCCTTGACGGGCGGACGCTTCTTCATGGGTTATCCCCTTTTTTGTCTTGTGCGAATCGCATCGGCACTGGGGGATATTAACCTTAATCGAAATGGTTATCAAACGATTCACGAATTTGGCGCGAACATGGCCAATCGGCAGCCGGGACGAGCGCGCCGACTTGCCGGTAACTTGGCGGATGGACGTGATTAGGCGTTAACTATTTGCGGGCGACGGATCGCCGCCCGCTTTCCGGCGCCGACCGGCGGCGCTCCGCCAGCAGCCGGCGGACCAATTCCTCGAAGCTCATTGGCCGCCCGATGACGAAGCCCTGGGCGATGTCGCACTTCAGCATGGTCAACTGCTCGAGGCTCTGCATGTCCTCGACTCCTTCGGCAACAACCGTCCGGCCGAGCGAATGGGCCAGGGCAATGGTCGACTGCACCATGATCAAGTCGCTGCGATTGTCCCGCATCGACTTGACGAAGCTCTGGTCGATCTTGATTTCGCTGGCCGGGATTCGCTTCAGATACTCCAGCGTCGACAGGCCGGTGCCGTAATCGTCGATGGCGATCTTGACCCCGAGCTCGCGCAGTCCGAGCAGCAGCTCGATGCCGCTGCCGCTGCCGGTCATCGCCGCCGTCTCGGTCAGCTCCAGGGTCAGCTTGTGCGGCTCCAGGCCATGCTTGTCGAGGATGGCCGCGACCTTGGCGGGCAGGCGGCGGTCATTGAGCATACGGGCCGACAGGTTGACGGCGATGCCGAAGTCGATCCCGCGATCGGCGATTCGTGCCGCCGCCTCGACCGCCGTCTCGATGACGAACGCCGTCAATGGTGCGATGCGGTCATGCTGCTCGGCGGCGGCGATGAACTCGACCGGGCTGATCGGGCCCTTTTCCGGGTGTGTCCAGCGGGCCAGCGCCTCGGCGCCGATCGTGACGCCCGTCGCCAGGTCGAGCTTGGGCTGATAGGCTAGCCAAACCTCGCCATTGTCGATCGCCTTGTCGAGCTGCGATAGCAGTGACAGCCGCCACGGCACGTCCTCGAGCCGGGCGGGGTCGTGGAATTTCCACTTCAGGGCCTCGGCGTCGGCTTCGTCCGCGGCCACCAGCGCGCTTCCAAGGCGGCTTGTCGGCGAGCGGCTGCTGCCGAGCTCGACGCCGAAGCTCAGCACCGCGTCGATGCTGGTCCTGCCGACGCGGATCGGGCTGCGGAACAGGGCATGCAGGGCGTCGAGGTGAGAGGCGAATGGGGTTCCCTTGGCGGCAAACCAGGCGAGGATTCCCTCATCGCCCTGGTAGATTCGGCGATCCTGCTGGCCAAGCGTCAGCCTGGCGACGATCTGCTCGATCAGCTGGCGCTCGCCGGCGGCATCGAGCGTCGAGGCGATCTCGGCATAATTATGCACGCGGACGGCGACCAGCGGCAGCTCGCGCCCGGCGCGATCCGCCGCCAGCGCCGCGAGATTCGGCAGGCCGGTGAGGGCGTTGACGAGACCGCGGCGGCGCGAAACCGCCCAGATCAACCTGGCGGCGACCGCGGCCACCAGGAACAGCGACGGCGTGACATCGACAAAGACAAGCCCGTCCTCGATCGGAATGGGCAGGACGAGCAAGGCAAGCGTGGCGCCGGCGAAGACGAGATTGCGGTTGCGCGCGCCCAGTTTGGCCAACGCTCCAAGGATTGCCGCCAGCGTCAGGAGGAATGCCGGAATCCAACCTAGATCGCGCGGCTGGCCCGCTTTCAGCGTCTCGGCGGCGACGATGTGGATAAAGACTCCGGCGCGCTTGCCCCGTCCCGGGAACAGATATTGGTCGCCAAGGCGGTAGGCCGAGGTGCCGATGACGACGGTCTTTCCGGCGACCCGGTTGCGGCTGACCTTGCCCTCGAGCAGGTCGGCCGCGCTGACGCGATGCAGGCTGTCTGGCTCGAAACTGTAGTCGATCCGGAAGGCGCCGCTGCGCTGGGGCTGCTGCCCCGCGATTTCGACCGCGAGCGAAGGCATGGTCTTGCCGTCGACCGTCGCCGAGTAGGGCAACGACCAGACGGCGCCCTGCCAATTGTAGTTGAAGGCGATGGACGCAATGCTGGCATGCCTCGCAAGCTCGTCGATCGGCAGGCCACGGTCCTGGGTGCCGTCGAAATCGCCCAGCCGCGTCTGCGCTGCCAGCACGACATTGCCTGCGCGCTGGATGGCATTGGCCAATGCCTGGTCTTCGGCAGGACGGCTCGGGCCGGTGTAGAGTAGGTCGATGACGATCTTGCCGGCGTCCAGCCGGTCGAGCTCGTCGACGATTTTTCCCTGCGCCGATCGCGGCCACGGCCAGGTGTCGATCTTGCGGAGGCTACGCTCATCGACTTCGACCAGCACGATGTCGTCGCCGACAGGCTGCGCATGCAGGCGATTGCGAGCGATCCGCAAGCCGTCTTCGAGCGGCTCGCCGAATCCGATCAGCCCGAAGATCACGGCCGCGATCAGCGGCCACAGCAGGAGCCGCAGCCGCTTGTCGGTGCCGTCCGTGGGCGCTGTCGGTGATGCCCGGCGCATCTCGTCTCCAGGGGAAACTGTACCCCGCGCGCACCTATGCGCGGGAAAAGGTTAACAACTTGGAAACCTCGCCGCGATTAACGAGCCGTCGCGTCCGGCAGTCGGCAGACATCGACCCAGCGCTCACCGACGAGTTCGAACAACCGCTCCGGCGAGGCTTTCACCGACGTGTTGAGCGAGCCGCCGGCCGGATAGACGGCGGCGAAGGCCCGCAGCGAGTCATCGAAATAGACGGGCAGGCCGACCGGCAGGTCGAACGGGCAGACGCCGCCGACGGGGTGGTCGGTCACCGCCAGCGTGTCCTCCGGGCCCAGCATGCGCGGACGGTTGCCGAACTCGGCCTTGGCCTTCCCATTGTCGAGCCGCGCGGTGCCGCTGGCGACCAGCAGGAACACGTGGTCACCCGCGCGGACGGCCAGCGACTTGGCGATCTGGGCCGGCTCGACGCCGAGTGCGGCGGCGGCTTCGGCAACGGTCGCCGTGCTCTCCTCGACGGTGATGAACTCCAGGTCGGGCGCGTGCGCGGCGATCCAGGCGCGGACGGACTCGGCGCTCATTCGCCGATCACGTGTAGCAGGATCTCGCGCTCGTGAGGCATGCCCCGGTGCTCGAATAGGAAGATGCCCTGCCAGCGGCCTAAAGCCAAGTGACCATCAACGAGTGGAATCGTCAGTTGCGTCTGGGTCAGCGCGGCTCGCAGATGTGCCGGCATGTCGTCCGGGCCTTCATCGTCATGCTCGTAGGCATCGCTTTCTGGCGCGATGCGTTCGAAGTAGGCTTCGATGTCGCGATGCGCCGCTGGCGAAGCATTTTCCTGGATCAGCAACGAGGCCGAGGTGTGGCGGCAGAACAGGGTCGCGAGGCCATTGCCGAGGCCGCTGTCGCGGACCTGCGCTTCGACGGCGCTGCTGATGTCGGTCAGTCCCTTGCCGCGCGTGCGGACGGTAAGTGTGGTGGATGCCTGGCGCATGGCCGCTCCCCTAGCGCAATTGCCTCTGTCCTACAGCCGCCTACCTGTGCAATGCTGCCGTTGATGTGGTCTTCGGTCTATTCCGCAATCGCTGGGAATTTTGGGCATTGTCACCCTGCGCCCACCTCGACAAAACGACCGTAGTCACCGTGAACATTGGGAACATTCGCGGCGAAGAGGGGGACTGATGGACTTCATCTCGATCCTGTCGATTTTCGTGCTGGCCTGCTTCGTCGGTTATTACGTCGTCTGGTCGGTGACCCCGGCGCTGCACACGCCGCTGATGAGCGTCACCAATGCGATCTCCTCGGTGATCGTCGTCGGCGCCCTGATCGCCGCAGCGGCCGCAGACAGCCCCGGCTCGAAATGGCTCGGGCTGATCGCCGTCGCGCTGGCCTCGGTCAACATCTTCGGCGGTTTCGCCGTCACTGCCCGCATGCTGGCGATGTACAAGAAGAAGGAACGGCGCGATGCATGAGGCCGCCGCCGTCCCGTCCTGGGTGCTGATCGCCTATTTGATCGCCGGGGTATGCTTCATCATCGCCCTGCGCGGCCTGTCGAGCCCGACCACCAGCCAGCGCGGCAACCGCGCCGGAATGATCGGCATGGCGATCGCGGTGGTGACCACGCTGGCGGTCCACGAGATCGCCTCGCTGCCCGAGATCATCGCCGCGATGGTGATTGGCGGCGGCATCGGTCTGGTCATCGCCCGGCGCATCCAGATGACGGCCATGCCGCAGCTGGTCGCCGCCTTCCACTCGCTGGTCGGCATGGCGGCGGTGCTGGTCGGCGCGGCAGCCTACCTCAATCCGGGGGCCTTCGGGATCATGGGCCCGGAAGGCATTCACCAGGCCAGCCGGGTCGAGCTTGGCCTCGGCGTCGCCATCGGCGCCATCACTTTCTCAGGCTCGGTGATCGCCTTCCTCAAATTGAACGGCAACATGAGCGGCAAGCCGATCCTGCTGCCGCTGCGCCACGTCATCAACCTCGGCACTTTGATCGCGATTCTCGGCCTGATCGCTTACTTCACGCAGGACCAGGCGCCGTGGGTGTTCTGGACCGTCGCCGCGCTCAGCTTCCTCATCGGCTTCCTGCTGATCATCCCGATCGGCGGCGCCGACATGCCGGTCGTCATCTCCATGCTCAACAGCTATTCCGGCTGGGCGGCGGCAGCGATGGGCTTCACGCTCGGCAACAGCGCCATGATCATCACCGGCGCCTTGGTCGGCAGCTCGGGCGCCATCCTCAGCTACATCATGTGCCGGGCGATGAACCGCAGCTTCATCTCGGTCATCGCCGGCGGCTTCGGCGCGGTCGAGTCCAGCGGCGATGCGGCGGCCATCGACCGCGCCTACAAGCGCGGGTCGGCCGAGGACGCCGCCTTCCTGATGAGCCAGGCGGACCAGGTGATCATCGTCCCAGGCTACGGCATGGCCGTCGCCCAGGCCCAGCACGCGCTGCGCGAAATGACCGATCTCCTCAAGAAGGAAGGCGTACGGGTGAAGTTCGCGATCCACCCCGTCGCCGGCCGCATGCCCGGCCACATGAACGTCCTCCTGGCCGAGGCCAATGTCCCCTATGACGAGGTGTTCGAGCTGGAGGACATCAACAGCGAGTTCGCCCAGACCGACGTCGCCTTCGTCATCGGCGCCAACGACGTCACCAATCCGGCCGCCAAGACCGACAAGGGCTCGCCGATCTACGGCATGCCGGTTCTCGACGTGGAAAAGGCCCGCACGGTCCTGTTCGTCAAAAGGTCGATGGGCGGCGTGGGTTACGCGGGCGTCGACAATGAGCTATTCTATCGCGACAATACGATGATGCTCCTGGCTGACGCCAAGAAGATGGTCGAGGAAATCATTAAGAGCCTGGGCTAAGTACCGGGCAGACAAGCGTTTCTGGGTTAAAGCCCCCAGCCGGTCGCTCCGGTTGGGGCGTATTGGCGGGAAGGGGTTTTCAGGTGCGGAAGCTGGGGATCGTCGGAGGGTCGAGCTGGTCCTCCACCGCGCTTTACTACGAGCATCTGAACAAGGGCGTCGCCGCGCGCCTTGGCGGCCTGCACAGCGCCGTGCTGGCGATCGAAAGCCTCGATCTCGCGCCTTTCGCCGCCATGCAGCAGTCGGGCGATTGGGACGGGGTCGCCGGCACCGTCGTCGAGGCCGGCCGGCGGCTCAAGGCCAGCGGCGCCGAGGGACTGCTGCTGGCGTCCGGCACGATGCACAAGGTCGAGGGCGCCGTCGCCGCCGAGACCGGCCTGCCGGTCCTGCACATCGCCGACGCCGCCGCCGACCGGCTGCTCGCCGACGGCCGGGCGCGAGTCGCCTTGCTCGGCACCCGCTTCACCATGACCGAGCCTTATTTCCGGGAGCGGCTGGAAGCGCGCGGCATCGAACTGGCGCCGGTCGACGCCGGCTGGACCCGGGAGGTCGACCGCATCATCTACGAGGAGCTCGCCGCCGGCCGCGTCGTCCGCGACAGCCAGCGCAAATTGAAAAGCCTGATCACCGAGCTGGCCAAGCAGAAGGTCCAGGCAATCGTGCTGGGCTGCACCGAGCTGGTGCTGGCGGTCGACACGCGCGCCAATGTCCTGCCCGTTTACGACACCACCGCGATCCATGCCGGCTACGCCGTCGACTGGATGCTGAGCGAGGAGGAGCAGGCGCGGGCCGCGGCCTAGCGGGTGGCCTATTGAAACTGGTCTAGGGCTGGGTTAGCACGCCACCGGCGCTCGAGCCGAACGGGTCGCCTGGAGGGTTTCCAGTGCGCCGGCTCATTTGTCGCCTGATTGGCCATTCGCGAAGCCGTCGCCGTGTGCGGCGCACTTGGGACGGCTGGCGCAGCCGCTGCCGGTTGTGCGGCACTCCGTTAATCCGAATCTCCCCCGGCGTTTGGCGGCCACGGGATTTGCCGGCTGAGCAGCAGTGATGGCGGCGCACTCCCGCTCGTAAAGCGAGGGTATTACGCCTAAATCAGATTCATGGATCGAACGCCCGCCGATCGCCCCAGCCATCCTGGTTCCGGCGACCGCTTCAACGAGGAGGCGGCGACCTATGCGGTGCGCGGCGCTGACTCGCCGGACCTGGAAGCGGGCGTCGCGGCGATCCGCAACGTGCTCAAGACGCTGCCGGTCCGTCCCGGCGTCTATCGCATGCAGGACGCGCGCGGCGACGTCCTCTACGTCGGCAAGGCGCGGGCGCTCAGGAACCGGGTTACCAACTATACACAGGTGGCGAAGCTGCCGAAGCGGCTGCAGCGGATGGTCGCGCAAACCCGCTCGCTGACCATCGTCACCACCCGCACCGAGGCCGAGGCGCTGCTGCTCGAAGCGCAGCTGATCAAGCGGTTCCGGCCCGCCTACAACGTCCTGCTGCGCGACGACAAAAGTTTCCCCTTCATCCTGCTGCGCGAGGACCATGAATTCCCGCGGGTCCAGAAGCATCGCGGGGCGAGGCGGGCTAAAGGCCAATATTACGGGCCGTTCGCCAGCGCCGGATCGGTCACCCGGACACTCAACGCCTTGCAGAAGCTGTTCCTGCTGCGGAGCTGTTCCGACAGCTTCTTCGATAACCGCTCGCGGCCCTGCCTGCTGTACCAGATCAAGCGCTGCTCGGCGCCCTGCGTCGAGCGGATCAGCCGCGAGGACTATGCGGAGCTGGTCGCCGACGCGAAGGCGTTCCTGGCCGGCAAGTCGACCAACGTCCAATCGCGCCTGTCGAAGCTAATGGCGCAAGCGGCGCAGGACCAGGACTATGAGCTTGCCGCCGTCTTCCGTGACCGGCTGCGGGCCCTGACCTACATCCAGGGGAGCCAGACCGTCCACGCCGAGGGGCTCGGCGATGCCGATATCTTCGCGCTCGCCTGCAAGGCCGGAACGATGAGCATCCAGGCCTTCTTCATCCGCGGCGGCCAGAATTGGGGCCATCGCGCCTTCTTCCCGGCGCACACCAATGACGTGCCGGAGGCCGAAGTCCTGTCGAGTTTCCTCGTGCAATTCTACGAGGACTTGCCGCCGCCGCGGCGGATCCTGGTCGACCGCGATCTGGCCGACCGCCAGTTGCTCGAGGAAGCCCTGTGCGAGCGGGCCGGGCATAAGGTGGCGATCGAGCGGCCGCAGCGCGGCGACCGTCGCAAGCTGATGGAGCAGGCGCGGCGCAACGCCGAGGAGGCGCTCGAGCGGCGCATGGCGGAGACGACCACGCAGGGTAAACTTCTGCGCGAGCTGGCTGAGACCTTCGAGCTGCCCGATCCGCCGAAGCGGATCGAGGTCTATGACAACAGCCACATCATGGGCACCAACGCGACGGGCGCGATGATCGTCGCCGGGCCCGAGGGATTCCGGAAGAACAATTATCGCAAGTTCAACATCAAGCGGAAGGAGACCCAGCCGGGCGACGATTTCGCCATGATGCGCGAGGTGCTGGAGCGGCGCTTCGCACGACTGGAGAAGGAAGACCCCGATCGGGCCAGCGGCGAATGGCCGGACCTGCTGCTGATTGACGGCGGCAAGGGCCAGCTGTCGGCGGTCTGCGAGATACTGGAGGATGCCGGAGTCCACGACGTGCCGGTGGTCGCCGTCTCCAAGGGCCCCGACCGAAACGCCGGCCGCGAGATCTTCCATCTGCCGGGCGGGCGCGAAATCAGCCTGCCGCCCAATTCGGCCCTTTTGTTCTACCTGCAGCGGCTGCGCGACGAAGCCCATCGCTTCGCCATCGGCACGCATCGCCAGAAGCGGGCAAAGAGCCTGATCACTTCCAGCCTCGACGAAGTCCCCGGCATCGGCCCCAATCGTAAGCGGGCGCTGCTGATGCATTTCGGCACGGCGCGGGCGGTCAAGGGCGCGGCGCTCGATGATCTCGAACGCGCCCCTGGCATCAGCAAGGCGATGGCGCGCCAGCTCTACGATTTCTTCCATCCGGCCGGATGAGGATCGAAACGCCCGCCATCGTCTGCGCCCTGCTCAACCATGGCGAGCACGGGGCCGTGGTCCGCCTGATGACCCCGGAGGATGGTTTGCAAGCCGCCTATGTCCGCGGCGCTCGGGGCCGCCGGATGCGGCCGGTGCTCATTCCCGGGAATCTCGTTCAGGCGCGCCTATCATCGCGGACCGATACGCAGCTGGCCCATGCCGAGCTCGAGCTTGCGCACAGCCGAGGTCCGTTGCTCGGCGAGCCGCTGCCGGCGGCGGCGATTGAATGGGCGACGGCCCTGACCGCGACGGCGCTTCCCGAGGCGCAGCCCTATCCCCGTCTCTATCAGGCGCTGGACGGCCTGCTGGCTGCCATCGAGGCCGCGCCCGCGGCGAGCGCCTGGGGCGCGGGGCTCGTGCGCTTCGAGCTGTTGCTGCTCGCCGAGCTCGGCTTCGGGCTCGACCTGGAAAGCTGCGCCGTGACCGGCACGAAGGAGGACCTCGTCGCCGTCAGCCCGAAATCGGGCAGGTCAATTTCGGCCGCGGAGGCAGCACCTTTCGCCGGCAAGCTCCTCGCGCTCCCGGCATTCTTGCTGCGATCAGGCCCCGCATCATGGGCCGATATCATCGAAGGATTGCTTCTGACTGGGCATTTCCTGACCCGCGATGTGCTGACCGACCGCTCGGCTTCGCTGCTGCTGGGCCGTGAGCGGCTCGTTGACCGCTTGCGCCGCGCCGCCGGACTGGCCTAGCGTCGAACCATGACCAGCACGCCCAGCTTCGACACCATGGCGATGCTGTTTCCGCATGTGGCGACAACCGGCGACATCCATGTCCGCGTCGCTGTTTCCTATCTCCCGGAGCAGAGCGCGCCAAAGGCGGGTCGCTGGTTCTGGTCCTACCACATCCGCATCGAAAATGGCGGGGCGCGGTCGGTGCAGCTGCTGTCCCGCCACTGGCAGATCTCCGACGGCCGCGGCACAGAGCATGAAGTGAAGGGTGAGGGGGTGGTCGGTGAGATGCCGTTGATCCCCGCCGGCGGCAGCTATGACTATGTTTCGGGCTGCCCGCTGGCGACGCCGACCGGCTCGATGCGCGGCAGTTATCGCCTGGTCGACGAGGACGGGAATACCTTCGACGTCGCCATCCCCGGCTTCGAGCTGCTGAGCCCAGTCGAGTAGGTTTCTGCACGGCCCTGCAACTTTGCCCCGCCGAATTGGTTATCCGAAATGGCCCTATATCCGGGCCCTCGCCATTCGAAGGAGGGGTGTGAGATGAACAAGCTAAGCCTCGTGACGGCCATGGCCGGTATGTCTGCCCTGATCGCTCCGGCGGCGGCGCTGGCGCAATGGGCTCCGGGATCGGAGATTGTCGGCCAAACGGTTCAGGTGACCACCAACGGAGTTACCAATGCGGTGCATCTTGGACCTGGCGGCCAGGCTCAGATCACCACTCCTGGCGGGAACGTGATCCCGGCCTCCTGGACGGCCGCCAATGGCCAGCTTTGCCTCAACAATGGCATGGCGCAGGAATGCTGGGCCTATACGAGCGCATTCCAGGCCGGGCAGCCGATGACGCTAACCAGCAGCTGCGGCTCCTCAACCTGGCTTGCGAATTCGACCAATCAGCCGGCGCCGACCCAGTCGGTCCAGGGTGAGCGCGGCTAGAACCGGTGCGTCCGCTACGGCGGACGCGCAGCCGGTCCGGCGCAGGCAGCAACGGGGCCGCCCCGCGGCATCCGGCAAGGCCTGCTTGCCCGAACGGATACACTTGAGTGAATTAAAAAAATGGCCGCTTAAAGCGGCCATTTTTACGTTCTGCCTTGATCGGATCAGTCCGGGCTGTCGGGCGAATCGCTATCGTCGTTGCCGCTGGCAATCAAAGCTGCGAGCGCCGCGATTCCAACCAGGCCAAGCAAGATTGGCATGATGTTGAAGCCACGCGCAGCAACCGGCTCGACTACCGGTGTGTCGACCGGAGCCGCCACCGGATCGACCGCCGGGAGTACGCAGCCAGCCTGGCCCTGCGCTACCGCGGAGGCGCCGGCAGCTGCCGCCGCACCGGAGGCGTTGCCGCAGACGGCCTGTGCAGACGCCGGCGTGCCGAACACGCTGACCGCTACCAGGGGATTCAGTGAGGGAGGTGCCGCCGCCGTTGCCGCGTGGGCCATCGTCGGGCTGAAACACAGAGCGAGAGCCGCGGCTGCGCCAATGATTGATCTCTTCGAACCTTGCATGGCTAATCCTCACTCGCGAAATGCCGGGGCGCTATACATGCCTCGGCCGCCCTTGTTAAGGGTAATGCCCAGACTAGTGCTCACGAACGTCCAATCCGGCAGGAAGTTGCACCATTTTGAGCACAGCCTTCGAATATCCCCCATCTGTGGATAAAATGTGACGGACATTGGATCCCGGGCGGCAGGCATGATTGCCATTTCGGCCAACAGCGGCTGGAACATCCTCAACTTTCGCCGACCGGTCATCGCCGCTTTGCGCGACGCCGGCTGGACCGTCGTGGTGCTTGCCCCGGCGGACGAGGCTAGCGACGGCATCCGGGCGCTGGGCGTCCAGTTCGTTCCCATCCGTGTCGACAGCTCGGGGACATCCATCGCCCGCGATGCGCACCTGCTCATCGACTATTGGCGGTCGCTCAAGTCCCTCCGGCCGGACGCATTCCTCGGCTTTACGGTCAAGCCGAACATCTACGGCTCGCTTGCCGCAGCCGGCCTTGGCATCCGCACGGTCAACAATATCAGCGGCCTTGGCACCGCCTTCCTTCGCGGCGGGCCACTCGGATGGCTGGTCCGGCGCCTCTACCGGCTGGCCCTGCGCAGGTCGGCGAAAGTTTTCTTCCAGAACCCGGACGACTTGAAGCTTTTCGTGGATGGGGGGCTGGTCCGCGAGGAGCAGGCGCAGCTCATCCCCGGTTCCGGCATCGACCTCGAGCATTTCCGTCCCTCCGGGACCACGAGGAATGGCGACGATCGGTTTCGGTTCCTTTTTGTCGGCCGCCTGCTGCGGGACAAGGGACTGGTCGAATATGCCGAGGCGGCGCGGCTGCTCCGGCCCGGGTGGCCTCGGGTGGAGTTCGCGATTCTCGGCTTTGCCGGCAGTGACAACCGCAGCGCGGTGCCAATCGCAGAGGTGGAGCGTTGGCATGCGGAAGGCATAGTGACCTATTTGGGAGAGAGTGAAGACGTGAGGCCATTCATCGCCGAGGCAGATTGCATCGTGCTGCCCTCCTACCGCGAAGGGTTGCCGCGGAGCTTGCTGGAAGCCTCGGCCATGGCGACGCCGATGGTCGCCAGCGACGTCGCTGGCTGCCGGGAAATCGTCCGCGACGGCGACACCGGCTTCCTGTGCGCGGCGCAGTCCGCC
>Ga0307411_10000705_pt1 | contig 12282 bp, 10 predicted proteins | sample DK1Ometagenome_2_FD_203712 | JGI IMG/M metagenome (GOLD analysis project Ga0307411, IMG submission 203712) | Maize rhizosphere microbial communities from greenhouse at UC Davis, California, United States - DK15-O-1 | ecosystem: Host-associated > Plants > Roots > Rhizosphere > Soil | place: USA...
TACCGCAGTGGCCGCAGTGGCCGCGGTGGCTGCGGTGACAGACGGGGCCGGGGTGGCCGAGCTGCGCCCCTCGGCCGGGCCGCCGGGTTCGACCAGCGGCTGGCGGGCCTTGTCCATCACGTCGGTGGCCGCCTTGCTGCTGGCCAGGCGCGGCGTGATGAGGAACATGCGTTCGATGCGCTGACCGCCCTTGCGCTGGGTCTTGAAGAGGTTGCCCAGCACGGGGATGTCGCCCAGCACCGGCACCTTGTCGACGCCGGCCGTGGCGCTGTCGCGCACCATGCCGCCGATGAGCAGGCTTTCGCCTTCCGAGATGAGGGCCTGGGTGTTGATGCCCGAGCGCTCGACGATGGGCAGCTGGTCCACGGTCTGGCCGCTCAGGCCGCCGTCCTCGATCTGTACCAGCAGCTTGATGCGCGGCACGCCTTCGCCGTTCTGGCCTTCGCGGAAGACATGCGGCGTCACGCGCAGCCGCGTGCCGGCGGTGACGTTGAAGAGGTCCACCTCCTCGCGGCCGGCGACACGCACGTAGTAGGTCGAGCTGTTGTCGAACACGGCCTCGACGTTGGACAGCGTGACCACCTGCGGGCTGCTGACGACCTTGGCCGCGCCGTCGCTCTGCAGCGCCGTGATGCGCGCGACGAAGGGGTAACGGTCGCCGATGACGGCGGAGATGGCCCCGCCCAGCGCGCTGGGCGTGACGTCGACCTGGCCGTTGAGCCGCTGGTCGCTGGCCGTGCCGTTGCCGACCAGCAGGCTGGACAGGCCGCGGTTGTAGCGCCAGTTGATGCCCAGCTCGCGCAGCCGGTCGGTGTTGATGTCGATGATGGTCGCCTCGATCTCCAGCGCCTGGGGCTCGATGTCCAGCGACTTGATGAGCGCGCCATAACGGTCCAGCCGCTCGGGCAGATCGCGCACGATGACGGCGTTCAGCCGCGGGTCGGCCTCGATGCGCGGGCTGAAATCGTTCGGCGCCGGCGCCTCAGGCGCCTCGTGCGCGGGCGAGCCGTAGCCGACCTGGCTGAGCGCGGCGACCAGCGTGTCGGTGCCGCGCACGCCGGCGGCGCCGTCGTCGACGAGGCCCAGCGTCGTGGTGCCGCCGCCCGCGCGGACGGCGCCGCCGCGCAGGCGCTGGCTGCCCTGCGCGCGGGTGGGGTCGACGGCGACGCTGGCGCGCGGCTTGTTGGGCTGGCCCACCAGCGAGCGCAGGATGCTGGCCACGCCAGGCAGCGTGGTCTGCTGGCCGCCGAAGCTCATCGGCACGTCCTGGGCCCAGGCGTAGCGCAGGTAGTAGATGCGGTAGTCCGGCAGCGGCTGCTGCTGCGCCGGCGCCCACGACTGCATGGCCACGGCCGTCGTGCCGGGGCGCACCTGGCGCACCAGCTCGTCGACCTGCTGCACGAAGCGCTTGGCGCCCACGGCCAGCAGCGCGCCGTCGTCGCCGAACCTCAGCGTGTTGCGCGCGTCGGCCAGCTGCAGCGCCTGCGACGCGCGTTGCACCTGGGCGGCCGCCGCGGGCGTGAGCAGGTAGCTGCGCGTCTGCGTCTCGCTGGCCGGCGCGATGTAGAGCACGCCGCCGTCGTAGTAGCTCAGCAGGTTGTACGCGCGGCTGAGGTCGCGCAGCAGCTTGGCCGGCGTGCCCTCGAAGCGGCCGTTGACCTGGCCCTGCACACCGCTGACGACGACGGGAATGTCGCTGCCCGAGAACAGGCCCTGCAGGAACTGCTCGATGGGCTGGTCGCGCGCCTCCAGCTTCAGGGGGCGCAGCCCATCGGGAAGCGGCGCGGCCGACAGCGGCGCGACTTGGGTCAACAGCAGCAGGAGGGCTGCCGTGGTTCGGAGTTTGGGGGTCATGCGGCGAGCAGCGCGGCTTGCGGCGACGCTGGGTTGGGCGCGTGCAGCGACGCGTTGGGGTCGGCCCCGGGCGGAGGCAGGTGCAGCAGCGGCGTGAGCCGCAGCGTCGGCAGCAGTTCGTGGAAAGACAGCACGGGGGTGTCGAAGCACTCGGCCTCGATGAGCTTGCGCAGGTGCCAGCGCAGGTCGATGGCGCAGACGATGGCCTGCGGGCGCAGCGCCTCGACCTGTGCCTGCACCTCGGCGGCGAACTGGCGCGCCACGTCGGGCGCGACCGCCAGCTGCGTGACGCCGCCGCTGACATGCAGGCTCTGGCGCATCAAGGCCTCGAGCTCGGGCGACAGCATCAGCGCGCGCAGCTCGCCGCCGGCGCAGATGCGGTGGTGCGTCTGGCGGCGCAGCGCGATGCGGCTCATCTCCGTCAACGCCTGCACGTCCTTCTCGCGCTGGGCGGCCTCGGCCAGCGCTTCGAGGATGTCGCGCAGGTTGCGGATGGAGACCTCCTCGGCCACCAGGCGGCGCAGCACCTCGGCGACCTTCTGCACCGGCAGTGCGCGCAGCACTTCCTTGACGACGTCGGCGAGCTCGGCCTGGGCGCGCGTCAGCAGCTCGCTGGTTTCCTGGATGCCGATGAAGAGCGCGGCGTGGCGGCGCAGCGCCTGGCGCACCTGCTCGGCCAGCGCCTGGGCATCGCCGCCCTGCTCGCCCTCGGCCAGCGGCACCTCGTGCGCCAGCAGCCGCCAGCCCGGGCGGCCGACGCGGCCGTGCAGCGCCACGCGCGGCAGCGGCAGGCCCTGGTCGAGCTGCAGCTCGTCGAGCATCGCCTCGACGGCGCGCGTGATCGCCAGGCCGCCGTCGGCGAGCATGGACTGGGGCAGCTCCAGCAGCAGCGGCACCGATGGCCGCACGCGCGGCTGGGCCGTCTTCAGCGTGCCGGGCTCGGTGCGCGTGCGCTTGGGGCTGAGTTGCGGCAGGCGCTGGGTCAGCCAGTCGCGGCCCCAGGGCATCAGCAGCACGCCGGCCGCACCGAAGACGACGGCCAGCAGGCCGAAGACCAGCGGCGGAAAGCCGGGCACCGTGGCCAGCAGCAGGCAGATGGCGGCCGCCATCAGGTGCACGCGCGGCTTGGCGCCGAGCTGCTTGCGGATGGCGTCGCCGAGGTGACGGTCGTTCTCGTCGTCGTTGGTGCGCGTCACCAGCAGGCCGGCCGCCATGGCGCCCAGCAGCGCGGGGATCTGCGCCACCATGCCCTCGCCGATGGACAGGATGGAGTAGCGGTGCACGGCGTCCGACAGGCTCATGTCCTGCTGCAGCACGCCGATGGCCAGGCCGCCCAGCAGGTTGATGAGGATGATGACGATGCCGGCGATGGCGTCGCCCTTGACGAACTTCATCGCGCCGTCGAGGCTGCCATGCAGCTTGCTCTCCAGCTCCAGCGTGCGGCGGCGGCGCTTGGCCTCGTCCTTGTCGATGAGGCCGGAGCGCAGGTCAGAGTCGATGGACAACTGCTTGCCCGGCATCGCGTCCAGCGAGAAGCGCGCCGCCACCTCGGCCACGCGCTCGGCGCCCTTGGCGATGACGATGAACTGCACCACCGTGATGATGAGAAACACCACCAGGCCCACCACGAGGTTGCCGCCGGCCACCATCTTGCCGAAGGTCGCGATGATGTGGCCGCCGTCGGCGTGCAGCAGGATCAGCCGCGTCGTGGCGATGGACAGTGCCAGGCGGAACAGCGTCGTCATCAGCAGCACGCTGGGGAACACCGAGAACTCCAGCGGCCCGCTCACGTAGACGGCGATCAGGATCAGCACCAGCCCCGAGGCGATGTTGACGGCCACCAGCATGTCGATCAGCCACAGCGGCAGCGGCAGCACCATCAGCGCCACGATGGCCACGATGCCGGCGACGAGGAAGAGATCGCTGAAGCGCGCGATCAGCCCTTCGCGCGGCTGGTCCGTCGCGGCGAAATAGCCGGACAGGCCGTCGGACCGTTTGGTGGCGCTCATGTTGGACTCCCGGCGAGCCGGCGCCGCAGCACGTCATACACGGCCAGCACGTTGCGCACGTAGGCCTGGGTTTCGGCATAGGGCGGCACGCGGCGGCCATGGCGTTCGACGGCGCCCTCGCCGGCGTTGTAGGCAGCCAGCACCAGGCGCAGGTCGTTGCCGAAGCGGGCCTGCAGCCGCTTGAGGTAGCGGGCGGAGGCCTCCAGGTTGGCCTGCGGCGTGAGCAGCTCGGCCGGTTGGGCGACGCCCATGTCCCGGCCGGTCGCCGGCATGACCTGCATCACGCCGCGCGCCCCGGCCGGCGAGATGGCCTGGGCCTGGTGGCGCGATTCGATGTGGGCCAGCGCGTGCAGCAGCAGCGGGTCGATGCCATGGCGCTGCGCGACGTCGGCCATCAGCGGCGCCAGCGCACGGATGCGCGCCTGGCCCGCGGCGTCCTGCCGGCCTGCCGGCGCTCGCTGCACCACCGGCGCGGCTGGTACGGTGGGCGGCGCAAGCAGGCGCGGTGCGGCCACCGGCGCGGCCGTGACGGTGACCGTCGCCGCAGGGATGTCGGCCGGCGAGGTGGGGCGGCTCACGAGCGTCACATCGCACAGTCGCTGCGTTAGCACGAAGCCCGCGCCGCCGGCTGGCGCGGCGTCCAGCAACTCGTCCGGCGACGCCAGCGGGCAACCGCGGCCGGCCTGTGCGCCGCCGACGGCGGCGCACAAGGCGGCGGCCGTAGCGACCTGCTGGAGCTGGCGAAGTGCGAACACCTTTTTTACGACCCTGTTAGCAATGGGGGCGGACTATGCGGGCTCGCCCTGCAGTCGTGATGACCATTGAAAGCAGACGTAACTGATTCGTCGATGCAACCCGCACCCTTTGTATGCAAGGGCCCTACCCCCACGTTTACGCGTGGAAACAACTCGCACCCCGTAAGGGCTCAGGACCCGGCATCGTTCGCTCCGCACCGTGCAACAGCCCTGTTAGCAGCAGGGTCTGCAGGCCCCCTAGAAGTAGGTTCTTGCGGCCGGTGACGCAACAAGTTTTCACAACCGGTGTTTGCAACCCCTAGAAATAGGTGTTAGGGAGCCCATGGCCGAGGACAGCGGCGACAAAACCGAACAGCCGACGCACAAGCGTCTGCAGGACGCGCGCAAGAAGGGCGACATCGCCAAAGGGCGGGAGCTGACCAGCACGGCAACGCTGCTGGTCTGGCTCGTCACGGGCGCGTTATGTGTGCAACTGGGGACCGAGCGCGCGGCGGCGTTGTGCGAGTCGCTGTTCGCGCGCATTGCCGGCGGCTGGCGCGGCGAGGGCTTCGCCCATGTGGCGGCGCTGATGGGCTGGCAGAGCGTGGAGCTGTCGCTGCTGCTGGTGGCGCTGCTCGTCGTGCCGGTGGCGGCGCTGGGCACGCTGGTCGAGTACCTGCAGGCCGGGCCGGTGCTCGCCTTCGAGAAGGTCGCGCCCAAGATGGAGCACCTGAACCCGGCCGAGGGCATCAAGCGCATGTTCTCGCTGGACAACCTCGTCGAGCTGATCAAGGGCATCCTGAAGACTGCCCTGCTGCTGGGCATCGGCTGGGCCGTGGCCCGGCTGCTGCTGCCCGACGCACTGCGGCTGGCGTCCGCCACCGACCAGCCGGCGCAGCAGCTCGGCGGCCTCGTCTGGCAGGCGACCGTCAAGACGCTGGCCTGGACGGTGGGCGTGTTCGCCGGCGTGGCGCTGCTGGACACGCTCTGGACGCGCCACCGCTACACCAAGAAACTGCGCATGAGCATGCGCGACATCAAGCAGGAGATGAAGGAAAGCGAGGGCGACCCGCACCTGAAGCAGCAGCGCAAGCAGGCCCATGCCGAGTGGAGCCAGCGCAACCAGGCCGCGGCAGCGCGCGGCGCCAATGCGCTGGTCGTGAACCCGACGCACGTGGCCATCGCCATCGATTTCGAGCCGGGCCGCTGCCCCGTGCCCACCGTCAGCGCCAAGGGCGAGGACCACGTCGCCCGTGCGATGCGCGAGGCGGCCGAGGAGGCCGGCGTGCCCATCGTGCGCAACGTGCCGCTGGCGCGCGAGCTGCTGGCCCGTTGCGAGGAAGGCGAGGTCATCCCGCCCGACCTGTTCGACGTGCTGGCCGAGGTCATCGTCTGGGCTGAGGGCGTGCGCGAGCAGCTGAAGTGGGAGGCCGCCCGCGCCGACCCGCACCGCCAGGACGACGTCCCGCCCGAGCCACCCCGCACGCGGCCCGCGCCCGGGGAAGACCTGACCCTCCACCCCGACCTGGACCCGCGCGCGGTCCCGGCCTGAACCCCCGACGCCATGCAAGACCTGCTGCTCAACCTCGCCAGCACCGTGGTGGCCCTGGCCTTCGTGCTGCTGCTGGCCTGGGTGCTGATCCGCGGCTGGCGGCGCCTGACGCTCGGCGTGCGCGGCCCGGCCGACCACGGCGAGGTGCTGCGCTTCGTGCGCGCGCTGCCGGTGGGCGCGCGCGAACGCGTCGTGCTGCTGGACCATGCCGGCGAACGCTGGATGCTGGGCGTCACCGCGGGCGGCATCAGCCTGCTGGCGCGCTGGCCCCAGCCCGGCGCCACACCGCCGGGGGGCGACGCATGATGCACACCCCCTTCTCCCACCGCTGCGACAAGCTGCTGCTGCGCGAGTTCGCCGCGGGAGACGCGGCCGACATCCAGGCCCTGCACGCCGACCCGCGCGTGCGCGCCTTGCTGCCCGACGAGCAGCCGCTGCACGAGGCGCGCTGGGCGCACGACTTCGCCGTCTGCCTGGCGCACTTCTACCGCCGCCACCCGGGCCTGGGCATCTGGCGCTGCGCCGTGCCGCTGGACGACACGGCCGAGCAGTTCGCCGGCTGGTTCAGCCTGATGCCGGTGCAGGCAAGCCCTGGCACCGAAGCGCTGGGCATGGCGCCCGGCGACGCCGAGCTCGGCAGCCGGCTGCGGCCGCAGCACTGGGGCAGCGGCCTCAGCCTGGCGGGCGGCGAGGTGCTGCTGCGCCACGCCTTCGAGCGCCTGCGGCTGCGCACCGTCTGGGGCATCTGCCACCCGGACAACCGCAGCGCGCGCGCCTGCCTGGAGGCGCTCGGCTTCACGCCGCGCGGCCGTGCGGCCTACGAAGGCCAGCCGTCCGACCACCACGCCCTGCAAGCCTCGACCTGGTCGAGCCTGCAGGCCCTCAGCCACCGGGAACGCCTGCGCCACCAGCGGCGCGCCACGCGTCCCGTCCACCAAGCCCTCGCATGAACACCTCCGCGTCACCCAATCCCTGGCAAGCGGCCCTGGGCCGCCGTCTGGCCGAAGCCCTGGAGCAGTCCCGGCTTGCGCACGCGCCGCTCTCCGACGCCGACCACGACGCCGCGGCCACGCGCTGGCGGCTGGCGGCACGGCCCGCGTCACGCGCCACCGCGGCCGCCGCGCTGAGCGAGATGCTGGGCGTGGGCGCCCCCGCCACGCAGGGCGACCTGCTCAAGCACTGCCTGCAGCACTACCGCACGCGGCTCGCGGGCGGCGCCACCGAGGACGACCTCGGCCGCGCACTGGCCGCCTATCTGGGCGCATGCCGCCAGGCGTCGGACCATGAGCCGCTGAGCCCCGAGCGCTGGCAGGCCGTCACGCAATGGCTGAAGGCCTGGGTCATCGACGAGCTGCCCTGGGACGACGCACCGCTGGCCGAGCGCCAGGACGCTTTCGAGCGCTTTGCCGTGCTGGCCGTGGCGCTGGGCGAATGGACCGTGCAGGCCAGCCGCCAGGGCGGCGCGCAGCAGGCCTCGGCCACCTGGATGGCCCGCAACAGCCTGCGCAATCAACTCGGCCTGGACCTGACCGCGCTGTGCAGCGTGCTGCGCGGACTGGACGCGCCGACTGCGGTCGACCCTAGCGCGGCACCCGAAGAATTAGGAGCAGCCGCATATAGGCAGGGCCCACGAGACCCCGTTTAATGGACCCGTCAGCGCCGCAGAGTTTGGTCACGAAAACCTTGTCGACAAGACACGCAGCGAATCCGGTGTTTTCTCAGTCGCCGTCGGATTCAGATGCCCTGTAACTCAAGCAATCGTTGCGGCAGTGTTGCCGCGCAAACCAACCTTTTTGGAGATCAACATGGGATCAGCAGTTAGCAGCGTTTTCGGCGGTGGCGGTTCGGGTGGCATCCTGGGCGCCGTGGGCGGCATCGTGGGCGGCATCTTCGGCGGCCCCATCGGCGCCATGATCGGCCAGGCCATCGGCAACATGCTGCAGCAAGCCATCGGCGACGCCACCAAGCAGGCCGTCGACACCCTGCAAAAGGAACATGGCATGCCCAAGTTCCTGGCCGACGAGGTCAAGACCAAGGTCGACGGCATCATCGGCGGCCTGCAGCAGCCGGTCAGCGCTGATGCTTCGAAAGCAGCGCAGCAGTTCGCTCCGCACTTCGAGGAGTTCAAGAACGACCTGGCCCAGTCCCTCGTGAAGATGGTCAAGGAACAGCTCGAAGGCCAAGACGACGGCAACGGCAAGGGCAGCAGCAGCACCAAGTCCACCAAGGGCGGCAGCTGGCTCGAGGCGCTGGCCAAGGCCATGGGCAACACCCTGGGCCAGAAGGCCGCCAAGATGGTTGAGCTGGGCGACAAGATCGCCCAGACCGCCGGTGGCGAAGGCAAGGAAGCCGCCAAGGCCAACACCGAAGCCACGATGGAAATGCAGGCCACCGGCCAGATGTTCAACCTGATGCAGAACGCCTTCTCGGCGGCCATCAAGTCCATCGGCGAAGGTCTGTCGCAAGCCGCTCGCAAGGGCTAATCAAAAAGTGGGGCGGGGGTTCTCCCCGCCCCATTTGCCTCCCGCCGGCGCGGGAGCGGGCACGAACACAGATGGTTGATGACCGTTTGGAGATGTAGATGAAGCGCATCAAGCAGGCGATCCTCGGGGTCGCCATTGGCGTTTGTGGGCCCTGCTTCGCCCAGGGTTTCGTCAACGCCTATGAAGTGCCCCTGGGCGTTTCAGTGAACGTCATCAGCAACCAGCTCTATCACCAGAACCTCAACAAGACCATCGGCCACTGGGACGCCCACGAAGCCGAGCAGAAGAAGAAAAGGGCCGCCGCGGTCCGGCTGCCGCTGGCCCAGACCACCGGCCTTGGCATCGCGGAGCTGACCAAGCAGCTGCCCAAGGAGCAGGCCGAGGCTGGTCGCGCCGCCTACAAGCAGGCCTTCGATTACCACGAGCAGGTCATCCGAAAGTTCGGCCTGCCTTCCGGCGACCTCGGCGTGGCCATCGCCAGCGCGATCGCCGGCGCCTGGATGGCCTACAACAACAAGCCCTTCCCGGACGAGTTCTACGTGCCGCTCGTCAACCAGATGCGCCAGCGCATCGGCAGCAGCGGCGCGGGCCTGCAGTCGCTGTCGGCGACGGAGCGCACCACCACCTACGAAAGCCTGGCCGTTGCCGGAATGATCCTGGCCAGCAGCCAGATCACCTGGCAGCGCAATCCACGCGCCGCCGGTGCCGAAGACCTCAAGCAGCGCATGCGCACGCAAGGCGGCGAGACGCTGACCCGCATGTTGCAGGTGCCGCCCGACCGTGTCGGCATCGGCGCCTCGGGCGTCTATTCGCTGGCCGCGGCCGGCCGCTAGGCGCAGCCATTTCACGCCGGCGCTGCTGCGCCCTCCCATCCGCCAACCGCTACCCGAGGCCCGCCTCGTCTGCCCATGTCCCGACCTCTCATTCCTCCCCCACTCCCCGCGACCCGCGCCCGCCTGCTGGTCACCACCACCCTGCTGTTCGGCCTGCTGGCAGGCTGCGGCGGCGGCGGTGGCGACGGCGGCCCGGCGCCCGGCCCCGTTGCCGGCGAACCCCCGCCGGGCGGCACGCCCACGCCACCGCCCCCACCGCCGCCGCCTCCTCCCCCGCCCCCGCCGCCTCCGCCCCCGCCGCCGGCTCCGGCAGGCTTCAAGACCTACCAGAACAAGACACTGCCCGGCCGGCTGCTCGTGAACTCGACATGGCAGGCCGCCACCGTGTTCGACCTGCAGACCGGCGAGATGAGCCGCCTTCCCGTCTCGGGGCTGAAGGCCTCCGGCTCGGGCGAGGGCGATGAATGGCAGGCGACGTCGATGTCGCCGCGGCTGCTGCGCTTCAACGACATCCAGCTCGCGACCGACCCCGGCCCCAACGCACGCATCGCCGTCTTCGACAGCCCGACCAGCACCACCGCGCGTCACGAATGGCGCGTCGAGGGCCGCGTCGAGAGCCAGCCGCTCGTGTCGCCCGACGGCACCAAGGCGCTGGCTTTCTACCGCAGCAGCGGCGCCGAGAACCCGCGCCTGGCCATCCTGAACCTGCAGACCGGCGTCCTGCTCAAGCAGGGCTCGCTGCTGGACGGCGAGATGATCCTCGACAACCCGGTCACCTGGCTGCCCGACGGCCGCTATGCCTACCTGGTGGAGAACCGGCTCATCGTCTCGTCGCCCGACAGCAGCACCGAGACCGAGGTGGCCCGTTTCACGGCGCTGCCGAGCAACCGGACGTCCAACTGGACGGGCTATGTGTCCGGCCAGTCCTCGCTGGTGGCCAGCCCGGACGGGACCCGTGTCGCGTTCAGCTGGGTGGAGAAGCGCGGCAACGGCTTCGACAAGCATGTGTGGGTCGCCGGCATCGACGGCACCGGCCTGCGCCGCCTGACCAAGGTGCCCGACGAGAACGACCCGCTGACCTTCCGCTTCGTCAGCCCGGGCTGGTCGCCCGACGGTCAATGGGTGGTCGCGCACCTGGACATGAGCGCCACGCAGACCGCGCCCATCTTCCCGCCCTCGCCCTATGACGACATCCCGCCGCCGCAGACGGTGAGCGGCACGACGGGCTGCGGCAACAGCCAGATCGTCGTCTTCTCCGCCGGCGCCGACCGCGAGGCCATCAGCTGGCCGACGCTGGACGCGACGCACGGCGTGCGCGTCAAGGAGGCCGATGGCAAGCCCGCCTGGCTGACGAGCTGCAGCCCGGTGTCTTGGCTGCCATGACGCCGCGCAGGCCGCACCGGGCTTGCCTCCTTCGCCGCGCCCTGGGCGCGGTGGCCTGCATCGGCGCGGCCTGCGGGCCTGCGCACGCCCAGTGGCTCGGCAACGACTACGCGGCCTTCGGCGTGCCGCAGGTCAACTACGCCGCCAACAGCTACCTCAACTTCACGGTGCTGAACAACGCCAACCGTGACGCGGCGGCGAGCCGGTCGGCGGCGCAGGCCGTGTCGACCCTGGCGCCCCGGACGGCCGAGCGCTCCGCCGTGGCGGCGGAGCTGGCGGCCCTCTACCCGGGTGGTTCGCGCGACCAGCTCACGCAGGTCTTCAACGAATCGCTGGCCAGCTTTGAACAGGTGGCCAGCCGGCTGGGCCTGCCGCGCGACGATGTGGCCGCCGCACTGGCCGCGTTCATCGTCGGCAACTACATCGCCATGCACGGCGAGGCGCTGCCGCCCGACGCCGAGTTCATCGCCCTGACCCGCCGCCTGCGGGCATCGCTGGCCGCTTCGCCGGCCTTCGCGCAGGCGGCACCAAGGCAGAAGCGCCAGGCCTACGAGCAGCTGGCCATGATGGGCATGTTCATGACCACGGCCCGTCTGGCCCTGATGCAAACGCCCAACCCGCAGGCGGAGACGCATTTCAGGAACCACGCCAAGGCCAACCTCGAACAGCTGCTCAAGCGCCCGGCCGGCAGCCTGGAGATCAAGGGCGGCCGGATGACGGTGCGGTGAACGGCGGGCATCCGTCCGTTGACCGCGCTCAGCCGCCAGGCGCCGCCCGCCTTCCGCCAACCGCTCACTGAGCCCCGCCTCCTCTGCCCATGTCACAGCCTCTCCTGCCCTTGCCGACACGCTCCCGCGCGACCCGCGCCTCCCGGCTGGCGGTGGCCGCCCTGGCCCTGGCGGCCGGCGCCGCAGCGGCCCAGGTGGCGCCGTCGATCAACCTGGCCGAGCAGATGCGCGCCGTGCTGGCGCCTGCCACCGGTGGGGGCACGGCGTTCAGCGGTGGGGGCCTGGGGGCGTTCGATGCGCCCATCGTCGTCAACGGCCCGGCGCAGCTGCGCCAGTCGGCCACCGAGCTGGCGCAGCGCTTCCCGGCCGCGCATCGCGGCGCGATGACGAAGGCCTACGAAGAGTCCTTCGTCTTCTGGCAGAAGCTCGAAACCCAGCTCGGCCTGACGCCCAACGATGTCGCGGCCGGCGTGGCGGCCTTCATTGCCGGCAACTACGCCGCCTTCATGCAGGAGCAGGTGCCGGACGAGGACTTCAAGTCGCTGGTACTGCAGATGCAGGGCCTGCTGGCGCGCAACGCGGCGTTCACGCGCAGCAGCCCCGCCGCCAAGCGGGCGATGTTCGAGCAGCTGGCCATGGTCGGCACCTTCATGGCGGTCTACCGCGAGCACCTGAGCCGCAAACCCAGCCCCAACGAGGAGGTGCA
>Ga0307411_10000706_pt1 | contig 12272 bp, 8 predicted proteins | sample DK1Ometagenome_2_FD_203712 | JGI IMG/M metagenome (GOLD analysis project Ga0307411, IMG submission 203712) | Maize rhizosphere microbial communities from greenhouse at UC Davis, California, United States - DK15-O-1 | ecosystem: Host-associated > Plants > Roots > Rhizosphere > Soil | place: USA...
CAGCTGGACCATCCGCGGCGGCGCGGACGTCGGAAGTGGCGGCGGCGAGGGCAAGAGCAAGAAGGGGGACGGGAAGAAGGGGAAGAAGGACGGCGGCGGGAAATCCGCCGGCGGCGCCGGCGGCGCCGGCGGCGCGCTGCGCGGCGACTTCGAGGACATCGCGGTGGTGGACGGGACCGTCTGGCTGGCGACGAGCGACGGCCTGCTCTACGAGACGCGCCTCGAGGACGGCACCGCCACCCGGCACGACACCGGACTCGCGCGCGCCTGCGAAGTGGAGGGGCTCGCGTGGGACCCGGGCCCGCGCCGATTCGTGCTGCTCTGCAAGACGCCTCGGCTCGCCGCGTGGCGCGGGCACGTGGTGGCGGTGGCGTGGGACCCGGCCGCGCGCCGGCTCGACGCGCGGCCGCGCTTCGCCGTGCCCTACACGTCGCTCGCGCGCGTCACCGGTGCCCGCGCCTTCGGCGCCTCCGCGCTCGCCCGCCTCCCCGACGGCTCCGGCTGGGTCATGGTGGCGGGGCCCGAGAACGCGTGGGCGCAGATCGGGCCCACGGGGCAGCTGCGCCGCGGCGGGCGGCTCGGCGCCTCCTTCCACCGCCAGCCCGAGGGACTCGTGGTGCTCCGCGACGGCACCCTCCTCGTGGCCGACGAGGCCGGCACCCGTCGGCCCACGCTCAGCGCCTACTCCCCCCGGCGCTAGCGCCCGCTCCGGCGCCCCACCGCTCGTCGTACCCGCTCTCGCGCAGCAGCCGCTCGGCATCGGGCAGCAGGATCAGCTCGCGCAGCGCGGTGCGCTGTCCGTTCCCGCCCGCGCGCTCCCAGTAGGCCTTCGCGATCGCGTACCCCACCCAGTAGCCGATGTCGAGCGCGCCGTGGTTCGCGGGCGCCGGCACCATCCCGTTGTACATCCAGGTCCGCATCGTCGAGTCGGGCGGGGTGCGCATCTCGTCGCGGAAGTCCAGCCACACCTCGCGCTCGTGCGCGCGGCCCCAGCGCTGGCGCGGCGTGTCGCCGTGCCACGGCCCCACCGCCAGCTCGCTCACGAAGTCGGCCACGCCCTCGTGCAGCACCGCCTCGAGCAGCGTGGCCGGCCGGCGCTCGGGCTGCAGCGAGTGCACGGCCTCGTGCACCACGAGCCCGGGCAGCTTCTCGAAGGTGTGCGACGCCAGGATCTCGGCGAAGAAGCCGGGCAGCTCGTCGCGCGGGGTGGCCGGGCCGCCGCCGTACTGCTCGGTGCCGATCAGCAGTCCGTGCGGGCCCACCGTGCCGCCGGTGCTCAGGGTGCCGATGAGGAAGTAGACGTGCGGGAAGCGCGCGCCGGGGTGGAGCGAGTCGAGCCGGCGAAGCCCTCGGCGGATCTCGGCCGTCACCTGCCGCGCGGTGTCGACGGCCAGCGTGCGCGCGCGGATGTCGGCGTAGTAGCGCGGCGCGCGCGCGATCGCCTGCACCAGCGCCTCCGCTCCCGACTGCCTGGCGAAGGGGACGATGACGCGCTCGAGGCTGTCGCGCCCCGGCGTGTCGCGCGGGGCGCGGCGCACGCTGTCGAGCCACTCGCCGCTCCATCCCGCCGCGACCATCCGTGCGCGCACCGGCTTCCATTCCATCAGACGTACCCGCGTCCAGTCGCGCAGCCCCGGCGACCCCGGGCGCAGGTACAGCTCCTCGAAAGCGCGCACCCGGGCCGCGCTGTCCCGCCCCTGCGCGCGGTCCCAGGCGCGCCAGAAGTTCGGGATGTCGCTCGTGACGATGCGGACGGAATCGGCGGGCACGCGCGGCGGCCCGTCCGACTGCGCCGGGAGCGGGCGCGCGCCGCAGGGCAGCACGGCGAGCGCCAGCACCAGCCAGGGGCGCGTCATGGGGTCTCCGTCAGCGTGTTCGTGCGCGCGAGCATGGCGGCGCGCGCCTGGATGCGCTCGCGGATGCCCAGCTCCACGCGGGCGAGCCCCTCGCGGAAGACGGGCGACTGCCGCACCGGATCGAAGAGCTCGGCGTCGAGCAGCCAGCGCTGCAGCACCGGCGAGTGGGCCGCGGAGCGCTCGAGCCAGCGCACCGCGCCGGCGGGGTCGCCCGTCCATGCGTGGTAGCCGGCGAGATCGAGGAACTGGTGGATCAGCTGGTACCGCTCGCCCTCCAGCTGCCGCGTGATCGAGTCGGCCACCGCGGCCGCCTCGGCGCGGCGCCCCAGGGTGTGCAGGCACGAGGCGCGCACCGCGGCGCCCGGCGGCGCGTGCTCGGCGCACCAGCGCGTGTCGCCGGCGAAGAGCGCGGCGTAGGCGGCGAGTGTGAGCGTCACCGGATCCTTCGGCGAGGCGCGCACCAAGCGCGCCGCCTGGGCGCGCGCCACGTCGTGGCGCCGTCCCTGGATGGCGAGCACCAGCAGCGAGTGCTGCGCCGCCTGCGAGAGCGGATCGCGGGCGAGCGCACGGCGCGCCATCGCCACGGCGCTGTCGCCCCGCCCCTCGCGGCCCACCACGAAGGCGAGCGCCATGCTGCCCTCGTGCCCGGGCGCCTGCGCGCGCACGCTGCGCAGCATGTCGCGCCGCACGACCGAGTCGGGCCAGCCGCCGGTGAAGTGCGCGTCGCCCAGCGCGTGCCAGGCGTGCGGCGACGCGGAGTCGAGCGCCACCGCGCGCTCGGCCAGCAGCAGTCCGCGCGCGAGCTCGGTGTAGGGATCCTCGCGGCCGGGGTAGCCGTAGATGACGCGCGAGGTGTGCGCCGCCGAGAGCCCCGCCCAGGCGTCGGCGTAGGCGCTGTCGAGCCGGGTCGCCTCGCCGAAGGCGGCGATCGCGTTGCCGAGCCCCTCGGGCGTCGGCCGGTCGAGCCAGTAGTGGCCGCGCAGGTACGCCTGATAGGCGGCGGGCCGGTTGGTGCCGGCGCGGCCGCCCATCGACGTCACCGCCGACGTCATCGCGGCGGCCATCCCGCCGCTGTCGCGCCGGCCCCCGGTCACGCGGGCCACGAGCGCGGTGGCCACCTGGCGCGCCACCGTGTCCTGCAGCTGGAAGAGGTTGGAGTCGGGGCTCTCGAACTCGTGCTGCCAGATCGTCGCGTCGGTGCGCGCGTCGACCAGCTGCACCCGCGTCTGCACCATGCGCCCCGCGCGCTGCAGCGAGCCCTCGAGCACGTGCCGCACGCCCAGCGTCTCGGCGATCTGCGGCGTGGTGAGCCGCGCGTCGCGCAGCGCCACGACCGAGGTGCGCGAGATGACCTTGAGCCCCGGCACCTGCGCCAGCTGCGCGATGATCTCCTCGGTGAGTCCCTCGCCCAGGTAGCGGTCCTCGGTGCTCGTGCCGCGCACCGAGAGCGGCAGCACCGCCACCGACGCGTCGCTCATCGAGAGCGCCCCGGTCTCCGTGGCGGCCACCGGGCCGGCGGCGTCGGTGTCGCCGGCGGCGGGGGCGTGGGCGCGGCGGGTCCACATGGTGGTGGCGCCGAGGGCCACGAGCGCGGCGGCCGCGGCGCCCACCAGCCAGCGCGTGCCGTTGCCGCGGCCGGCCGGCCTTCCCGGAAACTCGCCGGACGGCGTGCGCGTGAGCGGATCGCGCGCGGGCTCGCCCAGGAGCGCGCGCAGCCGCTCGGCCATCTCGGCCGCCGAAGCGAAGCGGTCGCCGGGACTGCGCGCCATGGCGCGCTCGACGCAGGCGATCACGCCCGGCGGCACCTCGGGCCGCAGCGCGGCGATCGGCGTCGGCCGCCCCGCCTGCTGGCGCGCCACGACCTCGCTGATCGTCGCGCCGCCGAAGGCCATCTGCCCGGTCACCATCTCGTAGAGGACGCAGCCGAGGCTGTAGACGTCGCTCGCGGGGCCGATGTCGGCGTCGCCCGCGGCCTGCTCGGGGCTCATGTAGGCGAGGGTGCCGAGGGTGGCGCCCTGTCCCGTGAGCTGGTGCGCGCCCGCGACGCCGAGCGCTCGCGCGATGCCGAAGTCGGCGACCACCGCGTGGCCGTCGGAGAGGAGGAGGTTCTCGGGCTTGATGTCGCGGTGCACCACGCCCCGGCGGTGCGCGTGGTCCAGCGCCTCGGCCGCCTCGCGCGCGATGAGCAGCGCCTCCGGCACCGGCAGCGCGCCCCCCTTCTGCAGGTGCGCGCGCAGCGTCTCGCCCTCGACGAAGGGCATCACCGCCCAGATGAGGCGCTTCGTCGAGCCCGAGTCGAGCAGCGGCAGGATGTGCGGATGCTGCAGGCGGGCGGTGATGCCGATCTCGCGCAGGAAGCGCTCCGCCGCCGGCGTGTCGCACATGGCGCAGAGCACGTCGTTGAGCACCTTCACCGCGACGATGCGGTCGTAGCGCGTGTCGCGCGCGCGGTAGACGGTGGCCATGCCGCCGCGCCCCGCCACGTCGAGGATCTCGTAGCGGGGCTTCAGCGCGTTGCGCACCCGGGTCGCCTGGTCGGCCATCGTCGCGCGCTCCTAGCCCCGGTCCAGGTCGAGGTCCGTCACGAACGGCTCGACCTCCTCGCGCAGCACCCGCGCCAGCTCCGCCGCGGGCATGCGCTTGCGCGCGCGCACCCGGTACTCGAGCCGGTAGCCGCCCGCCGGCCCCGGCAGCGTGCCCACCGGCTCCCAGCGCTTCGCCAGCCGCTCCAGCGCCGCCTCGACGGCGTGCCGCGCCGGCTCCAGCGGCCCGGCGACCGCCAGGCGCAGGCGGAGCGGGGTCGCTTTCGGCTCGTCCTTCGCGTCCCCCTTGCCGCCCGGCTTGCCGTTGGCGCCGAGCCTGCCGTTGCGCGCGCCGCTGTTCACCACCTCCCCGCTGACGGCCGCGGCACCGGGATCCGACACGTGGCCCGTGTCGCCCGACGACTGGTCGGCGGCCTCGGCCCCGGCCTTCCGCCGCCGCCGCCGCGCGCGCTCGGCCAGCGCGTCGAGCTGCTCGGGGCCGAGGGAGCGCAGGATCTCGCGGTCGATCTCCGCGACGAACGTCTGCGTGCGCGCCGGCTGCTCGAGCGCGCGCTGCAGGCGCAGCCGCGCCGGGTGCCCGCGCAGCCCCGCCGGCGAGCGGCCGAAGTCGGTGTACCAGAGCAGGAGCGCGACGACGTTGAAGCCGAAGGAGAGCGCGGCCGCCACGCCCATCGCCTGGATGCCGGCGGCGAGCCCCACGCCGATGGAGAGGAAGATGTAGATCGCGTCCTTCGTGTCGCGCAGCGTGTTGCGGAAGCTGACCGCGCCGACGATGCCGCCGAGACTGAAGGCCAGCGCCACGCTGTTCTTCACCAGGATCGCCACGCCGGCCACGACCAGCGGGAGGATGATGAGCGTCTGCACCACCGACTGCCGGAAGCCCTTCCGCTGGCGCGTCTGCGTGTAGACCCACGCCACCGGCAGCATGAGCAGGCAGGCGCATCCCATCACGAGCAGCGCCGTCAGCGCGACGCCGGCCGGCCCCTCGAGCAGCGAGGTCGCGCCCACCGGCAGGGCGCCGGCGGCCGGGGCGGCCGCGGGGGCGGCCGGATCGAAGGGGAAGGCGTCGCTGGCGGGCTGCAGCGCGGCGTTGAAGAACGCGTCGGCCCCGGGGACGAAGCGCACCAGCAGCTCGGCCCCGGCGAAGAGGAGGACGTAATAGGCGAGGATGGCCGCGACCTGCGTGTCGAGCACGCGGGCCAGGCGCGGACGGGCTGCGATCGGGGAGGACATGGCGCCTCCGTTCGTCACCGGGAAACGGTTCTGCGACTGCCTTCCAATATCCCGTAGGTTCTCCGAAAGCGCCACCGCCCGAACGGGCGAGTACGCGGCCGCCGGCGTCAAATGGTCTCCGAAAACCAGACCGCGCCGCCATCCCGAAGGACGGCGGCGCGGCGGTTGGCATCGAGCTCGGGCGAATCGCCTGAACGGCTCGGTGTCAGGACAATCGTTCTGGCTTAGCGGGCCAGGCGATCGCTTGCCCGGTACGAGCTCGGGATGCAACTCTCACTAGACAATGGATCACCTCCTTGGCATGCGGTGGAACATAGGGCGGAACAGGCATAATAACACCGGGGCGCGGGAAAGGTTCCCGCGCCCCGGTGCCTTCACCTAAGTCCCTGCGCCGTCGTCACTTCAGCAGCAGCAGCTCCCGGTAGGTCGGCAGCGTCCAGAACTCCGCCGCCACGGTCGCCTCCAGCTGGTCGGCCACCCGGCGCAGCTCGGCCATGGCCGGGCGCACCTTGGCGTTGATGTGCTGGGCGTGCTTCAGGGGATCGTCGTCGTGGTGGCTGCAGGCCTCCTCCAGCGCCGTCATGGCGCGGCGGAGCCGGCCGGCGGTGCCGATGAACTCGCGCAGCTGCTCCATCGTCTCGGGGTCCTCCAGACCGGCGCCCTCGACGCTGGCCACCGCGTCGGCCAGCAGCGCCTGGTGCTTGAGCACGGCCGGCAGGATCAGCCCGCGCGCCATCGCCACCATCGTCTCGGCCTCGATCTGGAGCTGCTTCACCCACTTCTCGACCGCGATGTGCATGCGGCTCTCGACCTCGACCTTGGTCAGCACGCCGTACTTCTTGAACAGGTCGGTGGTCTTCTTGGCCTTGAGCACCGGGAAGGCGGCGACCGAGTCCTTCAGGTTGGCCAGCCCGCGGCGCTCGGCCTCCTCGTGCCACTCGCTCGAGTAGCCGTCGCCGTTGAAGACGACGCGCTTGTGCTCGGCGATGATGTCCTGCAGCACCTTGATCACCGCGGCCTGCAGCTTCGCCGGGTCCTTGGCGGTGGCGCCCTTGCCGGCGGCCTTCTCCAGCTCCGTGGCGATGTGGTCGAGCGACTCGGCCACGATCACGTTGAGCACCGTCGACGGCCAGGCGATCGAGGCCGACGAGCCCACGGCGCGGAACTCGAACTTGTTGCCGGTGAAGGCGAACGGGCTGGTGCGGTTGCGGTCGCCGGCGGCGCGCGGCAGCTGCGGCAGCGAGCGGGCGCCCATGTCGATCGTGCCGCCGCGCAGCGTGCGCTTCGGCATCCCCTGCTCGACCTGCTCGAGGATGTCGGCGAGCATGTCGCCGAGGAACATCGAGATGATCGCCGGCGGGGCCTCGTTGGCGCCGAGGCGGTGGTCGTTGCCCGCCGCGGCGATCGAGGCGCGCAGCAGGTCGCCGTGGAGGTCGACCGCGCGGATCACCGCGGTGAGGAAGGTGATGAACTGCAGGTTCGTGTGCGTCTCGTCCTGCGGGTCGAGCAGGTTGACGCCGGTGTCGGTCGACATCGACCAGTTGACGTGCTTGCCCGAGCCGTTGACGCCGGCGAACGGCTTCTCGTGCAGCAGCACCTGGAGGCCGTAGCGCGGGGCGACGCGCTTCAGCGTCTCCATCAGCAGCATCTGGTGGTCGCAGGCGAGCTGGCTCGACTCGAAGAGCGGGGCGATCTCGTACTGGCCCGGCGCCACCTCGTTGTGGCGCGTCTTCACCGGCACGCCCAGGCGGTAGAGCTCGCGCTCCGCGTCGGCCATGAAGGCGAGCACCCGCGGCGGGATGGTGCCGAAGTAGTGGTCCTCGAGCTGCTGGCCCTTCGGCGGCCGCGCGCCGAAGAGGGTGCGCTCGCAGGTGACCAGGTCGGGCCGCTTGAAGAAGAGCTCGCGGTCGACCAGGAAGTACTCCTGCTCGGGGCCGATGGTGCAGAAGATGCGGCCCACGCCGGCGTCGGTGCCGAAGACCCGCAGGATGCGCATCGCCTGCTTCGAGATCGCCTCGACCGAGCGCAGCAGCGGGAGCTTGGTGTCGAGCGCCTCGCCCGTCCAGCTGACGAAGACCGTCGGGATGCAGAGGGTGACGACGCCGTTCTCGCCGCGCATGAGGAAGGCGGGGCTCGTCGGGTCCCACGCCGTGTAGCCGCGGGCCTCGAAGGTGGCGCGGAGGCCGCCCGAGGGGAAGCTGCTCGCGTCGGGCTCGCCCTGCACCAGCTCGCTGCCCGAGAAGTTGTAGATCACGCCCCCCTGCCCGTCGGGCGAGATGAGCGAGTCGTGCTTCTCGGCCGTGAGCCCGGTGAGGGGCTGGAACCAGTGCGTGAAGTGCGTGGCGCCGTGCTCGATGGCCCAGTCCTTCATCGTCGCGGCGACGGCGTCGGCCACCTTCGGGTCGAGCGTCTCGCCGGCGTCGATGGTGCGGACCAGGCTCTTGTAGATGTCCTTCGGCAGCCGCTGGCGCATGACCCGCCGGCTGAAGACGTCGCTGGCGAAGATGCTGTCGATGCGCTCGTGCGCGGCGTGGTGCCCGTTGGAGCCGTTGCCGCCGCCGGAGCCGGCGTAGCCGGCGCCGAAGCCGGGGCGCGTCGGGGGAGCGAAGTGCGTCACAGGGGCCTCCGTGCGGAGTTGGGCGGGACGGCCGGCGCGGGCGGCGGGTACCCGGCGGCGATGGCTCACAGTAACGCGCGGGGCGCATGCGCGCCAACTTCATTCGTTTGCACAATATTCGTCTGAAACGTATTATTTCCCGGGATTCGCTCTCCAAGTGGCCCGTTTGCACCGCCGAAATCATCTGTTCGAACGAGGAACTGCCGTCATGCCCGTGCCCGGCCCCGCCGCCCAGGCCTACGCCGCCCTGCTCCGCGCCGCCGACGCCCTCCGGGACGACTACGCCGAGGCCCTCGCCCCGGTCGAGCTGACGCCCACGCAGTACGAGGTGCTGCGTCTGCTGCGCGATGCCGGCCAGCACGGCCTCCCCTGCGGCGACCTCGGCCGCCGGCTCCTCGCCCGCGAGCCCGACGTCACCCGCCTGCTCGACCGGCTCGACCGCCGGGGCCTGGTGCGCCGCGAGCGCGACGAGGACGACCGCCGCGTCGTGCGCGCCCGCCTCACCGCCGAGGGGCAGCGGGTGGTCGGCAGCCTCGACCGGCATCTCGCCGACCTGCACGAGCGGCAGTTCGCCGTCCTCGGCGAGGCGCGGCTGAAGCAGCTGGTGGCGATGCTGGAGGCGGTGCGGACGCTGCGGTGAGCGGAAACTGGCGACGCCCGATCCGGACGATTCCGGGATCGGGCGTCGTTCGTGCGACGGCAGGGTCGTGCCGCGTGGCCGCTACGGGTGCGCCGCGGCGATCTCCTCCTGCTCGACCTCCTCGCTCTCCTTCTGACGCTCCGCCTGGCGCTCCGCGGATTCGAGCGCCGCCGCCAGTGCGTCGCTCACGTCGTCCGCCCAGCGCTCGAGGTCAGGGGTCCACGCGCCCCGGTCGCGACCCAGCCCCTTGCGGCGGAAGCGGCGCGCCCGGCGGGCGAGACGGCAGAGCGTCGTGCGGTGCTCCTCCATGTCGAGGAGCATGTCGAGCGTCTCGTCCCTGCCCTTCAGCTCTTCCCATCCCTCCAGCGCCGCCTCGAGGGCGACCAGCCGGTAGAGGCGCACGCCGTCGGGGCCGGGCTCGCCCCCGTTGCTCTCGGCGCCGCCGTGGGCCTCCTGCGCCCCCGCCGGCGTGGCGCGCCGCAGCGCCTGTGCCCAGCCCACGTAGTCGCGCAACACGCGTACGGCACGCTTCTTCAGCTTCGCCATCGGTATTCCTGCCGGGTACGGGACGAGGGCCACGATAGCGGGTCGGCACCTCCGGCTGCCGTAACGCGGCTCACCCGGCCGGCGCGGCGGCCGTTACCCGGGCCGCCGTCCGGGCCCGTCAGCCGCCGGCCCGTTCCGAGAGCGCCTCCCAGCGGGCGTAGGCCTCCCCGACCTCCCGCTCCACCGTCTGCAGGCGCGTGGTCGCGTCGGCGACGGCGGTGCCCGTCGAGCGGTAGAAGGCGGGGTCGGCCAGCGTGGCGTGCAGGGCGCGCTGCTCCTCCTCGAGCGCCTCGATGCGCGCGGGCAGCTCCTCCAGCTCGCGCTGCTCCTTCCAGGTGAGCTTCTTCGGCCGGTCGTCCGCGCCCGATGGGCTCGCGGCGGCCGCAGGCTTCCGGGCCGGTGCGGGCGCTGGCGCGGGCGCCGCGGCGGCCCGCGTGTCCCGGATCCGCGCCCAGTCGCTGTAGCCGCCCACGTACTCGCCCACCATGCCGTCGCCCTCGAGCACCAGCGTCTGCGTGACCACCTGGTCGAGGAAGTCGCGGTCGTGGCTCACGAGCAGCAGCGTGCCCTCGTAGTCGAGCAGCAGCTCCTCGAGCAGGTCGAGCGTCTCGAGGTCGAGGTCGTTGGTCGGCTCGTCCATCACGAGCACGTTGAACTGCCGCGTGAAGAGCTTGGCCAGCAGCAGCCGGTTGCGCTCGCCGCCGGAGAGGCTGCGCACCGGCTGCCGCACGCGCTCGGGGGTGAAGAGGAAGTCGCCGAGCCAGGAGAGGACGTGCCGCCGCTCGCCGTTGATGACGACCGTGTCGGCGCCGTGCGCCACGTTGTCCTGCACGCTCGCGTCGGGGTCGAGCTGCGCGCGCAGCTGGTCGAAGTAGGCGATCTCGAGGTTGGTGCCGTGCCGCACCTCGCCCGCGTCGGGCGCCAGGTCGCCCAGGAGGACGCGCAGCAGCGTCGTCTTCCCGGAGCCGTTGGGGCCGATGATGCCGATGCGGTCGCCGCGCGCCACGGTGGTCGAGAAGTCGCGCAGGATCGGCCTGCCGTCGTAGGCGAAGCTCACCCGCTCCGCCTCGATGACGAGCCGGCCCGAGCGCTCGGCCTCCTGCACCTGCATGCGCACCGTGCCGGTGCGCTGGCGGCGCTCGCTGCGCTCGCGGCGCATCTGCTCCAGCCGGCGCACGCGGCCCTCGTTGCGGGTGCGGCGCGCCTGGATCCCCTTCCGGATCCACACCTCCTCCTCCGCCAGCCGCCGGTCGAACGCCTCCCACTGCTTCTGCTCCGCCGCCAGCACCTCCTCGCGCCGGGCGAGGAAGGTGTCGTAGTCGCAGGCCCAGTCGTGGAGCCGCCCGCGGTCGAGCTCCACGATGCGGGTGGCGAGCCGGCGCAGGAAGGCGCGGTCGTGCGTGACGAAGAGCAGCGTGCGTCCCTCCTGCAGCAGGAACTCCTCGAGCCAGCGGATGCTCTCGATGTCGAGGTGGTTGGTGGGCTCGTCGAGCAGCAGCAGGTCGGGCTCGCTCACGAGGGCGCGCGCGAGGAGGGCCCGGCGCTGCAGCCCGCCCGAGAGCTCGGCGAAGGGGCGCTCGGGGTCGAGATCGAGGTGCTGCACGACGGTCTCGGTGCGCTGGTGCAGGCGCCACCCGTCGATGGCGTCGATGCGGCGGTGCAGCCGGTCGAGGCGCGCCAGCAGCGCCGGCTCCTCGCCGGCGTCGCCGCGCCCGTGCGCCTCCGCCAGCCGGTGGCTCACCTCGTGGTACTCGGCCAGCACCGCGCCCGTCTCGCCGAGGCCCGCGGCCACCACCTCGAAGACGGTGCCCGGCTGGTCGGGCGGGAGGTCCTGCTGCAGCCGGGCGACGCGCATCCGCTGCTCGCGCACCACCGTGCCGTCGTCCGGCGCCAGCTCGCCGGTGACGACGCGCAGCAGCGTGCTCTTGCCGGCCCCGTTGCGCCCCAGGAGGCACACGCGCTCGCCGCGCTCGATGCTGAAGGAGAGATGGTCGAGGAGGAGCGGCCCGCCGAGGGCCAGGGAGACGTCCTGCAGGGCGAGGAGAGCCATCGGGATCCGGTCACGTGTCGCGCGAGCGTGCCTGCTCGCGCCGGCGCGTCGAGATCAGGTCCAGCGGAGCTCCCACTCGCAGAAGGCGTCCCCCTCGATGGCGCAGCGCACGTGGCGCACCGCGGCCGAGTGCCCGCCGGCGATCTCCAGCGCGCGGCCGAGGCCGCCGGTCTGGCGCCGGCAGAAGAGGGGGTCGGTGTTGCCGAAGCCTACCAGACGGAGGATGGCGCGTCCAGGCTCGACCTCGACGACCGTCATGTCGCCCGGCGCGTAGTAGAGGCGGAAGAGCGAGACGCTCTGCGTGAGGAACTGCTCGGGCGACGCCTTGCGCAGGATCCCGCCGTAGAGCTGCTGGCCCGAGCGCTCGATCGAGCGCGCCCCCGAGCGCTCGATCCAGTCGGGGGTGGCGCCGCCGATCACCGCGTCCACCGCCCGCCAGAGCTCGATCACCAGCGCGAACGGCACCTCGGCCGTGAGCGGCGCCGCCTCGATCTGCGCGCGCACCCCGGGCGCGAGCCGCGCGAGCACCTGCGCCAGCGTGTCGTCGCCCGCGGTCTCGCCCACGAAGTCGAGCGTGGCGCGCAGCGTGGAGCCCTTGGCCAGCGGGGTCGGGTCGGTCATGAGTCCCCTCGTCATACCGTCGCCGCCGGCCCGGGATGGGCGGCGAGCGCGCGGCGGTCGATCTTGCCCGAGCCGAGCCGCGGCAGCGCGTCGACCAGCACCACCGAGCGCGGCACCTTGTAGCCGGCGAGCCGGACGCGCGCGTGGTGCAGCACGTCGTCGGCCG
>Ga0307411_10000707_pt1 | contig 12268 bp, 9 predicted proteins | sample DK1Ometagenome_2_FD_203712 | JGI IMG/M metagenome (GOLD analysis project Ga0307411, IMG submission 203712) | Maize rhizosphere microbial communities from greenhouse at UC Davis, California, United States - DK15-O-1 | ecosystem: Host-associated > Plants > Roots > Rhizosphere > Soil | place: USA...
GCATATCCGGAGACCATGGCAGCCTTCGAAGACGTGATCTACGGCTCAGATGCTGCGGATCCGCGGTTTCCATCGCCCAACGAGGTGTTGGAGATATTCGAGGAACACTCGATCCTGCGGATCATCGATCACGGTGATGGAACCTGGACTGCAACAGGTCCGGACGAGGCCATAACCATATTCCCTGACGGGACATTTGAAATCAACTGGCCCTCCGCTGTTTGGATCAGTTCCGATACATATCAACTCAGTTCCCTCTAGGAAGGAGGCCTCGTGGCTACCATCAACGGCGTTTCCAAAGAACTCATGCTCGACATAGCCGGAGACTCCGTCGTCGCGGGCTCTGTTGATGAACTCGGAAACCTGACCTTCACCACGCGTGACGGTGAAGACCTCCCTGCGGGGAACGTCAAAGGCCCGCAAGGCGCTCCCGCCGCCCTGAAGATCACGGCGAAGCTCGTCGGCGACCTGCCTTCGTCATATCCGACAGGCGTGACCTCGTTCTCGTTCGGTGCGGAAAATCCTGGTTGGCCCGTCGTACTGGGCACGGTGTTCAGCTACATCGAGAACGTTGCTCGCGGGTTTCAGATTGTGACGGAGAAAGCTTCCGGCACTTCTTCCATCATGTGGATCCGAATCGTGGGCCAAGACGCGTGGGGACCCTTCATGCAGCTTGCGGGAACTGACGCCAGCGGCGTCATGAGCATCCCTCGACTTCGCTTGACGGCCGTAAACGACGCATCCGCCGGTAGCACTCTGCACCCCTTCCAGGTTGGCCCCGACACGGGCGCGAACCTGATCATCGACGGCAACGAGATTCAAGCTCGAGACAACGGCGTCGGTAAGCGCGTGTACATGGAGTATGGCGCGAACTCGGATTCGGCTCTGTGGACACCCACGGATCCGGGAGACTTCACGACTCGCAAGTTCGTGGACGATTTCCGAAAGGCAACCATAGTCCAACGCCTGATGACGGGCGGTGGTGTTCGCAAGACCACAAGCGGCGGTATTTCCTGGTCTCAGCGTTTCATCCTGATGGGTGCTGGACGAGGGTTTGCCGGCGGCAACGGGTACTACGAGATCACCATGCCTCCAGACGGTACCGTTATTCCGATGTACGGAAGCACTGGCGGCGCAAGCGTCACGGTGGCTGGCGGGATCATCCCAATGAACGGGTGGCGCGCCCTCTACTACGACGTGCCGTTCGGCTCGGTTCAGACTTCTGACCCGGCTCGTTTCCGCATGATCGACTACACCGCGGCAACCACGCAAGAGATCCCACCCACTTGGGTTCTTGTTGCCACGCGCAACGTCGACTCGCTGAGCGCCAACTACATCTGGGGCGATGGCCGTGTGCAGGACTACTGGAAGCTGCTGACACTTACCAACAGCTGGTCTGCGTACAACACGTCATTCCCAGCTCCGGCATGGCGTTTCACCGCCGAGGGTAAGGTTGAAACTCACGGGCTGATGAAGTCGGGGACTGTGGGTCTTTCGACCCCATTCGCCACGCTGCCGTATCCGGAGCTTGCCCCCGACGGTGGACCAAACTCGGGTCTTATCGTGACATTGACCGCTTCGGCCGGGCCATACACAGCACGAATCGACATCCTTCCCGACGGCAAGATGGTGATCATCGCTCTTGGCACCGGCTCGACCAACGCATATGTGTCACTCGACAACCTTTCCTGGCACCCTGCCGGGCACTAACTTAGAAAGGAGCGCCTAATGGGTGTACTTGACAACGCAGCGAAACTCATCAAGGACGCAACGTTTCTCGACCAGTGCATGGCTGCAGCTGCATACCAGGCTCGGCTAGTCGTGCTCGAGGATCCAACAACACCGGATCACCAGATTCGCATGGACCTGGCTCAGAACGTGATTCTCTCTCCCGAAAACTACCGGACGCGTTTCGCGATCTACCTCGCGACAGATCCGGCGGTTTCGAGTAAGGGTGCGACGGCGGCGCTGGTCACCGAAGCAACGATCATCGACAAGACCGCGGCAATCTGGACCACGGTCGCCCAGATCGGTTCAACTCTCTAGTCCAGAAAGGGGCTCCGTGTTCTCGATCAGTTCCAAGGGCTCCTTCAAGAACACGGAGTCATTTCTTCACGCCGTACAAAAGCTTCCCATCGAGCAGATCATCGCACCTTACGCCCAGATGGGTGTAGACGCACTCAACGCCGCAACGCCGAAGGATAGCGGTCTGGCGGCTGGGTCGTGGGGCTACGTGATCTCGAACAAGGGTGGCAAGGTCACCATATCCTGGACCAACGTCGACGTTGAGAATGGATTCCCTGTCGCTGTGATGCTCCAGTACGGCTACGGAACTGGAACAGGCGGTTACGTCGCAGGACGTGACTACATCAATCCGGCGATGAAGCCGATATTCGATCAGATCTCCGAGGCTGTCTGGAAGGCGGTGAAGTCAGCATGAGTGCAAGCATCGACCAGCGCATTGTCGAGATGAAGTTCGACAATACGCAGTTCGAAGCTGGCGTCCGACAGACGCTCAGTTCGCTCCAAGCCCTCGAGAAGGGTATGAAGCTCGACGGTGCCGCCAAGGGTCTGGCTTCTGCCGGCAAGAGCATGGACGCTCTGTCCAACGCAGGCAAGCGGTTCAGCCTGGCTCCTGTCACCAACGCGGTCGAGTCGGTCAAGGCGTCGTTCTCGGCGATGACTGTTATTGGCGCCGCGGCACTTGGCTCTCTGGCCGCACAAGCGACTCAGTATGGGGTGAAGATCGCCCGAGGCATATTCGGGCCGATCAAGGACGGTCTCGGCGAGTACGAGACCAACCTCAACTCGATCCAGACAATCCTCGCCAACACTCAAGCCGCCGGCGTCAAGCTCCCGCAGGTTAACGCGGCCTTGAAGGAGCTCAACAAGTATTCCGACGACACGATCTACAACTTCTCCGAGATGGCTCGGAACATCGGTACCTTCACGGCTGCCGGTGTAGATCTGAATACGGCGACTGGCGCCATCAAGGGTATCGCGAACGTCGCGGCACTCTCGGGCTCCAACTCCGAGCAGGCTGCTCGGGCTATGTACCAGCTCTCTCAGGCGATCGCCAACGGTCGCGTCACCGCTATGGACTGGAACTCGGTGACCACTGCAGGCATGGGTGGTACCGTACTCCAGAGGGCATTGACGAACACCGCCATCGCCATGGGCACCCTAAACAAGGAGACCGTCAAGCTCAAGGGCCCGATGAAGAACGTGTCCATCGCGGGCAAGTCCTTCCGAGAGTCCATCATGGCCGAGCCCGGTAAGGAGTCCTGGCTCACCGGTGACGTCCTGACCGCGACCTTCAAACAGTTCACGGGCGACATGAAGGACGCCGAGCTTGCAGCCATGGGTTTCAGCGCGGCCCAGATCAAGGCCATTCAACTTCAGGCAGCAACGGCTAAGGCCGCGGCCACCGAAGTTAAGACCGGTACAGCTCTCATCGGCGTCCTCAAGGAAGCCGTGGGTACTGGATGGGCCGATACCTGGACCATCGTCCTCGGCGACTTCGAAGAAGCCAAGAAGATGTGGACCGGGGCTTATAACGAGCTTTCGAAGCTAATCAACAAGGGCTCTGATGCTCGGAACAAGCTGTTGGGTGAGTGGAAGAAAAACGGCGGCCGCGATGCTATGATCGACTCGGTCAAAAACGGCTTCAAGGCACTGCTCTTGGTCGTCGCGCCGATCAAGGCTGCTTTCCGAGAGATCTTCCCACCGACAACCGGCAAGCAGTTGGCCGAGATGACGAAGAACGTCGCAGAGTTCCTCAAGGGACTTCAAATTGGAAGTGAAACTGCTGACCGTCTGAAGCGCACCTTCGCGGGTGTCTTCGCGATCTTCGACATCGGCTGGCAGGTCATCAAGAACGTCGCACGTATTTTCCGGGACTTGTTCACAGAAGCAAACTCGGGAGACAAGTCGTTCCTCGATGTGACCGCTCGGATCGGCGATTTCCTCGTCGCACTCGACAACGCCGTCAAGAAGGGCGACGGACTCAAGAAGTTCTTCAACGGACTGCGCGACGTCCTCGTCAAGCCGCTCCACGCGCTCATGGCCATCAGGGATGCAATCCTCGGGATGTTCGACGGCTTCGATGGGGCCGGCGCTCTACCCAAGATCCAGGCCAAGTTCGCACCATTGGGCAGTCTCGCCAAGATGATCAGTACGGCGTGGTCGTTCCTGTTCGACAAGCTCGGTGACGTCGCAGGTCTGGGAGCCAAGCTCCCCGGCATGTTCTCCGGTCTCTTCAAGGGGATCGGCGACGCGTTCTCGGGCATGTTCAAGGACGGCTTCAACTTCGACAACTTCATCACGCTGTTCCAGAACGGCATGCTCGTGGTGCTGGTGAAGGTCATATTCGACTTCATCAAGAAGCTGCACGAAGTCGCCGACGAGGCTCAGGGAACCATGAGTGCCTTCAAGGGTGCGATCGAGACCATCACCGGTCCGTTCGAGGCTCTGACGGGAACTCTGGAAGCGATGCAGAACACGCTGCGTGCCATGACGATCCTTCAGATCGCTGCGGCCGTGGCCTTGCTCGCATATTCCATGGTCCAGATCTCCAAGGTCGACGAGAAGGGGCTCAAGCGAGCCCTCAAGGCCATGACGGTCCTGTTCATCGAGCTCACCGCTGCGATGGCCATATTCCAGAAGATCCAGATCGGTAAGGGGTTCGCGTCCCTCATCCTGCTCGCGCTGGCGATCAACATCCTCGCCGATGCGGTCATCAAGCTCGGAGGGATCGACTTCGTCGACCTGATGAAGGGTCTGCTTGGTGTGCATGCACTGCTGATGGCGATCGTTGTCGCAGCAAAGCTCATGCCAGACGGCAAGAAGATGATCAACTCTTCGCTCGGTCTTATTCTCATGGCGACCGCTATCCGGATCCTGGCCCAAGCGGTCTTGACTCTGGGCAGCATGTCGTGGGAAGACATGGCACGAGGGCTCACCGGTGTCGGCGCAATGCTGACAGCACTGGCCCTCTTCACCCGCTTCGCGTCCACCAACGCTGGCGGTATCGCTCAGGGTGTCGGCATCATTCTTCTGGCCACGGGGATCAAGATCCTCGCTGGCGCTCTGAAGGATATTGCGTCGATGTCGTGGGAGGAGCTCGGACGAGGTCTTGCAGGGATGGGTGGAGGTCTGGCGCTGATCGGCGCTGCGCTGAAGCTTATTCCGCCGTCTTCGATCCTTTCCGCAGCCGCCGTGGCAGTCGTCGCGATGGCTCTGGGGATGATCGGTGACGCGGTACAGCAGATGGCGGGGATGCAGTGGGACGAGATCGCTCGTGGCATGACTGTCATGGGTGGTGCCCTCGGCATGATCGCTCTGGCGCTGTCGCTGATGCCTCCGACGTCGATTCTCTCGGCTGCTGCCATATTCGTCACGGCTGTGTCCCTCGGGATGCTGGCCAAGGCGCTTCAGCAGATGGGCTCCATGGGCTGGGAGGAGATCGCAAAGGGACTCGTCATGCTCGGCGGTGCTCTCACGATCATCGCTGTGGCTGTGACTCTGATGGCTCTGGCGCTTCCGGGCGCTGTGGCTCTGACGGTCATCGTGGCTGCACTCACCATATTCCTTCCGATCCTGGCTCTCATGGGTCAGATGTCGTGGGAAGAGATCGGCAAGGGAATGGTCGTCCTCGCGGGCGCCTTCCTCATTCTCGGGGTGGCTGGCGCGCTTCTTACGCCGGTTATTCCGACACTTCTGGGTCTCGGTATCGCCATCGCCCTTCTGGGTGTCGGCATGGCTGCAGCCGGCTTGGGTCTTCTGGCCTTCGCCACAGGCCTCACGGCTCTTGCTGCAGCGGGTACGGCTGGTGTGGCTGCGATCGTCGCGATCGTGGCTGGTCTCATCGGCCTTATTCCCACCGTCATGACCCAGATCGGTCTCGGTGTCGTCGCGTTCGCAAGGACGATTGCTGCTGCGGCTCCGGCCATCATGCAGTCGATGACCGTGGTGATTCTGGCGCTGCTCAACACGATCCGTAGGCTCACGCCTTCGGTTATTTCCACGCTGCTCGTCATGCTGGCAGGTCTTCTGAGGGCGCTCGTCGTAGCTGTCCCGATGATGGTCAACGCCGGTATGAAGCTGATCATCGGTATTCTCGACGGTATTGCCAGGAACATCGGCAAGCTCATCCAGAAGGGTACCGACGTCATCGTCAACTTCCTGAAGGGCATATCTGCGGCTGTGCCGCGACTTGCAGACCAGGCGGCGAAGACGGTCATCGCGTTCGTCAACGGTGTGGCTGATGCCATCCGCGCGAACTCTGGTGAGCTCGGCAAGGCCGGTGCCAACATGGCTACCGCAATCGTGGAGGGCATGGTCAAGGGTATTGCGGGCGGTATCGGACAGGTCACTTCGGAGGCCAAGCGTCTGGCCAGCTCGGCCCTGAGTGCAGCTAAGAACGCACTTGGGATCCACTCGCCTTCAAGGGAGTTCGCAAAGCTCGGTGCCTTCTCGGCGCAGGGTTACGCCAAGGGTCTCGACGGTGGACGCAAGGAGATCACCGCTTCGGCGGCCAGTCTCCGTTCGCTGATCAACGACGCCATGAAGAATGCGGCAGGCGACATCAAGTCGCTCACAGCCAAGCTGGACAAGCTCCGGCACGCGCGTCACAAGGACAACAAGGCCATCAAGGAAACGTCTAAGGCGCTTGCACAGGCCCGGGCTGAGTACGCGAAGGCAAGCAAGGCCAGCAAGATCGCATATTCCTTCGGGGATGAGAACAAGAAGCTGTTGACGCTCGCCGACAAGCAGGCGAAGATCGCAACCCAACTCGACGATGCGAACAAGAAGCTGGCCGACGCGATCAAGACGCGCGACGACTACAACAAGCAGGTGTCTGACCAGTTCAGCAACCTGCCGGATATTGGTGAGGACGAGAAGCTTTCCGACTACGTGGATGCTTTGAAGAAGCAGGTCGTCGACACGCAGATCTTCACGGCGCAGCTCCAGCAGTTGCGCAAGATGGGTCTGAACGACGCCATGTACAAGGAGCTTCTGTCGAAGGGGACGTCGGCTATCCCCTTCCTGGAGCAGATGCTTGGCGCAGGACAGAACGGCATCGACGAGCTCAACACGCTCGGAAGTGCCCTCGACAAGTCCGCCAAGGACCTCGGCAACAGCGCTTCCAAGGCGTTGTACCAGGCCGCAGTCGACTCGGCTGCTGGTCTCGTCAAGGGTCTGCAGAACCAGCAGGCGGCCATCGAGAAGGAGATGGACAAGATCGCTGCCGGGATGGTCAAGGCCATCAAGAAGGCGCTCGGAATCAAGTCACCTTCCCGCGAGTTCATGAAGATCGGCGACTGGTCCACACAGGGCCTGGCAAAGGGACTCGAGAGCTCTACGGCTGCCGTCACCGCGGCGGAAACTGTTGGTCACAACGCCATCGACGCTATGCGCAAGACCCTCACCGGTCTCAGCGATATTGTCGGAGACGAGGTCGACATCAACCCGACGATCAAGCCCGTTCTGGATTTGACGGACGTCCGCAAGGGCGCCGGCCAGATCAGCGGAATGATGCCCACTCGGACCCTCGAGGTCTCGGGTGCATATTCACAGGCCAGCAGCGCGTCTGTTGCCCTGAAGGAGCGCGGTCTCGATGAGGCCAACGCTTCCCGCGGATCCGGCGACACCTGGGTCTTCAACCAGAACAACTACTCTCCGAAGGCGATCTCGCCGGTGGAAACATATCGGAACACCAGGAACCAACTGTCTACCGCGAAGGGAGCCCGGAAGAGACGATGATCACTCACGTCGAAGCAACAAACGCCCGAGGCTCCGTCCTCGAACTGCCTCTGGAAGACGTCCTCAACGGGTTCGTCGTGGAGGAAATCGAGGGCTTGGACCCCGTCAAGGCAACGATTGTCACGTCGAGCTTTGCTCAGCAGGACGGCGTGCAGTACCAGTCGAGCCGTAGGGACCAGCGGGACATCAAGCTGACGATCGGGTTGGAGCCGGACTACACCGTCAACACGGTGAAGGGTCTCCGATCGCAGCTGTACCGCCACTTCATGCCCAAGTCCGAGGTGAAGCTCACCTTCATTGACGACAGCGGGTTGGCGGTAGACATATCTGGTCGCGTGGAGACATGCGAAGCGCCCCTCTTCACGGAGGAGCCGCAAATGGACGTCGTGGTTATTTGCTTCGATCCCGACTTCGTGGAGGAAACTCCCGTCGTGATCAACGGCAACACCACCGCGGCCGAGACGGAGATGTTGGTTGACTACGACGGGACGGTCGAAACAGGTGTCGAGTTCACGCTCAACGCCAACAGGGCCGTCCCGTCGTTCGTCATCTACCACCGTCTCCCGAATGGTGACAGTCGTACTCTCACCTTCAACTACGCCCTAGCCTCTGGGCAGGCGTTGACAATCGTCACCACGCCGGGCAGCAAGTCGGCGACCATCGCCGGCACTTCCGTCCTGTACGGAATGACTCCGGACTCGAACTGGATTTCCTTGGAACCGGGCGACAACTTCATTCGCGTATACGCGGAAGGAGCTCCCGTTCCCTTCACCCTGAAGTTCACGAACAAGTACGGAGGCTTGTAATGGAGGTGTATGTTCTCGACAGTCTCCGCCGTCGCATCGACGTGGTAGACAAGTTTGAGTCGCTTATTTGGACCGAGAGGTTCCGTGAGTTCGGCGACTTCGAGCTCAATGTCCGTTCGACTCCCACGAGTCGGGCTCTGTTCCAGGCCGGAACGCATCTGGCCATGAACGAGTCATATCGCGTCATGACGGTGGAGACTGTCGAGGACGGCACTGACGATGATGGAAAGCGTCTCCTCAAGGTGACGGGTAACTCCATCGAAGCACTTTTGATCGACCGTGCCGCTCGAAACTCGCCCACAAGTGTTGCCGACTGGGTCATCACGGACACGCCGGGCGCAGTAGCGCGTAAGATCTTCAAGGATGTCTGCGTCACAGGCCTCTTCGACCCAGGCGACAAGATCGAAGCTGTCGTCGAGGCCATGCACCCGAAGATGATCTCGAGCAACATCCTCGAGCCGATCGACCCTGTGACGGTGACGCTTCCGGCGTTGCCTCCAACCACGGTCTATGACGCGATCAAGGAACTTTGTGATGTCTGGACTCTCGGGTTCCGGCTCATGCTTGACTTCACGTCAAACCAGCTTTACTGGGACGTGTACGCCGGCAACGACCGCACCAGTGGCCAGACCACTCGGCCGCCGGTCATATTCTCGCCCGATCTCGACAACCTGACGAACATCACGGAGCTCAACTCGATCGAGTCCTCCAAGAACGTGGCGTACGTCTTCGCGAAGAACGGCTCCTATATCTACTACCCGGACGACATTGATCCGCTCACGGACAGCTTTGAGCGCCGTGTTCTGATCGTCGACGCGAACGATATTACTCTGCCCTACGGAACAGCCCCCAGCGGCGTCAAGGACGCGGCACGTCTCGCGTTCGAGGCCGCATGTAAGGCCCGTGGTCAGAAGGAGCTCTCGCAGAATCGCGCCTTCCAGGCATTCGATGGTGAGATCAACCGGAACAGCCAGTACAAGTACCAGCAGGACTACTACCTGGGCGACCTGGTGGAGGTCCGAAACACGGATGGCGTTGCTAACCTGATGCGAATCACCGAGCAGATCTTCACCTCGGACCGCGAAGGCGAACGCGCATATCCCACCCTGACGAAGAACACGTTCGTCAACACCGGGTCTTGGTTGTCACAGCGCACCAAGGCTTGGGCCGACATGACCACCGAAGAGTGGGCGACGATGCCATGACCGTAGCGAAGGAGGTTTAAAATGGCTGCTGGAGATCAGGCTGCTGCGGCGGGTTATTCCGTCGTCCCCGACAGTGGGGAAGACGGGCGTGTCCGATGGGGCGCTCGTGAGATCAACAAGACCCGCGACTACATCGCCGTGCTGAAGGCTCTCATCCCTGGGAGCAAGGCTGCCTACCGTGCTGCGGCAGGTATTTCCTCAGGAACGGCCGAGCCTGTGGGCGGTCAAGACGGCGACATCTACTTCAAGATCATCCTGTAGGTGACGCATGACTGACTACACAAAGAGCACAGGTTCCTCTGGAACCATGATGATCCGGGACACTGGGTCCACTGTCGAGTTCTGGCTGACCGCCGGTTCTGCGACGTTCGACCATGAGATGCCCTGGCGTTACTACGTCAACGGCGCATGGTCGTCATATCGCAACTACGACTTCTCGGGCGGCTCCTACAAGAAGCTAGGCTCTGTCTCCGTGACGACCGACCAGACTGTCGGCTTCGAGATCGGTGCCACCGGCACGAGTGGTCTTGGTGGACCGACATCGTTCACCATATCTGTCGATCGCACCAGTGCGCCGCCAACGCCGCCACCGTGGACCGTCGAGGTCATCACGGACACCACGATCCAGGGCGACACCGACGGCTATGGCACTGGCGGTCTACCGATCGACCAGTTCCAGGTTCGGTACGACGACAGTTCTACGGCTTCATCGCCGGCATATTTCACGCCCGGTAGCACAGGCTTCGGAACGATCACTGGTCTACTCCGAGGAAAGACGTACTACTTCTGGGTTCGCACCCATAACGCCAAGGGTTGGTCGCCGTGGTCTGCACGAACGCAGGGTACGACGCACAACTATCCACCGGCACCGAGTACGCCTGTTCTCTCCCTTGCTACGCAGACGTCCGTCAAGACAGTCTTCAGCAGCAACGGTGACGGCGGGTCTCCCGTACTGGAGTGGCAGTTGAACTACGGTCTGAACTCGACTACTCCCGAGCTCACGATCGGGTCCAACGGAACGCTGACTCTGACGGGCCTGAGTGCAGGTCAGAAGTATTACTTCCGTGCGCGTGGTCGCAACAAGTACGGCTGGGGCGCCTACAGTGCCATATCCAGCGTTCAACTTCTGGCCGGCGCATACGTCGACTATGTCGCACCAGGAACCACAGCCGCGGTCAAGAAGAGGGCCGTTCCATACGTCAACGTCAATGGGGTCTGGAAGGTCGTACAGCCGTACGCCAACGTTCTGGGTCTCTGGAAGCCATCGGCATGAGGGAGGTCGAGACAATGCTTGAAGGAGTGCCGCTAGTAGGACTTAGCGCGCCCGTCCTTCTCGGACTTGCCATCCTCATGCTCCTGAAAGGGAAACTGTGGACGGACGCCGCATATCAGCAGAAGTGCAAGGACTCCGATCAGTGGCGCGAAGCCTATCTGAAGGAACGCGAAGCACGTATTCAGTCTGACAATCAGACGGGAGAACTGCTAGAGCTAGCCAAGACGACGAACTCGTTCATCATGGCAGTTTTCACCAACAGCGAACGGGTTCGGCAGTCGGGAGGAGGTGATCTCCTTGATCGGTCGTCGTAAGCGCAAGCATCGCGCGAATCCAGAAGCGGAGATCGCTTTGCGCGACGCAACACAAAGCCTCGAAAGGGTAAAGTCCCGCCATTCCGAGGTACGCGAGGTTGCAACGACCTTGAAGACTCTCAGAGAGCGGAACCACTTCGCAGAACAACTCGAAGCTCTCATGGGAGGAGCACAGTGACGCACGATATTCACCTACTGACGTTGTGGATTCAGGGATGCCTGATTCTCGCAGCGATCTCTACCACCGCATTTCCCGTCCTCTATGCTTTCGCCCCTTGGTGGAGCACGAGGCTCGGTCGAGGACTGATGATTCAGGGAATCGCCTTCGCACTCGCGATCGACTTCACCCTGCTCTTCACGTTCTGGGAGACGGACAACATCCTTCTCCTGTTCTGGATCAATGCCGTCGTCCTGACGCTGCTCGCTTTCGCGAGTGGATATTTGACCTGGAAGATGCTCAAGCACAACGTCTACATCCCCATGCACAAGAAGAGAGGTGACACCAATGTCCGACAGCTACGAGCCGCGTCACGCAGGCGGCGCAAGCGAAGGCGACGTCACTCCGGTTGAGTACCAGAAGCCGGTGTCGATGATGCTCAGCAACCAGACCTACGACAAGCTCAAGTGGGTGGCGCAGTACCTGCTGCCGGCGCTTGGCACCCTCTACGGAGGCGTGGGCTATATCTGGGGGCTGCCCGAGGTGGACAAGGTCGTGGCGACTCTGCTCGCCGTCGACTTCTTCCTCGGCACGATCCTGGGCATCAGCACCAAGACCTACGAGAAGAGCGGGGCGGCCTACGACGGCTCCGCTAATATCGTGGAGCGCGGCGACTACACCGCGATGGAGCTGGACCTGAATGCGCATCCCGCGGACCTCGCGGGGCAGAAGCAGGTCGTGCTGAAGGT
>Ga0307411_10000708_pt1 | contig 12266 bp, 6 predicted proteins | sample DK1Ometagenome_2_FD_203712 | JGI IMG/M metagenome (GOLD analysis project Ga0307411, IMG submission 203712) | Maize rhizosphere microbial communities from greenhouse at UC Davis, California, United States - DK15-O-1 | ecosystem: Host-associated > Plants > Roots > Rhizosphere > Soil | place: USA...
CCGGCGCTCGGCGCCGAGCGTGCCCGCGATCTCATCGAGGGTCCTGATTCGAGCAACCGGCTGCTCCGGGTCCACGGCGAGCACCGCTTCGCGGATGGCAGGCGCGAGCGTCGCGGGGTCGCGATCCGTGCGCAGCGCGAACATCGCCCAGTTCCACGGCTCGGTGTCCTGCAGGTAGGGGACGTAAAGGAGCGGGTCACTTGCCTGTTCCGGATCGCGCTGGCGCACGTCACCCGCGATGCCGACGATCTCGCGCGGCGGCGCTTTCGGGCCGCCCACCTGTACCTGCTTGCCGATCGGATCCTCGCCGGGCCAGTATTTCCGCGCCATCGCGCGGCTGACGATGGCGACGAGCGGCGCCTTTGCATGATCGTGCTCGCTGAAGCCGCGTCCCGCGAGGAGCGGCACGCCGAGCGTCCGGAAATATTCCGCGCTGACGATCTGGAAGTCCACGTCCTGCGACACGCCCGGCGCCGGCGCGGGCCGTCCCGTAATCCAGAACCCGCGGTTCACGGCGCCGCGCAGCGGCACGGTCAACCCCATCGCGGCGGTGCTCACGCCAGGGATCGCCTTGAAGCGCTCGAGCACGCCACGGTTGAACGCCGCTTTCCGATCGGGGTTGTCGTATTTTCCTGCCGGCATCGTGATCTCGACGGCAACCACGTTATCCGTGCGAAAGCCGAGGTCGACGTGCTGCACCCTGACGAAGCTCGCGATGAGCAGCGCCGCGCCCGCGAGCAGCACCTGCGCGAGCGCCAGCTCCGACACGACGAGTGCCTGGTGCAGCCGGCGATGCGATCGGCTCCCGGCGGTTCGCGTGCCTTCGTCCTTCATCGCACCGGCAGCTTCGACCCGCGACGCCTGAAGCGCCGGCACGAGGCCGAAGATGAACGCCGTGGCCAGCGCGACGACGAAGGCGAACGCGACGGTCGTCGCGTCCGGACGGACTTCCGTGAGCCGTGGCAGGTCTTCGGGCGCCAACGCCATCAGCGCGGTAACCCCCCACCGCGCCAGCAGCACGCCAGCCGCGCCGCCGGCGAGCGCGAGCACTGCGGTTTCCGTGAGCAGCTGGCGCGCGAGCCGCGCCCGCGTGGCGCCAAGCGACACGCGTATGGCAATCTCACGCTGCCGCACGATCGCGCGGCCGAGCAGCAGGTTGGCGACGTTCGCGCAGGCGATGAGGAGGAGGAACCCGACCGCACCGAGCAGCATCAGCAGTGCCGGCCTCGCTGACGCCACCATGTCTTCCTTCAGCGGGATCACGCGGGCGCCAAGCTTCGTGTTGGTGTCGGGGTAGGCGCGTTCGAGGCGCCGCATGATGGTGGACATCTCCGCCCGCGCCTGCTCCACCGTGGCGTGTGCCGCCACTCGACCGACGACGAAGATGAGGTGCGAGTCGCGCACCTGCGTGATGTCACCGGGGAACGGGTAGGACCGCGGGATCCCGCGATCCCCGCTGATGTAGAGCTCGGCCTCAGGATCCAGCGCGAAGTCCGCCGGCAGCACGCCGACGATCGTGAACTGGCGGCCGTCGAGCGTCAGCGTGCGGCCGAGCGCATGCGGCGCCGCGGCAAACATGCGTTGCCATATCGCGTGCGTCAGCACCGCGACGGGCGGCGCATCGGGCGCCTCGTCGGCCATAGTGAAGGTGCGGCCGACCGCTGCGCGTACTCCGAGGACCGCGAAGAGATTGCCCGAACATGAGATGGCGCGGAGGCGTTCGGGCCGGCTGAAGCCGGGTCCCCCATTCTGAGAGGAGCCGGCCCCCACATCCGCACTGGTCGCGGTGAGGTTCACGCTGACGACGTCGTAGGCGGCCAGCCCCTCGAACGACCTGGCGTCCCGCCGCCAGTCCACGAAATTCGCGGGCGCGGCCCACCGCCGCTCGGAGTCCGGCGCCGTTTCCCACACCATCACCAGCCGATCGGGATCGACGTAGGGCAGCGGCTTCAGCATCACCGCATTGATCACGGTGAACATCGCCGTCGTCGCGCCGATGCCGAGCGCGAGCGACAGCAGGGCCACGACAGTCACGCGCGGCGTGGCGGCGAGCATGCGGACCGCATAGCGAATGTCTGCAACGAGCGTGGACATGGTGGGTTAGACGGACCGCGGGGCTTGCGGTTTAGCGTAAAATCGCGCGTTCGCACTCACACGGCCCGACCAAGGAGACATCCCGTGACGTTTACGCGACGCCAGTTCCTTGCTTCCTCGACGGTGGCCCTGGCCGGCACCGCCTTCTCGCGGTTCGCCCCCGCACAGCAGCCGCCCGTCCCCGCGGTCACGAAGTTCGACGACGTGCGCCGCAATGTCGGCATCTTCAGCGGCCGGGGCGGCACCATCGGATACCTCGTGACGCCCGACGGCGCGATTGCGGTCGACGCGCAGTTCCCCGACACGGCGAAGACGTGCGTCGAGGGGCTGCGGCAGAAGTCGCCCAAGGGCATCCAGATGCTCATCAACACGCACTACCACGGCGATCACACCGGCGGGAACCCGGCGTTCCGCCCGGCGGTGAAGAGCATCGTCCAGCAGGAGCGCTGCGCGACGCTGCACAAGGAATTCGCCACGAAGAACAGCACGACCGCCGAGCAGGCGTTCGCCGATATCACCTTCGGCGAGAGCTGGTCGACGACGATAGGCGACGAGAAGGTGTGGGCGCGCTATCTCGGACCGGGACACACGGGCGGCGATGCCGTGATCCTGTTCGAGAAGGCCAACGTGCTGCACATGGGCGACCTGATGTTCAACCGCCTGCACCCGCGCGTCGATCGTCCGAGCGGCGCCTCGATCAGGAACTGGATCAAGATCCTCGAGGGCGCGGCCAACAAGCACAAAGACGCCATCTTCATCTTCGGCCACGGCAAGCCGGGCGCGCCGGTCACGGGCAGCGCGCAGGAGCTGCTGCACCTGCGCGACTACTTCACCGCCGTCCTCGAGCACGTGCAGAAGGGCGTCAAGGCGGGGCAGTCGCAGGAGCAGATCGTCGGCATCGAATCGCTGCCGAAATTCGAGGACTACGGATCGAGCGGGCAGGTCCTGACGCTGAAGGGCACGCTGACCGCTGCATACGAAGAGCTCACCAGCAAGTCATAGGGGATCAGAATGAAGCGCATGATTACGACCGCCGCGATCGCGGCGGCTCTGGCCGCAGGAGTCGCGGCGTCACCTTCGCCTGCTGCGCAGGCTACGGCGCCCCCAGCCAGAGCGGAGCAGCCGAGTTCGCCGTTTGAAGGTCTGAAGTTCCGCGAAATCGGGCCGGCGACGCCGTCGGGCCGCATCGACGACTTCGCCGTCCTCGAAAGCAACCCGGCTGTGTTCTACGTGGCCACCGCCACGGCGGGCGTGTGGAAGACCACGAACCATGGCACGACGTTCGAGCAGGTCTTCGACAGCCCGACCACCTCGTCGATCGGCGACGTCGCGATCGCGCCGAATGACGCGAACCTGATCTGGGTGGGCACCGGCGAGAACAACAACCGCCAGAGCTCGTCCTGGGGCGACGGCGTCTACAAGAGCGGCGACGGCGGCCGCACGTGGACGCACGCCGGCCTCGCCGATTCCCGCCACATCGCCCGCATCATCGTCGACCCGATGGACTACAGCACGGTGTACGTCGCGGCGCTCGGGAGCCTGTGGGGCGCCGGCGGCGAGCGCGGCGTTTACAAGACGACCGACGGCGGCCAGAACTGGACGCGCGTCCTCAACGTGGACGACGACACGGGCGCGACCGAGCTCGTGATGGATCCGTCGAACAACAAGGTGCTGTACGCGGCGACCTATCAGCGCCGGCGCGCCACCTGGGGCATGAACGGTGGCGGGCCGGGCAGCGCGATCTACAAGACGAGCGACGCGGGCCGCACGTGGACGAAGCTGACCCAGGGGCTGCCCGAGGGCCCGATGGGGCGCATCGGCCTCGACGTGTACCGCAAGGATCCGAACGTGGTCTACGCGCGCATCGAGCACGAGAAAGAAAGCGGCGTGTACCGCTCCGATGACGCGGGCGCGAGCTGGACGAAGCTCTCCTCGACGAACCCGCGACCGATGTACTTCAGCCAGATCCGCATTGATCCGCAGAACGATCACCGGATCTACGTGCTCGGCACACAGCTGCACATCTCCGACGATGGCGGCAAGACGTTCCGTGCCGACGGCGCCGAGCGGATTCACGTCGACCATCACGCGATGTGGATCAACCCGAACGACTCGAACATGGTGTTCATCGGCAACGACGGCGGCGTGAGCATCTCCTACGACCGCAGCAAGACGTGGGTGTGGATGCCGAACCTGCCACTGGCGCAGTTCTACCACGTGGCCTACGACAACCAGGTGCCGTATCACGTCTGCGGCGGGCTGCAGGACAACAACACCTGGTGCGCGCCGAGCGCAAAGCGCAACGAGCACGGCATCGTCAACGACGACTGGTACATCATCGGCGGCGGCGACGGCTTCCAGGCGCAGATGGATCCGACCGACGCGCGCATTCTCTACGCGGAGTCGCAGGACGGGCGCATGAACCGCGTCGACCGCGTCACCAACGAGCGCAAGTCGATCCGTCCCGAGGCGCCCGAGGGCGAGGCGCCGTACCGCTGGAACTGGGACACGCCGGTGCGCATTTCGCAGCACAACCCGGCGATGATCTTCGTGGGCGGCAACCGGCTGTTCAAGTCCACGGATCGCGGCCACTCGTGGAAGGCGATCAGCCCCGACCTCACCACCAACACCGATCGCGAAACGCTGTCGCTGTTCGGCATGGTTGCCAAGGACTTCAAGATCGCGAAGCACGACGGCGTTCAGTCGTACGGCAACCTGGTGCAGTTCTCGGAGTCGCCGCGCAAGGCGGGCATCTACTACACCGGCTCGGACGACGGCGTCGTGAGCGTGTCGCGCGACGACGGCGCCAACTGGGCGAACGTCACGGCGAAGATCCCCGGCCTCGCGAAGAACGCGTACGTCGCGAAGCTCGAGGCATCGCGCTTCGACGACGGCACCGTCTACGCCGCGTTCGATGGCCACCGCACGAACGAGTTCGGCACGTTCGTCTACGTGAGCACCGACTTCGGGCAGACGTGGCGCTCGATCGCCGGCGACCTGCCGAAGGGCCAGGTGGTGCGCACCGTGGCAGAGGACCTGAAGAACCCGGAGGTGCTCTATCTCGGCACCGAGTCGGGTCTCTTCGTCACGACCGATCGGGGACGCCACTGGGTGCGCGTGAAGGGGAACTTCCCGACCGTGCCGGTCTACGAGATCACGCTGCACCCGCGCGAGAACGACATGATCGTCGCCACGCACGGCCGCGGCGTGTGGATTCTCGATGACCTCGCACCGTTCCAGCAGTTCGCCAAGGCGCAGCAGACTGACGCCTTCGTGTTCGAGCCCGAGCCGGTGTCGCACCAGCTCGCCTCGGGCGAGCGCATGAAGGACTTCGAGGGCAACCGCCAGTTCCTCGGCGACAACCCCGCGCGCGGGGCGCGCATCTCGTACTTCCTCAAGTCCGCGGCGAAGGACCTGAAGCTCACCGTCAAAGATGCGTCCGGCGCAGTGCTGCGGGAGCTGAGCGGCGACGACACCAAGGACGCGCGCAAGGCGGGCATCAACATGCTGGTGTGGGACGGGCGCGTGAAACCGATCGCGCCGATGCGCAACCAGCAGGGCGGCGGCGGCGGCGGCGGCTTTTTCGGGAACATCAACAACGGTCCGCTCGTACTGCCCGGCACCTATCGTGTCGCGCTGACAGTGGACGGCCGCGAGGCGCAGGCCGTCAACGTCCGCGTGCAGGGCGACCCCGAAATCCAGATCACCGACGCCGACCGCAAGACGCACTTCGACGCCGTGCTCGCGCTGCACACGCTGCAGGGCACGATGAACGAAGCGGCGGACCTCGTCATCGACATGAACAAGCAGTTGACGTCGATCAACGACGCGCTCACGACCCAGCCGAGCGTGCCGGGGAACCTGAAGACGATGGTGGCCGACCTCACGAAGCAGGTGAACGATCTGCGGACGCGCCTCGGCGTGAGCGGAGAGGGCGGGTTCGGCGGCGGCGGCGGAGTCAACCCGAACGTGCGGGGCCGCGTCGGCCAGCTGAAGGGGCAGATCATGGGCTCGACTTCGCTGCCTACCGAGACACAGACGCGCATGGCCGGCGAGGTCCGCACCGCGGCGTCGAAGACGATCGACGACGTGAATGCGGCAGTCGCGAAGTTCCCGGCGCTCTACAAGGAGCTGGCGACGAGCGGCCTGTACCCGATGCCGCTCAAGCCGATCGGCAAGATCAGCACGAGCACCAACCCGTAGCGACGGCGACGTAGGTCGTAGGTCGTGGGTTCCGCCGGCCAAGGCGACCCACAATTTCACGATCTACGACCGACGATCTACGACCTACGAGGGAAGAGTCTCTCGAAGTTGCCACCGAAGATGAGCGCCTGGTCATCGGCGCTCGTCTTCAGTCCCTCCACAATCCTCTTCTGCATCGCGTAGATCCCCTTCTGCCAGCCGCGCGGGAAAAAGGACGAATCCGTTCCGAAGAGCAGGCGTGACGCACCGACCACGGCAAGCGCCTGCTTGAACACGTCGTCCAGCGTCAGCCCGGGGGTGTAGCGGATCCAGCCGTTCGAGCTCGACGTGTCGAGATACACGTTCGGGCACATGTCGGCGAGCATCAGCGCCTCGCGGAACAGGCCGGCGCCGAAATGCGGCACGATGAACGGCACCTGCGGATAGGCGGTGGCGAGCGGCTGCAGATCGAGCGGGTTGCCGAGGCGCGCGTCGAAGCGGCTGGGCAGGTTCAGCCTCTTGCGGACGCCCACGGTCAGCACGCCGCAGTGCACGAACACCGCGGCGCCGGGACGGCCCGCGACCATGTCGAGCACGCGATCGGTGCGCACGTCGTCGAGGCCGACGTGGTGCATGGCGGGGAAGAGGCACACCGCGTGGAGGCCAAGCTCGCCGAGGCCCTGACGCGTGCGGTCCGTCGCGTCCGCCTGCGAGGGATCCACCATGAAGAAGCCGGCGAAGCGGGTCGGATGCTGCGCCACCGCGGCACTGACCGACGCCTCATCGCGCGGCACACTTGCGATCAACGCCGCGCGTGCGACGCCGTTCCCATCGAGCTCGCGCACCCACCGGCCGGCGAGCTGCTCGGGGCCGCCGGGCGGTTCCCAATCGAGCTGGCGGGTCAGGTCCTCGATCGACTCGGCGCGCCCGCGCTGCCAGGCGAGCGCGGCGAAGAACCCTTCGGAAAAGAAATGACAGTGAGCGTCACAAATCATTTGTGATTTCTGAGTTTTGATCTTTGATTCTCGCGTGGCAGTTGGGAGTTGGGAGTCGGGCGTTCAAAGAAGGTATCATTCCACAACTCATCCGATGATCTGGTGGTACTGGGTCGTGCTCGGCCTCGTGCTGATGGCGCTGGAGCTTGCCACGCCCGGCGGCTTCTTCGTCGTGTTTTTCGGCGTGTCCGCGCTGCTCGTCGGGCTGCTGGAGCTCGCAGGAATTGCCACCGCCGACTGGATGCAGTGGCTCCTCTTTCCCCTCGTCGCGCTGGTGGCGCTGGCGCTCTTCCGCGAGCCGCTCCTGCGCTGGATGCGGCTGCGCGACGGCGTCGACGAAGTCGATTCGCTGATCGGGACGGTCGCCATTGCCGCCGGTGATATCGCGCCGGGGCAGCACGGGCGCGCGGAACTGCGCGGCACCGGATGGTCGGCGCGAAACGTCGGCGCCACGCCGCTTGCGGCAGGGCAGCGCTGTCGCGTGGTCGCCGTGCACGGGCTGATGCTCGATCTTCGCCAGGAGTAAACCAACGTGGAACCGACGCTGATCGTCCTGGTCCTCATCGCGCTGCTCGTCCTCTTCGTCGTCTACAAAACCGCGGTGGTCGTGCCGCAGCAGAGCGCGTACGTGGTGGAGCGGCTCGGCCGCTATCACGGCACGCTGAACGCCGGCTTCCACGTGCTCGTGCCCTTCATCGACGTCATCCGCTACCGCCATTCGCTCAAGGAGCAGGCGTGGGACATCCCGGCGCAGGTCTGCATCACGCGCGACAACGTGCAGGTCGGCGTGGACGGGATCCTCTACCTGAAGGTGCTCAACCCGGAGCGCGCGTCGTACGGCATCTCGGATTATCTGTTCGCCATCACGCAGCTCGCGCAGACAACGCTGCGCAGCGAGGTGGGCAAGATCGATCTCGATCGCACGTTCGAGGAGCGCAGCACCATGAACCTGGCCGTGGTCGGCGAGCTGGACAAGGCGTCGGAGCCGTGGGGCGTCAAGGTGCTCCGCTACGAGATCAAGAACATCCAGCCGCCCGCCGACATCCTCGCGGCGATGGAAAAGCAGATGCGCGCCGAGCGCGAGAAGCGGGCCGTCATCCTCAATTCGGAAGGACAGCGCGACGCCGCGATCAACACCGCTGAAGGCGAGAAGCAGCAGGTGATCAAGGCGTCGGAAGCGACGCGGCAGCAGCAGATCAACGAAGCCGAAGGACAGGCGGCGGCGATTCGCGCCGTGGCGGCGGCCACGGCGGAAGGCATCCGCGCGGTGGCGTCGGCGATCCGCACCGACGGCGGGATGGAAGCGGTGCAGCTGCGCGTCGCGGAGCAGTACGTCGCGCAGTTCGGCAACCTGGCGCAGAAGACGAACACGGTGGTGGTGCCGGCAACCGTATCCGATGTCGCCGGCATGATCGCGGCGGCGATGAAGGTGTTCGGCGCTACAGCAAGCCGCTGACGACGGGCGCGAGATGCCCCGTACGGCGGGACCACGCGGCCGTCAGTACGACCGCGACGAAGGTGAGGCCGATCGACAGCCCCACCCACAGGCCGGCCACGCCCCAGCCGAACCAGAAGCAGAGCGCGTAGCCGACGGGCAGGCCGAAGGCCCAGTGGCCGATGACGTTCATCACCATTGGCGTGCGCGTATCGCCGACGCCGCGCAGGACGCCCGTGGCCACCGCCTGAGTACCGTCGAAGAGCTGGAACGCCGCGGCGATGGCGAGCAGGCGCATGCCGATCGTGAGCAGCGTCGGGTCGTCGGTGAACGGCCGCAGCAGCGGCCGCGGGAAGAGAATGAACGTCGTCCCAATCGTCACCATGATCGCGGCGCCCACGGCGAACGCCGTCCAGCCGGCGTGCACGGCGCGGCGCGGGTCGCCCGCGCCCAGCGCGTGTCCCACGCGCACCGCGCCGGCGGACGACAACCCGAGCGGGACCATGAAGGCAAGGGCGGCGATGTTCATCGCGATCTGGTGCGCGCCGAGCGACACCGGATCGAGCTTGCCCGCGAGCGCGCTCACCGCCGCGAACACGCCGACTTCGAGCGTCACCTGCGAGGCGGCCGGCCCGCCGAGCACCGCGAGGCGTCGCAGTCGATCCGCCGCGAAGCGGAACGGCACGTGCGGGTGGCCTTCGCCGCGCTGCCGGTGCACGCGCAGGATCGCGAGATACAGCACGCCGGCCATGTACACCCGTGCCGCGACGGTTGCCCATGCCGCGCCCTCGACGCCGAGCGCCGGCGCACCGAGCCGTCCGTAAATCAGCATCCAGTTGGCCGCGACGTTCACGAGGTTCGCGCTGACCAGCGCGAACATGACGGGCCGCACCGCGTGAATGCCCTGCAGATAACGGCGGAACGTGGCGTAGAGGAGCAGCGGCGGCGTGCTCAGGGCGACCACTCGCAGGTAGGGCATGGCGAGCGCCTGCACCTGCGCGTGCAGGCCGAGTACGCCGATGCCGAGCAGGCCCGCGTAGAAGACAATCATGACCGCGGGCGACACGATGAGCGCGAGCAACACACCGTGTTGCAGCCAGCGCACGCAGTCGTCGAGCCGTCCCGCTCCATAGGACTGCGACACCACCGCGTCGAGTCCCAGCATCACACCGGTGCCGAACACGGCGATCGCGAGGTACAGCGAGCTGCTCATGCCGGTGGCGCCGATCGCAGCGGGGCCGAGCGGTCCCACCATGATCGTGTCGACGACGCTCATGCTCATCCAGCCGATCTCCGCGAGGATGACCGGTCCGGCGAGCTTGAGCATCGGCAGCAGCTCACGTCGCATTGGGCATCGAGCGCTGGGTCAGGGAGGCAAGCGACGAGAGCAGAGCGTCGATTTCGATCGGCTTTGCCAGGTGCAGCTGGAACCCGGCGTCGATGGCGTGCTCGCGATCCTCGGGCCGCGCGTAGGCGGTCAGCGCGATGGCCGGAATGCGGCCGGCCTCGCCCGGGAGCTGCCGGATGCGGCGGATCAGCATATAGCCGTCGACGTCCGGCATGCCGATGTCGCTGACCAGAATGTCGGCGCCGCCGTTCTGCAGGTGGGCCAGTGCTTCGTCCGCGCAGCTCGCGCCGGCGACCGCTGCTCCAGCCGCGGCGAGTGCCTCGGTCATCATCTCCCGCGTATCCACATCGTCGTCCACGACGAGGACGCGCATGCCTTCGAGCGCCACGCGGCCGGGCCGATCGGCCCTGACCCCGGCAGCGGCAGCGCGTGTGGCGAGCGGCAGGCGGACGACGAAGGTTGCGCCCTGGTTTTCGCCATCGCTGTGCGCGGAGATGCGGCCGCCATGCAGTTCGACCAGGTGCCGCACGATGGCGAGCCCCAGCCCCACGCCGCTATGTGTACGCGTGGTCGAGCTGTCGGCCTGGCGGAAGCGTTCGAAGACGTGCGGCAGAAAGTCGGGCGCGATGCCGATGCCCGAATCGCCCACCGTGAGCTCCACCGCGTCGTCCTGCGAACGCAGGGCGAGCGAGATGCGGCCGCCCGGCGGCGTGAACTTGATGGCGTTGGACACGAGGTTCCAGACGATCTGCTGCAGGCGGGCAGCGTCGCCCATGACCGGTCCGACGGATCGATCGATCGACGTCTGCAGCTGGATGCCCTTGGCATCAGCGCCCGGGCGCAGGCCATCGACCACGGTCTGCGCGATGGGTCCGATCTGCAGCGGGTGCAGCTCGAGACGCACCTTGCCGGTGATGATGCGCGACACGTCCAGGAGGTCTTCGATGAGGCGCGCCTGCGTCCGTGCATTGCGCTCGATGACCTCGAGGGCGTTCGCCTGGCGCTCCTCGCGCACCTTTCCGCTGCGCAGCATGGTGACCCAGCCGAGCATCGCGTTGAGCGGGGTGCGGAGCTCGTGCGACAGCGTCGCGAGGAATTCGTCCTTCGCGCGATCGGCGGCCTGCGCCTCGGCGCGCGCTTCTCGCTCGAGGACCACGAGGCGGCGCAGGCGCGCTTCGCTCTCGCGCAGCGCCTCTTCCGACGCGCGGAGCTGCGCGGCGTGGTGCTCGGCGCCTTCGCGCGCGTGGCTCTGGCCGAGCATGATCGCGAGGAGCGCGAGCGAAATCAGCATGCCGCCGGAAAACGTGAGGGGCGCCAGCCACATCGGCGATGCGCTGTCGAAGTGCCGCTGGCCGACGAACTCGACCGTCCACGGACGGCCTTCGACCTCGATCGTGTAGGTGGCGCGCAGCAGCTCGGGAGGCGTCGGCGCACGATCCGTCACCGTCTCGTGCATCAGCGCCGTCGGCGACGTCGTCAGGCCGTCATAGATACGGAAGTCGAGGGCGGCATTCATCCGCTCGCCGAAAATGTCGGCGAGCAGGTCGCCGGTGCGGAACGGGCCGTAGACGTAACCGGTAACGGCTTCCCGCCGCTCCTCGACGGTGTCGGTCCGGGCACCGTTGCGATAGACGGGCAGGTACACGAGGAAGCCGGCCTGCACGTTGCCTTCTCCGCCCGGCTGCCCGGTCTGGCCGCCAAGTTCCTGGATCAGCGTGAGCTTGCCGGAAGCCGCGGGCTCACCGGTGTCGCGCGCGCGTTCCATGGCCGCGCGGCGCACGGGGTGCGTGAACATGTCATAGCCGATCGCGAGCCGGTTGCCCTCGTCGAGCGGCTCCAGGTAGAGGATCGCGGTGTATTCGTCGCGAACTCCGGGCGGCCAGACACGTATGTCTTCGATGGACAGGCGGTCGAGGTGCCGACCAGGGTCGTTCACCTCCTCCTTCGCGACACGGATCGCATAGCCGATGCCCCGGACGCCGGGATAGCGCTCGCGCAGCCGCAGTCGCGCGACGAAGGCGCGGAACTCGTCGCGCGACACGTGCTCGCTGGCGCCGAACAGCGCGACGGCGGAGCGGAGCAGCTCGACGTAGTTGTGCAGGCGGATGTCGATCAGGTGCCGCGCTTCCTGCGACGCTGTCACGAAGCGGAGCTCGTCGCGGGCGCGGCTCGTGCGTACGACGTAGTAGGTGCCGAGCAGCGTGAGCACGAC
>Ga0307411_10000710_pt1 | contig 12237 bp, 13 predicted proteins | sample DK1Ometagenome_2_FD_203712 | JGI IMG/M metagenome (GOLD analysis project Ga0307411, IMG submission 203712) | Maize rhizosphere microbial communities from greenhouse at UC Davis, California, United States - DK15-O-1 | ecosystem: Host-associated > Plants > Roots > Rhizosphere > Soil | place: USA...
ACAGGGCAGCGGCCGGGCCGAACAGGAATAGTAAAGCATCGCTCGAATAAGCCCCGAAGCTTCCCAGCCAGTTGGTCGGGGGCCCGCCGGCCGCGGTGGTCAGGCTGGGATCGACGCTCGAATGGGTGACCAGCGCCACACCCAGCGCCAACGAGAGGGCGACCAGCGCCACGCCGAAGGTTTTGCGGACGAAGGCGCGGATCGAGGCCGACAGCGTTTCCCGCCAGTCCGGTCCCAGATCCTTCTTCTGCGCGCGCTGCGCGGCCGTCGCCATGACGTCACTTCCCCCGGCTAATCGTTCGTTCGCACATACTGCCTGTGGCCGGACTCCCCGGCAAGACTTCCCACGCTGGCCGACGCACTCTAGGGGACGAGTGATGCAGCGAAGCGACGTAATCATCCTCGGCGGCGGGCTGGTCGGGCTGGCGTTCGCGGCCGCGTTGGACTCCAGCGGCTTGACCTGCACCGTCATCGATCCCGCCGACCCGGAAGCCCGCAAGGACGCCAAGTTCGACGGCCGGACCAGCGCGCTTTCCTCCTCGTCGAAGCGGATGTTCGACACAATCGGAATCAGCGAGCATTTCCCCGTGCCGGGCTGTCCGATCCGGCGGATTGAAGTGGCCGACGGGCTGGAGGCCGGCGGGCTAGCCTTCGATCCCGGCGACGATGACGAGCCGCTCGGCTGGATGAATGAGAACCGCCATCTTCACGCAGCGCTGTTGGCGCGGGCGCGGGCGGGCAAGAACATCGATCTGCTCTGGAAATCCCGCCCGGCCGCGGTCGACCGGGAAGATCATGGCGTCATCGTCCGCCTCGAGGACGGACGCCAAATCGGCGCACCACTGCTTGTCGCCGCCGAAGGGCGCAACTCACCGATGCGCGAAGCCGCGGGAATTCGGGTCGCTCGCTGGAAATATGACCATAGCGCGATCGTCTCGACGCTCCGCCATGAACGCCCGCACGACAATGTCGCCTACGAGATTTTCTATCCGTCGGGTCCATTCGCGCTGCTGCCGATGACCGATGACGAGGGCGGGCATCGCTCTGCCATCGTCTGGTCAGTGAAAGCCGAGGACGCGCCGGGCTTTCTTGCGCTCAGCGACGAGGATTTCGCGGAGGAGGCCGAGGCCGCGATGGGCGGGTTTCTCGGCAAGATTTCGCTGCTGGCCCCGCGCTCGACCTATCCGCTCGGCTTCCACCATGCCGCCCGGATCACCGATCATAGGCTCGTGCTGGTGGGCGATGCGGCCCACGGCATCCATCCGATCGCCGGTCAGGGCGTCAATCTTGGCTACCGCGATGCGGCGGCGCTGGCCCAGGTGCTGGTGGAAGGCGCGCGCCTCGGCCTCGACCTTGGCGACCAGCAACTGCTCGACCGCTACCAGCGCTGGCGCAGCCTCGACACCTTCATGGTCAGCCTCGCCACCGACGGCCTCACCCGCATCTACGGGATCCCCGGCAAGACTGCGTCGAAGGTCCGCCGCTTCGGCATGGGTTTGATCAACCGGATCGGGCCGGTGAAGGATCGCTTGATGGCCGAAGCGCGGGGGACCAGCGGCGACCTTCCGCTGCTGCTTCGCGGACTTCCGATCTAGCTACTGAAGCGTCTGGCCGATGTCCGCGCCGCCCGGCGACAGGCGCTGGAACTGCATCAGTTGGACCACAAGGTCGGCTCGCCCAGCTAGCGTCTGCTCTTCCAGCAGGGCCTGCTTGGCCCCCGTATCGAACGGCGCGACCTGGGCGATGGCGTTCACCAGCATCTCGTCGTCAAGCTGCCCGACCGCGCCCCAATCGACCGCCAATCCAAGCGCATCGCCGAACCTTTTCGCCTCGCGCTCCACGTCGGCGCGCTGGACAAGGCCGAGCGGCTCCGGTTCCGAATCGTCGAAGGCGGCCATGTCGACGTCGGCCTGGCGATAGGCGGTACCGAGATCGCGCTCGGCGATCAGGCGGAACCTGGCCGATCCGTGCAGGACGATATTGTAACGGCCGTCCTCCAGTTCCTCGGCGCCAACGATCTCGCCGACGCAGCCCGCGCGGAACAGCGGCGGCGGCTCGCCCTCGCCGCTGGGCTGGATCATCCCGATCCGGCCCGTCCCCGCCAGCGCATCGCGGATCATGTCGCGATATCGCGGCTCGAAAATGTGCAGCGGGAGTTGCGCGCGCGGAAAGAGAATTGCTCCCGGCAAGGGGAACAGGGGGATTCGGGCTGGGTTGGCGCCCATCATGTGAACAGCAGCGCCGACAACCGCCGCCGCTGAGCCCTTCCCCAAGGGTCTTCGAAACCCGCCGCCTCCAGCATCTGCAGGAAACGGGTCCGCGCCGCGCCGTCGTTCCAGTCCCGGTCGCGCGCGACGATCTCAAGCAGCGCATCGGCCGCCGCATCGCGGTCGCCCGCCGCCATTTTCGCCTGGGCGATTGCAAAGCGCGCTTCATGGTCGTCGGGATTGGCCGCCAGCCGGGCCTCCTCGGCCGACACGTCGACCGCGGGCGCAGCCGCGACTTCCAGCGCCGCCCGCGCCCGAGTGACCGCCTGGTGCTTGGCCTGTTCGTCGCTCAGCGAATCGAGCAGCGCCCGCGCTTCGTCCGCTTTGCCGCCCGCAATCATCGCCCGCGCGCGACCGCCGATGACGACCGGGTTGGCCGGGTCCATTTCCTGTATCTGGGAGAAGATGTTCTCGGCGCGCGCGGCGTCGCCCTCGCCCAGCACCTCTTCGCCCATCGCGATCAGCGGCTCGACCTGCGCGGCCAGGTCCTGGGCTTCCCCCTTCACCGGTAATTGGGCCAGCAGCTGGTCGATGATCCGCTTCAGCTGCGCCTCGGTTCGATAGCTGGTGAGGTCGGCGACCGGTTGGCCCTGGAAGATGGCATAAACCGTCGGGATCGACTGGACACGGAACTGCGCGGCGATGAGCTTGTCGGCCTCGATGTCGATCTTGGCGAGCTTGACGCCCTTGTCGGCATAGTCGGCGGCGATCTTGTCGAGCACGGGCGCCAGCTGCTTGCACGGGCCGCACCAGTCCGCCCAGAAATCGAGGATGACGAGGCCGGTCATCGACGGCTCGATGACGTCGCGCTGGAACCGCTCGATCGCCTCGCGCTCCGCCTCGCTCACGCCCAAAGTCGCCACGCCTTACTCCTCGTTCGTATGTGGCATATGGGCCGCGAGGCGGGTTGCGGCAAGCTGGGCAGCACAAGGGCTTGCGGGCATCGGCAACCGATGCTAGGCGCCCCCTCCACCCGACCGGGACATCTTCCCGGAAGCGCCAGAGCGGGCGTAGCTCAGGGGTAGAGCACAACCTTGCCAAGGTTGGGGTCGAGGGTTCGAATCCCTTCGCCCGCTCCAGACTTCATGCACACACGGCTTCCCTCGTGACAGGCCGGTGCCGGCCCGCTAGTCCGGCCGGGATCATGAAGCTCAATCCCAATCTCGACATTGACGCACTCGCGCGCGACCTGGCGGAGAATCGCCGGTTGCAGGTGCGCGACATTTTCGAACAGGACAGCGCCGAGCAGGTCCACGGGATGCTGGCGAACGAAACGCCCTGGTGGATGGTCTATAATGTTGGCGACCGGGTGGAGCAGCTTCCGCCCGAGCATCTTGCCAGGCTGGGCGCTCACCAGGTCGAGCAGATTTTTTCCGGGATCGTCGAGCGCGCCCAGCGCAACTACCAGTTCGTCTATGCCTTCTATCCGATCGTCGGCAGCTATTTCGATCCGGCCGCGCCCAAGCTGCCGATCCTGAAAGTGTTCGAATTCCTCAACTCGCCGCCGGTGCTCGACTGGTTCCGCACATTGTCGGGCCGGCCGGACGTCCAGTGGATCGATGCGCAGGCGACCCTTTACCAATCGGGGCATTTCCTGAAATCGCATTCGGATCACGACCCGGCGAATGCGCGGGCGGCCGCCTATGTCCTTAACTTCACCAAGCTGTGGGAGCGGGACTGGGGGGGCTATCTCCAGTTCTTCAACGAGAACCACGACATCGAGCTGGCGCTCCGCCCGATTTTCAACGCGATGAACATCTTCCTGGTCCCGACCGACCATAGCGTCGGGCTGGTTTCGCCATTTGCCTATGGCGACCGGCTTGCGGTCACCGGCTGGCTCAGGACCGATGCGCCCCCAGGCCCGATCGGCGGGAAGCTATAATCGCTTTAGCTAGCGCGCCGGATAGCGCAGGCGGCCGAGGAAACGGGCGATGCTCGGGCGCCTGAAATCGTCCCTGCTCCAGCCCGCCTTCCATTTCTCGAACCGTCCGACATCGGCCAGCCTTCGATCGAGGAAGGCAGCGGTATCCGTCCAGCCTTCGCTCTGGTCGTCAAGCCATGCGAGCAGGGTGGCGGTGTAGACACCCGACAGGATCAGCCGCTTCGAATAATGGTTGTAGTCCGTCGCCGTATCGCCCGCGAGCCGCCACATCGCATCGGCCGACCTCCAGCCGGTGCGAAGCGCGAGCGGGACGTTCTGAGGCATGGCTAGGATCGACAGGGCCGAACGCACTGCCTCACGGGCCGGGCCGGTGGTCTCGAGCCGGAACCAGATCATCGCGCGGATGCGCTGGCTGATCCGCAGCTTCTCGACCACCTCCGGCGTGAAATGCGCCTCCATGGCTCCATCGACGCCCTCGATCCACGCTTCGATCATGTGCGGCGGATCCTTGGGGAAAGCGAGGCGCGCCTGGGCCGGATCGATGCCGAGCTCGGCCGCGGCGCTGTCGACGGCCTTGTGCGTCCATCCGTCGAACACGGCATGCTCGCCGACCTTGAGGGCAAGGCGGTGCCGGAGCGCTTCCAGGGGAGTCGGGTCGGCCATGGACGCTAATTGGGCTTCGGCACGCGTTCGCGCAACCTGACGAGGATCAGCGCGATGACGATGGTCGCCGCCCCGGTCCAGTCGAGCGGCGTGAAGGATTCGCCATAGTAGAGCCAGCCGAGCAACGCGGAGAGGGCGGGCTGGGTCAGCATGGCGACGCCGACGACCAGCGGAGGGATGTGGCCTAGCGCATAGACCAGCAAGCCCTGGCCGACGACCTGGCTGCACAGGGCCAGCGCGATCAGGCCGGTCCAGTCGGCGGGAACCACGGTTTCCCCCGCTGCCAGCGCCACGGGAAGGAGCATCGCCGCTCCGAACAAGCTGGCGAGGAACAAGAGGGGCAGCGGTTGCAGTTCGCCGCGCGTCCGTTCGACGATGATGAGGTAGCCGGTGTAGAGCAGTCCCGCGAAAGCGGCGAGCAGGTCGCCACGCAGGTGTGACGCCGACAGTTCCGCGCTGCCCCACATCAGCATGCCGCAACCCGCGGCCGCCAGCGTCAACGCAAGCGCCTGGATCGGCGAGGGCAGGCGGCGCGCGAGCCACAATCCCCAGGCGGCGAAGAAGAAGCTGGAGATATTGCCGAACAGCGTAGCGTTGCCGAGCTTCGTCAGCAGGATCCCGGCGTGCCAGGCGGCGAGGTCGGCGGCGAAGAAGAAAGCCGCCAGCGCGATGGCCAGCGTCAGCGCCTTGCGCGGCCGGTGAACCGGCTGCCTGAATGCCCGGGCGAGCAGCCAGAGGAACGGAACGGCCAGCGCCAGTCGCCAGAAGCCGGCGGCGACAGGCCCCACTCCACTATTGCGCACAAGAAACGGACCGCACGCCAGCGCCAGATTGCCCGCAAGCAGGGCGGCGAAGGCCAGCCCTTCGATTTTGCGTTTGTCGGTGGTCACCTTGCCCCATTGGCGGTAGGCCGGCTGCTAGGCAATCATATTAGAGGCGCGACTTCAAATCCATCAGCGTCAGCGCCGCTTCGGCCGCGCCGCCGCCCTTGTTGGCATGCTTTGGATCGGCCCGCTCGATCGCCTGGCGCTCGTTTTCGACGGTGAGGATGCCATTGCCGACGGCGAGCCCGTCCATGGTCAGCGCCATCAGGCCGCGCGCGCTTTCGCCGGCGACGATCTCGAAATGATAAGTCTCGCCCCGGATGACGACGCCCAATGCGACATAGGCATCATATTTGCCGGTTTCCGCCGCAAGGGCGAGCGCACCCGGGAGTTCGAGCGCCCCCGGCACGGTGATCGTCTCATGGCTATGACCCGCTTTCTCGATCGTCGCCCGGGCGCCGGCAAGCAGCATGTCGTTGAGGTGCGCGTAGAATCGCGCTTCGGCGATCAGGATGTGCGCCACGTCAGGCCTCCGGCTTCTGGATGCAGCGTTCCTCGACGATGGCGAGGCCGTAGGCGGAAAGCCCGACGGGAGAATGCGTCGTGTTGGACAGCAGGATCATGTCATGGATGCCCAGCGCCGCCAGGATCTGCGCGCCGATGCCATAGCCGCGAAGCGCCGGCGACGACTCGCCGCCCTTGCCAGAGCGAAGATCGGTCGCGCGGCTCAGCGATCCGGGCGCGGCGGCGTGAAGGGCCACCATGACGCCGGAGCCTTCGGCCTCGATCATCGCCATCGCCCCGTCGAGCAGCCCGGCGCGCTCGCCGCGTTCGCCGAGCAAGTCGGCGAAGAGGTCGATCGAATGCATCCGCACCAGCGTCGGCTTCGACGGATCGATCGCGCCATGGACGAGCGCGAGCTGCTCCTCGCCGCTCGCCTTGTCGCGGAACACCTGCGCCGTCCAGGCGGCGCCGGAGCGGGCAGTAAAGCGGGTTTCGGACACCCGCTCGACCATATGATCCTTCTTCAGCCGATAGGCGATGAGGTCGCGGATCGTGCCGATCTTGAGCCCGTGGATCCGGGCGAATTCCATCAGGTCGTCGAGCCGGGCCATGGTCCCGTCCTCGCGCATGATCTCGCAGATCACGCCCGACGGGTTGAGCCCGGCCAGCCGCGCCACGTCGACCGCCGCCTCGGTATGCCCGGCACGGACCAGCACGCCGCCGGGACGCGCCACCAGCGGGAAAACATGCCCCGGCGACACGATCGCATCGGCGTCATTGGAGGCGTCAATCGCCACCGCGATGGTTCGTGCGCGGTCGGCGGCGGAGATCCCGGTCGTCACTCCTTCACGCGCCTCGATCGAGACGGTGAAGGCCGTCTCCATCCGCGTCGCATTGACCCGGGCCATCGGCTCGAGACCGAGCTGGTCGACCCGCTCCTTGCCGAGCGCGAGGCAGATCAGGCCGCGCCCATGTCGGGCCATGAAGTTGATCGCATCCGGCGTCGCCATCTGGGCGGGAATGACGAGGTCGCCCTCATTCTCCCGGTCGTCGTCGTCGACAAGGATAAACATCCGCCCGTTGCGCGCCTCGTCGATAATCGCCTCGGCCCCGACCAGCACTTCCTGGACTCCGCCATCGATCAGTTTCTCGAGGCGGACGAGCGTGTCGGCGGTCGGGTTCCAATCGGACGCGCCGAGCTTGCGAAGGCTGTTCGGGTGGAGGCCGGCGGCGCGGGCGAGCCCGCTGCGGCTGGCTTCGCCGGAGTCGACCAAGGCGGTCAGACGATCGATGAGAGTCGTGGACATGAGGGCGCCGCTATCACACTCAAATGTGATTCTCTACCCCAAAACTCTGTCCAAAGGCCTCAACGTCACATTTCAGAGTCGGAAGGTGGCGTTAAACTCGCACATAATGGGCGCCGGTAGCCGTGAACAGCCTCAAATCTGCGGCGGCGTGAACTGGATAGCCGGGAAAAAGAACAGCATCGTCCGGCGCTTGGTCCTGAAATGAGATTAGCGGGGGGTAAGCGATGATCGGCACCGGTACGTCTGGGCCCAACTATTATGACTTGCTCGGCCTCACGCCTTCAGCCGCCGGGGACGCTGTTGCGCAAGCCTTTTCCAGAGCCGCCAACCTTCTCCGGCCGCACGTCTTCGGCCGGGTCACCGAACTGTGCGTCGCTTATGAAACTCTGCGCGACCCGGCCCGGCGCCGCGCCTACGATGAATCGCTTGGACTGAAGCCGGAACCGAAGTTGCCGCCTGCTTCGCGTCCGGCTTCCGCGCATTTCATCGCGCGACCGGCGTCCGCCGGCCCCCACGCACCCGTCCCGCCGCCTGTGATTTCGCGGAATCGGCCAGCATCGCCGCCGCCTCCACATCATCGGCCGAAGCCTCCGCCGGCGCGGTTCAATTCACCGCCACCGCGCCCGTCCGCTTTCGACGATCCCGGTGCCGGAATTCGCCCGGTCGAATGGAAGCGCACGGGAGCAATCGCTGGCGGTTTCGCCGCCGCGGCGGTGTTCGTTGGCGCAATGGCCGGCTGGTGGTCGGGAAGCGAAGCCGCGAAACCTCAGCAACTGGAATCCGCGCGTTCGAGCGATCAACCCGAGACAAGGGCACCAGGCGCTGCCGAAGTGCAACCGGAACCGGTGATTGCTGCAGCCGAGGCGAGGGTTGAACGGCCACGAAAATCCTTGTCCGCACAAGCCCGGGCCGAGCGCATCGATCGACACCCGCAGCTCCCTGCCTCACAGGCCGAGGCCCAATTGATCCAGCCCCCGGAGGACTTGGCCGATCAGGCCTCCAGCGATCCGCTCGCGCCCGAAACGGCTTCTGTTCCGACTGTGGCGGCCACCATGCCGCTGCCGCACAAGACCGTCGCGCGCACCATCGATAGGATCGGTTATTCCTGCGGCGCAGTGGCCTCCTCGGTGCCCGTCGAAGGGGCGTCAGGCGTCTATACGGTCACCTGCTCTTCGGGACAGTCGTTCCAGGCGAGGCCCGTCAATGGCCGCTACCGGTTCAAACGCCTGGCCAGGGACTAGGTCTTTCGCGAACCAGTCGCGAAGGCCGTCGCTCCAGTTTATGCGCGCGCTTCGGTCATCCGCTTCAGGTAACGCGCCAGCACGTCGATCTCGAGGTTGAGGCGCCGACCAGCCGCGACGCCTCCCAATGTGGTGTGATCGGCGGTGTGCGGGATCAGGTTGACGGTGAAGCGGGTGGTTTCGCCGGCGTCCTCGACTTCGTTGACGGTTAGCGACACGCCGTCGAGCGAAATCGAGCCCTTGGGCGCGATCGCCTCGCCAAACGAGCGCGGAGCGTCAATGGTGACGTCCAGGCTTCCGCCGGTTTCCCGGACTCCGGCCACCGACGCGACGGCATCGACATGGCCGGTGACGATGTGCCCGCCCAGCTCGTCGCCGACACGAAGTGCCCGCTCCAGATTCAGCCGGGAACCCTCTGCCCAAAGGCCGGGCGCCGTCTTGGAAACGGTTTCCCCGCTGACATCGACCGCGAACCAGTCCTCGCCCTTGTCGACCACCGTCAGGCAGGCGCCGGAGCAGGAGATCGACGCGCCCAGGTCGACCGTATCCATGTCATAGCTGCTGCCGATCGCCAGGCGCAGATCGCCCCGCTGCTCGACGCTGCGGACCGTGCCGATGTCGGTGACGATGCCGGTGAACATGCTGCTAGCCCCTAACCATTCGTCCTGAGCTCAGGGCAAACGGAACTAAGTTCGATCTCGGTTGCGCTCGTAGACTTCGAGGCGGTCGATGCCAAGGTTCGAGCCGTCTGCGACACGCCAGCGCCCGTGGGCGTCGGCGATCGCGTCGAGCCCGATATAGCCGACGCTCGACTTGCCCTCGCCGACGATGATCGGGGCTCGGTAGATAATGATCCGGTCGACCAGGTCGGCGGCGAGGAAGGCCGTCGCGGTCGCCGAACCGCCCTCGACCAGCAGGTCGTTGACGTCATGAAGCCGATAGACATCCTGCGGAGATGAAAGGATTTCCCATCCTTCGACAGGCTCTCCGCGGGTGAGGAGGGCGCGTCGGGGCGAATGCTCCTCCAGACCCGGCAGGCGTACGTCGAGCTTCGGGGAATCGGCCAGGAACGTGCCTCGCCCGACCAAAATCATGTCGCTCCGCGCGCGTTCGAGATGGACATGCGCGCGTGCGTCCTCGCCCGTGATCCATTTGGATTCGCCGGAAGGGAGCGCGATCTTGCCGTCGATCGAGAGCGCGAGCTTGAGCGTGATGAGCGGGCGGCCGCGCTCGATGCGGCTGAGGAAACCGGAAATGCTGTCGCGAGCGGCATCCTTGCCGGTGCCGACCTTTACCTCGACCCCGGCCTTCCGCAGCATCCCGACGCCCTTGCCGGCGGTTCGGGGATCAGGGTCCTTCAGCGCAGCAACGACACGGGCAATTCCTGCCTCGGGGATGATCGTGGAGCAGGTCGGGCCGCGTTCGCTCGCATGGGCGCAGGGCTCCAGGGTCGTATAAAGCGTCGCGCCTTTTGCCCTCCGGCCCGCCTCCGCCAGCGCGGCAGCCTCGGCATGGGGACGGCCGCCCTCGCCCGTGGCTCCGCGCCCGACGATCTTCCCGTCGTTGACGATGACACAGCCGACATTGGGGTTGGGCGCGGTCCGTCCGCGCGCGGCTTCTCCCAGCCGGATCGCCTCGCGCATATACTGCGCGTCACTCAATGCCGAACTGCTTTTCCAGCTTCTGAAATTCCTGCTGGCGCGCTTCCTCTGCCTTGCGGCGCTCCTCCGACGCATTCTTCTGGTCGGCGATGATGTCGGCGTCGGTCCGGTCGGGCCCGTAATTTTCGACGTAGACGACGGTCGGCTCGGGCGCCGTGTTGATCTTCGAATCAACGAGGAAAATGATGATGATGATGATCGTCACCAGCACCGCCAGCGTCGCGCCCAGCACCTGCTCGCGGCTCCGCTGGCCGAGGAAGGCCTTGAGGTCGCGAAGCGCCGCGCGCGGCCCGACCGTCGGTGGAAGGATTGCCATGGACGCAGATGTAGGGCGCCCGGCGGCGGTCTGCCAGCCCCGGGCGATGGCGATGCTCACACATCCTCCAGCTGGAAGCGCAGGGTGATGACGATGCTCGATGCCACTCTGGCGCCGTCCTCGGTCGCCGGCTTGTAGCGCCAGGAGCGGATGATGTGACGCCTTGCCGCCGCGAGGAATTCGGGATCGGCCGCGCCGACCGGCTCGACCGAGGTCACCCGGCCGCGAGCGTCGATCGACAGGCGAAGGCGAAGCGTCGCTTCTTCCTGCAACCGGATCTTCGACGTGGGGTAAGGCGGTCGGATCGCGCCTTCGGGGGTCGCGAAAATCGCGGCGATGCGAACCGGTGCGGCCTTGATCGGATTTGCCGGGGGAAGCGGCGGACCGTTGCCGATGACCGGCGGGTTCCACGGGACGATGGGAGGTCCCTTATCGATCGGCGGGTTCTGGTTGATCACCGGCACATCGATGACGGTTACCGGATGCTCGATGAACGAAGGCTGTGGATTTGGCTTGGTTGCGGGCTGCGGAGGCTCGGGCGGTGGCGGCGGCTTGATCGGGACGTTGAAAATGTCGGTCGGGTCGGAAACATCGATGGGGATGACGCCCATCTTCGCGCTCATCACCGCGCCAATCAGCACGGCATGGCCGACCAGGATCAGGGCAAGAACGCGAGGGGAACCGGCGCGGCTGGCGGATCGGGGAGCGTTGGCGGCATATGCAAGCATCACAAGCCTCCTCTTCAAGAGACAGTGAATGTTACATCATTACATACATCGCGCAAGCGGGATTTTGCGTGGGTTTTACGGCTATCTAGGCTGCGGCCGCCTGCAGGCGTTCGAGCGCGCGCACCCGGCCGATCAACTTGATCAGCGGCGCCATCTCCGGTCCCGAGTCGCGGCCGGTCAGTGCAAGACGAAGCGGATGGAATAGGGCGCGGCCCTTGCGGCCAGTTGATTCCTTGAGAGCCCCGGTGAGGGCATGCCAAGGGTCGGCGGACCAATCGAGGACGGCTGCCGCCTTCGCGGCTTGGGCGACGAGCGGCTTATCTTCCGGCACGACCTCCGGCGCTTTGATGGTCCCGTGAAGGATGGGAAGCCATTCCGCTGCCTCGCCAACATGGGCGAGGTTGCCGCGAAGCGCCAGCCATTCGGCTTCGCCGATACCGTCCGGCAAGCGATCGGCAACGTCGGTATAATCGAGGTGATGCAGCAGCTTCGAGTTCAGCTGTTCCACCTCGGCCAGATCGAAATGGGCCGGCGCGCGGCCGAAGGTCGAAAAATCGAAACCCTCGGCAAGCTCATCGAAGCTCGCCTTGGCTTCGACCGGCCGGGACGTTCCGAGCCGCGCGAGCAGGGAGAGCAGGGCCAGCGGCTCGATGCCAGCCTCGCGTAGCGTCTGGACGCCCGTCGAGCCAAGGCGCTTGGAAAGCTTGCCTTCCGCCGCGACCAGCAGCGCCTCATGGGCCAGCGCCGGGGGCCGGGCGCCGAGCGCGGCAAACATCTGCAGTTGCACCGCGCTATTCGACACATGGTCCTCGCCGCGCACGATGTGGGTGACGCCAAGGTCGAT
>Ga0307411_10000711_pt1 | contig 12234 bp, 6 predicted proteins | sample DK1Ometagenome_2_FD_203712 | JGI IMG/M metagenome (GOLD analysis project Ga0307411, IMG submission 203712) | Maize rhizosphere microbial communities from greenhouse at UC Davis, California, United States - DK15-O-1 | ecosystem: Host-associated > Plants > Roots > Rhizosphere > Soil | place: USA...
GGAGACCGTCGCGACGGCCATCCGCATCGGCGACCCCGCCTCGTGGCCGCGCGCGGTCGACGCGATCCGCTTCACCGACGGCGTGGTGGAGGCGGTGAGCGACGAGGCGATCCTCGAGGCGAAGGGAGCGATCGACGGGGCCGGCGTGGGGTGCGAGCCGGCCAGCGCGGCCGCGCTGGCCGGCATCCGCGCGCTCAGCCGGCGCGGCGTGATCCGCGACGGCGAGCAGGTCGTCTGCGTGCTCACGGGGCACATCCTGAAGGATCCGGGCATCCTGCTCGAGCGCGGCGCGAACCAGCCGCGCGAGATCGAGCCCGCCCTGAGCGCGGTCGCGCGCGAGATGGCGCGCTAGCGGAGGCCCGCGCGGACGCGCTGGCGCGCGGGGCGCCAGATCCGCCAGATCTTCCCGTTGCGATCGCCGGCGACGTAGACGGAGCCGTCGGGCCCGACGGCCACGCCGCTCGCCCGCAGTCCGGCCGGCTCGTCGCGCAGCGCGGCGAAGGTCTCGTGGCGCCCCGTGGGCCTCCCGTCCCGGAAGGGGGCGAAGCTCACGCGGTAGCCCTCCTGCGGGAGGGGGTCGCGGTTCCACGATCCGTGGAAGGCGACGAGGAGCCCCTCCCCGAGCGTCGGCCCGAGCGCCCCGGCGGGGACGAACGCCATCGCCAGCGGCGCCCAGTGCGCGGGGAAGACCAGGGCCGGCGACGCCGCCCGCGCGCAGCGTCCGGCGGTGCGGCCGTCGCCGCCGTACTCGGGGGCCAGCACCTTCCGCGCGTACTGCACGCTCCAGTAGCAGTAGGGCCAGCCGTAGTCCTGGCCGGCCCGCACCTGCACCAGCTCCTCGCCGGGATTGCTCGCGTTGACCGTGTCGCCGAAGCCCCAGTTCATCGAGAGCTGGTCGCGGCCGTTCACGGCGGCCCAGAGCGCGCCGGTGACCGGGTGTACGGCCAGCGCGGAGGCGTTGCGCAGCCCGGTCGCGAAGCGGCGACCGTCGGCGAACGTCTGCCCCGCGCGCTCGGCGTCGAAGACCCACACCCCGGCGCGCGTGGCGAGCTCGCGGCAGGGATTCCGCCCCCGCGACGCGCTCTTGCGGTTGACCTCCTGACAGCTGTTGCTGGCCGAGCCGATGGTCACGTACATCGTGCGCCCCCGCCCGAAGGCGAGGGTCTTGTGGTAGTGGTCGCCGTCGCCCGGCAGGTCGCGCACGACGACCTCGGGCTCGCCGGCGGGCTCGAGGCGGCCGGCGGCCAGGCGCCAGCGCACGACGCTGCTGCGGGTGGCGAAGTAGATCCAGCCCGCGCGCAGCTTCACGTCGTTGCCCGAGAGGTGGCCGAAGCCCGCCCGGTCCTCGACGCGGCCGTCGCCGTCGGCATCGCGGAAGACGAGGACGCCGCCGGTGACGTCGCCGTGGACGGTGGCCTCGCTCCCGCTGCTGAGCGCGGCGTAGAGGGTCCCGTCGGGGGCGACGGCGAGCTGGCGCACCGGCCCGAGGTGCTCGGCGACGACGCGCGCGCAGAAGCCGGCGGGCACGACGAGGCCGCCGTCGTCCTCGGCACAGGCGGAGGCGGGGGGCGCGGCCCGTGGGGGCGCCGCGCCGGACTGCTGCCCGGCGAGCGGCGTGGCGGGCGGCATGGCGAGCGAGACGGCCAGCACGAGCAGCGGGAGTGGACGGAGAGCGGGTCGCATGGGGCGTCCTTTCGGCACCGGGCGCGGGCGCGGCGGCCGCGTCGCTGCGGCGGCCGCGCCTCTGAAGTATGGCGCCGCGCGCGGGGCCGTTGGAGGGCTCCCGGCGTGCTGCAGCGGGGTGCGCGCAAGCGGTGCGGGGAGCGCGCACGCGGGTGCACGCGGGGCCCGTGCGGCGTCCGCGCGGCGTCCACGCGGCGTCCGCCAGAGGGAAAATCACGGGCTCCCAGAGGGAAAAACGCGTTTTCCCTATTGTGCGCAGCGCTCACCGTGTCGTAGATTGACGTCCGACGTAGCAGCACTTCTGCGGGACCTCACCATCTCACCCAAGCAGGGAGACACGCGATGGCCACGAAGAAGTCGACCGCGAAGAAGTCCACTGCGAAGAAGAGCTCGGCCAAGAAGTCGGGCGGCGCCAAGAAGGCGACCGCGAAGAAGGCCACCAAGAAGGCCGCCCCGAAGAAGGCCGCGGCGAAGAAGACCACCGCGAAGAAGAGCGCCAAGAAGGCCGCGCCGAAGAAGGCCGCGAAGCGCACCCCGAACGCCTCGTTCATGCGCCCGGTCAACCCGGACGCCACGCTGGCCGCCGTCGTCGGCAACAAGCCGATGCCGCGCACCGAGATCACCAGCAAGCTCTGGGACTACATCAAGAAGAACGGCCTGCAGGACCAGCAGGAGCGCCGCATGATCAACGCCGACGAGAAGCTCAAGGCGGTCTTCGGCGGCAAGAACCGGGTGTCGATGTTCGACATGACGAAGCTCGTCAACCAGCACATCCAGAGCTGAGTCCCGCCGGTCCTCCGACCGGTTCCGCACGGAAGGGGCGCCCCGCTGGGCGCCCCTTTGCGTTGGGGGGTTTGCCCGGGGGAGCCCCCGCTTATCTTCGGGCCATGGCCGGAGAATACATCTTCACGATGCGCGACCTCAGAAAGGTCGTGCCCCCCAGCAAGGAGATCCTCAAGGGGATCTACCTCTCCTTCTACGACGGCGCCAAGATCGGCATCCTCGGCTCCAACGGCGCGGGCAAGAGCACGCTCCTCAGGATCATGGCCGGGGTCGACAAGGATTTCCTGGGCGAGGCGCGCCCCCGCCCGGGGATCAAGATCGGCTACCTGCCGCAGGAGCCCCAGCTCGACCCGACGAAGGACGTGCGCGGGAACGTCATGGACGGGGTGAAGGAGCAGCAGGCGCTCCTCGACCAGTTCAACGAGATCAGCGCGAAGTTCGCCGAGCCGATGGACGACGACGAGATGAACCGCCTGCTCGAGAAGCAGGGCAATCTCCAGGACCGCATCGACGCCCTCGGCCTCTGGGAGCTGGACCACAAGATCGACCTGGCGATGGACGCCCTGCGCCTCCCGCCGGGCGACGCCGACGTCACCCGGCTCTCGGGCGGCGAGCGGCGCCGGGTGGCGCTCTGCCGCCTACTGCTCGAGCAGCCCGACATGCTGCTGCTGGACGAGCCCACGAACCACCTCGACGCCGAGAGCGTGGCGTGGCTCGAGCGCTTCCTGGCCGAGTTCAAGGGCACGGTCGTGGCCATCACGCACGACCGCTACTTCCTCGACAACGTGGCGAAGTGGATCCTCGAGCTCGACCGCGGCGAGGGCATCCCCTGGGAGGGGAACTACACCAGCTGGCTCGAGCAGAAGCAGAAGCGCATGGCGGTCGAGGAGAAGCAGGCCTCGGCGCGGCAGAAGACGCTGCAGCACGAGCTCGAGTGGGTGCGCATGTCGCCGCGCGCGCGGCAGGCCAAGAGCAAGGCCCGCATCGCCGCCTTCGAGCAGCTGCGCGACGAGCAGGAGCGGCAGGCCGACACCTCCGTCGAGATCCTCATCCCCGTGCCGCCGCGGCTGGGCGACGAGGTCGTGATCGCCAAGGACGTGGCCAAGGGCTACGGCGACCGCCTCCTCTTCGAGAAGCTCAACTTCTCCCTGCCCCGGGGCGGCATCGTGGGCGTCGTCGGCCCCAACGGCGCCGGCAAGACGACCACCTTCCGGCTCATCACGGGCCAGGAGCAGCCCGACGCCGGCCGGCTCGTCGTGGGCAAGACGGTGCAGATCGCCTACGTCGACCAGTCGCGCGACGCGCTCGACGGCACCAAGACCGTCTACGACGAGATCTCCGAGGGGCAGGACACGATCAAGGCCGGCAACCGCTCGATCAACGCCCGCGCCTACTGCACCGGCTTCGGGTTCCGGGGCCCCGACCAGCAGAAGCGGGTCGGCAATCTCTCGGGCGGCGAGCGCAACCGGCTCCACCTGGCCAAGCTCCTCAAGAGCGGCGGCAACCTGCTGCTGCTCGACGAGCCGACCAACGACCTCGACGTCGACACGCTGCGCGCGCTGGAGGACGCCCTGCTGAGCTTCGCCGGCTGCGCCGTGGTCATCAGCCACGACCGCTGGTTCCTCGACCGCATCGCCACGCACATCCTGGCCTTCGAGGGCGACTCCGAGGTCTACTGGTTCGAGGGCAACTGGGCGGACTACGCGGTCGACTACCGCAAGCGGAAGGGGCACGACGTGGACCAGCCGCACCGCGTGAAGTACAAGAAGCTGGTGCACTAGGGCGTCGACGGGGCGCCCCGTGACGCACCGCACGGTGGCGCCCCACCCCGAACCCCGTTATTCAGTTCGTCTATGACAGCCACCATCCCGCCCCCCGCCGTCCCCGCCGCCGCCCAGCAGAGCGCGATCCCGTACCTGCCCGTCCGCATCGAGGGGCTGGCGGCGATCGCCATGAACCTGTGGTGGAGCTGGAACCGCGACGCGCGCGCGCTCTTCCGGAAGATCGACGAGCAGCTCTGGCACCGCACCCATCACAACCCGTTCGAGCTGCTGCGGCGGGTCGATCCGGCCCGCATCGCGGCCCGGGCGAGCGACGGCGAGTTCCTGCGTCTCTACGATTCCGTGATGGCCCGCCTCGCCAGCCAGCTGCAGAGCCAGGACACCTGGTTCGACCGCCACTACGGCGGGCTCGGCGACCACCCGGTGGCCTACTTCTGCGCCGAGTTCGGGCTGCACAACTCGGTGCCGATCTACTCCGGCGGCCTCGGCGTCCTCGCCGGCGACCACCTGAAGAGCGCCTCCGACCTGGGCGTGCCGCTGACGGCACTGGGGCTCTTCTACCGCAACGGCTACTTCGACCAGCGCGTGCGGCTCGACGGCTGGCAGGAGGACAGCGACGAGTCGTTCGACGTCGCCACGACGCCGCTGGTGCCGGTCACCGGCCCGAGCGGCGAGCCGTTTCTCGCCGTGGTCGAGACCTTCGGCCGGCCGGTGCACGTGCGCGTCTGGCGGATGATGGTGGGCCGGGTGCCGGTCCACCTGCTCGACACCGACCTCGAGCTGAATGCCGACGAGGACCGCGGCCTGCTGAGCAAGCTCTACGCGGGCGGCCCCGACCTGCGGCTGCGGCAGGAATGGATTCTGGGCGTGGGCGGCGTGCGGGTGCTGCGCGCGCTGGGGATCGACCCCGGCGTCTGGCACGCGAACGAGGGCCACGCGGCCTTCATGATGATCGAGCGCGTGCGCGAGCTGATCCGCGCGGGTGTCGACTACGACGAGGCGGTGAGCCGGGTGCGCGCCCGCACCGTGTTCACGACGCACACGCCGGTGCCGGCGGGCCACGACTCCTTTGCCGTGGACCACGTGGCCGACTGCGTGGGCCGGAGCGTGTGGGAGGAGATGGGGCTCACGCGCGAGGAGTTCCTGTGCATCGGCGCGCATCCGCACGCACCGGGGCAGTTCCACATGACGGCCACGGCGATGCGGCTGGCCAAGCACGTCAACGGCGTCTCGCGCCGGCACGGCCAGGTGAGCCGCAGCATGAGCCGCGACCTGTGGCCTGGCCGCCCCTGGGAGATGGTGCCCATCGGCCACGTGACCAACGGCGTGCACCTCGACACCTGGATGGCCAGCCCGCTGAAGGACCTGCTCGCCGAGCACCTCGGCGCCGACTGGGAGAGCCGGGTCGACGAGCCGGAGCTGTGGGACCAGGTGCTCACGCTGCCGCACGAGCGGCTCTGGCAGGTGCACGTGAGCCTCAAGGAGATCCTGGCGAAGGTGATCCGCGAGGACGCGCGCCGCCGCTTCGCCGCGCAGCTCAAGGAGGCGGCGCAGGTGGTGGGTGCGGGCACGCTGCTCGATCCGCAGACCCTCACCATCGGCTTCGCGCGGCGCTTCGCCACCTACAAGCGCGCCGACCTCGTCTTCGCCGACCTCGAGCGCCTGCAGCGGCTGCTGACCAATCCGTGGCGGCCGGTGCAGATCGTCTTCGCCGGCAAGGCCCACCCGGCCGACGACCCGGGGAAGGGCGTGCTGCAGCGCGTCTACCACTTCACCCGCGACCCCGCCTTCGAGGGACGCGTCGCGTTCCTCGAGGACTACGACATGCACCTCGCGCACCTGCTGGTGCAGGGTGTCGACGTCTGGCTGAACCTGCCGCGCGTCCCCCTCGAGGCCAGCGGCACCAGCGGCATGAAGGCCGCGCTGAACGGCATCCCGCAGCTGAGCACCCTCGACGGCTGGTGGGCCGAGGGCTACGACGGCCTCAACGGCTGGGCGATCCCGCCCGCCGGCGAGGCCGAGGACGCCGACGCGGTCGACGCCGAGCGCTTCTACCGGCTCCTCGAGGACCAGGTGATCCCGCTCTACTACACCCGCGACGCGCGCAACATCCCCGTGGGGTGGGTGGAGAAGATGCGCCACGCCATCCGCCAGGCCGGCAGCCGCTTCACCGCCCGCCGCATGGTCGAGGACTACGCGCACGCCTACTACGCCCCCGCCCTCCGCGGCGAAGCCACCAGCGACGATCCGCCGTCGGCCTGACGCCGACGGCGGCGGAGAGACCGCCCCGATGACTGCTGTGGACGTGCCGGTCGCCAGCCCGACCGACGCTTCCGTGGTGCCCGTCCAGCGCCCCCAGCCGCCGGTGGTGTCGCCGCGCGGTGCGCCGGTCGCGGTGGTGCACCTCGCGGCCGAGTACCACCCGTTCGCGCGCACCGGCGGCCTCGCCGAGGCGGTCAGCCGGCTCGCCGCCTTCCAGGCGCAGGCCGGGATGGAGGTGGCCGCCTTCGTCCCGCTGCACCGCACGGTGCGCGACGAGGCGCCCGATCTGGAGCCCGTCGGCGGCCCCTTCGCCGTGCAGGTGGGGCCGCGGACCGAAGAAGCGCGCATCTTCCGCATCGCCGGCGCCGGCAGCGACCCCGCGGCGCCACGCGTCTACTTCATCGAGCACGCCGGCTACTTCGCCCGGCCCGGCCTCTACGGCGAGCACGGCGCCGACTACCCCGACAACGCCCGCCGCTTCGCCTTCTTCTGCAAGGCGGCGCTGACCGCGCTGCCCCGCCTCGTGCGCACGCCGTGCATCCTGCACGCGCACGACTGGCACACCGCGCTGGCGCCGGTCTACCTGCGCACGGCGTTCGCGCACGAGCCCTGGTCGCACGGCGTGCAGGTGGTGCTCTCGGTGCACAATCCCGGCTATCAGGGGCACTTCCCGCCCGAGGTGATACCCGACCTCGGCCTCGGCTGGGAGCTCTTCGACTGGCGGCTGCTGGAGTGGTACGGGCAGGTGAACCTGCTGAAGGGCGGCATCGCCTACAGCGACGCCGTGGCGACGGTGAGCCCGACGCAGGCGGCCGAGCTGACGACGCCCGGCGGCGGCTTCGGTCTGCACGACGTCTTCCGCGCGCTGGGCCCCAGGCTCTCGGGCGTGCTGAACGGCATCGACCAGCACGAGTGGGACCCGGGCGAGGACACGCAGATCACCGCGCGCTACACGCGCGACGACCTCGAGGGCAAGCGCCGCTGCAAGGCGGCCCTGCAGCGCACCTTCGGCCTCCCGCTCCGCCGGCGGGTGCCGCTCTTCGGCTTCACGGGACGGCTGGTGCAGCAGAAGGGGCTCGACCTCATCCTGCAGAGCACCGAGCTGCTCCGGCTCGACGTGCAGTTCGTCTTCGTGGGCGGCGGCGAGCCGCGCTACGAGCAGGCACTGGTCGAGCTGGCCGCGGCCGCGCCCGACCGGATCGGCGTGCAGCTCGACTTCACCGACCGGCTGGAGCACCGCCTCATGGCCGGCGCCGACATCTTCCTGATGCCGAGTCTCTACGAGCCGTGCGGTCTCACCCAGATGCGGGCGCAGCGCTACGGCGCGCTGCCCATCGGGCGGCGCGTGGGCGGGCTCGCCGACACGATCGACGACGGCGTCACCGGGTTCCTCTTCGGCCCCTACGCCGTCGAGGCGTTCCAGGCCTCCGCCTACCGCGCCCTCGCGGTCTTCGCCGACCAGGAGCGCTGGACCCGGATGATGCGCGCCGCCATGGCGCGCGACTTCAGCTGGGAGCGCGCCACCGCCACGTACCTCGCCGTCTACCGCGACGTCGTCGCCAGCGCCGGGCGGCGCTGAGCGGCGGCCGCGTCCAGCGCCTCCCGCACCCGCACCACCAGCTCCGCGATCGTCCACGGCTTGCCGAGGAAGTGGGCCCCCGCCGGCAGCCCGTCGGCGTCGGCCCAGACCTCGTCGCTGTAACCGCTGATGAAGAGGATGGGCAGCGTGCTGCCCCGGCCGCGCAGCGCGTCGTAGATCCCCCGCCCGCCCAGCTTCGGCATCATCATGTCGCTGATCACCAGCGACACCTCGTCGGCGTGCGCCGCCAGCAGGGCGAGCGCCTCGTGCCCGTCCCCCGCCACCAGCACCCGGTAGCCCCAGCGCTCGAGCGCGCGCCGCGTCGCGCGGCGGATCGGCTCCTCGTCCTCGGCCAGCAGGATCGTCTCGGTGCCGCCGCGCAGCGGCGCCAGCGCCGGGGCCTGCTCGCCGTCCGCCCCGGCCTCGCGCCACGCCGGGAAGTAGACCCGCACCGTGGTCCCCGCGCAGGGCGAGCTCTCGACGTCCACGCCGCCGCCGTGCTGCCGCACGAGCCCGTACACCATCGCCATGCCGAGCCCGGTGCCGGACTCCTTGGGCTTGGTGGTGAAGAACGGCTCGAAGATGCGCGCGCGCGTGCGCTCGTCCATGCCGTGGCCGGTGTCGGAGACGCTGAGACAGACGTAGTCGCCCGGGGCCACGTTGGAGGGCGCGTCGCCCGCGCCGCCCGGCCCCACGCTCACCGGGGCGAGCGTCACGCTCAGCCGCCCGCCGCGCGGCATGGCGTCGCGCGCGTTGGTGGCGAGGTTGAAGACGATCTGCTCCACCGCGCCGGCGTCGGCCCGCACCGTGGCGCCGGGCGCCGCGTCGACCCGCATGTCGATGTGCTCCGGCAGCACGCGCCGCAGCACCTTGCCGGTGTCGAGCACCACCTGGCCGAGGTCGAGGGCGCGCAGCTCCAGCCGCTCCTCGCGGCTGAAGGCGAGCAGCTTGCGCACCAGCTGCGCGCCGCGCTGGCCGGCGGCCCGCAGGTCGTCGAGGTCGGCGCGCAGGTCGGGGCGCGCCTCGGGCAGCGCCCCGGCCAGCATGTCGGCGTTGGCGAGCACCACCGTGAGCAGGTTGTTGAAGTCGTGCGCGATCCCGCCCGTCAGCCGGCCCACCGCCTCCATCTTCTGCGCCTGGCGCAGCTGCTCCTCCAGCGCGCGCCGCTCGGTGATGTCCTCGGCGATCATCTCGAAGCCGAGGATGTGGCCGGCGGGGTCGCGCACGGGTTGGCCGCTCAGGCGCACCACGACGATGCGGCCGTCGCGGCGGCGCCACTCGACCTCGGCGCCGTGGATGCGCTCCGCGGAGGCGTAGCGCGCCATCAGCCGGCGGCGCTCCTCGAAGTCGACGTAGATGGTGCTGACCTCGACCGCCAGCAGCTCGTCCTCCCGGTCGTAGCCCAGCATGCGCACCAGCGCCGGGTTCACCGTCAGGAAGCGGTCGTCGAGGCTCGAGCGGTAGATCCCGTACGTGGCGTGCTCGACGAGCTCGCGGTACATCGTCTCGCTCTTGCGCAGCGCCTCCTCGGCGCGGCGGCGGTCGCTGATGTCGCGGATCACCGTCTGCACCGCCGCCTTGCCCTCGAAGGCCAGCGGCAGCACGGTGATCTCCACGTCGGCCGAGGAGCCGTCGGGATAGGTGATCCGCCCCTCCACCGTCGGCGACCCCGCGCGCCCCTCCGTCTGTCCCGGCGTCTGCAGCAGCTCCGCCGACTGCCGGCCGACCAGTCCCGCCAGGTCGTCGCCGGCCGAGAGCTCCATGGCGGCCGCGTTCATGAACACCAGCTCGGTGCCGCTGTGCACGAAGACGGCGTCCGACGAGCTCTCCACGAGGTGCCGGTAGCGGGCCTCGCCCTCGCGCTGCTGCACCAGCGAGCGCTCCAGGTGCGCGTCGACGGCGCGCGCCAGCGCGCCGAGCTCGTCGCCGCTGCGGGGGGCGTCGCCCGCCTCCGCGCCGGCGGCCCCCGCCGCGTCGCCGGCCACCTGCTGGATGAGCGTCCGCACGCGGTTCGCCACCTGCGCGGCCACGAAGCGGCGCGTGGTCCAGAGCACGCCCACGAGCACCACGCTGGCGATGGCCATGAGGAGCCACGCCGTGCGCGCCGCCTGCTCGCTCACCCACGCCGCGTCGACCGCCACCACCAGCCGGCCCCGCGGCAGCCCCGCCTGATCGCGCACCACGCTGGTGAGCGCGAGGTAGGGCGTCCGCCCCAGCCGCACCAGGGCGAAGCTCTCGGGCGCCACGCGCGTGCCCGCGCCCGCGAGCCACGCGGCGGCCGCCCCCCGCGCGCCCTCGTCGACCGCGGCCACGCTGCCCCCGGCGAGCACCACCGCGGCCATCCCGACCTCGGGCCGGCCGGCCCGGAATAGCGCCAGCTGCTGGTAGACCGCCTCGCCGTCGCGCTCCTGCGACTGGCTCGCCGCCTCTGCCAGCACCGCCACCTCCTGCTCGTGGCGGCGGTGCAGCTCGCGCAGGCCGGTGTTGAAGACCGAGAGCGTCGCCACCAGCACCAGGGTGGTGAAGCCGATGCCCACGAAGGCGCCGGCGCGGGCGGTGAAGGTGGTCGCCAGGCCGTAGCCGCGGCGGCGCGCCAGCAGGAGCGTGAGGGCGCTGCAGACGATCGGGAGCGCGAGGCTCAGGGCCAGCGGGGTCCCCACCTCGCCGGGCAGCGCGAGCAGCGCGTCGAGCCATCTCATCGCCGGCCGGCTCCGTCGGGGAGGTAGAGGTCGACGAAGCGCCGCGCGTAGGTCTGCGAGCTCCAGCCGGCGAGCCGGAGGGAGTAGGCGTGCGCGATGCGGGTGTGCCAGAGGAAGACGTTCGGCGCGAGATCGGCCGCGCGGGCGTCGGCGGCGCGCAGCAGCGCGAGGCGCCGCGCCGGGTCCGGCTCCCGGCGCGAGCGCGAGATGAGGTCGTCGAGCGACGCATCGGCGAAGTAGCCGGGGTTCCCGCCCGACCCCGCGGCCCGGCCGTGGAACATCGGGTACAGGAAGCCGTCGGCGTCCGGGTAGTCGGCGTACCACGCCTCGAGGCTCAGGTCGGCCTTCCCTTCGTCCATGGCGGTCCAGTTGTTCCGGCTCTCGTGGTAGTCGACCTCGAGCCCGACGGCGGCGAGGTAGTCGCGGATCAGCCCGCTCAGCCGAGGCGGGAACTCGGCCGCGTCGCTCGAGGGCACGTACAGGCGGATCGGCCGCTCGAACGGATAGCCGGCTTCTTCCAGCAGGCGGCGTGCCAGCACCGGATCGTAGCTCGCCGCCGGCCGCGGCGAGGTGCCGCCCAGGAAGCCCGGCGGCGTCCCCGTGGCGGCCAGGGTGCCGTTGTTCACCGCCTCCGAGAGGCGGGCGACGTCGATGGCGTGGGCGAGCGCCTGGCGCACCCGCACGTCCCGGAAGACCGGCTGCCGCATGTCCAGCACGAGGCGCAGGATGCCCGTGGCCGGCTGGTCGGCCAGCCCGATGTCCTGCCGGGCGCGCAGCGCCGTGCGGTTGTGCCCGACGACGCCGTAGGTGAAGTCGATCCACCCCTCCCGGAACGCCTGCAACTGCAGGCTGTCGGGCACAACGCGCACCACCAGCGAGTCGAGCCGCGCCTGCCCGCCCCAGTACGTCCGGTGCCGGGCGAGCCCGATCTCGGCGTCGCCCGGCCGGCCGCGCACCCAGCGCCAGGGCGACGTGCCCACCGGCCGCCGGGGGCTGCTGGCGGCCCCGGGCACGGCCGCGCGCGGATGCGAGAGGAGCATCGGGAAGAGCACCAGCGGCTCGTCGAGTCGCACCACGAGGGTGCTGTCGTCGACGGCCTCGACCCCCGCCAGCCGCCGCGCCCTCCCTTCGGCCAGGTCACGGGCCCCGGCGATCGGCTCCAGCATCCAGGCGTAGGCCGCGTCCCCCGGAGGGTGCCCGAGCGCCTCCTCCCAGGCCCGCACGACGTCGGGCGCTGCGAAGCGGGTGCCGTCGTGGAAGCGCACGCCCGTGCGCAGACGGAACCGGTAAATCCGTCCGTCCGGCGAGACGCTCCACTCCCGCGCGAGCCCGGGCGCGACGGCGCCGTCGGGCGCGGTGGAGGTCAGCCCCTCGAAGAGCAGCTTGGCGAACTCGGCGTTCCAGAAGAGGTAGGTGTGCTCCAGCTCCAGGCTCTGGATGCCGATCG
>Ga0307411_10000712_pt1 | contig 12233 bp, 11 predicted proteins | sample DK1Ometagenome_2_FD_203712 | JGI IMG/M metagenome (GOLD analysis project Ga0307411, IMG submission 203712) | Maize rhizosphere microbial communities from greenhouse at UC Davis, California, United States - DK15-O-1 | ecosystem: Host-associated > Plants > Roots > Rhizosphere > Soil | place: USA...
CCCGACGAAGCAAAGCAGCCGGCACAGGCGCCGCAGAGCGGACAGCACCCCGACCTCCCCGGCGCCAGCAACATCCGCGAGGAGCAGCAGGCCCACGCAGCCGGAACCGTTCCGGCGTCGTACTCCGGTAGTGGAGAACCGCCTCAGGAGCACAAGCCCGAGGAAGCCCTGGACGAGCCCGGCACCTGGGACGACGACGTCTGAGATGATTACCCGCGCCGATGTTGATGAAGCGGCCCGGCGGACGGCCGGCCTCACCCGATTAACGCCAGTAGTGCAGGCCGATGCAGGGGCGTTCGCGGGTGAGGTCTGGTTCAAGTGCGAATTTATGCAGCACACCGGCACCTTCAAAGCCCGCGGCGCACTGAACCGCATCCTTGCCGCCAAGGAGCGCGGCGAGCTGGATCCGGCCGTGGGTGTGGTGGTGGCCTCGGGCGGCAACGCCGGGCTGGCCAACGCCTACGCGGCGGCCCAGCTGGGCGTGCCGGCAACAGTATTCGTTCCGGCCGCTGCTCCGGCCGTGAAGGTGCAGAAGCTCAAGGCAATCGGCGCCGCCGTGATCCAGGGCGGCGCCGAATATGCCGAGGCGTACCAGGCGGCCGTGGCCCATGCCCAACGCACAGGGGCTGTCTACTGCCACGCCTATGACCAGCCGGAAATCGCCGCCGGGGCCGGAACTGTGGGGACTGAACTGCTGGAGCAGATCGCCGCGGTGGACACAGTGCTGGTGGCGGTGGGCGGCGGCGGACTCATGGCCGGAATCGCGGCAGCGGTGGAAGGCCACGCCCGGGTGGTGGGTGTGGAACCGGAGAATGCCCCGACGCTGCACTCCGCCCTGGCCGCGAAGGAACCCGTCGACGTGCCGGTAGGGGGCATCGCCGCAGACTCCCTGGGCGCCCGCCGCATCGGCGACATCGGCTTCTCCGTCGCGGTCCGCACCGGCGTCGTCAGCGTCCTGGTGTCAGATGAGCAGATCGCCGCCGCGCGCTCGCTCCTGTGGAACGACTACCGGCTGGTGGTGGAACACGGTGCCGCCGCGGCCTACGCGGCGCTCACCTCCGGCGCGTACGTGCCGGAACCGGGCGAGCGGGTGGCGGTCATTTTGTGCGGAGCGAACACGGACCCGGCCACCTTGTAGGGCGGCCGGGTCCGGTCAACAGCACATCAGCGGCTAAAGGCTAGCTGCAGAACTTCTGGTAGGTGGTTCCGGCTTCCTCGTAGCCGGCCTGCAGCTCTGCAATCTTGGCTTCGTCCGGGGTTTCCTTGGCCTGCTCGTCCGTGTATTCGATGATGGACTCGAGTGCGGGCTTGAGGTCATCGGACGCAACCTCGTGGATGGGGCGGATCTGGTTGGCGAGGCGGTTCATGCCCGTCTTGCCTGCGTTGTTGGCCGGATTGGAGACCACGCTCTGGATCCGCTCGCAAGTTTCCGCGGTGGTGAGCTGGTTCGAGGCGGTGCAGGCCGTGGCGGAGACAACGAGTCCGGCGGCGATCAAGGCTGTGGCGAGTTTCTTCATGGGTCCCTCAGTAGTTGATTGAGGTTTCGATTGTAAGCAGAACCCGGAGGTGAATGCCGGTCCGGGCCCCTTGCCCCCTCCTCTATGAAGGGGGCCTAAGGCTCTGGCGGGGTCTCCTGCAGGTGCTTAAACTGGCAGCACCATCGTGCGGAGCTGCCGCAGATTGGCCCCGCGCATTAATCCAATCGAGGGAGCATCATGCGCCGAACAGTGCAACGCCGTACCGCCGTCGGATTCATCGCTCTTCTGGCCCTGTTCTTACCCTCGGCCCTGCCGGCAGCAGCGTCACCGCCCGGCCGGGATGACGTCATAGTGCTCGACGGCGCCACCTCCGCCGAGGGCATCGCGGCCGGGGAGGGGAAGACTTTCTATGCCGGCGACCTCATGACGGGCGATATCTTCCGCGGCGATATCCGTGACGGCAAGGCGAAGCGCTTTATCGACGTACCGGACGGCCGGATGGCCGTAGGGATGAAGGCTGACGTTGATAAGGAGCTGCTCTTCGTGGCGGGCGGAGGCACCGGCAAGGCATACGTCTACAGCACGCACACGCGCAAAACGGTGGCCGAGGTCACCCTGACCACCAAGGAAAAGCAGTTCATCAATGACGTGACCCTCACGGATCACGGCGCCTGGTTTACCAACTCCGCCGCTGCCGAGCTGTACTTTGTCCCGGTGGGGCGGCACGGGAAGCTGGCCGGCGAAGTGCAGACGCTGCCGCTAAAGACAGGCCCGGCAAGCGATGCGAGTGACGCCTTCAACCTCAACGGCATCGCTTCGGCGAAGGGTGGCCGCGTCCTGATCGTGGCGCACTCGGGCAACTCCCAGCTCTACACCGTTGACCCGGACACCGGGAAAAGCGCCCTGATCAAGGGGGACAGCCTGCCCAACATCGACGGAATCCTGGTCAAAGGCCGCACACTGTGGGCAGTCCAGAACATGTCCAACCAGATCAGCCGGCTCAAGCTGTCCGGCGACCTGTCCTCGTTCACGGTCGAGGAAGTGATCAAGAGCGAAGCCTTCGACATCCCGACGACGGTGGCCAAGTTCGGGAACACCCTCGCCGCGGTCAACGCGAAGTTCGGCAAGAAGGCAACCCAGTACGAGGTGGTGCTGGTTCCTGCGCGTGACTAGCTAAACCAAGAGTGGCTGGCAGCGGACACCGCGGTTTCGCGACGTCTGCTGCCAGCCAGTTTTATGTGCGGAACCTGCTAGACCGTCCTGGTCGCCCTGGCCAGGTTGTCCTTCAGCTCCTGGGCGTTCTGCCGCACCACGTAGGCGGGCCGGTCGCGCTCAACGCGCCAGCTGTCCTCCAGCAGCCCGATGTTCACGGTGTCGAAGCCGAATTCGTCGTACAGGCGCGTGACCAGTTCGGCGGCTTCCGGGTAGTCGCTGGCCGTTGCCAGTGCCCGGCGGTTCTCGGTGCCCGTAGGTGTTCCGCCAGTGGTGATTTCGCTGGCCATGATGTGGTTGAAGCCCTTGGCCACCTTGGATTCCGGCAGGTGCTCCTGGAGCAGCCCCGAGGTGGTGGCCTCGCCCTTGTCCAGCTCCGCGATCCGGCCGTCCCGCTCCCAGTAGTAGTTGTTGGTGTCGATCACGATCTTGCCGGCCAGCGGCTCCACCGGGACGTCCTTGTAATTCTTGAGCGGCACGGTGACCACGGCGAAATCGCCTGCCGCTGCTGCCTCCGCAGCTGTGGCCGCCCGCGCCTTCGGGCCAAGTTCGGCCACGAGGTCCGCCAACGTCTCCGGCCCGCGGGAGTTGCTGATCACCACCTCATACCCCAGCTCCACCGCTTTCCTGGCAACTGCGCTTCCAATGTGTCCGGCACCGATGATTCCGATTGTTGTCATATGGGCCCCAACAGCACCTCCTCTGCAGATATTTCAGGGGACGTCGGGGAATAAACGGCGTTGAAAAAGCGTACGACGGCGTCCCGCTGCCTTCTGCGCATGGCGGCAGGACGCCGTCGTGCTGCGCCTCGGCACTGACGCCCCGGTAGACCCATCACGAAAAGCAATGGAACAAATTCGCCCATAAAGTAACGAAAAGGCCTTGACCCCTCTTGCCGCCCGCTGATAAACCTAAAGGGCAGAAAGCGCTTTCCCTCCTGCTTCATCCCGCCCGAACCACCCAGAAAGGTTCGCCGGCGACGAGGAGTGAAACGTTCCAACTGTCGTGCGGCAGACTCAGCTGCCGACGCATCAAAGGAGATGTTCTTTTGGTTTACCCCTCGAAATGTTCCCCCTCATCCCGGGCCGGCCGTGCCTGGAAAGCGGCGCCCCTGGCGGCGGCAGCTTCACTGACGGCCGCCGCACTCGCCTTCACCGGCGTCCCCCTGGCGCAGGCAAACCCCGACACCGCGCCCGGGCAATCCAAGAAGACGGAGCTCAAGCGCCAGGTGGAGAACCTGGACCGTGCGCCGGTGGCGGTCCTTACGGACCAGGGCGTCACCTTGGGCTGGCGCATGCTTGGCCTGGACAAGGACAGCGTGGGCTTCCATGTGATCCGCGACGGCGTCCAGCTCACCGACGAGCCCATTCGCGATACCACCACGTACGTTGACCCTGCGGGTACGGCGACGTCGAAGTACGTCATCAAGACAGTGGGCAACGGCAACGGGCAGGACAAGCTCAGCGCCGGGTTCACGCCGCTGCCCCAGAACTACCTGGCCATCAAGCTGGACAAACCGGCCGACGGCGTCACCCCCACCGGGCAGGCCTACAGCTACACCGCCAATGACTCGAGCGTCGCGGACCTGGACGGCGACGGCACCTACGAAATCATCCAGCTCTGGAACCCCACCAACGCTCAGGACAACTCAAAGTCCGGCTACACCGGCAACGTGTACGTGGACGCCTACAAGATGGACGGCACCAAGCTGTGGCGCATCGACCTGGGCCGCAACATCCGCGCCGGCGCGCACTACACCCAGATCCTTGCCTACGACTTCGATGGTGACGGCAAGGCCGAGGTGTCCATGAAGACGGCGGACGGCACCACGGACGGGGGCGGAACCGTGATCGGGGACCCGGCGGCGGACTACCGGAACAGCGCCGGCTACGTCCTGTCCGGACCGGAATTCCTCACCGTGTTCAACGGCGCCACCGGAACCGTCATGGACACCGTTCCCTACGATCCGCCCCGCGGCAACGTCGCGGCCTGGGGCGACGGCTACGGCAACCGCGTGGACCGCTTCCTGGCCGGCGTGGCCTACCTGGACGGCGAGCACCCCTCCATGATGTTCAGCCGCGGCTACTACACCCGCGCCGTCCTGGTCACCTATGACCTGGTGAACGGCAAACTGGTGAAGCGCTGGACGTTCGATTCGGACATCGCCGGCGCCGAGTACAAGGGCCAGGGCAACCACAACCTCTCCGTTGCGGACGTGGACCAGGACGGCAAGGACGAGTTCGTGTTCGGCTCCATGACCATCGACGACGACGGCAAGCCGCTGTACAACACCAAGCTGGGCCACGGCGACGCCATCCACACCAGCGACCTCGACCCGTCCCGGCCGGGTCTGGAGACCTTCGCCGTGCACGAGAGCATGAGCCAGAGCGGCAACCGCGGCGCCACCTTCCGCGACGCTGCCACCGGTGAAGTCCTCTGGAGCATTCCCGCCACCCGGGATACCGGCCGCGGCGCCGCCGGGGACATCGACCCCCGCTATGCCGGTGCCGAAGGCTGGGCTGTTGGCGGCGACGCCGCCTGGAACTCCCCGGTGGGCTACCTGATGTCCGCGAAGGGGGAGCGGATCGCCGAGAAGATCCCGGCCGCCAACTTCCTGGCCTGGTGGGACGGCGACCTGCTCCGCGAAATCGTTGACCACGACTTCGATGCCGCAGCCGGCGTCGGTGTCCCCACCATCTCGAAGTGGAACTGGGAAACCGAAACCAGCGACCGGCTCCTGACCGCCACGGGCGCCAGGACCAACAACCACACCAAGGGCAACCCCTCGCTGCAGGCGGACCTCCTGGGTGACTGGCGCGAGGAACTGGCCTTCCCGTCGTCGGACAGCACGGAACTGCGGATCTACACCAGCACCTCGCCCACCGAGGTCCGGCTCCGCACCCTGATGCACGATCCCATGTACCGGACGGGTGTTGCCCGCGAGGCCGTCGCCTACAACCAGCCGCCGCACCCGAGCTTCTTCATCGGCGAGGGCATGGAGACCCCGGCAGCGCCGGCCGTCTTCTACGCCGGTCAGCAGTAGTACCAAGCAGGAACGGCAAAGTGCCGCCCGCCTCGGGGGAGAGGCGGGCGGCACTTTGCTTTTGCGGGGACGTCCGCTTGCCGGGGAACCTCCGACGCCGGGACATCCCTTAGGCGATCAGCCCTCGGCCGTCAGGGTGCCCCGTCAGTGCTGGCCGAGGTTGCCGCCCACGGGCGGCAGGCCGCCGTCGGGCCGGCGCTCGTTTTCACGGCGTTCGCCGGCGCTGAGGTTCTCGCCCTCAAGGGTCTCGTCCGACTCGCCGGTGGTGTCCACCAGGCCGTTGGTCTGGTCGAAGGCGTGTCCGATCCTGTCGTCACCCAGGTCGGCGACGGAACCAGTGGAGCCGGCTGCCGCCGTCGTGCCTGTTGTGGTGGTGCCGGTTCCGGTGGTGCCGGTGGTTGCATCCGTGGTGGTGGTGTCGGTGGTCAGCGGCGTGACGGTGACGGGCTCCGCGGGATTCACGGGGGTTACCGTTTCGTCGGCTGCTTCCGTGGTGCCTTTGTTGGTGCCGGCAGCCATGGCGGCTGCTGCGCCTGCTGCCGCGGCCAGGCCCACGCCTGCAGCCACCTTGCCGGATACGCCGGCCTTGCCCGAATCACCGCGCGATCCTGCAGCATCCTCGACGCCCGGCGTGCCAACAGGGGCGCCGGAGCTGACACTGCCGCGCCATGCGCCGCTGGCGTAGCCCTCGTCCTCGATGAATTCCTTGAACCGCTGCAGGTCTGCCTCGGCCTGGCGGTCCACTACGTTGAGCTTGTCGCCCACCTTCTCAATAATTCCTTCGGGCTCGTATTCCAGCGTCAGCCGGATGGAGGTCTGTCCGCCGCCCACGTCCTCGAAATCCACGGCGCCGGCGTTGGTGGCGCCTTCGGTGGCTGCCCAGGCGACTTTGCGGTCCGGGATCTGCTCCAGGATCTTGGCCTCCCACTGCCTGCGGATGCCGCCGATCTCGGCCACCCACTCCAGCCGGTCGTCACTGAGCTGCGTCACGCTCTTGACTCCGCCCATGAAGTGCGGGAATTCCTCGAACTGGGTCCACTGGTTGTAAGCGGTGCTCACCGGTACGTTCACCAGAATGCGTTTTTCCACCTTCGTGCTCATAACGTCTCCTTCGCTGTGTAACCGGAAACCGATGACTCCGTAAAAATCATCAGCATGCTTACCAACATACCTTTTGGGCGGTCCGGTTTCCAGAGCCGTTCTGGCAGGCAAGCTTCAGAAGGTCCTCTCAGGCCGGGAGATGCTTGCCGATCAGCGCCAGGTTCTGGATCACCGCGAGGCCGAACTGGGAGGCGTCGTTCGTGGAAACGGTGGGCGCCTCGTCCACAGGCAGAAGCACGTGCGGCGGCTGGATGGTGTTCAGGGAGAACGCCGATTCGTGGTTCAGGTGTTCCCCGCCCTCGGCGAAGCTCATCCAGGCCCGGGCAGCAAGATCCGGGTCATCCAGCCTGGCCGCCGCGTACGCCGTGAGCCGGCTGTGCGCCTGGGTGAGGTAGATGCCCGCCAGCGGCTGGCCCACGGCTTCCACCTGCTCCTCCTTCGTGGCCAGGAAGAGCCGGCAGTATTGCAGCCACGCCCGTTCGAAGTCCGGGTCCTGCACCAGGTCCACCAGTTCGCTGCAGATTTCCACCAGGCCGAACACGGCGCTCAGGTGCGACACCTGGATCAGTTCGCGGCCGGTATCGAACCGCCCCTTGTCCAGGTCGTACAGGGCCTCGCCGGTGAGGAAGCCGTACTTCAGGGCGCCGATATCCGCCATGGTGCCCAGGAGCCGGTCGCGGGAGCGCGGATTGCCGGTGCGCTCCCAGTCCGTCAGCCAGGTGGCGGCCAGTGAGCCCCAGTCCGTGCCGAGACCCACGCCCAGGGCGTTCCGGTTGGGCCGGTAGGTGTCGGCGTCCGGACGGACCTTGCGGACCGGGTCCAGGCCGAGGAAGTTCTGGTCACTGTCCACGAGTTCGGTGAGCAGGTCCCCGGTGCGCTCGTCCGCCGTCAGGTAGTAGTAGAAGCGCCGGTAGGCGGGAGTGCTGATGCGCAGCTGCTTGGCGCTGCAGCCCCAGTGCTGGACGTTGTGCCGGGACCCGAGCCCGCGCCAGGGTCCCAGGTGGTAGACGTCCACCTCGCCGGTGTGCCGGGTCATGGCCTCGGCGAAGCGGAAGATGTCCGCCCGGCCGGAGCGCAGGTAGGAGTACCAGAGCCAGAGATCAGGGGAGAGCTCGGAGTTGTCCCAGGCGTAGCCGCCCACGTCATACCGCCACACGTGCCGGTCGTGATCGTAGGTGTGCATCACGTCGCCGTAGTTCCAGAAGCCGTACCAGCGCCGCTGCTCCACCTGGCCGGCGTAGAAGTCGAAGAGGAAGTCCAGGTGGTCTTCAAGTTCTGCGCGCGCAGGAGTGCTGCGGTCCACGGGGTCCCAGTCACCGAAGACGCCAACAGAGTGCAGGTACTCGGGGGTGGCCTGGAGCAGGGCCGGAGTGGACGCGGCAGCGGCGTCCGCGGCCAGGCTTTCCGTGGCGGGGGTGCCCTCGTAGGCGAACAGAGTTAACTCATGTGTGCGGGCAATTCCGCTGGCATTTCCGAAGCCGGGCTCGTAGTCCTCATACGTGATTTCCAGCCCTTCGAGCTGTTCCTCGAAGGTGTCCTGGCCCAGGCCGTCATGGTAGAAGCGAAGATCCATGGGCTGCGCCTCGGGGGAGTACAACCAGGCGGTCAGGGACGCTTCTGCGGTTGCGGCGTTCCGGATATCCAGCTGGCCGGGGTGCGACTGCCAGAAGTCCTTGACGCCCACGCCGAAACCGCCGCGGGTGTCAGTCAGGGAGCAGAACCCGGCCGACCGGGTTCCGCCGGAAATGCCTACCCAGGCGTGGCCGGGAGCAGTGCGCTTGCGCAGCTCGAAGCCGTCCGCGCTGAGCTGGGTCAGCGTGTAATCGTTCCAGGCCGGGACCAGGTGCAGCCGCTCGGACACCTCGGGGTTCCAATCGGAGAGCGGTGGGGTGGCGCGGCCGTCCACCTGTGCACGGCGCACGTCCTCGCCGGGATCCCGGCGCAGGCCGGTCAGTCCGCGCACGCCTTCGAGGAGGAAACCGCCATCGGCCCCGGCGATGCGGACATGCCGGTCATGCAGCTCGGATGCCAGCGGCACGGTGAAGCGGACGCCCAGCCCGGCCAGGAAGTCCTGTTCAGCGTCGCCGTCCCAGATGAACGAGTGCACCATCCGCACGCTGCGGGCGTTGGCGTAGAAATAGAACCGCACCACAAACGGGAGCCAGGCGCGCCTGCCGCTGCCCGCCGCATCCGGCCGGTGGTGCCCCTCCAGCCGGACCACGGCGCGCACCGGACCGTCCTGTTCAAGAACGACGGCGGTGACCTCCCCCGTGAAGGCTTCGCGGCTGAACGTTCCGGCGCTGCCCGGTTCCTCGGCGATGCTGTCCTGCAGGAGGCTGACCAGCCGGGCGTCCCGCGCCACTTCGGTGCCGCCGCGGGTAAGGCTGGTGAAGAGGTGCGGGCCGCTGCGGCTGATCACCATCTGCAGCGTCCCGGTGTCCACCGTCAGCGCCTCGGCCGTCTCGCTGACAGTGACTGCGGTGACGTCCGACGGCGGGAGGTTGCCTTCACGAGGCGACGTGGCGCCGTCGGCCGTCACCTCGTAAGCCCGGGAGGGGGAGTCTGTGGCGGGAAGGGCGATCCCCGCCCACTTGAGGGAACCGTCGGGCCAGGTGGCAAGGGGCCAGGCCTGGCTTGCCACAGCAGTGCCGTCGGCGCCGCGGACCGAAATACCGTCTGAAGCCGATGCAGTTCCGCGGGCAAAAGGCATGCCCCACGTAGTTCCGCCGCTGATCTCCGCAGGGGCCTCGCCGTCGATCCACCTGATGAGGGTCTTGTCCGTCATGTGATCCAATTCGTTGTTTTGATGCGCTGCACCAGTACAGCTGCACGAGCCAGCGACGCTCCCACATGCACTTCAATTGGTGGGAAAGCGCTTTCTGATTCGTTTCAAAATAGTCCGGAAACTGGAACACCGCAAGGGCCAGCCACTATCCGGCGAGCGTTAAAAGCCAAGCCGCGATGAAATGCCCGTCTTTCAGTTACGGCTGCTACTTGGCGGCTTCGTCTGTGTCCGGCCCCTCGGCCGGATCCTGCGTGTGGACGCGGATTTCTGTGGCATCGGCATCCGGATCGCCTTCCGCGGGCGCCTCCGTATGGACCCGCTCATCCTGCAGTGGATTTTCGCTCATGACTGCTCCTGACCGCACCCGGGGACTTTCGCTACAGATCATTCAGCGCTCCGCGGCGCAGCCTGTCAAGGACCCGCAGCCCCCTCTGGCCGTGCTTGGCCTTCTGTGCTGGACTGGTGGTGCAGTGGCACCAACCGCCGTCCGGCCGAGGGCGGCACCTTTTCCCAACAGGACATGGACGGCCGGCGCTGACCGGCCATTGGAAGGAACACTCATGGCACCGTTCAAGATCGGATACTTCGTGGGGAGCCTCGCTACCGGTTCCATCAACCGGGTTCTCTCCCAGGCATTGATCAAACTGGCTCCCGAGGACCTGGAGTTCACAGAGATTCCCATCAAGGACCTACCCCTGTACAGCTACGACTACGACGCCGATTTTCCGCCGGAAGGCCGCGCGCTCAAGGAAGCCATCGAAGCTTCGGACGGAATCCTGTTCGTGTCCCCGGAGTACAACCGTTCCATTCCCGGTGCCCTCAAGAACGCCATCGACTGGGGCTCCCGGCCGTGGGGAAGCAACTCCTTTGCCCGCAAGCCCACCGGCATCATCGGCGCGTCAGTGGGCAGCATCGGTACGGCGGTGATGCAATCCTCATTCCGCAGCGTCCTCAGCTTCCTGGATGCCCCGCAGTTGAACGCCCCGGAAGCCTACATCCACTACAACGCCGACGTGTTTGGTGAGGGCGGCGAGGTCAAGGACGAGGGGACGGCCAAGTTCCTGAGCCACTATATGGAGGAATATGGTGCCTTCGTTGCCCGCGTCCTCGCTGCGAACGCACCCGGCCACATCGGCGACCTGGAGCACGACAGCGCGAAACTGACGCGATAACAGGCGGCCCGGGTGCACGGAAGCCCGCCGTCCCAGCGACGGCGGGCTTCCGGGGTCCTTAATCCAGCGGCAGGGTGACCGTGACGCTGGTGCCCTGGCCGGGGGCGGAGCAGATGTCCACGGTTCCGCCGGCCTCATGGACGGCCACGGACATCAGCCGGAGGCCGTAGCCGTGGTGACGCCCGCAGGTGGCGAGTTTGCTGTCAAAGCCCGTGCCGTCGTCGGACACCACCAGGCGGATCCCGTGGTCCACCGCGGCGAGCTGGAGATTGAGCTGTGACGCGTCAGAATACTTGAACGCGTTGCTGAGCGCTTCCCGTGCCGACTGGTACAGCAGGGATGCGCAGTCCGCCGGGATCTCGATGCCCCAGTGCGGAGTATCCCAGCGGACCGCGGTCCCACGGTGGCGGAGGGGCACAGTGAGCCGGTCGATGCAGCCGGCGAGCCCCAAAGTGTAGAAGTCGAGCGGATGCTGATCCGTGAGTACGCCTCCTACGGCGGTGACTTCATCAAAAGCTACTTCGTTTCCCATGACTTCCTGCTCCCCACAAGCTGGTTGCTGTGATGCATCTGTTGGTCCGATGCCTCCAGAGTGGACCTGCAACTTCAACTGCCGGCAAGGTTTCCCGCAAGATCGCATCAATTCTGGGAAGGGGGCTTGGCATGGGGTTTCCAGGGGTGCCGGAATCGCGGTCAGTATGCTTCCGGAGCGAGCGCGTAGAAGGGCGTGCAGCCCTCCCTGGTGCCGGGGGAGATATCGGACCGGACGATGGCTGCCCGCTCCAGCGCCGCGAGGTGGTACCGCACGGAGTCCCGTGAGGCGTAGATTCCACTGCTGATTTCTGCCACTTTGCTGGCGCCGTTGCTGGCCAGGTAATCGATGATCAAGCGCCTGACGGGGCTCCGTCCGGCTACGTTGTGAAGGGTTGTCCGGGTGCGAAGTTCGGAGGACATGCTGCTCCCTCAGCGGACCGCAGCGTGCTCAGGCGTGCGGCTGCCGTCCTGCACTTCGGCTGCCAGTATCCACATGGTTGATGTGTTCTTCATGCTTAATCCTTTGGTTTAGCCGGACGGTGGCCCGGCGGGGGAACGGTCCTCGTCATCGAGTGCCGTTGTTGGTGTTGCCCGGCCGGGAATGTGGCACGACAATGTGCCCCGGTTCCCGGGATCGGGCTTGCGAGGCTAGGGGGCGGGTGGGTGGGCCCACGGCCGCCGGGTTCCCTGGCCGAGCTTGCGAGGCTAGGGGGCGGGTGGGTGGGCCCACGGCCGCCGGGTTCCCTGGCCGAGCTTGCGAGGCTAGGGGGCGGGTGGGGATTATTTGCTGAGGTTGGCGAGGCGTTCGGGGCTGAGGAGTTCCTGGAGTTGGGTGTGGGTGAGGAGTCCGTGTTCGAGGACGAGTTCGGCGACGCCTTTGCCGGTGGCGAGTGCTTCCTGGGCGATGG
>Ga0307411_10000714_pt1 | contig 12210 bp, 8 predicted proteins | sample DK1Ometagenome_2_FD_203712 | JGI IMG/M metagenome (GOLD analysis project Ga0307411, IMG submission 203712) | Maize rhizosphere microbial communities from greenhouse at UC Davis, California, United States - DK15-O-1 | ecosystem: Host-associated > Plants > Roots > Rhizosphere > Soil | place: USA...
CGGTCTTGCGGCGACGGCGACGACGCCTGCGGCGGCTGCCGCCGTCGGTGCCCTCGTCCGTGCCGGAGTCGTCGGCTTCGCCGGACTCGTCGGACTCCTCGTCCTCCGACTCCTCGACACCGTCTTCGCCGGTGCCCGACTCGTCGCCGACGCCCTTGCCGCGACCGCGGCCACGACGACCCCGGCGACGACGACGACGGCTGTCGCCGTCCTCACCTGCTTCGTCGTCGTGCTCGTCGTGCTCGTCCTCCGGCTCTTCCACCGGCTCCACCACGACCTGCTTCGACCGGGTGCGGCTGCGCTTGGTCGGCGCGGGCTCCTCGGCAGCGGGCTGCTGGATCGGGGTCGGCGGCAGGAAGACCGCGGACGGCGGCGCGAACAGCGGGGTCAGCGCGGCCAGGTCTCTGGCCTGCGCGACCGGCACAGCGGGCTCTTCGTGGGTCTCGACATCGACCTCACCGGAGACGACGTCGTCCCAGTCGAGGAGTGTCTCGGCCACCTTCAGCGCGATGTCCCGGCTCACGCTGGACTGGACACCGCGCACCGTCTCGCCGAGATCGGCGAGCGCGGCGACGACGTCCTTGCTGCTGGCACCCAGCAGCTTCGCCAGCGCGTGCACCCTGAGCTTCGCGGGTAGATCCGCGAGGTCGGGGTGTGCGGATGTGACGTTATTCCCGCCGGCGGCGCCGGCGGGCTTGTCAATGTTCGACATGCAGCTCCTCCGCCCCCGGGCGCGTCTAGTCGAAGACGCGGCCGCGCAGGGGCCTCTCTCGTCCACTCTCCGCCGCGGCTGGCGGCGGGAATCCTTGCCTCAACGCCGACCGGTATCCGCGCTCTTCGAGCACGGGCGCACAGCCGGCAGGTCCTTCGACCACGCCCTTAGCGGCGCTCCTGCTCCCCGGTCACCGGCTCGGACTCCGCAGTCCTGTCCAAGGTCAGCGGGTCAACCAGTCCACCATCGTCGTCGAGCCGTCCCTGCGCCATCCGGGTCGCCTTCGCGGGCACCGGCGGAACCAGGTCGGCGACGACGCGGAGCGCGCTCAGCACGTCATCGGGTCGAACGGTAGGCGTTGTCTGCCGTACGACCGTCATGAGTATCCCACACGGTTGTGACAAATCAGGACCATCGTGTTCCGCGTCGCTCGATTGGTGCTCCACCAGCGCCGACACCACGGCCGGGCGGACGTCCAAGATCCGCTTCCCGTCCTTGGTCAGGCGCTCGACCTCGACCGATTCGGCGGCCAGCAGCAGGTCGACGGCAACCTGAAGATCCGCTGACGACACGCCGGAGAGCACCACCCGCCACCGGCTGGCCTCGATCCGCTCGGTCAGGTTCCCCCCGCTGGACTGGACGACCTCCAGGATGTCCAGGCCCGGCGGCAGGGCCGCGTCCAGCGCGAGCCGCAGCACCTCGGGGTCCAGCCGTTCGACGACCTGGATCTCGACGTACTCCGCCTCGCTGGCGACCCCGGTCGGCGACGCGCCGACCCAGGACACCTTCGGGTGCGGGCTGAAACCCTGGGAGTAGGCCATCGGCACCCCCGCCCGGCGCAGGGCGCGCTCGAACGAGCGGGCCACGTCGCGGTGCGAGGTGAACCGCAGCCTGCCCCGCTTGGCGTAGCGCAAGCGGAGTTTCTGCACCGGCGATGCCGACGGGTTTGAAGGCTGCTGGCGGCTCAGTTCGACTCCCTGGATTCGGCGACCGGGGGTGATCAGCACCCCAACGGCCCAGACGTCTACTCCGGTGGGACGGTACCGTGGAGGGGATTACCGCCGTTGAGCTTGTCTGGTTCGTCCGGCCTGGCTACGGTCCGGCTGACGTGGTCAACAGGCACCGACGTCACCAGCCTGCCCAGCTCTGGAGGTCCCCAGTGCCTCTGCTCCGCCGCGCCCGACTGGTCGCGGTCAGTGCAGCGCTGCTCGCCGCCGGTTGCCTCGTGGCGACCGGAGCCGCCGACGCGGCGGGCGAGCCGCCCGCTGCCACGACCGACGGCTGCATCCAGCCGGGTCCGACGCTGCGCTACCTGGTCGTCTTCGACCAGGGCACCAGCCAACCGCTGGCCGAGGCCCGGATCGCCGCCGCGTGCGGCGCGACCACCGTCTACTACCCGCAGATCGCGGTCGCCGTGGCGACCTCGCCGGACCCGACCTTCGGCAGGCGGATGGGTCCGGACCGCGCGTACAGCGCCCAGGCCGAGGGGCTGTCCCGGCACACCGGCGCGCCCGCCCGCAAGAAGGTCGACGAGACCGAGCTGAGCCGCTCGGCGGGCAAGGACAGCGCGGACCGCACCGGCGAGCAGTGGGACATGGACCTGATCCACGCCGACGAGGCGCACGCGATCACCGACGGCAGCCGCCAGGTCGTGGTCGGCGTGCTCGACTCCGGCGTCGACCCGACGCACCCGGACCTGGTCCGCGCGCTGGACCCGACCCTGTCCGCGGGCTGCCTGACCGGCAAGGCCGATCCCAGCCAGGCGGCGTGGGCGCCGACGAACTCCGCGCACGGCACGCACGTCGCGGGCACCATCGCGGCGGCCGACGACGGCCAGGGCGTCACCGGCGTGGCGCCGGGCGTGCGGATCGCGTCGGTGAAGGTCGTCGACGACGAGGGCTTCATCTACCCCGAGTACGCGGTGTGCGGCTACATGTGGGCCGCGATGAACGGGATGACGGTCACCAACAACAGCTACTTCGTCGACCCGTGGGCGTTCACCTGCCAGAACCAGACCGGCCAGAAGGTCGTCTACGAGGCGGTGCAGCGCGCGGTCGAGTACTCGTCGAGCCGGGGCGTGCTCACGGTCGCGGCGGCGGGCAACGCGGGTACGGACCTGAGCAGGCCCGGCCGCGACGCGCTGAGCCCGTCCAACGCCGCGCCGCAGGAGGTCAAGCCGCGCCAGGTCGACAGCACGTGCAAGGTCCTGCCCGCGCAGCTGCCCAGCGTCGTGGCGGTGTCCGCGCTGGGAGCGGCGAAGGTGAAGACCGGGTACAGCTCCTACGGCCTCGGCGCGGTGGACGTGACGGCGCCGGGTGGTGAGCGGCGGCAGCCACCCGAGGGCGCGGAGCAGGGCTGCGTGCTCTCCACGGTGCCGTCGGGCTACGACTACTCGTGCGGCACGTCGATGGCCGCGCCGCACGTGACCGGGGTGGCCGCGCTGATCGCGTCGACGCACCCGGAGGCGAACGGCAACCAGCTCAGCCGGATGCTGAACTCGCAGGCCGAGACGCTGGCCTGCCCGGCCGACTACGACCTCAACGGCACCGGCGTGCAGGACGCCTACTGCACGGGCTACTCGGAGTACAACAGCTTCTACGGCCACGGCCTGGTGGACGCGCTGAGCGCGGTCACCAAGTAGCTCGCCGCTACGCCGAGTACGGGCCGCGGTGTTGGCGCAGGGCCGTCGCCAGGTCCGTCCGACCGGTGATGCCCAGCTTGCGGTAGGCGCCCGAGAGGTGCAGCTCCACGGTCCGCCGGGTGAGGAACAGCGCCTCGGCGATCTGCCGGTTGGTCAGCCCCTGCGCGGCCATCCCGGCCACCCGCGTCTCCTGCTTGGTCAAGCCGTGCACGGTGCCCTCGGCGGACGCGGGCTCGCACGCCCGCAGCTCGTCGCCCGCGAGCCGGATCAACGGCTGGGACTCGCACTTGGCGCTCAGCTCGACGGCTCGGCGCAGGTACGGGATGGCCCGCTCGGACTGCCCGCGCCTGCGCAGCTGCGCGCCCAGCTCGAACACCGCCTCCGCGAGGTGCAGCTTCCCCTTCGACTCGGCCAGGAACTCCGTCGCCTTGAGCAGCGCCCGCGTGCTGGCCTCCTCGTCCTCCGAGGTCAGCCCGACCGACAGCAACGCGGTGCCCATCGCCCGCGGGGTGCCCCACAGGCGGGCCTTCTCGTGGTCGAACTTGGCCAGCTTCGCCGCCGCCTCGCGCATCCCCAGCGCCAGGTACGCCCGAACCGCCAGCGCGCGCCACGGGATCACGGCGGGGTTGTCCACAGCGGACGCCTCCAGCCTGCGCCCGCATTCCAACAGATCTTCCAGCGCGCCGTTGGGGTCGTTCGTCGCGAGCTTGAGCTTGCCACGCGAGTAGAGCAGCAGGTTGTGCTGGAACAGCTCCGGCAGCTCGGCGGTGAACCCGTTGCGCGCCAACAGGTCCCGCGCTTCGTCAACACGCCCGAGGTCCACCAGGACCTCGGTCAGCCGAGCCGCGCACAGGATCGCCATCGGGCAGGTCGCGACGGCGCCCAGCTCGTCGAACAACCGCATCTGCCACTTGAGGAACGTCTTCGCCTTGATCAGCTCGCCGTTGGCCAGGCAGTCCATGCCGTGCGCCAGCGAGACCGCGGTCCCCTTGCGCAGGTGGAAGTCGTGCGGCTCGGCGGAACTGCCGATGGCCCGCCGGAACTGGTCGGACAGCTCGGGCGCGTCGACCAGGAAGCAGGTGGCGAGGGTGAACACGAACGGCTGGACGAACACGTCGGTCCGCTCCCCCGACAACGCCTCGGCCGCGTACCGCACAGCTTCCAACGCCGAGTCGCCGCGCAGCGCGTACCCCAACGACATGATCATGTTGTGGAACTGGCGCAGCCTCGGCTCGTCCGGCACCTCGGTTTCCAGCTCGTCGGTGAACATGCTGGCACGCAGGGCAAGACCGAGGTCGTTGCCCGCGGCGGAGAGGTAGGACATGGCGCGCAGTTCCCACGACTCGCTGTGCTCCTGGGAGCTGAGCCGGGACTGCAGCTGCAACGCGATCGAGATGGCGAGCCTGGCCTCCGAGCCGCTGCACGCGCGCAGCAGCATCGTGACGGCCTGGCCGACTGCCGAGCGCGCGTCGTCGGCGTGGGCCAGCGCCTCGCGCAGCCGGGCCATGCCGGTCGCCGAGTCGACCAGGAAGTCCACGTGCACCAGTTCCAACTGGACGGCGAGGCGCTCGTCCGGCGGCAGGTGCTCGGCCAGCGCGCGTTCCAGGAGCGCGTGCGCCAGTGCGAGCTCACCCTTGTGGTGAGCGGTGCGCGCGGCCCGGCGCAGGACGTCGACGCCCCACGGGAGGCGGATGCCGCGCGCTTCCAGCAGGTGTCCGGCGACCTGCTCGTCGGGAGCGTCGTCGTCGGACAGCAGCCGCGCCGCGCGGGCGTGGTCGGCGGCGCGGGTGGCGACCGGCAGGTCCGCCAGCACGGAGTAGCGGGCGAACGCGTGCCGGAACGAGACCGAGGTGGTGTTGCTGAGGATCCGCAGGCGGACCAGCGCGTCGATGCCGCGCAGCGCGTGCGGGTAGTCCAGACCGGACATCGCGGCGACCAGGTCCACGGTGGCGTCCGGGCCGAGCACGGCGACCGCGCGGACGAGTTCCCCGGCGCCGGGGAGGGCGCGCAGCCGCACGCGCAGCAGTTCGCCCAGCGGGGGGGCGCCGAGGGTGCGGATGTCGTCCGGCAGGATCCGGCCCCAAGTGTCACCGAAACGCCTGCTCAGTGCGCCGAACAACGCGTTGAGCAGGTAGGGGTTGCCGTTGGTGACGTCGTGGCAGGCGGCGGCGAGGTCGACGTGCACCGGGGCCGACATGTTCGAGCGGAGCAGCTCCGCGACGGCCTGGATGTCGAGCCCGTCCAGCTCCATCGAGTCGGAGCTGGAGCCGGTCAGCTCCGGGATCGTCACCTCGCCCGCCGGGGTCTGGCCGAGGGTCGAGCCGAGCACGACCAGGACGGGGAGGTCCGCCGTCCTGCGCCTGATGTACGCGAGCGATCTCATCGACCAGACGTCGGTCGCCTGGACGTCGTCGATCACCAGGATGACCGGCCGCTTGTCCGCCGCGTCCCTGATCAGGCGGTAGAAGGCCTCCAGCGAGGAGACCTGGTTGGGCTGCAGGTCGGCTTCCGCGCCGTCGAGCTCCTCCGCGAGCTGTCGGACCACCCCGCCGTCCAGGTGGGTCTCCAGCCGCGCGCCTCGGCCGACGGCGACCGTGAACCCCATGCTCCTGGCGAGGTCCGCGACCGCGTCCAGCAGCACGGACTTGCCGACGCCGAGCTCACCGGTGATCGAGACGACCGCCGAGCGACCCGCCGCGACGTTGGTCAACCAGGAGCGCATCGTGCGCAGCTCCCGCTCGCGACCGACACACGACGTCGACGTCGACGTCGCGACGAGGACTGGCCTCTTCGCCACCCATGCCGGAACTTGGGCTGTCACCGGAAGAACTCCGATCTGCGGCGTCGAGCTCAGCGCGCGAGGGCGTGGGATCGGGGAGGACCACCACCGTAAGGCATGTGTCCAGACCTCGACCGCAGTAGCCCTTCGGTACCGAGAGGAACCCGTGGGGGATACCTGAATTTTCTTCGGTACCCACCGTAGAGACCTGACCACCCAGTTGCGCAAGACTCAACCGCGAACAGAACAGATGGACCAGTTGGCGGTACGGAAGGCCGGAGCGGCCGATCCGACACCCGCGGACTGGTCGCAGCGCCGGGGGCGAGGGACTCCCGCCCCAAGGAGAGGTGGTTGTCCGTCGGCGACGACTCGGCGATGGCAAGCACCGCCGCTGCGGTTGCTAAAAAAGACTTCCAGAGATGAGCAGCAAGCTCCGGATCGCCATGCAGCGACCCTTGGGGCGGCGCTCGTCAGAATTGGGTGGCCGAGGCGCGACTTGAGCGAACAAGCCTAGTTGCGCGCCTTGCTGGAGTACGCGCGGAATATCGTCGAATTCGACGACTTCACGCCGACATCTCGCACAGCGGACCAAATGCCTTTCAAAAGAATTACGGGCGTCCTCATCGAGGACGCCCAGCGCGTATGCGGCAACATCAGAATGCCTCGACATCATCCACGCTCCCCCTCAGTTCCGCTCCCGGAGCGCTCGGCGGAGAATCTGCATCGCCTTGTAGAGGCGTGACTTCACGGTGCCTTCCGGAATCCCGAGCACCACGGCGGCCTCTCGGATCGTCCGGCCCTTGACGTAGGTTTCGTAGATCGCCGCACGGTGTTCCTTGCCCAGCTTGTTGATCACTTCGGTGATCACCATGAGCGAGAGCGCCTGGTCGGTCTCGTCCGGTGCTTCCATGCTGTCCGGAGAGGTCAACTCCACCTCCTGCGGTCGCGCCTGACGCGTGCGCCACCCGTCGATCACGATGCGCCGAGCCACGGTGAGCAGCCACCCTCGCAGCATGCGAGGCTCACGGACCAAGCTCTCGGAGTTCTGCCAAGCTCTGATCAAAGTTTCCTGCACAACATCCTCGGTCCACTGTCGATCATGATTCGTCAGACCGAGGACGTGGGCGAACAAGGCACCCCGAAACTGCCCATACAACTCCGTCACCAGCTCCTCGGCATGCGCCTTGGACGTGAACGGTTCGACGTGCTGGCGATGTCCCGCCAGAGCTCCGCCCAGAGAATTCATGGAGAAACCAACCTCCCGGAGTTCGCGCGGCGGATGAAGCTCAAGATCGACTGTTTTCGATCATCGCCCTGCACACCTGCATGCCAATTGATACAACAGGATAGTACTGTACCGCCAGACGCCGATCCATATCCTGCATCAAAACCTTCGGTACAGTTCTTTACTTGGCAATGGATGTCGACTTGTAGGGGCTACGCACGATCCGTCAGATTGGTTCTACCAATACGGCGTGATGCAGATCACAGTGCCAGATAAGATCATGATTGAACCGTCATGGCGGATGCTCGTACTACTTAACAGACGGCAACCGGCTGTGCGCCGTCGCGACAGAGGGGTGTCGGGGGCCAACCGATGATCAACCAGCTACTCCGGTCAGCAGCCGCGGGCTCGTCGAACGAGTCTGCGGTCACAGCCGTGTCCGCGTTGTCGGCTCGCCTGTCCTACGTCGCGATGTGCGTCACCCTCTGCTGGGGCGTGCTCGCCGCGACCGGGTGGATGCACCGGCTGACCGGCCATCGGGCCTCGCGCGGCGGGCACGCGGTGATCGCGACGTTCGCGCTGACCACCGGCGTGGTGCACTGCCTGGCGTTCCTGTTCATGGACCAGCGGGGGCTGAACCTCGGTGAGGTGATCATCCCGTTCTTCGGTACCGGGCAGGCCCGGCACGCGCTGGGCATCGTCGGGCTGGAGTTGATGATCGCGGTGGGCGTCACGGCCGGGCTGAAACGCCGTTTCGCGATGATGGAGTGGGTCCAGTTCCACCGGTTCGCCTACCTCGCGGTGTGGCTGACCACGATGCACGCCTGGCTCGGCGCGGCCGCCAACGGCTCGGTCTCGACGCTCTGGCTCGGCGGCATCACCACGATCGCGCCGGCGATCACCCTCACGGTGCTCCGCTTCCTGCCACCCGAGCACCTGGTCCGCCTCGGTCTGGTCGACCCCGAACCCGCCGAACCCGCCGAAGCCGCCGAACCCGCGGAACTCGCGAGCGAGCAGCCGCCCGAGCCGCAGCAGGCCACGCGACCGCCGAAGGTCCCGCCCACCAGGAACCTCCGGCAGCAGGCGAGCATCGAGCGCAGGCGCAAGATGCTCGACGGCCCCACCGAGCGGATCGCCAAGGGCCAGGTCAAGGAGCAGGCAGGACAACTCAAGGAGCAGCAGGTCGACCGGGTCCGGGTGACCGTCGACCACGGCCTGTGCCACCACTTCGGCCTGTGCCAGTCCCAGGCGCCGAAGGTGTTCCGGCTGATGGAGGACGGCAGGCTGCGCTACGCCCGCAACCCGGAGCCTGAGCTGTCGCCGCAGGTCCGCGCGGCCTCGCACGCCTGCCCGATGCGCGCCATCCAGGTCGAGAGCAAAGAAGAGGACTGAGCCGAGCAGGCCTCAGGTTTGGCCGAGCGTCCCCGCCCGCACCGGGGAACCCCCGCCGACCGGGGTGATCGGCAGCAGTGTGCGACCGGTGGGACCGATCTCGATGTCGGTGCCCATCGCCGGGCAGACACCGCAGTCGAAGCACGGGGTCCACCGGCAGTCGTCCTGCTCGCGCTCGTCCATGGCGTCCTGCCAGTCCGCCCAGAGCCACTCCTTGTCCAGCCCCGAGTCCAGGTGGTCCCAGGGCAGGACTTCCAGCTCCTCGCGCTCGCGGGTGGTGAACCAGTCGAGGTCCACGCCGAACTGCTCCAGCTCGGACTTCGCGGCGTTCACCCAGCGCTCGTAGGAGAAGTGCTCGGACCAGCCGTCGAACCGGCCGCCTTCGCGCCACACCCGTTCGATCACGTGGCCGATCCGCCGGTCGCCGCGCGAGAGCAGCCCTTCGATGAGCGAGGGCTGGCCGTCGTGGTACCGCATGCCGATGTTGCGGCCGAGGCTGCGGTCGGAGTTGATCGCCTCGCGCAGCTTGCGCAGCCGACCGTCCACAGTGGCCGGGTCGCACTGCGAGGCCCACTGGAACGGGGTGTGCGGCTTGGGCACGAAGCCGCCGATCGAGATCGTGCAGCGGATGTCCTTGCGGCCACTGGCTTCCCGGCCCGCGCGGATGACGTTCTTCGCCATTTCGGCGATCTGGAGCACGTCTTCGTCGGTCTCGGTCGGCAGGCCGCACATGAAGTACAGCTTCACCTGGCGCCAGCCGTTGGAGAACGCGGCGCTGACCGTGCGGATGAGGTCCTCTTCGGACACCATTTTGTTGATCACTCGGCGCAGCCGCTCGCTGCCGCCCTCCGGGGCGAACGTCAAGCCGGAACGGCGACCACCGCGGGACAGCTCGTTGGCCAGGTCGACGTTGAACGCGTCGACGCGGGTGCTCGGCAGCGAAAGACCGGTGTTGGTGCCCTCGTAGCGGTCCGCGAGGCCCTTGGTGATCTCCGCGATCTCCGAGTGGTCCGCGCTGGACAGGGACAGCAGGCCGACCTCTTCGAACCCGGTCGCTTCCAGTCCTCTTTGGACCATCGCGCCGATGCCCTCGATGGACCGCTCGCGCACCGGACGGGTGATCATGCCCGCCTGGCAGAAGCGGCAGCCTCGGGTGCAGCCGCGGAAGATCTCCACGCTCATCCGCTCGTGCACGCTCTCCGCCAGCGGCACCAGGGGCTGCTTCGGGTACGGCCACGCGTCGAGGTCCATGGTGGTGCGCTTGAACACCCGGTAGGGCACGCGCTCGCGGTTGGGCACCACGCGCTGGATGCGGCCGTCCGGGAGGTACTCCACGTCGTAGAAGCGCGGGATGTAGACGCCGCCGGTCTCGGCCAGCCTGGTCAGCACCTCGTCGCGACCGCCGGGGCAGCCCTGCGCCTTCCACTCGCGGACGATCCCGGTGATCTCCAGGACGGCTTCCTCGCCGTCACCGAGGACCGCCGCGTCGATGAACTCGGCGATCGGCTCGGGGTTGAACGCCGCGTGCCCGCCTGCGACCACGATGGGGTGGTCCTCGGTGCGGTCGGCGGCGTGGATCGGGATGCCCGCCAGGTCGAGCGCGGTGAGCATGTTCGTGTAGCCGAGCTCGGTGGAGAAGCTGACACCGAACACGTCGAAGGCGCCGAGCGGGCGGTGCCCGTCGACTGTGAACTGCGGGACGTCGTGCTCACGCATCAGCGCTTCGAGGTCCGGCCAGACCGCGTAGGTGCGCTCGGCGAGCACGTCCGGCAGCTCGTTGAGGATTTCGTAAAGGATCATGACGCCCTGATTGGGCAGGCCGACCTCGTAGGCGTCCGGGTACATCAACGCCCAGCGGACGGCCGCCGAGTCCCAGTCCTTGACCGTCGCGTTCAGCTCACCGCCGACGTACTGCACCGGCTTGGAGACCCTCGGCAGCAGGGGTTCCAACCTGGGGAAGACAGACTCGGCGCTCACAGCGGTCCAGGGTAACGGCTCAGGGGTGTACTAACCGAACAGCGGGCCCGTGATCATGAGACCCAGGTCCTGGCCGTAGCCGACGTACAGGGCAAAGATGATCAGCGATGCGCCCGAGATGGACACGTTCTTCTGGAACTGGATCATCTGCATCTGCTTGGCCTGCGCGTCCGACTCCTTCCAGAACGCGTGCATGAGGAACGCCGTCGGCAGCAGGAACAGCACCAGCAGGAGCAGACCGAGGTCGGCCCACACCCCGAGCAGCACCATCAGGCCGCCCACCAGGACCAGCACACCGCTGCCCGCGACGGCGAGCTTCGGCTGGGGGATGCCCTGCGACGCGGCGTAGCCGGCCATCGAGGCGGTTTGGGTGAGGTGGGCGATACCCGATCCGATGAAGATCGCGACGAACAGGATCCGACCGATGAGTGCGATGACGTCCATGACTTCCTCCTCTGGAGGGCCAATCGGTTGATCCAGTATTCAACCAAGGTCGTCAGGGCGCTACCGCAAGAGCAAGACGCCCAGTCGTCGACCCGCGATGACCACTCCGATGGCCGCCATCACGGCGAGGTACGCCAGGTGGCCGAGCATGCCCCAGCCGACGAAACCAGTGGTCAGACCCCTCATTAACTCGATCGCGTGGTACAGCGGCGTGCACTGGACGACCACCTGGAGCACCGGCGGGTAGACCGACAGCGGGTAGAAGGTCGTGGAGAAGACGAAGAGCGGCAGCACCGCGAGCATGACCAGGTCGAAGTCCTGCCACGAGCGCATGAAGGTCGTCGCGGCCATCCCGACGGCTGCGAACGCGAAGGCCACGACCAGGCTCACCGGCAGCGCGAGCAGCGCCCACGGTGACGTGATCAGGCCCATGCCGAGCATGACGGCGAGGAACCCCGTCGCGTACATGCCACCGCGCAGCAGCGCCCAGGTGATCTCACCGATGGCGATGTCCAGCGGTCCGAGCGGCGTGGCCAGCATCGCCTCGTAGAGCCGGGCGTACTTGAACTTGAAGAAGATGTTGAACGTGGCGTCGAAGACCGCGCCGTTCATCGCCGAAGCCGCCAGCAGGGCAGGCGCGACGAACGCCGCGTAGCTCATCGGCTGCCCGCCGGGCCCCTCGACCTCGGCGACCAGCCTGCCGAAGCCCAGGCCCAGCGAGAGCAGGAAGAACAGCGGCTCGAAGAACCCGGACACCACCGACAGCCAGGCCCGCCGGTTGACCAGGAACGAGCGCTCGACCAGCACCCGAGCCCGGCCCGCGTACAGGCCGGTCGGCACGATGCGCAGGAACAGGCCCGCGCTCGCGGGCGGTCCTTCGACGGTCCGCGCCTCTTCGGTCTGGGTCACCTCACACCGCCAGCCTGCGTTGGAAGTACTTGCGGGCCAGCACGACGCCGACCAGGAGCATCGCGGTCAGGTACGCGACGTGGCCGAGCGCGGGCAGCAGCGACCACGTGCCGAACGCCGCTCCGCGCGCC
>Ga0307411_10000715_pt1 | contig 12206 bp, 11 predicted proteins | sample DK1Ometagenome_2_FD_203712 | JGI IMG/M metagenome (GOLD analysis project Ga0307411, IMG submission 203712) | Maize rhizosphere microbial communities from greenhouse at UC Davis, California, United States - DK15-O-1 | ecosystem: Host-associated > Plants > Roots > Rhizosphere > Soil | place: USA...
CCGCTCGGACTCCTTGGCGCGGTTGCGCCATGCGGCCGCCTCGGCTTCGGGGAACCCGTCCGGGTAGAGCGTGGCGATCTTCGTGGCGATCTCCGTGTGGTGGCCGAACTTCTCATTGATCAGCCAGTCGATCTCGGTGGGGACGTGGCCGACCATGTAGTGCGCGCTGCGGAGGTGACCGGCCTTGACCGGGTCGAGCCGTTCGACGTGCCGAGCGAGTTCCGAGACTTGGTCGGGAGAAGGGTCGTCGGCGACGGCGAGGGCGACGACTGTGCCTGCCTGCGCGGGGGCTTTCCGGTCGCGTGCCCTCCGCGCGACGGTCCGGGTCTGTTCCACCAGCCCTGGGAACTTCCGGGCGAGCACGCTGTCGACGTCCGGGCCCCAGTGCCCGAACGCGGTCTGCGCCTCCACTCGGTGCACGTGGTTGCCCGCGTCCAGGTGCTTGGCCCACAGCAACGCCTCTGCGGGGTCGTGGACTTTGCCGAGGTTCTCGGGGGCGTCCAGGGCCGCGATCGGCGGCCTCGACGGATTCCCTTGCGGCGCCGAGGATCGCCCGACCGAGTCCGCAGTGGACGGTGTGGTTGCGGTGTCCTGCGGGACGGCCGAGGCGGGCGCGGTTGTCACCGGCGTCCGGGGGTCTGCGGGGGTGACGCGGGCGGCGTAGTCCGGCTTCTTGCGCGCTCGTGTGATCGCCCAGTGCGCCAGGGCAGGTGGGTCCTCCACGGGCCGGTGCCAGTGCGGGCCGGTCCTTCCGTCGCCTCGGACGAGCAGGGCGAGGCGCATCGGGTCGGCGCCGACCCGCCAGACCTCGTTGTTGGCCAGTTCGTGCAGTTCCAGCCAGGCGCCGTGGTGGTGGTGTGCGGGGTCCTTCACGATGATCGTGTCGGCCACTGCAGGGGACAGAATCCGGCGCAGGGCTTGTTCCCAGTCGGCTTCGCTGAGCACCAGCGGGGCGGTGGCGGCGAAGTACCGGGGGCGGAGGCCCTCGCGTGCAGGTGCGGCTGCGGGTTGCGCGGCCCGGACGTACTGGCCGGGTGTCCGGGCGGCAAGGTCGTTGAGCCGACCGAGATCTGCGGCGGTGCCGCCCTGGCGCAGGTACTCGGTCAACGCCAGGGCATCCTCGGCGTCGCGGCACGCAACGAGCAGTGTCGCGGTTGCCGCGCCGCGCTCCCAGGTGTGCGCTTCCAGACCCCATTCGCCGGTGGGGTTGCCGTCTTGGTCGATAAGGCGCGCGGTCACCACGGTGAATGGCTCGTCCTGCATCTGCCCGGCGAGACCTGCCGGAACCCTGCCGGCCCACTCGGTCTGTTCCTCATCCGTCATCAGGCGCAGCGGCGGGTGCTGTCGGGCCTGGTGCAGGAGCGCGGCGTGCCTGTCCTCGGAATAGGCCAGCATCCCGTCGCTCTCGCGCCCACGCGCGATCCAGGCCCGCAACCGTGCGAGCACGGGAAGTATGGCTGTCAGTGCCTGCGCGAGCTGGTAGAGCTCGGTCCCCGACGGATGCAGTGTCGGTGGTTGGTTGTCGCTCATCGTCCCCCCCGGTTCCCGCCGCCCGACCCGCGCCCCCCGGCGCGGACTTCGTCGATCAGCGGTTCGTTGTGCTACCTCACCGTCCGTCCCCAGCTGTGGTTGTTCAGCGTGTGCGTGGCGCGAGCGCGCGACATGTCGGTCGCAAGCTCATGGGCGCGCGGCAGCACCGACGAGTTCGTGTTCAAGGGCCGATCCGGAAGTGCGCGTGCGCTGTGGTTGCGATCGGCAAGCCGATCGCTCGCCAAGCCGGGCGCAGGCGGTGGTTACTCCGGACAGCGGACAGCCGTTCATACCGCAACACTCTTACGGTGCGTGATCAGATCAGCCATGCCACCCCCCGATGGACACTCCGGTACAGGTCAGCCTAACCGGAGTCGGCTACTTGTAGTAGTGAAGACACGCGCTCAATTAGTTGATCTTAGACCGGACGGCGCAGATGCGTCCCACGACGATCGGGATTTGAGTGCGGCGCGATGGCGCGAAACGTCGACGCCGTCGAGCCGCCGGACGCCTCGTCGACCCCAAGGGCGCGGACGACGGCGAAGTACGCCAGACAGCGCGAAGCCCAGGCAGGGACCGTCCGGACCCGCACCTGGGCTCACTTCTTCCCCCTAGCGGGAGAAGCTGGCTTAACGGTAACAGCGATCGGCGTGCCGTGTTCCAACGGGCAACCGAGACACCCCCCGACTCGAGAAGCCACGTCCGGCAAGACCTCGCACACCTCAACAGCTACCAAACGTGGCCGCGCGGATTCAGGGTGCCAACCGTTTGTGCAGATAGAAGGCGCGACTGGGCGCGACATCCTGACAGTCACCCGCATCTCGTCACTTTGCGTGGCAGCTGTGGCATGGTGAACGTCGGCGACCCCGACGGGGAGTGCGCGGGCTCGCCGAACCCACCTTGAGCTCCGGGGGAGGGGGAGGTGATCGTGATGAACACGAACCTCAACAACAACTGCTGATCGCACGGTGGGGGTGCATCGCCCCAACGCGATGCACCCCCACCCGTCATGTCGCCGAGTTCCGACGCCGACGACCTGACACCACACACACCACAACCGCATCACGACGGCCCACCTCGCAGTTCCGAGGTGGGCCGTCGTCGTTTTCCGGGGGGAAAGCATGATCGTCAGCTCCACCGGCAGTCGTCGCGGCCACGACGCCGCACGGTCTCCGGTCCGCGCCATCGACTCGGCCCACGCCGGTTCGAGCCACCCAGCAGGTAGGTCTTCGTGACCTCTACCCCAATCCGCCATGCAGGTCAGCCGATCGGTGCGGCGTCCGATACCAAGCACCGACTCGTGCCCAGGTTCGCACTGCTCGCTCTCCCGGCGTGCACCGCGCTCAACGGGCTCTCCGCTTCGAGCATCACCGCTGCACTTCCCGCTCTCGACGCCGAGCTCGACACCACCGGGTGGGTGCTCCCAGGATTCTTCGCGGGCGCCGCGATCGCCGCTGTGGCCTCCGGCCGCCTGGCCGACCTTCTCGGGGCGCGCCGGGTCGCCGCCGCGGGCGTCCTCCTCGTGGTACTCAGCTCGCTGGCCGCGACCCTGGCGACCAGCGGTCCGGGATTGGCCGCCGCGCGCACCGTCCTGGGCATGGGCACCGCGGCGTTGTTCCCCGCAGCGTTGGTGATCCTGCGACAGCTTGGTCTGCCCGCCCCACGCCAGCTGGCCGCGCTCGGCACGCTCGCGTTGGCCACTGAGGCCGCGTTCGCCGCCGGACCCGCCCTGGGCGCCCTGCTCGTCGACCTCGGCGGGTGGCGGCTGGCCGTGGCCGCACCCATCCCGCCCGCGCTGCTCGCCGCGATCCTGCTCCGCACCGCCGTCCCCGCAGACCCGGCCGCACCCCGACGACTGCGCATCGTCGCGGGGCGGCTGGATCTGCCGGGCCTGGCACTGCTGGCCGTCGCCGCGTGCTCGGCGTTGCTGTGGCTCCAGGCCCCGAACCGCACCTGGCTCCCGCTCGCCGCCGCCGTCGTGCTGCTGGGCGCGTTCGCGGTCTGGGAGCGAAGGTCCCGTCACCCGGTGCTGCCCGCAGCCGTTCTCACCCGTCCGCTCACGGTCGTGTTCGGCCGCGTGGTCCTGTACTACGGCGGCCTGTACGGCCTCGTCCTCGCGCTGCCCGCGTGGCTCACCACCACCCGGCAGCTGGCTCCCGGCGCAGCGGCTGCGGTGATGGCGGGTCTGCCGGTCACCGCGATCCTCGCCTGCCTGCTCACCCCGCCGCTGATCGCACGTCACGGCCCCCGTCTCGCTTTGGTGCTGGGCAGCGTGGCGTTGGGCTCGGCGGCCGGGATCTGCGTGCTCGCCGACTCCCGGACACCGACTGCCGTGTTGGTCCTGGCGGTCTGCCTGGCCGGCTTTCCAGCGGGCCTTGTCAACATTGCCCAGCAGGAGACGCTCGTGCGCGCCGCGCCGCAGAAGTTCACCGGCACCTGCAGCGGGATCTACGGCCTCCTGCAGTTGCTCACCGGCGCCGCGGTCGGCGGCCTCCCGATCCGGTTGCACTCGCTGGGGTGGATCGCCCTGGCCATGGCCATCGGGCTCGTCCTGCTCGCTGCCGCGGATGCCCACCCGACAGCCACCACACCAGCCCTCGGCTCGAGTACCCGAACCGACGGAGACAGAGGATGACCGACCCGAACACCGACGACCGCCTGCGTTCGCTGACGATGTTCCAACTCGTCCCGACCATGCTCGACCCGCGCCACCGGCACCAGGCCGATCACGAGGCCGAGGTCCGGCGCCGATGGAACGCCGCCACCGCCCAGAAAACGGCCCAGTGGGAAGCCTCCGCATGGGAGTCCTTCGGCAGGACCGGGACGTGGGAACGCTTCATGACCGGCTACGACCACCAGGTCGTCGAACAGGCCAGGCAGTACCTCGCCGTCCAGACACTGATCTTCGAGCTGCACGTGCTGCACGAAGCCTTCGTCGCGCCCTCCGCCCTCTACACCAACGGCGACGCGCACCTGCGGGTCATCGAGGTGCTGCGCCGCGAGCAACGCCGCAGGAACACCCCTCTCGATCCCAACGGCGCCGTGAACGGCGAACCCGATCCGCTCGGCGCCGCGGCCGCGCAGTTGGCCCGCTCGGTCGAGATCGCCTTGTTCGGCAAGACCGCCAAGCTCCTCGACGACCAACTGAACATGGCCGGGAACACGCCCGAGGACCTGATGCGGCAACGCGACGAGCTGTGCAGACAAGTCCTGACCCGACTGCGTGGCCCGTGGTCGCTGCGGCAGTTCCTAACCCGCCCAGTGGGCAAGGACTACTACCAGCCGAACCGTCCCACCGAGGCGACCACAAGGCTCGACGTCGCCCTCGGCCGCTCCGGGCACCCAGCCGCAGCCGCCGAGCTCCGCGCTGCGCGGATCCGCGCCGGGAACGCGACCCAAGCTGAAGCCCGGCGACTCACCGTCGAGGACCCGCCACCTCGACCCGCGACCCTGGACCCCGCGCAGACCCCGCGCGAACGGCTGCTGGTGCTGGTGCTGCACCGGAACATGCGCACCACGGTGCGGTTCCTCACCGCCGCGGCGGGCGTGGCGTCGCTGGCCGCCGACCACGCACTGCGTGTCGACGGACGTCCCGTTGCACCGCATCTCCAGTCCTGGGTCTTCGCCTCCCACCTCGAGGCCGCAGACGATCCGCACGTCGAACCGACGGAGGGACTGACGATCTTCGGGTTGCGGATCAGCCTTCTCAACGACCTCGCCTACGGCACCCACGCGGTGGTCGACGCAGGCGGAACCGTCGGGCGGATCAGTCTGGAGAGGCTGGCCGAAGTGCTCGCCATGCTCCAGGCCCCTGATGTCCTGGCCCTGGTCGCCATCGTGCGGCACAACCTCACCCGACTCCGCCGCGACCTCACGCGCCGACACCGCACGGCCAGCACTCCGTACCGTGACCGCGCCCGCGCGATCGATGTCAGGGGCCGTCATCCTGCCGGGCGTCGCTTCGACTGCCGGTCGCACGTATCCGGCTCAGCTCGGTCCCTTGCCGCGAGGGCGATCGACCGTCCCCGCTCCGGCCCCGTCCCGGCGGAGTGCCAACCGGTCCTGTCGCGTGCCGGTGCCCGTGACTGGCCGGACCAGGCGTGCGGGCGGTCGCCGGTCGACACTTGGACGTGCCTGGGTCGGTAGTGCACCCGCCGCGCTCCGCGCAGCGGCGGCCTGATGCGTACGGCCGAGCATCTGCTGCCACGCCGCGATCTCGGCCACCAACGCGGCCAACGCCAGGATCAGCGTAACCGTCGCGAACTTCTCGTTGCCCCGACCCGACAACGCGCCCACGGCTCCCAACCGGCGCGCGGCACGGCGCAGGTCGCGTGCCAACGGCCCCATCGTGTCGGGCAGCACCCGGTACGGGGTCCGCGCCGCCCGGTCGTAGCGTTCGGCGATCTCGGCCAGCGGCCCCGGTTCCAGCCCCTCGCTGCCACGGGCCAACGCGGCCAACACCTCCCCGGTCGCATGAGCGATCCCTTCCGCGCCCTCGCCGCCCTCGCGCATAGCCGACATCGCACGTTCGGTAACCGCAGCCGCGCCCACCAACGCCTCGCGCCGGGCGACCGGCGTGGCCCGCTCGTCCTCGGTCCGTTCAATCGGCCCGACCGGAGGAGTGCTCTCCCACCGGACCGACAACTTCGGCCAGGTGAGGTCTGAGGCGAGCTTCGTGCCCGAGAACCGCACCGGTGCGCCGTCCGCGGTGACATCGCCGGGCAGCGACACGGTGTAACCCCGCACCCGGCCGTCATCGTCGAGCACGGTCTTCGGGTCCAAGCCTTCTCGTTTGAGCTCGGCCACGAACTCGGCGCCGTCTCGCGCGGTCGCCGCGCACTGCCCGACTGCCCGGCGCAGTTCCTCGCGCGCGGTCTCCGTCCGTCCCAACCGCGCAGCCTTGCCCTTCTCGGCGCGGGTCGGCGCCTTCGCTGCGGTCTTGTCCGCGCCCGCAGTGCCCACCAGCCCGAACTCGCGCTCCAACGCCTGGCACTCCTTCCGCAGCTTCATCCAGTCCTGGAACGGGTGGAACCGCTTGCCAGTGCTCTCCTCCACCAACGTCGCCATCAGGTGGATGTGGTCGTCGGCGTGGCGCACTGCGATCCACCGGCAGCCTGCCTGATGGATGCCGGTGGCCGTCATCAGCCGCAAGGCGATGGTCTCCCACTGCTCGTCGGTCAGCGTCGGGTCGTCCGGATGCAGCCGGACCGGGCAGTGCCACACGTAGCCGTCGCGGAGGACCACGGCCTGCTTCTGCTTGTCGTACTTGTAGTTCTTGACCCACGACGGCGCGTCCGACGGCAGACGGCCTCCGGCGCGAATCCGCTCGGCCCACTCCGCGGTGATGGCGGGCGGGTTGCTCAGCGGCAGCCCGGCTTGTTCGGCGAGTTCCTCCATGGTGCGGGTGAGGGGTCCGAGGTCGAAGTCGAACTGGCCGGGTTTGAGCACCTCGCCCTCGAGTTCCACCGAGGGCAGCTTGTCCGGGTGATGTAGCCACGGGGCGCCGTCCCAGGACGCAACCACGCGCGGGTTCTCGTGCTCCTCGTGCTGGCCGGGGCCGAACAGGTAACGCAACAAGCCGCTCGGGCGGTAGCCACGCACTGCCTTGGCGATCATGGCAGCAGCTCCGAGCGGACTTCGGAGACCAGCGTGTCCGAGGCCAGCACCACGTTGCGGATCAACTTCAGCACGGTGGTCGCCGCGAGGAGGCTCGGGAGTTCGCCGGTGGCGTTGGCCGTCCTCGCCACGTCGTTGAGGTTGCCGCCCACGTTGGTCAGCACCCTGCGGTGCTGGCGCAACTCCTCGAGGAGTGCCTCGACCGTCGCCCGATCGGTGCGTTCACCGCGGTGAACGCGGACCGCAGCCTCGAAGGCGGCCTGCTGTGCCCACGCGCCGGGACGCATCCCCTCGACCGCCGCGACCTGGACGATGACTGCCCACTCGGCGTCGGTGTAGCGCAACGCTCCGCGGCGTTCACGCCTCGCCCCGGCCGCCTGCCCTCGGTACCCGGACAGCCGTTCGACATCCCCACCCGTCACCGCGTCCTCCGACATCGGCTCTGCAGCGCCGTGGTCGACGCTGACTCCGTCGACCGGGTGGGCCGATTCGACGGGTCTTCTCGCTTGCGGACGGTCGGGCACCTGACGACCTCGCGGGTCGTACCCAGGACCAGGCAACCGGCTCTTCGGCGGCCGTCCCCGTACCCGTTCCGGCCCGCCGGCCAGAGGCGCGTTTCGAGGCTGTCCGCTTAGGACAGCCTGACAGATCACGCAGTGATCTGTGTCAAAGAGGCACTCTTTGACCTATCTTGCTCTGCAAACTCCAGCCTGCCGATCATGGTGTCGGTCGCGAGCGGGTCGAGTTCACTGCGGCTCGGGACGCCGCAACCCCGCTCGACGTGGGCGCGGTCGGAGGCGGACTCGCGTTCCGATCGGGGAAGCGTCACGACACGGCCTGAATCCTGGCACGCCGCCATGGTGACGGCGTCCGGGGTTGTCGGGCCAGCCATCACAGAGGCGACTGCAAACGCCAGCACCCCGCCGCGCCGAGGGCGGGGCGGGGTGCTGTGCGGCGGGCGTCGGATGTCAGCCGGTGTACTCCTCGAAGGTCGGGTCGAAGAAGACCGTCACGGCTTGGTCGCCATCCTGGAATCGGCGCCGCAGCTCGGCCAGTGCGGCCTCGAACACGGCGTTCAACTTCCGGCCGTCGAAGCGTGGTGCAGCCGCGATGGCAAGGACTTCCCTCCGTGCGCTCATGCCCATGTCCTGCTGGACGGCCAGCACGAGCGCGCCTGGGCCTGGATCGGTGAGCTGCGCGCGGGACGCGCTGAGCACGGCCTTGTAGCTTTTGGTGCTCGACCAGTGACTTACCTTCAGCAGCGCCTGGGGCTGCCAGTTGTCGTCGCTGGGCTCGCCGATTTTCCACGTCGCGGAGATGGTGCGCCCGCCGTCCGGTCCCTGGGTGTCCGGGGTGGTCGCCGGGGTGAAGACCTCGGGCGAACGTGACTCGATCACCGATCCCTCGATGACGGGATCTACGCACTCGGACGCTGTGCGGTCGTCCATGATGGTCACGGGGAATCTCGCGGAGGCCAAGCGCTGCGAAGCCAGGACGTGCCGCTCGCGCTGCTGCGGCAACGGAATATCGCTGGGCAGCATGTAGGTGGTCGGGTAGTTGGGGTCGGGAAACGGCTCGTAGCCGATCGAGCGCAGAATGGCTGCCGCCTCGTCGTCGTAGACCTGATCCGCGATCATGCACTGCTGGCCGGGATGCAGTCCAAGGATGATGCCGGGGTTGATCGTCACTGTGATCCTCCTGCGCAAGTCGATCTGGGATTCGCGCCGGCCACCGGGGCGTCACCCCCGTGCCGAACAACGTAAACTATACAGGACATACACGTCACTTCGGAGCGGCGGCACTCACACAGATGTCGCTGGGGATGCCGGGAACCTCGGTCCGTCGTGCGCGCGGTCCGCGGGTACTGCGACCGCGCGGGGCGGCTTGGAGCTGAGCGCATGGGCGGGCCCTCCCCGACCGGCCTCGCCGAAGTGGGAGCGAATCGGGGCACTTCGGCCGGTACTGGTCGGCGCATGCGTGCATCCCGCCGCACGAGCCTCGTGCGGCGGGATGCGCTCTGCTTGGATGCCGTCTAGGTCAGGATGCTTGCGGATTCTCCGTCCTGGACCTGCCGCCCGGCGGTCTCGTCGAGCCAGTTCGCGACCGTGGTCAGGTGACGGAATACGTGAGCGGCGCGACCGGCGTCGTCCTGCTGGTCGTAGTCGTTCCGTTCGTCAGCCCAGTTGTACTTCACCATCTCCCGAATGGCCTCGACGACCATCGGGTCGATAGCGGATTCGGCGAACGCGTGAACGGAGTCCGGCATCGTCAAATCGGACATCCCGACGAACTCGCCCAGCCGGCCGGTGAGCTGGAGGACCTTGGCTGCGGCGTAGTCCCTGCACTGAGCCTTGCCGCACACGTAGCCGGACACGACCGGTTCGCCGTCGGCCGGGCGTAGATCCGGCGGCCAGGAAACCCGGCCCACGTACAGGTCGCTGTGCGGGCACGCGACCTCGTCGCCCACTTCCGGATGGGCGATGGACACGGATGCGGTGTTCATGGGTTGCTCCTTGGACGTGGCATCGAGGCCGGAAACCGAGGCGTCACCCGTGGTTTCCGACCTCGATGCCGCGAGTACGGGTGATGTCGAGAGGTTCGGTGGGGCACGGCGCGACTCGTGCGGCCGTGCCCCGTTGCGTGGTGATCGCCCTCGGATCAGTCGATGGTCACCAGGCGACGGCAGTGCTCGGCGGCATGGACCGTGCCGGAGCCCAGCAGCCCGTCGAGCAGGTGCCACCTCTCGAAGCGCACGGTCCGAGCGTGACCGTCCACGCACCGGCACCACGAGCCGGCATTGGCGAGGGGGATTGCGTCACCGATGGTCGTCATCCGATCAGCCTTGGTCGTTCCGAAGGCGTTCAGACCGTCACCGAGCGGGATGAAGTACAGGAGTCCCCACGTGTCGGTGGTTCCGATGTGCGGCGCCAGGGTGGCCACCCTGCTTCGAGTGGCGAGCTGCGAGTCGGTGAGCTTGCGTTCGCGCAGCAACGGCGCCCAGTCCCGGCCGTTGAACATCTGCCAATGCGCTCCGGCAGGCGCGGCGATGTCCGGGTCCGCGTCGAGCTTCGCCGCGAGGGCGGCCCGGTCACCTCGCGACAGGAGGACCTGGTCGTGGACCATCGGTGTGCCACGGACAGCCCGGCCACCATCGGGGGTCCCCGGCAGGTAAGCGCGCACGAGGAAAGAGTTCTGCTCACGCATCTGGGCGACCAGATCCGCGCTCTCGACCTCGGCCAGCACCTCGTCGACGAAGTCGGCGAGGCTGTGCACGCGGCGTCGAGTGTCGCCCTCCACCCGGTTCCATGGGCGGTCGAGCAACCAGACCCGGGCCCCTTCGTCGTCCAAAGCGTCGTAGTCGCCCAGCTTGTCCTCGATGAAGAAGTCGGCGGGCACCGACTTCTTGCCTGAAGTTGCGTTCATACCGGGATCTCCTCGGTGTCGATCTTGGGATTCGTGTCGCAGGTCAGGGCGTCACCCCTTCGTCCGACCCTGTAACTATACAGGACATACTCGGCAGTCCACTTCGGATTGCACCGAATGTCCTGCGCGAAACGAGACGGGGCCGATGCCGCCTGGCACCGACCCCGTCTCACCGCGCCCTCCTCAACCTGCCGGACGGCTCAGCAGCGGTTGAGTACGAAGCTGCCCCGGTACCAGGACGGCACCGGTGCGGCGATCTCGTGCCAGGAGTAGCCGCGCCCGACGCGCGGTGCGTCGATGCTCACGCGCTTCGGTGCCCATTCGACAGTGAGGGTGCCGGGCTGGACGTGGTGCCCGGAACCGTGGAAGTGGTCGAGCACCATCAGGTGCGCGTCGGTGAAGGTGACGGTTCCGTGCGCCTGCTCGGCCTTCTCGTCTTCGGAGTGACAAGCCGACGGGACTGCAAGCCTGATCGCGTTCTCCGGATTGTCATACCAGACCACGTAGAGTCGACCGCCGTAGAAGGCATGGTCGAGCAGTTCGGCGAGCAGGGCGGCGATTCGAGGGTCGGTGCCGTCCAAGCCTGTCGCCTCGGCGATCTCGTTGGCCACCTGGTCGCGCTGCTCGGCATCGGCGAGTGCCGTGTGGTCCGGGACGTCGACGGCCAGGTCGTAGCGGAACAACGCATGCGGACTGGTGCGCAGCAGGGCAGCTATCGCGTTTGAGTCATCGCGGTCGACGACGGTCTGACGGAGTGCCTCCAACAGTCCGGCATCCTCCAACAGGCGGCGTTCGTGTCCGTCGAGGATGGCCCCGATCACCTCCTCGACCGCTTGCCAGCGGCACTCCCATTCCCAGTCCAAGGTGGCGTCGAACACGTCGGTGTCACCTTCGTACTCGCCCTGGAGCAGCGCCTGGATCTGGATCGGTTTCAACCTGTCGTCGTGCTGGACCCAGACCAGGGTGTAGCGCTCATCCAGTTGTGCCTCGGCGTACCGGTAGAGCCGCTGTGCGTCCGGCACGGCGTGCCCGCGGCCGTCGGCGCAGCGCGACTGGCCGGTGCTGCTGTGCACCCACCGAACGGGCCGATCGGTCGGCGTCTGCTCGACACGCCCACCGCACGGCCCGCAGTGCACGCCTTCGTGGAGCAGAGGGGCAGTCGTCGCGCTCAACGGGTGCACCGCCCCGGCGTGACCGACTCGACAGGGATGGTGAGGACGTAGATCTCGCCGTTGTCGCGGACGAACACCGGGTACATCCCTACGGCCCGCTGAGGGGTCCGCACGAACGCCTCACGCAGGAGGTCGACGTGTTGGACTGTCGGGTCGTGTTGGAACCCGAGGAGCGCGGCGGGGTCGCCTTGCCACGCGTCCTGGCGGCCGATTGTGCCGTCGAGAAGTACGTGATACGGCATCGGCAACGTCAGGTCGGGCTGTTCCTTCGGCTGGATGGTGAGACATTCCTCGGTTCTCGCATGGTCGTCCATCGGGGTGCCGGAATCGGTTGCGCGCATGAGTGCGCTCCTTCGTGGTCGCGTTCATTGCGTTCTTGGGATGTGCCGGCTGCCCAGAGCGTCACCTCTTACATCCGGCACTAGCAACTATACAGGACGAATGCGATGGTTCTGTGTCGAGATA
>Ga0307411_10000716_pt1 | contig 12204 bp, 10 predicted proteins | sample DK1Ometagenome_2_FD_203712 | JGI IMG/M metagenome (GOLD analysis project Ga0307411, IMG submission 203712) | Maize rhizosphere microbial communities from greenhouse at UC Davis, California, United States - DK15-O-1 | ecosystem: Host-associated > Plants > Roots > Rhizosphere > Soil | place: USA...
ACTGGACGAAGATCCTCGACCTGTACAGCAACCTCGGCAACGCGGCGCTCGCCGCTCCGCCGAAGTGATGCACGCGCTCGCCGCGCGGGCAGTGCGCTGCCCGCGCGGCGAGGCGTCGTTGCGCCGCCCCCCCGGGTGCGGGGATGCGGCAGCGCTCCACGGCCCCGCGCGAGCGGGGCTTTCCATGCCGGTCGCCGCGACGCCGCCGCCGCGCGGTCGCGCGGACGACGGCATCGTTGCCTGATGCGCGCCGCGCTCGCCTTCGCCTCCGCTCTCGACGCGATCACGCGCTTCGCCGGCAAGTCCATCGCCTGGCTGATCGTGCCGATGGTGCTGTCGCTCGTCTGGGAAGTCGTGGCCCGCTACGCGTTCAACGCGCCGACCGTGTGGGCCTACGACATGACGTTCATGCTGTACGGGACGTTCTTCATGGTGGGCTCCGCGTGGACGCTGCAGCGCGGCGGCCACATCCGCACCGACAACTTCTACGCGAACTGGTCGCGGCGCACGCGGGCCCGCGTCGACCTCGCCTGCTACCTCGTGCTGTTCTTTCCGGCGCTCGCGATCTTCGCCTGGCTCGGCTGGGCGTATTTCTGGCGCTCGTACGAGCTCAACGAACGGATCGTGACGAGCCCCTGGCTGCCGATCGTGTGGCCGTTCAAGTTCATGATCCCGGCCTCGGCGGTGCTGCTCCTGCTGCAGGGCGTCGCCGAAACGATCCGCTGCGCGCATCGCGCGTTCGGACCCGATGACGACGCAGGCGACGACACGCCGGAACCGGAAGCGCTCGCCGCGCCATGACGTCGGAGGTCTTCGGGCTCGTGCTGCTCGCGGTGCTGTTCGTCGCGATCTTCGTCGGCTTTCCGATCGCCTTCACGCTGATCGCCGTCGCGCTGATCGGCGGATTCGTGTCGCTCGGGCCGCTGGCGCTGCACCTGATGACGCTGCAGTTCTTCGCGGTCATGCGCGATCCGACGCTCGCGTCGGTGCCGTTCTTCCTGTTCATGGGCTATCTGCTCGAGCAGTCGGGGCTGATGGAGCGATTGTTCCGCGGCGTGCAGCTGGCCCTCGCCGGCGTTCGCGGCTCGCTGTATCTCGCCGTACTGCTCACCGCGACGATCTTCGCCGCGGCGACCGGCATCGTCGGGTCGTCGGTGACGCTGCTCGGCGTGATGGCGGCGCCGGCGATGAAGCGCAGCGGCTACGACGTGCGGCTGTCCGCCGGAGCGATCACCGCGGGCGGCACGCTCGGCATCCTGATCCCGCCCTCGGTGATGCTGATCGTCATGGGCCCGGTCGTCGGCGTCCCGGCCACCGACCTGTTCGCCGCCGCGGTGATTCCCGGGCTCACGCTGTCGCTGCTCTACATCGGCTACACGCTGTTGCGAAGCTACATGAACCCGGCGCTCGGACCGCCGCTGGCCATCGAGGAGCGGGCGGGGTCGATCGGCATCGTGCTGCGCGAGCTGATCGTCGGCATCGCGCCGGTCGTGATCGTCATCTTCGCGACGCTCGGCGTGATCCTCGCAGGCATCGCGACACCCACCGATGCCGGCGCGGTCGGCGCCTTCGCCGTGCTGGTCATGACGCTCGTCTATCGGCGCATGACATGGGCCAGGTTCCGGAGCGCCGTCTACGCGACGCTCCTCACGTCCTGCATGATCCTGCTGCTGGTCGCGGCGTCGAACTACTTCGGCGCCGTGTTCTCGCGCATGGGCAGCGCGACGCTGATCGCCGAGTCGCTGCTGAAGATCGACCTGCCGCCGACGGCCATGCTGCTGCTGATCCTCGGCATCATCTTCGTGCTCGGCTGGCCGCTCGAATGGGTGCCGATCGTGCTGATCGTCGTGCCGATTCTGCTGCCACTGGTGCAGAAGCTCGGCTTCGATCTCGTCTGGTTCTGCACGCTGGTCGCCGTGTGCCTGCAGACCGCGTGGCTGTCGCCGCCGGTGGCGCTGTCGGCCTACTTCCTCAAGGGCGTCGTTCCCGACTGGGACCTGAAGGACATCTACGCCGGCATGATGCAGTTCATGGTGCTGCAGGTGATCGGCCTGCTGCTCGTGCTGTTCTTCCCCGATCTCGCGCTGTGGCTGCCGCGCGAGCTGCGGGACTGACAGCGGCCGAAGCCGGACCGCTCGTATCGGCCGGCGCGGCCTTCCGGAACGTCGGTGGCGAAGCGACGCGACGTTCGCCGACGAGGCCGGGGAACCGCGCGTTCGGACCGAACGATCTAGCCGAGCAGCGATCCCGGGTCGACGTAGCGATAGCCGAGCGCGTCGGCCACCGGCTTGCACGTCACGCTGCCGAACGCGATGTTGAGCCCGTTGCGAAGATGCGGGTCGTCGGCGAGCGCGCGCTTCCATCCCTTGCCGGCGAGCGACAGCACGAACGGCAGCGTCGCGTTGTTCAGCGCGAACGTCGACGTGCGAGGAACGCCGCCCGGCATGTTCGCGACGCAGTAATGCGTGACGCCGTCGACGACATAGACCGGGTCGGCGTGCGTCGTCGGACGCGACGTCTCGAAGCAGCCGCCCTGGTCGATCGCGACGTCGACGACGACCGACCCCGGCTTCATCCGCGACACGAGCTCGCGCGAGACGAGCTTCGGCGCCTCGGCGCCCGGGATCAGCACGCCGCCGACGACGAGATCGGCGGCGAGCACGTGGCGCTCGACCGCGTCGCGCGTCGAGAACACGGTATTGAGCGGCCGCCCGAACTGCGTCCACAGCCGCCGCAGCACGTCGACGTTGCGATCGAGCACCCAGACGTCGGCGCCCATGCCGAGCGCGATGTCGATCGCGTGCGTCCCGACGACGCCACCGCCGAGCACGACCACCTTCGCCGGGTCGACGCCCGGCACGCCGCCGAGCAGCACGCCCAGTCCGCCGTGCGGCTTCTCGAGGTAATACGCGCCTGCCTGCACCGCCATGCGCCCGGCCACTTCCGACATCGGTGCGAGCAGCGGCAGGCCGCCCGTCGGCGACGTCACGGTCTCGTAGGCGATGCACACCGCGCCGCCCTTCACCAGCTCGGCGGCCTGCTCGGGATCCGGCGCGAGGTGCAGGTACGTGAACAGCACCTGTCCCTCGCGCAGCATCGCGCGCTCGGCCGCCTGCGGCTCCTTGACCTTGACGATCATTTCCGCCGCGGCGAACACGTCTGGCGCGGTGGGCACGACGCGGGCGCCGGCACGGGTGTACGCGCCGTCGTCCATGCCGATGCCCTGCCCCGCGTTGTGCTCGACGATCACGTCGTGCCCGTGCGCGACCACTTCGCGCACCGACTCGGGCGTGAGCCCGACGCGGTTCTCGAGCACCTTGATTTCCTTGGGAACGCCGATGCGCATCGCCTCGCCTCGCGGGTTTTCGCGTGGCCGGCACCATAGCGCGTTTCGGGCGCGCCTGGCTACCGCCGACGCGCCCGTCGCGGGGGGCTGCGACCGCGGCCCGCTACAACACGCACATGGCGACGCCGTCGGGACCGAAGCCTTCAGGCACGTAGCCCCGCGCCACCATTTGCGCCTTGATCGTCGTGCTGACGGTGAAGCGGTGGTTGGAATCGGCGCGATGGTTCCACAACCGGTAGGCGGGCCGCGTTCCGGCCGGACAGGCACCACTGACGAGATCGGGCAGCACGGCGAAGAAGGCGCTGGCCGTCTCGTGCACGTAGCCGCTGTAGTTCGGATCGGTCGCGCTGAGCTGCACGATCCGGTTGCACTCGACGTCCCACGCCGAAAAGAAATGGGAGTCCCCGTGCTGCGGCGGAATGTAGAAGCGGCACACGGGCAAGAACGGCGCCGGCGTCGAGCTCGCCACGGGCATGACGCGGAACGATTCGCCGGTACGCGTCCAGCCGGCGATCCGTCCGCTGTCGAGCGCATCGATATCCGGGGCGAGGCTGCTCTGGAAATAGTGATCCAGCGTCGCGTTCTGGAATTCCACGCTGGTCACCGGGACGACCGGCACCGTCCCGCTCGCGCCGGCGAAGTTCACCGGCTGGTTGGCGGCGGTCGTGTTGCCGCGGAACACCGCGGTCGAGCCGTCGCTCGGAAGCGCGCCGTACTGGAGCACGTCGACGCTCGCGTAGTTCACCGTCCCCCCGTCGGTCGGCAGGAACCGGTTCGGCAGGACATAGTCGGGCGCCGGCAGGCCGGCACCCGCGGCCGAGCCGCGGAGCGCGACGTAGCCCTGCGTCGCGATCAGCACCGACCGGTTCGCCGTCGCGCTCGACGGCAGGTCGGTCGGGAACGTGAACAGCTTGGTCACGCCGGCGTGCGATGCGGTGAGCGTGTGACCTGCGAGCTGGTCCTCGCCGTTGGCGCCGGCCGTCTCGCGCAGCACGACGAACTGCACCTCGCCGTCGGCGGTGGAGAAGAGCTGCTGGATATCGAAGAAATGGAACGACGCCGATGCGGGCGTAGCGCCGGCAACGGCGGCGAAGATGGCGAGCGCCGCCAGTCGATGTTTCATGGTTCGTCCCCGAAGAACCCCTCGGGACGTCAACAGCGGATCGGGCCGCGCCCTTCCGCCGGGCGGTTCAGTCGCGCACGAGCTCCCGCGTCTCGAGCACTTCGCGAAGCTCGAGCAGATCGCGGTCGAGCGCGTCGCGAACCGACACCATGCCGAGCGGGCGGCCGTCCTCCACCACCGGGACGTTGCGGAAGCGGCCCTCGTGCATCATGCGAAGCGCCTCGTCGAACGGCTTGTCCGGATGGATGGTCTGCGGATTGCGGGTCATCACTTCGCGCACCGGGGTCGACGCCGGGTCGAGGGCCAGCGCGAGCACGCGGAACAGCGCGTCGCGCTCGGTGAAGATGCCGGCGAGCCGTGCTTCGTCGACGACCATCGCCGCGCCGACGTTGCGCTCGCGCATGCGACGCGCCGCCTCGGTCACGCTCGACGACGCGGGGATCATCAGCGGCGCCTCCTGTCCGGCGACGATCGAGCGCAGCGAGCGAATCGGCATGGCGTCCTCCCTCACACACCGGGCGGGACGGGCCGTCCGGCTCGTCCTATTTGGCGCTCGCCGCCGGCGCCGCGTCAAGCGCCTTTGCGGCACCGCGCGAAGACGCTCGAGGCCGCCGACTGACGCGTGCCGGTGCCGGGTGTAGCATTGTTCGTTCGCTGCCGAGACGCCATGGCGGCGCTGCCGCCGCCGAAGAGGAGAGTGACGATGGGCCACGCCGAGCTCGAGATCCAGGACGCGATCGCCAAGCGCACGATCTCGATGGACGAGTACTGGATGCCGTTCACGCCGAACCGCGACTTCCGGCACGAGCCGAAGATGGTCGTGCGCGCGGAAGGCATGCACCTGTGGAACGAGCGCGGCGATCGCCTGATCGACGCGTCGTCGGGGCTGTTCTGCGTCAACGCCGGACACTGCCGCCGGGAGATCGCCGAGGCGGTCGGTCGCCAGCTCGCGGAGCTCGACTTCATCGCCCCGTTCACGCGCGGCCATCCGAAGCAGTTCGAGCTCGCGAGCCGCGTCGCCGAGCTCACGCCCGGCGACCTCAACCGCATCTTCTTCACCAACTCGGGCTCCGAGTCGGTGGACACGGCGATGAAGGTCGCGCTCGCCTACTGGCAGGCGAAGGGCCAGGGCGGGCGGACGATGTTCATCTCGCGCGAGCGCGCCTACCACGGCGTGAACTTCGGCGGCGTGTCGCTGGCCGGCATGGCGAACAACCGGCGCCGCTTCGGCCCGACGCTGCCCGGCATCGCGCACATGCGCCACACGCATCTCAAGGAGAACTTCTTCCAGCCCGGCGAAGGCGCCACCGGCGCGGAGCTCGCCGAGGACCTCGTCCGCTTCGTCAACCTGTACGGCGCCGAGAACATCGCCGCCTGCTTCGTCGAGCCGATCGCCGGATCGACCGGCTGCCTCGTGCCGCCGAAGGACTATCTCAGGCGGCTGCGCGAGATCTGCGACGCGCACGGCATCCTGCTCGTGTTCGACGAGGTGATCACCGGCTACGGTCGGACCGGCCAGGCGTTCGCCGCGCAGAGCTTCGGCGTCACGCCGGACCTGATGACGATGGCCAAGGGCATCACCAACGGCGCGCAGCCGATGGGCGCGGTGGCGGTCTCCGAGCGCGTGTACGACACGATCTTCGCGTCGGCCCCCGAAGGCGGGATCGAGTTCTTCCATGGCTACACGTACTCGGGACATCCGGCCGCGTGCGCGGCCGGCCTCGCGACGCTGGACCTCTATCGCGACGAGGGGCTGTTCGAGCGCGGCCGCGCGCTGTCGCCGTACTTCCTCGAAGGCCTGTTCTCGCTGCGCGACCAGTCCGTGGTCGCCGACATCCGCGGCTACGGCATGATGGGTGCGATCGACGTGGCGAGCGACGGCCCGCCCGGCAAGCGCGGCCACGCGTTCCAGAAGAAGCTGTTCGACAACGGGCTGCATCTCAAGGCGACCGGCGACTCGGCGATCATCGCGCCGCCGCTCATCGCCGAGCGCGCGCACGTCGACGAGATCGTCGACATCCTGCGCCGCACGCTGAAGCAGCTCTAGCAACGTCCATTTCAACGAGGGAGGTGGCATGAAGCAGATGATCCGCACGATGGTCGTCGCCGCGCTCGCCGCGGCGGCAGGAATCGCGTTCGCGCAGACCAAGGAAGTCACGATCGGCTACCAGGACATGGTCGTGCCGTACCGCGTGGCGCAGGAAGCGAAGGAGCTCGAGAAGGCGACCGGCTACAAGATCAACTGGAAGCAGTTCGGCGGCGGCGGTGAAGTGATCAAGGCGATGGCCTCGGGCGCCGTGCAGATCGGCGAAGTGGGCTCGGCCGGCATCGCGGCGGCCGTCTCGCGCGGCGAGCCGCTCGAGCTCTTCTGGATCCTCGACGACATCGGCAGCGCCGAGGCGCTCGTCGTGAAGAAGGACTCGGGCATCAAGTCGATCGCCGACCTCAAGGGCAAGAAGATCGCGATGCCGTTCAACTCGACGACGCACTTCCACACGATGGTCGCGCTCGAGCAGGCGAAGATCAACCCGGCCGACGTGCAGATCCTCAACATGCGCCCGCCGGAAGTGCGCGCGGCGTGGCAGCGCGGCGACATCCATGCGACGTTCATCTGGGATCCGGTGCTCGCCGAGGCGAAGAAGGACGGCACGGTGATCATGACGTCCGGCGAGATCTCGCAGAAGACCGGCAAGGCGACGTTCGACGGCTATGTGGTGAACCGCGACTGGGCGAAGGCGAACAAGGACTTCATGGTCAAGTTCGTCAAGGTGATGGCGGCCGCCGACGACAACTACCGCAAGAACAAGGCGAAGTTCACCAAGGACAGCAACGAGGTGAAGGCGATCGCCAAGTGGTCGGGCGCGAAGGCGGAGGACGTGCCGTCGAGCATCGGCCTGTACGCGTTCCCCACGGCGCAGGAGCAGGCGTCGAAGTGGCTCGGCGGTGGCGCGAACTCGGTCGCCGCCAAGGCGCTCGCGGCGACGGCGGACTTCCAGCTCTCGCAGAAGCAGATCGAGAAGAAGCTTCCCGACTACTCGGTGGCGGTGAACCCGAGCTACGTCCAGGAAGCCATGAAGTGATCGGACGCCGCTGAACCGGACCGCCGAGCGCGCGGCGTTGGGGCGGTGGCCGTTGGCGCCGTCCGACGCCGCGTCGCGCGGCCGTGGGAACCATCGGCGCAGCCGCGCGCGGCGGGGTTCCACAGCGTGAAGTACCGCTCGTCGATGAAGGGAAAGCGCGCGAGTGGGCGTCATGCCGCGAATCGCGTCGCGCGGCGCGATGTCCGCTGGCCGCGGCCGTTCATGCGACCGACCCGACCCCCTGCGCTTCGTCGCGTTCCCCGGCAATGAGCAAGCTCGAAGTCCGCAATCTCTCCGTCCACTACACCGGCCGCGACGGCAAGGCCGGCACGCACGCGTTGGCCAACGTCGACCTCGCACTCGATCCCGGCGACTTCGTCGTCGCGCTCGGCGCGTCCGGCTGCGGCAAGACAACGCTCCTTTCCTGCATCGCCGGGTTCATGTCGCATTCGTCGGGCGAGATCGTGCTCGACGGCGAGCGAGTGACGGGCCCCGGCGCCGACCGCGGCGTCGTGTTCCAGAAGCACGCGTTGATGCCGTGGCTGTCGGTTGCCGAGAACGTCGAGTTCGGACTGCGCATGCGCGGCGTCGGCAAGGCCGAGCGCCGCCGCGTGGCGATCGACAAGCTGCGGCAGGTGGGCCTCGAATCGTTCGCGCAGGCGCCGGTCTACCAGCTCTCCGGCGGCATGCAGCAGCGCGTCGGGCTCGCGCGGGCGCTCGCGAGCGATCCGGAAGTGATGCTGATGGACGAGCCGCTCGGCGCGCTCGATGCGCTGACGCGCGAGCAGATCCAGGAGCTGATCCTGAAGCTCTGGTCCCAGACGCCCAAGATGTTCTTCTTCATCACGCACAGCGTCGAGGAGGCGCTGTTCCTCGCGACCGAGCTGATCGTCATGACGCCCTCGCCCGGCCGCATCGCGCACCGCTACAAGCTCGACTTCGGCCGGCGCTTCGTCGAGTCGGGCAACGCCCGCGCGGTCAAGGCCGATCCGCGATTCATCGCGCTGCGCGAGGAAGTGCTGGAGCTCATCCATTCGGCCCCGGGCGGGGCGCGGGAAGCGGCATGAACCCGCCGGACAACGCGTCCGCCGTCGGCGGCGCGGCGCCGGCGCCGCGCGAGGCCCGGGCGCCTTCGCCGAAAGTTCGTCACGTCAGCGGCTACAGCGTTCCCGGCGAAGGCTCGAGCACGACGATCGCGATCGTGACCGTCATCACGCTGCTCGTGCTCTGGTGGCTGGCAACGCACCTCGGCTGGATCCGCGACATCTTCCTGCCTGCCCCCGAGAAGATTCTCACGAGCTTCGTCGACGCCTGGAACGGCGACATCCAGGGCGGCAAGCCGCTGGCCGAGCACTTCTACTGGAGCCTCGTGCGCGTGTTCGCGGCGTTCGCGCTCGCCTGCGTCACCGCGATCCCGGTCGGCATCGCCATGGGCGTGTCGCGCATCGCGCGCGGCATCTTCGATCCGCCGGTGGAGTTCTACCGGCCGCTGCCGCCGCTCGCCTACCTGCCGCTGATCGTCATCTGGTTCGGCATCGAGGAGACGGCGAAGATCGTGCTCATCTATCTCGCCTGCTTCGCGCCCCTCGCCATGGCGGCGCGCGCGGGCGTGAAGAGCGTGATGATCGAGCAGATCAACGCCGCCTATTCGATGGGCGCGTCGAAATGGCAGGTGATCCGCCACGTCATCATCCCGGCGGCGTTGCCCGAGATCTTCACCGGCATGCGCATCGCGATCGGCTTCGGCTGGACGACGCTCGTCGCCGCGGAGATGGTGGCCGCGACCGCAGGACTTGGCCAGATGGTGCTGAACGCCTCGAACTTCCTGCGCACCGACGTCGTCATCATGGGCATCGTCGTCATCGGCGTCGTCGCCTATGCGTTCGACCTGCTGATGCGCTACCTCGAGCGGTTGTTCGTCCCGTGGAAGGGTCGCGTCTAGCGGGCGCCTGGCGGCACGGCGGGCCGGGGCGCGACGGCCGGCATCCTCGGACGAACGAACGGCGCACCCTGCCGTCCGCGCGTTCGCCGTCGCAGCCCTTCCATCGGGCTGCGGTTGACAGACCGGTGGGGGAATTGACAGGCTTCGCCGATGGCTTCGCGACCGCACCTGCAAAAGCTCGTCGAGCGGGCCCGACTGTTGCCCGCGCTGCCGGCCGCAATCGTCTTTCCGGTCGACCGCGACTCGCTGCAGCTCGCCCTGTCGGGGGCCTTCGCCGGCTATCTCGCGCCGACGCTCGTCGGACCCGAGGCGCGCATTCGAGACGCCGCGAACCGCGCCGGCCTCGATATCTCGCGCCTCGACGTCGTGGATACGCCCGACGAGCCGCGCGAGGCGGCGGTTCGCGCGGCGGCGCTGGTTCGCGAAGGGCAGTTGCACGCCCTGATCCGCGGCAGCCTGTCGCACGAGGACCTGCTCGGTCCGGTGGCCGACGCGGCGAACGGACTGCGCACCGAGCGGCGGCTCTCGCATGCGGCGTTCCTCGACCTGCCCGGGCAGCCGCGCTTCCTGCTCGTCGCCGACGCGAGCCTCAACGTGGCGCCGAATCTCGCGGCCAAGAAGGACATCGTCTTCAACACGGTCCGGCTCGCCAGCGCGCTCGGCGTCGCGATGCCGCGGGTCGCGCTGCTCGCGGCGAAGGGAACGGTCGCGCCGGCGTTTCCCTCGACCAGTGAAGCGGCCGCGCTGAAATCGATGTCCGCGCAGCACGCGTTTCCCGGCGCGCTGGTCGACGGGCCGATGACGCCGGACGTGGCACTGTCGCCGGAGGCGGCGCGCCACAGCGGCGTCAAGTCGGACGTCGCCGGGCAGGCCGACGTGCTGATCGCGCCATCGATGGAAGCGGCGACCATGGTCGTTCGCACGCTCGTTGGCGTGACGAACGGCTTCGCCGCCGGCCTCGTGCTCGGCGCCAGCGTTCCGGTCGTCGCGCCGGGCCCGAAGGACGGCATCGACGTCCGCATCGCCTCGTGCGTGCTGGCATCGCTGCTGCACGCCGCGCGCGGCGCGGCGGACGCCGAACCGCCGGCGCCGACGGTCGATCGCAGCACGCGCGTCGCCGCGTAACGCCGGACGCCGCGCGGCGCGCGGCTTGCGGTAGTCTCGGCCGTCGCTCCGCAGTAACGGGGAGCGAAAGCGCGCCGAGCCGACTTGCCGCTCCCCCTCCACAAGCTGTTGCCGATCCTCGCCTGGCGCACGCGCGTCGACCGCGACACGTTGCGCGCCGACGCGCTCGCCGGGCTCGTGGCCGCGCTCGTGGTGCTGCCGCAGGGCGTGGCGTACGCAACGCTCGCCGGACTGCCGCCGCACTACGGGCTGTACACGGCGATGATCCCCGCGATCGTCGCCGCGCTATGGGGCTCGTCGTGGCAGATGATCAGCGGCCCGACCAACGCGCTGTCGCTGGTGGTGTTCGCGACCCTGGCGCCGCTCGCCACGCCCGGGGCGCCCGAATTCGTCACGCTGGCGCTGACACTGTCGCTGATGATGGGAGCGGCGCAGCTCGCGATGGGCGTCGCGCGCCTCGGTGCGCTGGTCAACTTCATTTCCCACACGGTGATCGTCGGGTTCACCGCCGGCGCGGGCCTGTTGATCATCGGATCGCAGCTCTCGCACTTCCTCGGCATCCGCGTCGAGCCGGGCGCCAATTTCTTCGGCACGCTGGCGCGCGTTTTCCGCGCACTCGGGACCGTCGACGTCGCGATCGCCTCGACGGGCCTCGTGACGCTCGGCGCCGCGTTGCTCGCACGCCATGTCGCGCCGCGCATTCCCTACATGATCGTGGCGATGGTCGTCGGCAGCGTGTACGGCTTCGTGCTCATTGCCGTCGCGGGCGCGAACATCCCGGTGGTGGGCGCGTTGCCATCCGCGTTCCCGGTGCCGTCGCTCCCGTCGTTCGAGCCCGAGGTATGGCGCACGCTCGCTCCTGCCGCGCTCGCGCTGACCGTGCTCGGTCTCACCGAAGCGGTCTCGATCGCGCGCGCGATCGCCTTGAAGTCGGGGCAGCGCATCGATGGCAACCAGGAGTTCATCGGCCAGGGGCTGTCGAACCTCGCCGGCGCGTTCTTCTCGGCCTACCCGTCGTCGGGGTCCTTCAACCGGAGCGGCGTCAACTTCGAGGCCGGCGCACGCACGCCGCTGGCCGCCGTGTTCTCGGCGCTGCTCCTCGTCGCCGTGCTGCTCGTCATCCGGCCCCTCGCCGCGTGGCTGCCGCTCGCGGTGATGGCCGCGCTGCTGTTCGTCGTCGCCTGGGGCCTGATCGACGTCGCGGAGATGCGCCGCATCCTTCGCGCGAGCGCTGGCGATGCCGTCGTGCTCGTCGTGACGTTCGTGTCCACGCTGACGCTGCAGCTCGAGTTCGCGATCTTCGTCGGCGTGCTGGCGTCGCTGCTCGTCTACCTCCACCGCACGACGCATCCGCACGTGCAGCGTCTCGCGCCCGATCCGGTGTCGCGGCGGTTCGTGCCGGCGAGCGCGGCCGCGCCCCCTTCGCCGCAGGTCGACATCCTGCGCATCGACGGCTCGCTGTTCTTCGGCGCCGTCGAGCACGTGCGCGACGCGCTCGAAGCGGCCCGGCACGAGCGCCCCGACGTGCGCCAGATGCTGATCGTCGGCAACGCCGTGAACTTCGTCGACGTCGCCGGTGCCGAGCTGC
>Ga0307411_10000717_pt1 | contig 12199 bp, 12 predicted proteins | sample DK1Ometagenome_2_FD_203712 | JGI IMG/M metagenome (GOLD analysis project Ga0307411, IMG submission 203712) | Maize rhizosphere microbial communities from greenhouse at UC Davis, California, United States - DK15-O-1 | ecosystem: Host-associated > Plants > Roots > Rhizosphere > Soil | place: USA...
AACAGCCCGGCCGTGACGAGGGCGCCGAGCAGCACATCGCGCCAGGCGATGCGGGCGCGCGGCATCCATTTGAAGATCAGCGCGAACACCGCCACGACCAGGCCTTGGCTGATCACCGCGTTGGCCACGGCGGCGACGTAGAGCCACTGGCCGAACCATGGCTGCCACCAGGTCTCGGCCGCCGACAGCAGCGCGCCGAGCAGCAGCGAGGTCAACAGCAGGAAACTCAACCCCAGGATGAGCCCGAAGCTCAGCAGCCGTGCACGCAGCCAGGCCCACCAGCCCTGCACGGGGCGGGCCGGCACGCACCAGATGGTGTCCAGCGCGTCCTGCAGCTCGGCGAACACCGTGGTCGCGCCCACCAGCATCAGGCCCAGTCCGACCATCGTGTTGAGCCAGCCGCCGGCGGGCCAGGCCACGCTGCGCAGCATCTGCTCGATGGTGGAGGCAGCGGACGCGCCGAGCAGCGCCTCCAGCTGCGAGACCAGTTCGCCGCGCACCGCATCGCCGCCCCAGACCAGGCCAGCCACCGACACGACGATCAGCAGCAGCGGCGCCAGCGAGAACAGCGTGTAGTAGGCGAGCGCGGCGCCCATGCGCGGGCCGCGGTCGTCGATGAAGCCGTCCACCGTCAGCCACAGCACGCGACCCAGCGGCGCGAGGGTTCGACGAAGCGGGTCCAGCCAGCGCATGGGCCAAGTCTGGCGAGGGCAAGCGAGCCTGGCTGTAGGACGGCAGGAGGCTCGGGCCCGGCGTCGCCCATGAAAAAAGCCCGGTGCGACAGCACCGGGCTTTGGATGAAGCGAAGCCTTGCTCAGGCGGCGCGTCGGGGCGCGCGGGTCGCCGTCTGCGTGGCCTTCACGGCTTGGGACGTGGCGGCCTGGAAGTTGGACTCGGCCACTTCGACGGCCTGCTTGGTGGCCTTCTGCACCGACTCGAACGCGTTGTTCGCGGCAGCGACGGCGGACTTCACCAGGGCGACGGCGTTCTCGGTGCCGGCCGGCGCGTTCTTGGCGGCGTTGTCGACGACGGAAGCGAACTTCTGCTGCGCATCGGCGAACTGGGCTTCAGCGACCTTGGCGACTTCGGCGCCGGTGCTGGAGGCGATGTCGTAGATGTGGCGGCTGTAGGAAGCGGCCTTCTCGGCGGTCGGCTGCAGCAGCGCGGCCTGCAGGGACAGCAGTTCCTGTGCGTCCTTGACGGACATGGCGGCGGCCGTGGTGTCGGCGGCTTCGCTCAGCGCCGTCTTGGCGACTTGCAGGTTCAGCTCGACGAGCTTCTCGACGCCTTCGAACGCCTTGTTCGTCAGGCCGAAGAGGGTTTCGATGTTGGCCTTGTGGGCGGCAATGACTTGTTCAGCGGTCAGCATGGTGGGACTCCGATATTCAGTTGAGGAACCGACTGCGGTGCTTTTTGCTGCACTGCAACATGAACTGAATGATAAGGGTCATCCGGCGGAATGCAAGAACTTTTTGTGCGCTGCAACAAAACTAGGGATACCGGATGTCACAAGGCCCGCGGCTATCGTTCCGGCCATGCTGGCCTTCCATTCCGACGCCCACAGTCTGGCCCTGCCGCCGGGCCACCGCTTCCCGCAGTCCAAGTACCGGCTGCTGCGCGAGCATTTCGAGCGCGAGCCGGGGCGCCTGCGGATGCAGCCCGCGCCGGCTGCCAGTGACGGCGAACTGGCCCTGGCCCACACGCCCGACTATGTCGACGCGGTGCTGCACGGGCACCTCAGCGCGGCACAGCAGCGCGAGATCGGCTTCCCGTGGAGCCCGTCCATGGCGGAGCGCTCACGGCGTTCGGTCGGCGCCAGCATTGCGGCCGCGCGGGCGGCGCTGGCCGAGGGCGTGGCCGCCAACATGGCCGGCGGCACCCACCATGCTGAGGCCGGCAAGGGATCCGGCTACTGCGTGTTCAACGACGTGGCCGTGGCCGCGCGGCTGATGCAGGCCGAATGCGCCAGGAGCCGCCGCCACCTGCTGCGGGTGCTGGTCATCGACCTGGACGTGCACCAGGGCAACGGCACGGCCGCCATCTTCCGGGACGACGAGACGGTGTTCACCTTCTCGATGCATGGCGCCCGCAACTTCCCGTTCCGCAAGGAAGCCAGCGATCTTGACGTGGACCTGCCCGACGGCTGCGGCGACGCTGACTACCTGGCCGCGCTGGATGCCGCGCTCGCCGAGGTCTGGCAGCGCTGCGAGCCGGGGCTGGCGTTCTACCTGGCCGGCGCCGACCCGCACGAGGGCGACCGTCTCGGCCGGTTGAAGCTGACCTACGAAGGCCTGGCCGAGCGCGACCGCCGCGTGCTGGAGGCCCTGCACCGCCGCCGCATCCCGGTCGCGCTGAGCATGGCCGGTGGCTATGGCCACGACCTGGCCACGACCGTGGCCGTGCAGGTCAACACGCTGAACCTGGCCGCCGAGGCCTGGGCGAGGTGGCCTATCGAACCCGGAACTGACTGACGACCTGGGCCAGCCGCTGCGCCTGCTCGCGCAGCGACTCCGCCGCCGCCGCGCTTTCCTCGACGAGGGCCGCGTTCTGCTGCGTCATGTCGTCCACCTGGCTGACGGCCTGGTTGACGTCGTCGAGCCCACGGCTCTGCGCCGCGGCGCTGGCGCTGATCTCGCCCATGATGTCGGTCACCTGCTTCACGGCACCGACGATCTCGCCCATCGTGGAGCCGGCGTCCTGCACGAGACGGGCGCCGGACTGGACGCGCTCGACGCTCGCGCCGATCAGGGTCTTGATCTCCTTGGCTGCCGCCGCGCTGCGGCCCGCCAGGCTGCGCACCTCGCCCGCGACGACCGCGAAGCCGCGGCCCTGCTCACCGGCGCGCGCCGCTTCGACGGCGGCGTTGAGCGCGAGGATGTTGGTCTGGAAGGCGATGTCGTCGATGACGCCGATGATGTCGGCGATGCGCTTGCTGGAGGCCGTGATGTCGTTCATCGTGTCGACGACCTGCTGCACGACGCTGCCGCCGCGGTGGGCCACGTTCGCGGCATTGCTGGCGAGCTGGTTGGCCGTCTGCGCGTTGTCGGCGCTCTGGCGCACGGTGCCGGTCAGCTGACCCATGGACGAGCTGGTGACCTCCAGGCTGGAGGCCGTCTGCTCGGTGCGCGTGCTGAGGTCCTGGTTGCCCGAGGCGATCTCGGCCGACGCGGTGCGGATGGAGTCCGCCACGAGCATGACCTCGCCGACCGTCTGACCGAGCTGTTCGCACATCTGGTTCAGCGCCCGCATCAGTCCGGCCAGTTCGTCCTCGCCCAGCGGCTTGGCGCGCTGCGTCAGGTCGCCCGCGGCGACAGCCTCGGCCAGCGACAACGAGGCGTTCACGTCCGCGGCGATCTTGCGCTGATTGACGAGCAGCACGCCCATGCCGACGCCGGCGGCGAGCAGCGAGACCAGCGCGAAGATCCAGGCACGCTGGCGCGCACCGGCCTGCTGGGCCTCGGCGGCGGATTGCTGCGTGCCCCCCATGCCCTGCACGACCTTGCCGATCAGCGCCGCCAGCTCCTTGTAGCGGGCCTCGGCGTCCTGCATGGCCGCGATGCCGGTATTGGGGTCGACCGAGGCCAGGTCGATGGCCCCGTCGGCCTTGTTCAGGTAGGCCTGCAGCAGGGGCAGGGCGGATTTGACGAGCGCCTCGGTGTCGGCCGGCGTGCCCGGCATGTCCGACAGCGTGTTCAGCGTGCGTGACAGGCCTTCGACCTGGGTCTTCAACTGGCCGCGCAGGCTCTTCACCTTGGCGTCGTCCAGCGAGGCGATCAGCGCGATGGTGCGGAACACGCCGCCGTGCATCTCGCCCACCTGCGTCTGCACCGACACCATGGTCATGAAGACCTCGTTGCGCTGCTGGTTGGCTTCGTTGGACGTGACGACCTCGCGCAACGACAGCAGGTTGTTGCCCAGGCCGATGGCCAGGACGACCGCCAGCGCCGCCATCGGCGGCAAGAGCATTTTCGAGGCCAGCTTCATGGTCGGATTCCAGAAGGAGCCGCCGGCAGCGCCAGGCGGCGGAGTGGATGAAGGCCCGTCATCCGCCCGTTGACTACTTGTAGATGCCGCCGCAGACGAGGGTGTCGTCCAGGCGCTCGCAATACATCTGCTTGGGTTCGATCTTCTTGGTCGCCGGGTTGGTGAACTTGTAGTCCTGCCAGAAGCCGTTGGGCTTGGACTTGCCCAGCTCGACCCGCTCGCGGACGAAGGCCTTGCCGTCGATGTCCTTGAGGTCGATCAGGTCGCGGCCCACCTGCTTCTCGTTGGCGCCATGGGCCAGGCATTTGCCGTCCATGCCGTAGACGACGAGGTAAAGGTCGCTCTTCACGAACATCGGGTTCTTGGCCGTGATCTCTGCATAGGACTTGTCGCGGCCGTTGGCCTTGATGTAGGCCACGCCCTTCTTGACGGTCGCGACGGCGTCATCCTTGGTCGCGTTCTGGGCCAGGGCGGGCTGCGTGCCGACAAGGGCGGCCAGGGCGAGGGCAAGACCTGCCACGGGGAATCGAATCATGCGAATGCTCCTTGCTAGCGTTGGGAAGCAGGCCGCGGAGCAAAGCTCAGGGCCGCGGGCCAGTTTTCTCCGGAACGGGCGATTGGGCAAGTGCAAATGCCGCATTCGCCTCGTAAAGCCACGGTGGTCGGGGCGCATGAAAGAATGCCTGCATGACGCCCCGCCCACAGCCCGATACTCGGCAAGCCTATCCCCGCTTCGTGCCGCTGACCACCCGGTGGATGGACAACGACGTCTATGGACACCTGAACAACGTCGTCTACTACAGCCTCTTCGACACGGCGGTGAACAGCCTGCTCATCGAGGCCGACGCGCTGGACATCCATGGCGGCGCGGTCATCGGCCTGGTCGTCGAGACGCATTGCAACTTCTTCGAGTCGCTGGCCTTCCCGCAGCGCGTCGAGGCCGGCGTGCGGGTGGCCAACCTGGGCCGCTCCAGCGTGCGCTACGAGATCGGCCTGTTCGCCGAAGGCGCGCAGACCTGCGCGGCGCGGGGTCATTTCGTGCATGTCTATGTGGATCGCGACAGCCGCCGTCCCGTCGCCGAACTGCCGGCCGCCTACCTCCAAGCCCTGAAGGCCCTGACGCCATGATGAGCCGTTTCGACATGCCCACGCCCGCGCAGACCGCCGCGGTCGATGCCGCCATCAAGACCCGGCACTCGCTGCGCGCCTTCCTGCCGACGCCGGTGCCGCGCCAGACCATCGAGGACATCCTCGAAGTCGCCTCCCACGCGCCGTCGGGCACCAACACCCAACCGTGGCAGGTCCATGTGCTGACCGGTGCCGCGTTGAAGCGCATCGGCGGGCGCATCCAGGCGGCCTACCTGGACCCCGAGCAGAACGCCGCCCACAAGGAGGAGTACGCCTACTACCCCACCGAGTGGCGCAGCCCCTACATCGACCGCCGCCGCAAGGTGGGCTGGGACCTGTACGGCCTGCTGGGCATCGCCAAGACCGACAAGGCGCGCATGCAGTACCAGCATGGGCGCAACTTCATCTTCTTCGACGCACCGGTGGGCCTGTTCTTCACCATCGACCGCGTCATGCAGCAGGGCTCGTGGCTGGACTACGGCATGTTCCTGCAAAACGTCATGGTCGCGGCCCGCGCGCGCGGCCTGCACACCTGCCCGCAGGCGGCGTTCACGCAGTTCCACCGGCTGATCGCCGAGGAGCTGCAACTCGGCGACGAGCAGATGCTGGTCTGCGGCATGTCCCTGGGACACGCCGACCCGAGCGCCATCGAGAACAGCCTGGTCACCGAGCGTGCGCCGGTGGCTGAGTTCACCCGCTTCCTGGAGGACTGACGCATGGCGCTGTCCGGTGCGGCGCTGGGCCTGGCCTGGGCCACCCCTTTCGCGGGCCTGCTGCTGTCGATCGCCGTCATGCCACTGGCAGCAACGGCCTTCTGGCATCACCACTTCGGCAAGATCGCCGCGGCCTGGACGGCGGCGCTGCTCGTCCCGTTCGCGCTCACCTTCGGTGCGGCCGAGACGGGCCATGTGCTCGTGCACACGCTGGTGGAGGAGTACCTGCCGTTCACCATCCTGCTTGGCGCGCTGTACACGACCGCCGGCGGCATCTTCATCCGCGGCAACCTGCACGGGACGCCGACGCTGAACGCCGGGCTGATGCTCATCGGCGCGGTGCTGGCCAGCTTCATGGGCACGACGGGCGCGTCCATGCTGCTGATCCGGCCGCTGATCCGCGCCAACGACAACCGCCTCCACAACGCGCATGTCGTCGTCTTCTTCATCTTCATCGTCAGCAACGTCGGCGGGTCGCTGACGCCGCTCGGCGATCCGCCGCTCTTCCTCGGCTTCCTGCAAGGCGTCGGCTTCTTCTGGACGGCCGGCCAGCTGTGGGGCGAGACGCTGTTCCTGATCGCCGCGCTGCTGGGGGTGTTCTGGCTCGTCGACAGCTGGCTGTACCGCAAGGAGGGCGTCACGCCGGCCGACCCGACGCCCGATGAGCCGCGGCTGGGCCTGGAGGGCGCGATCAACCTGCTGCCGCTGGCCGTGGCCATCGGCCTGGTGCTGATGAGCGGCACCTGGAAGCCGGGCATCGTCTTCGACCTGTGGGGCACGCCGTTGCCGCTGCAGGCACTCGTGCGCGACGTCGGCCTGATCGGCGTGACGGTCGCATCGCTGTGGATGACGCCGGCCGGCGTGCGCGAGAAGAACCAGTTCTCCTGGGCGCCGATGCAGGAGGTGGCCAAGCTCTTCATCGCCATCTTCCTGACCATGGTGCCGGTCATCGCGATGCTCAAGGCCGGCTCCGCTGGCGTGTTCGCGCCGCTGGCGGCCATGCTCACCGGCCCGGACGGGCAGCCGTCACCGGCGGCCTACTTCTGGCTGACCGGCGGCCTGTCGTCGATGCTCGACAACGCGCCCACCTACCTCGCGTTCTTCAACCTCGCCGGCGGCAACGCGCAGCAGCTGATGAGTGAGGGCGCGCTGGTGCTGGCGGCCATCTCCGGCGGCAGCGTTTTCATGGGCGCGATGACCTACATCGGCAACGCGCCCAACTTCATGGTCAAGGCGATTGCCGAGGAGCGCGGCGTGAAGATGCCCAGCTTCGGCGGCTATGTGCTGTGGTCGTCCGCGGTGATGCTGCCGCTTCTGCTCATGGTGACGTGGATATGGATGTGACGAAACCCAAGGTCTTGGTGGCGCGGCGCGTACCGGCGACGGTGATCGACAAACTCTCGCCACATTTCGACGTGGACGCCGTGCAGGGCGACGGCGTGCTGACGCCCGACGAGCTGCGCGCGCGGCTGCAAGGCAAGGCCGGCGCCTACGTCACCGGCACCGAACGTATCACCGCCGAGCTGCTGGACGCCTGCCCCGAACTGCGCGCCGTCTGCACGATGAGCGTGGGCTACAACCACATCGACCTGGCCGCCTGCACCGCGCGCCGCGTGCTCGTCACCAACACGCCCGACGTGCTGACCGAGACGACGGCCGACTTCGGCTTCGCGCTGCTGATGGCCACCGCGCGCCGCATGAGCGAAGGCGAACGCCTGCTGCGCGACGGGCGCTGGAGAAGCTGGTCCTGGGACTTCCTTGCGGGCTCCGACATCCACGGCACGACGCTAGGCATCCTCGGCATGGGCCGCATCGGCCAGGCCATCGCGCGCCGTGGCCGCTTCGGCTTCGGCATGAACATCGTCTATCACAACCGTTCACGGCTGCCGGCCGACATCGAGGGCCAGCTCGGCGCGCGCTACGCCTCGAAAGACGATCTGCTGCGCCAGGCCGACCACCTCATCCTCGTGCTGCCCTACTCGGCCGCGTCGCACCACTGCATGGGCGCCGCTGAAATTGCTTTGATGAAACCGACGGCGACGCTCGTCAACATCGCCCGCGGCGGCATCGTCGACGAGGACGCGCTGGCCGCCGCGCTGCGCGACAACCGCATCGCCGCTGCCGGCCTGGATGTGTTCGAAGGCGAGCCGCGCGTGAACCCGGCGCTGCTGACGCTGCCCAACGTCGTCCTCACGCCCCACATCGCCAGCGCCACCATGCCGACGCGCTTGGCCATGGCCGGCCTGGCCGCCGACAACCTCGTCGCCGCGCTGACCGGTGCAGCGCCCCCGACACCGCTGAACCCCGAAGTCCTGCCCCTGTGATGAAACCGCTGCTGTACGTCCTCGCCCTGCTGCCCGCCCTGGCTTTGGGCCAGTCCGTCAAGAACAAGCTGCCACCGCCCGCGCCAGCGCCCGTTGTGGACGACAAGACGCCGCGCGACCCCAACAAGTTCGCAGCCCTGTCACTGCTGGGCGACAGCGTGCAACTGATCAGCCTGACCCCGGCGCGCGGCGACACGCCGCAGACGGGCGAGTGGACCTCCACGCCCGCGGGTGGCCTGGACAACGCGGTGCTGCAGGCGCTCAACGACGCCGTCAAGGCGGGCGGCGACAAGCGCGAAATCAAGCTCTATACGTCGTCCACGCGCAGCCTGTTCGGCGACCCGGCCAACCTCTTTGTCGACGGCAAGCTCAACCTGCCGGGCAAGCTGGGCGACGCGGTGCGCCAGAGCGGCGCGGCCAGGCTGTTGCTCGTCACGCGCAGCCGCCAGGAGCCGGCCTTGGCTAACGCGCTGCCCGCGCGCATCCTCGCGACGCTGGAAGGCCCGGGCTTTGTGCTCGACCAGCGCCCCAGCGCGCTGATCGGTTTCGACGGCCAGCCCGGCCAGCCGGTGTTCGCGCCCTTCGTCTCCATCCGCGTCGCGCTCATCGACCTGAGCGACATGAAGCTGCGCCGCGAGCAGTCGATGGCCGTGGCGACCCGCCTGCCGGTGGCTGCCGAGGCCGCCGCCAACCCCTGGGTGGCGACGACGGCCGAGCAGCGCCTGAAGGCGCTCGAAGCGCTCATCGAGAGCGAGCTGCCGCGGGCCATGGCTGGCCTTGTGACGCCCTGAGTCTCACGCCGCCGGGGCCTTCGGCGGCGGGCGACAATGGCTCGCATGAGCCTGATCGACGTGTTGCTGCTGGGCGTGCTGGCCCTGATCCTTGTCCTGCTGCTGCTGATCTGGGCTCGACAAAGGACACCGCAGGGTGCGCCGCCCGAACTGCTGCAAAGCAACGAACGCCTGGAGCGCGAACTGCGTGACGAGCTGGGTCGCAGCGCCAGCGGCACGCGCCAGGAACTGGTGCAGGGCCTCGCCCAGTTCCAGCAAGTGCTGACGCAAGGACTGCAGGGCAGCAACCAGTCGCTGGCGCAGCAGGCGCTGGCCGCGCGCGAGGCGCAGGACGCCGCCGCGTTGCGCAGCATGCAGGCGCAGGCCGAGTCCATGCAGCGCCTGGCCGACGGCATGCGCGAGCAGCTCCAGGCGATGTCGACCAGCAACGAGCAGCGCCTGGCCGAGCTGCGCCACACCGTGGAGCAGCGCCTCACCAGCATCCAGCAGGACAACGAGAAGAAGCTGGAGCAGATGCGCGCGACGGTGGACGAGAAGCTGCACGCGACGCTGGAGCAGCGCCTGGGCGAGAGCTTCAAGCAGGTGGCCGAGCGCCTGGAGCAGGTGCACAAGGGCCTGGGTGAGATGCAGAACCTGGCGCGCGACGTCGGCTCGCTGAACCGCGTGCTGACCAACGTGAAGACGCGCGGTGTGTTCGGCGAAGTGCAACTGGCCGGCCTGCTGGAGCAGGTCTTCACGCCCGAGCAGTACGCCTGCAACGTAGCGACGCTGCCGGGCTCCAACGAGCGCGTGGAGTTCGCCATCTCGCTGCCCGGCCAGCGCGACGACGGCCGGCCGCTGTGGCTGCCGATCGACGCCAAGTTCCCGCGCGAGGACTACGAGCGCCTGCTCGACGCCCAGGAGCGCGCCGACGCGCCGGCGGCCGACGCGGCGGGCAAGGCCATCGAGGCCCGCCTGCGGTTGGAGGCGCGCAGCATCCGCGAGAAATACATCGCGCCGCCACACACGACGGACTTCGGCATCCTGTTCGTGCCCACCGAGGGCTTGTACGCCGAGGCGTTGCGCCGCCCCGGCCTGCTGGAGAGCCTGCAGCGCGAGTTCAAGGTCATGCTGTGCGGCCCGACCACGCTGCTCGCCACGCTGACCAGCCTGCAGATGGGCTTCCGCACGCTGGCGCTGGAGAAGCGCAGCGCCGAGGTCTGGGAGGTGCTGGGCGCTGTCAAGACCGAGTTCGGCAAGTTCGGCGACGTGCTGGCCAAGGCCAAGAAGAAGCTCGAGGAAGCCGGCAACACGCTGGACGCCGCCGAGGTGCGCACGCGCGCCATGACGCGCAAGTTGAAGGGCGTGGAGGCGCTGCCGGACGATGCCGCGCAGCGCATGCTGCAGCTCGGCCTGGCCGAGAGCGTCGAGGACAGCGAGTGAGCGGCACGGCGCCAGGCCACAGCAAGAGCCTGCGCCACGTCTTCGCGTGGCTGATCGCCACGATGATCTGCGTGCACGCCTGCATGGCGGTCACGCGCGTGACGGCCAGCCTGTGGGTGCTGGACCGCGGCTATGGCGAGGCCTCGGTCGGGCTGCTGCTCAGCCTGTTCGCCGTGGCGCCCATCGTGCTGTCGCTGTGGGCCGGCCGGCTGGCGGACCGGCACGGATTTCACCGCCCGGTTGGCGTCGGCGTGCTGATGGCCGGCATCGGCGCGCTGCTGGCCTTGAGCGTGCAGCAGCTGTGGGCCATTGCCGCGGGCTGCCTGCTGTGCGGCGGCGCGGTCGCGGTGGCCGCCGTGGCGTTGCAGCGCGAGGCCGGGCTGATGGCCGACGAGCCGGGGGAACTCAAGCGCATCTTCAGCTGGATGGCGCTCGGGCCGGCGATGTCCAACGCGCTGGCGCCCATTTTGGCCGGCCTGCTCATCGACCACGTCGGCATGACGGCCGCCTTTGCCTTCGCCGCCGCATTGCCGCTGCTGGCCTGGGCGCTGGCCCAGAAGGTGCCGCGCCATCCGCCGGCCGTCTTCACGAAGAGCTTTCGCGAACCGGCGGCCTGGCGGCTGTTCCGCCTGCCGGCGTTCCGGCGCCTCATCCTCGTCAACCTGGTGTTGTCGGCCTGCTGGGACGCGCACAGCTTCGTCGTGCCCGTCGTCGGCCATTCGCGCGGGCTGTCGGCGGCCAGCATCGGCCTGGTGCTGGGCTGTTTTGCGGCCGCTGCGACGGTGGTGCGCCTGGCCATCGTGCGCTTTGCCGACAGCCTCGACGAGGTCAAGGCGCTGCGCTCGGCCATGCTGCTCGCCATGCTGACCTTCATCGCCTACGCATGGCTGCCCGGCACCGCGGGCCTGATGTGCGGCTCCGCGCTGCTCGGCATCGCGCTCGGCTCGGTCCAGCCGATGGTCATGGCCATGCTGCACCGCGTGACGCCGTCCGAGCGCCACGGCCAGGCGCTGGGCCTGCGCATGCTGACGGTCAATGGCGCGACAGTCGCCATGCCGGCCGGCTTCGGCATGCTGGCCGCCGCCACCGCACTGGCCGCGCCGATGTGGCTGATGGCCGCGGCGCTGCTGGTGGCGCAGTGGCCGGCGCGCAAGTTGCGCGGCTGAGGCACGTCACATCGGCTTGAAGCGCGGCTGGAAGCTCTGGCTCACCGGCAGCCGCGTGCGGCCGTCCTTGAGCAGCACCTCCATGCTGCCCAGGCTGCGCTCCACGCGCGCCACCTGCGCCAGATTGACGACGACGGCGCGGTGGATCTGCCAGAACTGCTCAGGGTCGAGCTGGGCCAGCAGTTCGCGCAGCGACAGGCGCAGCAGGAACTCGCCCTCGGCCGTGACGGCGCAGGAGTATTTGTTGTCGCTGCGGAAGTGGCTCACGTCGGCCACCATGACGAGGTGCAGCCGCTCCCCTTGCGAGGCCTGCAGCCAGCGCAGCGGCGCGGCCGGGGACACGGCTGCAGCCGGCAACTCGGGCGGCGCCCACTGCTGCAGCCAGCGTGCCAGTTCGGCCGGTGGCAGCCGCAGGCGCTGCTGCAGCCGCTGCACCGTTTCGCGCAGGCGCTCGGTGGCGAGGGGCTTCAACAGGTAGTCCACCGCGCCCCGGTCGAACGCGGTCGGCGCATGCGCGTAGTAGGCGGTGACGAAGACGACGCCACCAGCGCCAGTTGAGCGTGAACCATGCGGCGCTGTAGGCCAGCCAGAGCTGGGCTGCCGGAGCCAGCCAGCGCGCATGCGGCCAAAGCCAATGCAACAGGGCCCAGGCGGCCCAGAACAGCAGGGGG
>Ga0307411_10000719_pt1 | contig 12188 bp, 19 predicted proteins | sample DK1Ometagenome_2_FD_203712 | JGI IMG/M metagenome (GOLD analysis project Ga0307411, IMG submission 203712) | Maize rhizosphere microbial communities from greenhouse at UC Davis, California, United States - DK15-O-1 | ecosystem: Host-associated > Plants > Roots > Rhizosphere > Soil | place: USA...
TCAAGTCGAATCTTGAGAAGCTCCGGAACGACTCTCTGCGCCTGAACAAGGGCGTTCAGACGGATGGGGATGCACAGCGCGCCTGGAACGAGTTGTTCCAGAACATCAACGATACGAAGTTGGTTCAGCAGCGTCTCGGCGAGATCAAGCGCCTGAACGAACGTGCGGTGCAACTGCGCAAGCTGGACATTGATGCAGTTCGGACCAACTACGGCCATGAACCTCTCGATGTCTCTGGGTACGAGAAGCAGCCGCCAACTCTGAACGGCGGCACCTCGGCTCCTGCCAAGGCGAAGATTGCGGTTGGCACGGTCGATAGCGGGTATCGGTACAAGGGCGGTGATCCTAAGTCGCCTTCTTCCTGGGAGCAAGTCAAGTGAAGCCATGGGAAAAGGACTGGGCGCCCGATCCTCTTGAGGCGGCGCTTGCCGCCGAGGGCGCTACTGGCAAGTTCGCGGACGTGGTTCGCAGCATGTACCAGCAAGAATCGTCGTCTGGGAAGAACACGAAGACCTCGAACGCTGGCGCAGTAGGTCCGATGCAAGTCATCCCGACCACGTTCGCCAGTGTCGCGGATAAGGGATGGGACATCAAAAACGAAGAGCACAACCTGCGAGCGGGGATTCGCTATGCAAAACAAGGCTTCGAAGCGTCTGGCGGGGACCCTGCACTTACCGGAGCGTTCTACTACGGAGGCCCCGGTGGACTTGCGAAGGCTCGCCGGGGGGTTGCTGTCTCAGATCCCCGGAATCCCGACGCTCCCACCACGCTGCAATACGGACAGCAGGTTGCAGCGCGTGTGCCCAAGGAGCCGATGAATCCTGTCATGGCGGCTGGAAAGGCCGTCACGGATGCCGTGATTCCGTCTGCCAATGCAGCCGAGCCGGCCAGTCTGAAGCCCTGGGAAAAGGAATGGGAGGCTCCTGCCGGGCCTGCTGCACAGCCCGCACAAGAAGGCGGATCGATCATTGGGACGGCTGGGCGCATGCTGGCAAACGCTACTCCGATCGGCATGGCTCTGAACGCGATTCGAGGCCCCGGCTTGGAGCGCGACGCGGTCAAAGGTCTGGTTCGTGGAGCGGCTAGCATCGGCAACACGATCATCAATTCCGGAACGAAAGCCGCTGCTGATGCGATCCCTTCCGAGCCGAATCCACTGATCAACCCGGATCTCCAGCGTCAGCAGACGTTGTCTGGGTTGGTGCTCGGCAAGAAGCCTATGAGCGCGGCGGAGGTCCAGAACGCCGACCGCCAGGCGGGTCTCAATTCTTACGATGCCGAGGCTCCGACCAACTTGGCCTATCAAGGCGGCAAGTTGGCCGCTGAGATTGCCGGGACCGCTGGTGTTGGCGGAGCCATTGCAGCGCCCCTGAAGGCGGTTGCTCCTGCGCTCCCATTGGTTGGTAACGTTGTCGGGAAACTGGGAACTGCCATCGAGTCGGGCGGCATGACCGTTGGCGGTGCTCCTGCCAGGACGTTTGCCCAAGGCGCGGGGAATCTTGCTCTGCGAGCGGGCGGCGGTGCCGTGACGGGCGGCGCATCTGCTGGTCTGGTGAACCCTGAAGACGCCGGGACTGGCGCTGCTATCAGTGCCGCTATCCCAGTCGCCACCAAGCTTGCTGGGGTGGCCGGGAGGGCGGTCGGTCGGGGTCTTTCTGGCGGTGGGATGTCTGACGAGGTGAAGGCGCTCGCTATCAGGGCCAAGGAACTTGGGATCGACATCCCGGCTGACCGGTTGGTGGACAGCAAACCTCTAAATGCCGTCGCCTCCAGCCTTGAGTACGTTCCTTTGAGCGGTCGCACTGCCACGATGAGGAAGATGCAAGACCAGTTGAATCGGGCTGTGACTCGAACGTTCGGTCAGGACTCCGACAACGTGACGCTTGCTCTTCGCAAGGCCAGCGACGATTTGGGCGCGAAGTTCGATGACGTGCTGACTAAGACTAAGGTCAACGTCGATCAGCAGTTCATGCAGGACATCGCCGATTCTGCCAACCGGGCAAGCCGTGAACTAGGGAGCGATGGCGCCAAGATCATCAGCAATCAGGTAGACGACATCCTTGCCAAGGCTGCTTCCGGGCAGATCGACGGCCAGGCTGCGTACAACATCAAGAAGACCCTTGATCAGATCGGCCGCCGCAACAGTTCAGAGGCGTTCTATGCGATCGACCTGAAGCAAAAGCTGATGGACGCGCTCAATCGGTCGCTTGGTCCGGAGGAAGCCAAGGCCTTCGCCCAGACGCGCCGGCAGTACGGAAACATGCTGTCCCTCGAAAAGCTCGCTGCCAACGGGGTAGAGGGTGATCTTTCAATCGCCCGCCTGGCGAACATGAAGAACATCAACAACGCCGAGCTTCAGGAGTTGGCTGATATTTCCGCCCAGTTCCTGAAGAGCAGGGAAGGTGCCCACGGTGCAGCGCAGCGGACTGTCCTGGGGACGGGTGCTCTTCTAACGGGCGGTGCTACCGGTACTCTGCCAGCGGTCGGAGCTGGCATGGCGGTTGGCCGCGGTGCAAATATGCTGCTTAACAGCGGTGCGGCTCGCAATGCTCTTCTTGGCCAACCGCAGAGCAACAGCCTTCTTCGATTCGCTGGTGAGCCGGATCTTGCTCAGATGTTCTACCGGGCCGCTCCGGTAGCTGGCACTAGCGGCCCTTGAATCCCAGATAGATACCGTACACGAACGCACCAACCGTAAAGGCGATCAGCTTCAGCCACATCCAGTCGGTGAATTCCATGCTTGGTAGTGTAGGGGATAACACTTAAAATAGGCGAGCCCCGGAAGTGCGTCAACACCACCGAGGCTCTAACCACAACAACCTGTCTGAGAGGTCATCATGGCTAAGCCAATTCTAGAGGCGGCTCGGGTGCGAGAGCTACTCCACTACGAACCCGAAACCGGCGCCTTCACATGGAAGGTGCGGAGAACGTTCAACGCCAAGCCTGGCTCGGTTGCTGGGGCGATAGTTGGCAAGGGGCTATCGGGTCATCAAGTTCCAGGGCGTCGGCTACAAGGCTCACCGTCTGGCTTGGTTGCTGGTGTATGGCGATATGCCAACCAAGGACATCGACCATATCAACGGGGACAAAGCTGACAACCGCATCTGCAACCTGCGGGAGGCTTCGTATAGCGTCAATTCGCAGAACAGGCAGAAGGCAAACGCGAACAGTAAGTCTGGGCTCCTGGGTGCCTATTGGCAGCCGGCATATGGGTGTTGGGTTGCGATGCTTGGTATCAGCGGAAAAAGAAAAACGCTCGGCCGCTACCCAACCGCAGAACAGGCCCACGAGGCCTACCTAACAGCAAAACGACAGCACCACGCAGGGTGCACGATCTAGTCAACCTTTAGTCAATCAACGAGCCCGCCATGTGCGGGCTTTTTTAATGGGAGAAATGAATGGCGAATTTTTTGGCCCCGGTGATTAACTCACAGCAGCTAGACCAGAACGGCGACCCGCTCTCCAGTGGAACCATTGAGGTCTACCTGGCCGGCACCTCCACCCCGGCGACGACCTACACCACGCAGGCCGGCGGTACGCCGAACACCTTTCCCATCGACTTGAACACCCTCGGGGTGAACGAAGATGGTGAGATTTGGCTGATCGGTGGTGCTTCTTACAAGTTCGTCATCAAGGATTCCGCTGGCGTCACCCTCCGCACGCTGGACAACATGAGCGGGATCAACGACAGCGCGATCACCACCGATCAATGGATCGTTTATCAAGGGACGCCTACCTACGTCAGCGCTACGTCCTTCACGGTCGCCGGGGATCAAACGCAGACCTTCCAAATCGGTCGCAGGCTCAAGAGTACGAACACTGGCGGAACGATCTATTCCACGATCACGGGAAGTGCCTATTCTTCGCCCAACACTACTGTTACGGTGGTGAATGATTCCGGCGTCCTCGATTCTGGAATATCCCAAGTCTCCTACGGGATCATCTCGGTCCTCGATAGCTCTCTAGCAGTACTTCCTCAGACTAGTGTTGACTTCGTTTATGTCAGCACGACGAGTGTTGCTCTCGTGGCATCGAACGGCGGCTATCTGTGGATCAACGGTATCAACAGGTCGGTTGGGAATGGTATTTCTAAAACCCTGCCGACTTTGAGCAATGCGACGGTCTATAACGTCTATGCATTCTGGACGGGATCAGTCATTGATCTTGAGTTCAGCACAACGGCCTATGTGGCTAGTTCGACTGGCATCCCGGTTAAGACTGGCGATGCAACACGCACCCTGGTGGGCCGGATTCGCACCAACTCAACCACTACAACGTACAGCACTGGAAGCGATGCTGGAGTTATCACTTACTGGAACCGCAAACGACGACAAGTCACGCTGAGTATTCAGGTGAATGTGAACACCGCATCTGGGTCTGATGTTTCTGTGCTCACCGGGCCTAGCTATATTTCTTGGGCGCTGGACGCGACTGATTTTGCGTCTACTGCCATCAACGGGAACACGGTTGATACCGCCCAGAACAACACGACTATCTACGTCAATGGGGGTGCGCTGAGTGCATCAGCTACCACGAGCATTTCAGGTGCTGGTGGTGTTGGTTCTGCCTCCCCTCGCATTTCCAGTGTTGTTGCTTCTGGATATGTCACTACCAATCTCTCCGGGCGGGTGAACGCAGGAACTGGGACATGGTATGTGGGCACTGACCTGCAAATCGTCTTCTTGGGCTGACCCATGGCACAAGACACACAGCCCGGCGACCTCCCACGACTCTCGAAAGTCATCGACTTGAAGTTGCCCCTCACATGGCTCCTTGGTGTGGCCTCAATGATCATCGTTGGGGGATTCGGCTTGTATCAGCAAGTTGGAAATCAAGGCGAAGTGCTCAAGGAACTCAAGGACCAGTTGAAGGACTTGAAGATCACTGTGAACGCTGGCAACAACCAAGCGGCCACGATTCAAGGAGAGATCGCGATTCTGAAATTCAGGATCGAGAACATCGAAGCAGACAGGAGGGGCGCGAAATGAATTTCGACGAAGCATTCGACCGGCTGATCGGCCATGAAGGCGGCTACAGCAACCACCCAAGCGACCCAGGCGCTGAAACCATGTGGGGTGTCACTGCGAGGGTTGCGCGTGCCAGCGGGTACAGCGGCGACATGCGAGGCCTTCCACGCGACAAAGCAAAGCAAATTTATCTGAACCTGTACTGGAATCCGATCCATGCCGATGATCTTCCAGAGGGCTTGCGCTTCGAGGTCTTCGACGCTGCGGTGAACAGTGGTGTTCAACAGGCCGTGAAGTGGCTCCAGCGTGTCGTTGGTGCGGCTCCCGATGGCGTGATCGGACCGGCTACCTTGCAGGCTGTCGCAAAGGCCGACGACCTGGCTCCAGCTCGATTCTCTGGTGTTCGCCTGCAATTCATGACGGACCTTCCCACATGGGGAGCCTTCGGCAAGGGCTGGGCAAGACGGATTGCGGCAAACCTGCAACGCCTGCCGTGAAGCCTCGCCTGAGTCCCCGAGAGCGAGACGTGTTACTGCTGATCGCGAAGGGACTCAATAACAAACAGATTGCCCGCGAGCTTGGGTTGAGCGTTCACACGACCAAGCACCACGTAAGCCGTCTGTTCGACCGAATCGACGTGGTTTCACGTCTCCAGGCCGCGATCTGGTACACGCAAGAAGGAGTGAAGCAATGACACAAGGTTGGAATCTGTTTTGGTGGCTCGTTCGGGGAGGTCGTTAATCATGTCGCCTCTCCTTATCGGGCCAGTCCTGGAGATCGGTAAGAGCCTGATCGACCGCCTTTTCCCTGATCCTGTCCAGAAGGCGAAAGCTGAGATGGACATGATGGTCCTGCTGCAAACGCAGGATCTTCAGAAGGTGATCGGTCAATTGGAGATCAACGCCAAGGAGGCGGCAAGCGCGAGCCCGTTTGTGGCCGGGTGGAGGCCTTTCATCGGCTGGTGCTGCGGTGCTGGTTTCCTGTGGGCAACCATCGGCCATCCGGTCTTCGCTTGGATTGCGTCATCGCGCGGCTGGCCGGCACCTCCTGCCATCGACACTGAAGTCCTGCTATACGTCCTTGGCGGGATGTTGGGGCTTGGAACCCTGCGCAGCGTGGAGAAGATCAAGGGCGCTGCCTGATTGAAGCTGGCGGCAGCGTATTGCAACGCCATCAAGGGTGCGGACTGGGCTTACGAGTGCGGCTACGCTGGTGCAGCCGGCCAATCCGCATGCGTGATAGTTCCGAAGTAGTGCCCGCTGACCGCCGACCCGCAATCCCCTGTACAGGCACACCCGGAAGCAGTCATTTTATCGCGCCATCCCCCTCCTGAGAGCGGGCACGGATAGCGGCAGCAACATCTTCAAGGTCCTCAAACATCATCGCGCAAGCCTCCCGCTCTAGCCTTACGGCTTCCTCTGCATAGGAGCGGAGTTGATCGATGGAGTAGACTGGGCCAGTCGAGTGCAGCATCCGCGTCATCTCGCCGAACGGCTTGTGTTGGAAGACCATCGGGCCTCCCGAGTTGTCTCGTATATGGCCGAACGGCTCTGGCAACGGTGGCAGGTTAGACATCCCGGTTCTCCTGTAGGGCAGGTGGGTCCAGCAGATCAGCGAGAGCCATCATCATCGCTGCGTAGATCCGCGCACTTGCCGGGCTGATCATGGTATTGATGGTCGGCCCATCGCCGCCCCCCATGCTGATGACGACTTTGTCATCGGTGCTGGTGCCGATTGCGATCGTTCCTGAGCTCATTTCGTCTCCTGTAGGGAGGCAGCAGCACGGATGGGTGCTCGGCAGAAAGTGATAGGCACATTCTTGCTGCAAGGCATCGGGTAGCCGCAGGGGCAGCGCTCGATTGGCTTTGCGGCCTCTTCCTTGCTATCCATTGTTCTCTCCCCCTTGGTAAGGACGGGCGGCAAGAGCGGCCTCTCGTTCGGCTCTGGTATCGCTGAGCAGGTGAACCTCGCGCAGCTTGCCGTCCACAAAATAGCTTGACCATTCAACCCAAGCGCCTGGGTCCTCCCGCTGTTTCCTTGAGTCGTGGATGAAGGCGTAGAAGCGCAGTTCGCCAAGAAACTCGGTGACCGGCACAAGTCGCTTGTTGACGCGAGCGGCGGAACCAATGAGACGCATCAAGCCATCGGCGTTTGGATCGCTTTGATCCTCCTCGTCGTATTCCTCGTGCATCAATTGCCCGTCCTTGGTGATCACATATTGATCGCACCACTGGGCCGGCGTGTCCTTGGTCTGGTAGGCGATGTCGTTCGCGCCATCGGCAGGCAGCGGGTACTCGCAACGCAGGTCGTCAAACATTCCCATTGGGGGTCTCCTTCTTCTCCTGGCCGGCTATACGAGAGGAGGCAGACGGCTCCTTGGCTCGGTCGATGGCCTTGAGCGCGAGGGCGGCTCTTGACGGTCTGCTGCCGAAAGCGGGGAACAGCACATCATTGCAGTCGGGCAGCCCGGCCCATGCTTCGTAAAAATCGTCCCGGTATTCGCTCTCACCCAGGAAGTCGAAGAAGCCTTCAAACGCTCCCTCTTCGTCCCAGCGGCCGAAGGCGATGTGATAGCCGTCGCACTGGTTATAGAGGAGGAACGTATGGTGCGGGCCGACCTTTGACGGTGCCACTCCAACCGGGTAGAAATTCAGCGCGACGGATAGGTTCACTTCAACTCCCGCTTGAGGTAGGCGTCGATGGCGCGGCGGATGTGCTCGGCATACGACAACCCGGTTTTCTCGGACAGCGCCTTGAGGGCTTTGGGGCGGGGGTGGCTGCGCCGCGTGCTGGGCCGTGCAAAGCCCCCGAAAACGTTGGAATGAGCGTTTCCGCTTCAGATGGAAGGGCGGCCAGATTCGGCCGATCGTTGGAATATCCAAACCCATGAAAAGCGGCGCCGTTCATGGGTTCATCCCCGGGCCTGTCACGCCGGGGGTCGCGGGTTCGAGTCCCGTCCACTCCGCCAGATTCTCTAATGAAATCAACGGGTTGCAGTCTTCGGATTGCAGCCCGTTCGGCTTTTTGGAATCTGATTCGAGAACTTTGGAATATGGTTCGGTCAGCATGCGCCATGCTGTTGCAGCCACTTGCGGTACTTGTCCGTTGCCGAATGGCCTAAGTTCGTCCACGACTCCGGCCATCCCATAGTCCACGCTGCATGGCTCGGGCTCCACTTGCCACCAGGGCGCCAGCCATCGCGCCGGGCGAGTGCCGCCGAGATGCAGTCCTGCTGCCCCTGTTTGATTTTCTGCCGGCCAGGGTGCTCGCAGCTCACGAGCGTGGGCGTCGGTAGCAACGACCCAGATGCGTTCTCGTACATGGGGTGCGCCGATGTCGGAAGCTGATAGCACGCGCCATCGAGCATCAAACCCGAGCGCGGCCAGGTCTCCGAGAACAGTTCCGAGTCCCCTAGAAGTGAGCATTGGGCTGTTTTCCACGAATACGTGCCGTGGTCGTACTTCGCCCACGATCCGCGCCATTTCTGCCCAGAGTCCAGAGCGCTCGCCATCGAGACCAGCGCCCTTGCCCGCACTGCTGATGTCCTGGCAAGGAAACCCTCCCGAAACCACGTCAACAAGGCCGCGCCAAGGTCTTCCGTCAAAACTGCACACGTCAGACCAAACCGGGAAAGGTCGGAGTGATCCATCGTTTTGCCGCGATACGAGAACCTGTGCGGCGTAGGCATCACGCTCAACGGCGCAGACGGTTCGCCATCCGAGGAGGTGCCCGCCGAGTATTCCGCCACCAGCGCCCGCGAAAAGAGCCAACTCATTCATATCCTTCAGCCCGCAGGCGTAGCCTTCTTGGACTTGCTGCGGTCGTAGTGCCGAGCGATCATTGCGTCCGAGCTGTGCAGGGTCGCGTCCTTGGTGTCGGTGTCGCCGCGCTGGAGCTTGTCGGTGACGCCCTTGGGCCGGCAGTCTTGCAGCGAGAACTTCACGAACGGCATCTTGCGGCGCTTCGCCTCCAGCACGCACTCGCGCATCAGGTCTTCAAGCATCGCCTTCCATCCGCCCTTCGTGTACGGCTCGCCCTTGAGGTTGCCGAACAGGTACATGGTCCCTGCGTCCTTGTTGCGCTTCACGTCCATCGCTTCGTAGATCGTGGCCGACAGCTCGGGAGACCACTCGATCAGGATCTGAGGCTTGGTCTTGCTCTTGGAATCCGTCCAGAGGATGCCGGTAGCCGTCACTGCGCTACGCTCGATCCTGCGCACCTCGAAGGAGCGACGGACACAGAGCCAGGCTGTCTTCAGGGCAAGGGCGACGATCAGCCGAGCCCCGCCCAGTTTCCGCCCCATCTCGACGGCCAGCGCCATCTCTTCGTTGGTGACGTAGCGCTTTGGCTTCTCGACCACCTTGTTTCGGGTGATGTCCTTCAGCGGGTTGACCGCAATCAAGCCCTTCTTGACGGCGAACTCCATGACCAGGGTTGCAAGGGAAATCTCCTTGTTGCCCTTGAGCGGTCGCGTCTTCTTGCACGCCGTCAGGTAGTCATAGCCCATCTTGGTCGTGATCTCCTCGACCTCGAAGTGCCCCCATGCCTTCACCAGCATCGCGGCTTCACGCTTGTTCTCGGTGATGGTGGTGTCCGCACGCTTGCTGCCGTCCGTCCGCGGGAGGTCTTCTTGCATGACAAACCACGCATCGACCAGACCCTTAAACCCGCCTTCCGGCTGGTCGTGGACAACCCGCGTCGATTCCTCGATGGCCTGGCGGCGCAGCTTGCGGATCTGGTTCGCATCGTCCACGTTGCACCGGAACTTGAACGCCCAGCGGCCAGAGGGCAGCTTGTAGCCGATGCTGTAGATGCGGCGCCCGAAGTTCTCATAGACACGGTAGGGCAGGCCGTCAGGGGTGTTGCGAGCGCGGATCATGCTGGCCTCAGGTGGGAAAGGTTGGCGACTTTACGCGGTGGAGCAGAAGCCGTGTCCTGGCCGTGCTCGACTGCCTCAAAGTGCGCCCGGGTCAGGACGACGCCATGCCGGCCGATGCAGGCCCGGTAGAAGCCGCGGCGGTGCAGAACCTCAAGCTGGAGAGCGGGCACCTTGTAATCGGTGAGCTCGAATAGCTCCTGTGCGCTGAGTTTGATGCTCACGCTCTCTCCTCATAGTCACCAGACTGGATAGGGTCAACAGGGGTCATGTCAATCGCCGCAGAAGCACGCAATGGCTTCTTCGTTGTCGTAGCCGAAGGCATCGCTCTGGGCGAGCGCGTTCTGGCGCATCTGCTCGTATGTGGGGCGGTCCTTGGCGAAGGTCGCACCGCGCTCCTGCTCCTGGCGAGCCCACCAGATAGCCTTTTCTGGCGTCTTTCGAATCGTGCTCATCAGCTCTGGCAAGCCTTTGTTAAAGCACAGGTCACAGTTTCCGTCCTCGGCCTTCAGGTCGTAGGGCTTGCCCTTGAAAAACTCCAGGACGTGCGGCTTGGTGATGCCGGCCAGCGCTAGAGGCTTGTGCAGATGCGGCATCTTGGCGATGCGCCGTGGTTCGTCGGCGCGGATTCCGACAACCATCTCCCTGTCCGTCCAACCCAAGGACTTTAGGTAGGCATCGATTGGTTTGATCTTCAGGTCGCTCGTGCAGAACCGCATGACGGCGTTCGGAAGGAAGGACTTCTTCTTGATGAGCGCCTCGAACGGCTCACCTTTTCGGCTGGCGCTCCTGTAATCCACCACCGCAAACCCTTTGTCGTTGTCGCGGAATTCGATCCAGACGATGGGCACATTCAGTTCATAGGCCATGTCGTTGACGAAATCTAAGGTCCGTGGGTCTTCCTTGCCGGTGTTGGCGAAACAGGTCAAAACGTCATCAGGCAGCACCCCACCATGCGCTTGGACGGTCCGCACGAGCATGTAGGCGCTTGATCGGCCGCCGGAGAAACTCATGCAGGCCGGCCCGTCGATCTTGAATGGATCAATCACAAGCCACCCCTCTTAGCCGCCCGCCTACAGCAGACAGAGCACCAAGGATCACTGCACATGGTCTTGCAGGGCCTGTAGAGCCAGGATAGGAAGCGCGCGATCATGCTGTGCCTTCCGGGTCGATCACATACGGATCAGCGAACCAGCCTTGTGCGCGGCGCTTGAATGCCGGCATGGTCATGATGCGGAGCGCGCCCTTGCCGAACCGCTTCCCTTCAGGGTCGATCCATTGGCGGGTGAAGAACACGCGCGCCGGGTACTTGCCGGGCTTGAACACATCGACCACAGTCAATTCCATCTTCCCTTCGGCATGGCAAAAGCCCTCGGTGTCATCAGGAGCGCACGGCCGATACGCGCAACCCGGCTTCCACGTCGGTAACGTGGCGAAGCCTTCCGCGTCCTGCTCGTCGTACGTGTCTCGCACGAACGGGAACGTCACGGTGAAAACGTCGCCGGCCTTAGCCATGGCCTGCCTCGCTCTTAGTAGTGCCGATAAGGGATCTGATTCGACCAGCGCACTCATTCGCTCCTGCCGCCTGCTTGAATCTCAAGTCATCGGACCAGAGGCCTGCGGCAAGATGGACACACAGCGTGGCAGCTTCCTCCAGTGCCTCATCCCTCACGCGGGAGGCGTCTACCTTCCCTGTGGTGGAGGTGGTGGGAGTGGCGAGAGCGGACATGATTTGGCAAATCTCTTCGAGATGCAGCGACACTTCCCACATACCGTTGCCGTCGTACTTGCCGCCAAACTTGAGCAGGAAATCCGCTAACTGGCCTTCGACGATTTCACTATCTACATCGACCCGCGCGGCTTTCAACTCACGGTCCAGATGGTAGGCGCGTCGCTTCCACAGCGTGTCGTCGGTCGCCGCTCCCGTGGCGCTGGCCTCTTGCTCCCGGAGAGCGAGGACTGCGCGGACCGTCCTGATGTCGTCGGCAAGCCCCATGCTGGCGGCAGTGTCATCGGCGTACAGAGGGCGCACCGCTGCTGCGATCTGCTCATCGGTGATGTCAGCCATTGCCGTCCTCCTTCACCGCTGGCCGCTCGGCCTGGGATGCTGCGACGAAAGCCAGGGCCCGACGTGGATACGAAGGCAGGCGCTCGGGGTCCGGCTTGTCGGTGGTCATTGCCCACAGAGGGCCTTCTCTCGGATGCACTGGCACCCATGCCACTGCCTGCCCTGCTGGTGCTGGCCGCTCGGATTGCTGGCCGGCGAGGGCATCTATGCAATCATTCCAGCCGGCCTTGTATGTGGCTTCGTCTACGTCACCTTCCCACGTTGGGTCAGGCATGAG
>Ga0307411_10000721_pt1 | contig 12175 bp, 12 predicted proteins | sample DK1Ometagenome_2_FD_203712 | JGI IMG/M metagenome (GOLD analysis project Ga0307411, IMG submission 203712) | Maize rhizosphere microbial communities from greenhouse at UC Davis, California, United States - DK15-O-1 | ecosystem: Host-associated > Plants > Roots > Rhizosphere > Soil | place: USA...
CACATGATCGAAGAGTACATGCAGTCAAAAGGATGGCACCCACCATGGAAACCCTGACTCTACAACATCTCACCGCAGCGGGCGTCAAGCCGCTGACCGCTGCGCAATGGGTCGAGCCGCTGAACGCGGCTTTTTTACGTTTCGAGATCAACACCAAAGACCGCATCGCGTTCTTCCTCGCACAGGCGCTGCATGAGTCAGCGGGCTTCACGAAGCTGGAGGAGGATTTGCGGTACCGTGCTGATCGCGCGTATGCAGTCTTCGGCAAGAGGTTTGACAGCATTGAGGATGCAGCCGAGGTGGTTCGACGTGGGCCCCGTGCACTAGCCAATCGTGTATACGCGAACAAAGGTGGCAACGGTAGCGAGGCATCGGGCGACGGCTGGAAGTACCGCGGTCGTGGTCCGTTCCAGTTGACACTGCGCGACAACTACCTCGACGCCATGATGGTGCTCAACCGGGACTACATCGAGAATCCTGACCTCGTCGCAGAGCCCCCGGACGGCGCACTGACTGCTGCGCACTACTACGCGAAGGTGCATGGCAACACGTTCGCGGACAGTGACAACTTCGCCGGCCTCACGAAGGCCGTAAACCGGGCAATGCTGGGCTACGAGGACCGGCTGCGCCGGTATGCACAGCTTCGCATCATTCTCGCCATCTAGGAGGTTCTATGGCATTTGATCTGAAAACCGCAATCGCCAGTGTCGCACCCACGCTCGCAACGATGCTACTAGGACCACTGGCCGGTACCGCAACGGCCGCACTGTGCGAGGTGTTTGGTCTGGAGCCTGGAGCAACACCCGAGCAGGTCGCGCAGGCAGCGCAGACCAAGATGACGCCGGAGGTGGTCGCGGCGCTGCGCGTGGCTGACCTGAAGCACGCGGAGGTCATGGGGCAGCAAGACATCGACCTCGAGAAGCTGAACAAGGACTTCGATCTGGCTTCGGAGACTGTTGCAGCCGGTGACCGTGACAGCGCACGCAAGCGTGAAGCGGTGGTCGGTGACGGCACGACTCGCAACCTGGCCTACTTGATCGTTGGCGCCGGCATCGCGATGATCGCCGCGACTCTCGCCGGCTTCACCAAAGCGGAGTCGGTGCTCGCCGGCACACTCATCGGCTACGCAGTCGGAGAGATGAAGGCCGTGACGCAGTACTACTTCGGCACCAGCTCCAGCAGCCGCCAGAAAGACGACCGCATCGAGAAGTTGTCCAACGACAAGAAGATCTAGACCCGGATCGTCGGTGCGCCCTTCTGGACGGGGTTGTCGTCGCAGTGGTAGAACTGCTTCACCAGCTCCTCGCTGCCCCGTCCAGACTTCTTGTCATACAGGCGCTGATACGCCAGTTCAGGCATCGGCGCGTTATGGCGGCCCTTCGCAGGCATCCACTTCTCCACCGGCAAGTTGCCATGCTCCACGCGGAGCTCCTGCAGGCGCTTGATGTAGGTGTCGAGATCAGTCACTTCGTTCTCCTTGGGGTCTTCAAACATGAAAGTCCTCACAGCGCGCTGGTTGGAATGAATGTTGCCCACGACGACCTCCTTGGCTCACATCGAGTGGTGTTCGACGTACCGCTGTGCCCTGGCACTCAGCACCAGCGGGTTGAAGTAGCCAACCATGTGCGGCTTCTTCAGGCCACACCAGATCACGCTCTCGCTGGTGTGCTGGTCTAGGAAGTACTGAGACTTGATGTTCACGAGATCGTCGTCCATGCTGCGATGCACGCAAGCCGACCACGCCGCACCGTTCCAGTACCGCAGATGTTGCGAGGCACTCGGGTCAGGAGTGCCTTCCATACGCACACGGTACCAGCCGAGGTAGTCCGGCGGATCGTCACGTGTGAGCTTCCAGCCCGTGACACCGAGGAACTCCTCGATGTAGGTCGTGGGCTTCGGGTGGCCGAGGAAGGCGCTCACGTCGAGCGCTGCGTTCATGTGCTGCTGCGCCCGCGTGATGTCCTGATCGGTGACGTACTGTTTGTTAAGTTCCATGACTGGCTCTTGGTAGGGTGACGCTCAATCTATACCTGCGGAAAGCCTTCTTTGAAGAAGCTGCCCTTGTCACCCTTGATGACGCCACAGGCACCATCAAACTTGTTGTAGCCCAACGTGTGATGGTCGACCACCCAGATCTGACGACCTTCGGCGTGCGCCCGCTCGTGCAGCGAGTCCAGCAGATCCTTGACACCCTGCTCTGACATGCCGGTGGTGGGCTCGTCCCACACCTCCAGGTTCAGCTCCGTGCCCGTATGTGCGCGCACCAGGTTCGCGAACCCTGCTTGACCTGACACGATGAGTCGCTGAGTCTCGCCACCGCTCCAGGCCTTCCAGGGCACCGGCTTCTTGTTGTGCGGGGAGTAGACCATGATGCTGAAACCGCGTGTGATGCTCCCGCCTTTGGACTCGCGGTCAATGCCGAACGTCAGCTCCCAGTCCACGAGACCATTTGCCACCACCTGGTTGTTCACCTCGATGGAGAGCTGGTCGAGCGCATCCTGGATCTGCGCCAGTCGAATCTCCTTGAAGCCCCTAACCCAGGCAGTCGCTGCCGAAAACGCCGTCTCGGCCTGGTTTAGCGCCTTCGCGACGTGTTTGTGGTCCGCTTCGAGGTTGAGGATCGTGGTACGCAGCTCATCGCGCACTCGTTTGTGCGGGTTGAGCTTGTTCTTCCACTCCGCCTCTTCTCGGTCTAAGCGATCCCACGCTGCGCTGTGCTCTGCCTTGAACCGTTGTGCTGCTTTCACCGCGTCTTCTGCTGCGTCGAGCTCGTCCTCGGCCTTGAACAACTTCTGCCGGTGTTTCTGTAGGTTGTCGGCCGCGAGCTCCACCGCAGCGTCAATGCCCGAAACTCGAACCTCGAGCTCTTGCACAAGGCTGCTGAGGCGCGTCACTTCTTCGTGACAGTGCCCACGCAATGAAAGACCCCCGCCGCCTTCCATGCTTTGGTAGCAGACCGGGCATTTCTTCCATTTAGCGGCCTCCGCTTGACCTGTGCGTGTACGGTCGAGTTCCGACCGCAACGCTTTCAGCTCCGCTCCGACCTCTGTGCGATCCCGCAACCATGCGTCGCGACCACGCTCTACGATTTCGAGGTTCTCCTTTGCTTGCCGCCATGCTGCGCGAGCTCCTTCAGCCTTCTCGCCTGCCCACTTCAGCTCACGGTCAGGATCAACCGTCGCGCTGCTGAGTTCATACATCTGGTCCTCAATGCGATTGAGCGCCGCAGTACGGTCGTCCTCGAAGCGGTTGAACTCTTCGTCAACGTTCACTTCACGCGCAGCACTGAGACGCCCACTGATGGTCGAGACGTCACGCTCCAGCTTGCGTACTTCCATGTCCTCAGTGCGCGCCCGTGCCGATGCACGTTCGCTGTACTTGATCCAGCGGTCAAGGCCCATCACGTCGCTGAACAGCGTAGTCTGTGCATCGTGCTTCAGCTCCATGAAGAGCTCACTGCCCTGAGGCATCACGATGGTCTGCGTGAACGCAGCGAAGTCAAGGCGCAGCGCATCCATGACTGGGTTGGCTGTGGCTTTGTCCAGATCGACGACTGTGGCGTTGCCCGTCCACTCACCTTCATAGACGTCACTGCACTCGTAAGTGAAGCTGTTCGGTGACCATGTGCGAGTCACACGGCATGGAGCTCCATTGGAGTCGAGGTAGATGAACTGAACCTTAGTGCCCTTGCCGACACCCCAGTTCGCGACGTCACTGGCTTTGAGTCCCTTCGTGTTGCGACCGTGGAACAACCAGCAGAACGCGTTCCACACTGTGCTCTTGCCTGCGCCGTTCGCCTGCAGACGTGGCTCAGTCTGGTTGCGTCCCCACATGAAGTAGAGTCCAGGCTTCGTTGGGAAGTGGAACAGCTGAGGCTTCGTAAAGGAGCCGTAGTTCTCGATGATGAGTACCAGCGGTGTCATACACCCTCCACGATCTGGTACCCGATGTCGAGTGCGTCGGCACCCAGCTCCTGATGCTCAACGTAGCGCAGCACTGCGTCCCCGCTGTTGACACTGCGCGCTGCAACGTCCAGTGACTTGATGCGCCTGCGCTCTGTGGCTGCAATCAGCTCTACTCCAGCGACTACCACACCCTGGTCGGCAAGCCATCCAGTAGCCTCGCGACGAATGCGCTGCCAGTCGAAGTGTTCTTCCCGCGTCAGCTTCATGCGCAGCTTGACTTGGTCCTTGGCGCGCAGCTTGAGACGTTTCAGCTCACGCAATGACTCGACAGTCAACGTCATGCGTGCAATGGTGGCGAATTCGAGGTCCTCCTGGCGACCACGACGGTCAAGCAAGATGATCCGCGGTTCGTACTTGTCGCCGAAGTGCACGTGATAGGGACTGCCGATGTACTCCAGCGGTCCGCAGAGCTGAGGCACATGGATGTCACCGCTGAAGACCTTATGTGCGTTCAGCTCCGGCACTTCCTCACCCTCCATCGCTGTTCCGCTGCTGGCGATTGCGCCCTTGAGCGTCTGGTGCATGAACAGGTACTGGTAGTGCGAGAAGTCCATACCAGCCCAGTCCCGAGCTGGGTGCTTGGTGTGGGGGAGGAAGAACGTTGGAGGTCCATCCACGTCGTGATCCTCCTGCGGCTTCCAGATGTACGAGATGCCCGGAATGTGATTGAGGAAGCGCAGGTAAGGTTGGTCCCCGATGAGGTAATCGTGATTGCCCATGAGGACGTAAACATGCTCGACGGTGTCACGGAGTCGTACGAGGCAGTCAGTGACCCGGTTGACCAGCGTGGCGCTGTGGTAGTCTTTTGCATCGAGCACATCACCGCTGATCACGATGGACTTGACGTCCTCAGACCTTGAAGTGTCGACGAGCCACGGGAACACGTCCCAGCGGTAGTCGTCGCGTGGGTTCGCAGTTAGGTGTAGGTCGGCTGTGAGCAGGGCGGGCAGCTTCATGTTGATCTCTGATGTAGTAGAGGAGGCAGATGGCGTCCGCCTCGTTGTCGTCCTTGGGCTTGACCGACCCACCGGTGAGGCGCACAGCAGCGGCAATCATCTCCGGCTTGCCTGCATTCCCTTTCTTGGCAGCGAACTTCTTGATGGTGCCGACCGGGATGCCTTCATACGGGATGCTGTTTTCCTCGCACCACGTAGTCACAGTCGCGAGGAAGCCGCCGTACACGTGCCCGGCGGCGATAGAGGCTGCTCGCTGCATGACCTCCTCAAAGAACAGGTGAGTGAAGCCTGTAAGCTTCAGCATCTCATCGAGCCAGCGCCGCATCTTGAGGAAGCGCATACCACCGCCCTCGTAGCGAGCATTGGCGGCAAAGCTCTGAGTGCCTGAGGCGAGGCCAACCCCGCTATTCACTGCCCACCCGGAGGTGGTGCCGAGGTCAAGGCATAGTGGTTTCACGTGCAACCTTCCAGTCAGGTGTCCCATAGGCCGCGACTTGATGGATTTCCACCTCGGCGTGCGTGAGCACTGCTTGATGCAACCTTTCGAGTTGTCCGCGCCTCACCCAACGCGTCACCGTGCGCTTCAGGGTGGGCGCCTGAGCTGTGATGAGGATCAGATCCTCGGGGTGCTTCGGCTGTATGACGTCCATTTGGTACCTCCGTACAGACCCAGGTGACGTCTTCAGGACGACCGACCATCGCTGGGCCATGGTTGTGAATGTAGGGGCCTTGTGCCACGAGCAGCGCGACCGCTTCCGCGATGTCCTCACGTGCCACGATGGTGACAGTGCAGCCAAGCACCTCGCAGGTGATGCGAGTAGCAGTGTGGAAGGGGCCGCGCATGTTCATGATCAGTACTTCGTTGCCTTGGGGAGCAGTTCAGTCTCAATGACCGACCATTCCTCCTTGACGATCTTCGTGAGCGCAGCTCGCATATCGCGTGCAGCTTGACCGCCACCATTACGCAGGTCTGCAAGGACGACTTTGTAGTCCCGGAGGGTTGTGTCCTCCTTGACCTTGCTGACCGCTTCTACCTTGGTTTTCGCGCGTGCGCTGGCGCCTTTTTTCATGCCCAGCTCCGCGAGACGCTTCTCCCGGCCGACACTGCACAGCCAGTCCGCACTCGCCATCATGTCGTCGATGCCGTAGCCGAACATCACGGTGTAGCGAGCTTTGCGGAATGCAGGGCCTACTTTGTTCTTCTTGACGTTGAGCTCCACCTCGATGCCGATGACCCGCTCCTCACCGCGAATGGTGCGCTTGATCTTCCCGATCTCGACGATCCAAATGATGTGCGTGCAGTAGAAGTCAAGTGCCCGACCGCCGCTGCGCGTCTTCGTCTCGCCGAAGGTGACGTTCAGCTTGTCGCGGATCTGGCTGACCACGATCATCGAGACGCCAGCCTGCTCCATGCGCCTGACCAGCCTGCGGAACATCTCGCCGATCTTCTTGGGCTTGGTGCCACCGTAAGAGGCATCGCCGATCTCGCGCCCCATCTCGGCCTCGTCGCTGAGTGCGTCCAGCGAGTCGATGATATACAGGCCTGGAGTGCCGTCCTTTTCGCACAACTCGATGTAGGCCTCGAGGTTGGCGTGCATGTCCTCGACCGTCTCGGTCGGCTTGCCCGGCTCATTGAAGATAATGCTCTCAATGGGCGTGCCCAGCGCCGCTGCATACTCCTGGTCGAACGCCGCTTCCGACTCGTCATACCGAGCCTTGATCTTCGGGAACTTCTTCTTGTGCTTGAGGACGAAGTTGGTGGCGGCCTCCATCGCGAGCAGTGTCTTGCCCGCGCTACGGTCGCCCACGATGTTGACCACTCGACCACCGGCGTACCCACCACCCAGCGCACAGTCGATGACCGCTGCCCCGCTGCTGATGAAGTCGATGTTCGTCTTGTTGTCCCCGGATGCGAAGTATGAAGCAGAAGCGGGAGCCGAAGCCCCCGCTGCCACTACAGCTACCGCAGCCGCGACGGACGTGATTGCCCTACGCGTTGCCATGTGTGCTCCTTAGCGCCGACGCATACGCGACATACGGTCGTCGGTGTCGACTTCTTCTTCGAGGTCGAGCTCTTTGCAGATGTCTGCGCGGAGGTCTTCGTCGTTGTCGTAGTCGTTCGGCTTCAGCTTGAGGTCGTGCTCTTTGACGATCTCGTCCAGAGCCTCGCCTTCAGCCTTTTGAACCTCGGCCCATGTAGGCAGCGCTGGCCCACGTCGCCCACGACCATCATCGCGATCACGATCAGAGCCACGGTCGCTGCCACGAGCCCCGCGGCTATCACGATCACTGTCACCACGGCTGCTGCCACGATCCCCACGATCATCACGATCGCGGCTGGAACGATCGTCGCGGCCGCTATCACGACCACGGGAATCACGATCACCACCACGATCGCTACCTTCAGCAGCTCTGCGAGAGCCACCGCCAAATACCTTCGCAATGTGTTCATAGTCGTGGAAGACGAGGATTTCGGGGAGGGGGTTGTCGACGACGAAGTCGAGCCACTCGGCCTTGCCCAGCGGAGAGGACCGGCGTGCGATGGCGATGCCCTCGTACTTCGTGTTCACACCCTTACCGCGCTTGTCGAACTCGACGTCGTAGCCTTCTTCGGGATCGTCGATGGCAAGGATCTCGCGGGACTTGCGGTCGACGCTCACCTTCGTGATGCCCGTGTCGATCGTCCAGGGTGACGCCCAGGCGATGACGCCGTCCGCTTCGTTCTTGCGGTCGATCATGTAGAACAGGCCGCGTTTGGTAGGCTTGAGGCTGTTGATGTACTCCTCGTCCTCACCGGCCTTCTGCGCATCGTTGCGGGCCTCGCAGATGCGGCAGGGACCCTTACCGTGCTTCTCGGAGCAGAGGTAGGCCTGCTCGTCCGGGCCGATGCCGTAGTGGACGTTCAGCTCGATGCCGTAGTGCTCGGGCTTGTCCCAGGTCGGCGGCAAGATGCGGATCGTGTTCTCGCCGTCGTGGGGCTTGTAGGTCTTGATGTCGTCCCGCAGGAACGAGTCGAAGTCCTTGCTGCCCTGGTTGGCGCGCTTCTCGGTCTGCTCGTAAGTGCGTCGTGCGTAGCTGAAGCCACTTCGGCCCGAATCACGCGAGCTGCGCCCTTCGTCACGACCACCACGATCCCGGCCGCTGTCACGGCTGCTGCGACTGTCGTCGCGTCCCGAGTCGCGGCCGCTATCACGACCACCACGGTCACCACCGCTATCGCGGCTGCCCCGATCCCGGTCACGGCTTCCGCGGTCGTCATCGCGTGTGCTGCGTCGTTCCATTTTCATTCCTTCTTCAGTTGGTAGTAAAGGTGCGGCGCTTGTTGCGCTGCTCCAGGCGGATGTGCTTGATGTCTGCGTCACGGTCGCGGGGTGTTCCCGAGACGGAGGTCAGGCTGAAGTACTCAGAGCTATACAGGTCCCCGAGGCCTCTTATCGACCAGCCACGCTGCTGCCAGGCTTCGTACAGCTTCTGCCAGTCCTGCGCCTGAACTTGCAGAGTGAGCCAGATGTCGTGCGCTTTCTCGCGCTGACGGTGCGTGTGCACTTGCGCGTTCGCCACGTCGTTGGCAATCTTGTCACCACTGTTCTTGATCTCCAGGAACAGGTGCGCCTCGACCGTGGCAAGATCGTCCTTCGCTCGAATGACAGCCGCGTTGGCGAGGTTCAGCTCACGGCCGATCTCCTCCTGGAGCTGGTGGTGGCGTTCGAGCACATCGTCCAACTCGTGTTTGTCCACGCGCAGCATGGCCCGGTAGTACTCAAGGTTTGCCATGTATCACCTCACGAAGTGAGCCAGGTCGAGAAGTAGCGGCGCCAGCTTGTCCGTCGCCGGGTACGGGCGGCTGAAGCGGTCGAGCACTTCACACAGGTCGAGGAATTCATCCTCGCTCTTCGCGTTCATCGCGACTGCCTGAACGTAGTTGACGATCACGATGCGCGTCGACTCAGCCGGAGTCTCAGGCATTGCTTTGAGCGTTTTCAGGATGTCGGCGAAGCGCACCTTGCGACTGATGATCAGCCGGCACAAGTCGATGACCTCCTTCCGCTCCTCTGCCGTCTCGAGGATGTCACTGGCCTCGTCAGCGTCAGCGACATCGCGCACCATCGACAGCATCACCAGAGCCTGCCGTGCGGAACCGTTGCATGCACGTCCGACCAGTGCGAGGATCTTGTCGGGGACGTCGAGATCCTCCTCCTTGCGCACCATCTCGAGTAGGTCGAGGATGTCGTCGTAGGAGAGCGGCCGCATCGTGTAGGAGTGGCAGCGCGTGACGATCGTCTTGGGTACTTTGCCCTCCTCCGTTGTGCAGAGCACGATGACAACGTGAGCAGGCGGTTCTTCGACCGACTTCAGCAGTGACTGCCACGCCTGTTTTGACAGCGCATGGCACTCATCGATGATGATCGCCTTGTTAGGCGTATCGCCGAAGCCTTGGTACCTGAGCACCTCCATCACTGACTTCATAGCGTCAATGCCCGAATTCGCGGCTGCATCGACCTCGATGATGTTGTTCGGCGAGCAGTTGAACTTGGACGCCACGATCCGCGCCAGGGTCGTCTTGCCAGTGCCCGCAGGGCCGGTGAACAAGTAGGCATGTCCGGGGTTCTTGGACTCCAGCACCTTCTGCAGGGACTTAACCACGTGGTCCTGGCCGTACATGTCACCGAGTGCACCCGGTCGGTACTTGAGGTGCAGCGGCTGGTCCAAGACGACCGGCTCCTCAGTGCGTGTTGCGATTGCTCTTCTTGTCGTCATAGGGGTTCCTTATGTTCCAAACGTCGGTCGAACTATACTCCGCGACACCCTTCAGGTCTGCCCAGTTGTCGCCTACGCTGACCTCCACGATCAGCGGCACATTCACGAAGCTGTGCCGGGGCTTGCACATCTCGCGGGCCACGATGCTGATGTTCTCGAGCATGGTGTCTTCTTCCATGTCGTATGTCAGGTCATCGTGGACGTTCAGGATGGGGTGCACGTCCCAGTTGTCAGTGGTGTACGCGAGCTCTGAGCAGGCAATCATCGACTCCACGACGATTTCGCATGCAGTGCCCTGGATGGGCATGTTGATCACCTCGTTGGGACTCATCGCACCACGTCGCCTGAAGCCACCGAGCGTCTCCACGTAGCCGTGCTTGCTGTAGAAGCGCAGCAGGTCCTCCTGCCACCTCTTGAGACCCTTGAACTCGTCCCAGAAGTCGCCGTCCAGCTCCTTGGCCTTGTGCTCAGGCAGGTGCAGGTTCTCCGCACGCGACTTGACCGCCGCGCCGAAGATGCAGGGGAACACCCACTTGTTCTTCATCTCCTGACGCAGCAGTGCCATGCCCGTGCTCTTGCCGCTCTTGTTTGGCTCATCCCAGTCACCCGTCTTGAACTCCTCCGCGAACTCCTCGAGGATCCAGTCCTTGATCTGCGGGTAGAGCACGATCACTCGCTTCGCCCAGTCCATGTGGACGTCGTACCCCGTCCAGCAGGCGCGCATCAGTGTGTCGTCCCCGCTGCACATACCACCGACGCGGAACTCGATCTGCCCGAAGTCGACTGCCACCATCTTGCGCAGCTTGCCGAGTTTCCACCACCTGCTCTTGCGCGCAGTGATGATGCGGCGGATCTCGCGGAACTTGCGCTTCGGCCAGTTCTGCAAGTTGGGGTCCTCGCAGGCCAGGCGATTGGTGATCGCCGTCATGCTGCTGTACTTGCCATGCACGAGGCCGTCGAGGCTGAGGATGCGGCCGCTGGTCACCGGATCAATGTAGGTGCTGAGTTGCTTCTCCACACCACGGAGCTCGAGTGTCAGCGCAGCGCTGGGCACCTCCTTGGCAGGCAGCGAGCCGAGTACGTCACTGTCCACCGAGTAGCCGATCTTCTTCGTCTTGTAGTCCTCGCGCTTGCACTCGTCGCGCTTGAGCACATCTTTCATGAGGATCAAGACGTCGTCGTCATTGCCAGGCTGGTATGGCCGGCCGATCTGCCGCTCGAACTTCGCCACCTCAGCGGTCCGCAGGATCTTGGCAATGCAGTCCTGGGCACGCTTCTTGAAGTCCACCTCAAACGCCTTCGCGACGTCCACGTCGGCACTCATGCCCATCGCCTCGGTCATCACGAGCGTGTGGGCAAGGCGGCACTTCGTTTCGTACTGCTCGCGCAGCTTCGGGCACTGCGCCAGCTTCTCCGTGTAAACCCGGTCAAGTGCCAGCGTCCACTTTGAGTCCATGCCGTTGTAGCGCATGGAGCCACCCTTGCCCAACAGCGGGTACTCCTCGAGCCTCGTGACGTCGAGGTTGCTCTGTTCCTTCAGGTTGAAGCCGAAGTGGATGCGCGTCTGCACACCCAGCGACTTGGTGCCAGGACGGCCGTCCAGCACATATGCCGCAGCCATAGTGTCACCCCATTCGGTGAGGCGCAGCACGTCCGGGCCGTAGAAGTAGCTGAACCACTCCGCCTCCATGCTGAGGTTGTGCGCGATCTTGCGGCCTGAGTGCAGCAGGAACTCGCCAAGCATCGACCAGGCCTGCCTCTTCTGGTGCTCGCTGCCCCAACCTTCGCGGTGGTCGAGGTTGAACACGACGGTGTCGTCGTGGGTGCTGATGGAGCACATCAGGATCTTGGGGTTCTTGACTCGCGTGACACGCAGACCGTTCGTCTCGATGTCAACGCCGACCTTAGGTTCGAGTGCGAAGCGGTTCAGCGCTGCCTGCAAGCGTTCAAGGTCGCCTGGCTTGTTGCCGACAATGTACTCGATGCTGGAGTCGTACGATTCGGGCTCTGCATAGCAGTCCTCAGGGTACTCAAACTCCCCTGAGTCCAACATGTCGAGTGCTGTGTTGATCTGCTGCGTGAACCAGTTCTCGTACGCGCTGTCGCCACGCTCCTTGAACGCGAAGTTCGGGTACATGACCGGGAAATACCAGCAGACGTGCGAGCCGATCTTCGTGATGATGGGCGTGCCACCGAAGGTCAGCGCGGAGCTGAGTCCTGTCGCCCAGCGCAGCGGGCCGTCACCGAAGCCGATGACGACTCGAGGCTGGGCCTGCTCGATGTCACGTTCCACGCGACCGCGGCAGCAGGAAACTGCGACTGGGTCAACGTCCACCGTCTCCGATTCACACTGCACGATGCCCCCGACACGTGCTCGGAGGCTGACTGGTAACTTCCTGTAGATCGCCGCGTTGGCTTTGCCTCGAGGCTTGTTACCCTCCAGGTCAAAAAACCCATCCTCCTCTGTAGGCGCTGAGAGGAGGATGTAGACGTCCG
>Ga0307411_10000722_pt1 | contig 12166 bp, 7 predicted proteins | sample DK1Ometagenome_2_FD_203712 | JGI IMG/M metagenome (GOLD analysis project Ga0307411, IMG submission 203712) | Maize rhizosphere microbial communities from greenhouse at UC Davis, California, United States - DK15-O-1 | ecosystem: Host-associated > Plants > Roots > Rhizosphere > Soil | place: USA...
GCCATAACGCAGAATGGTATAATTCAATCCAAATCTTTTTTGAAATTCTTTAATGATCTTTTCCGATGAAAGTTTGCTTATACCATAAAATGAACCTTTATCATTCATAGCATAAGCACTGCTTGCATATACAAATTTTTGAATATTGTTTTTTGCACAGGCTTTAAGCACATTTATATTGCCAAGTACATTTAATTCGAATGTTCTGTAAGGCTCGTGAATAGCTTTGTCCAGGTTGGCATAACCGGCAAGGTTATACACAGCATATACATCCCTGGTAATTATTTTTTCCAGTGACTGTATATCCATAATATCAGTAATGTGAAATTCGAATTGTTCCGTGTACGGAGAATTTGAAATATCCCCGATTATTACCTCATACCCTCGTTTTCCAAGATTTTCACAGATGTAACTCCCTAAAAATCCGGCACCGCCTAAAACAACCACCTTTTTTTTCATAACCCTTGTTTTAATTGGTTCATTTCACCTCGTACCTTATCCCCTAAGAAATAAAAATCAAGACTAAAGGCAAGAAAAGTATATCCTTTACCCTGCTTTTCTTTTATTAAATTATAATCAGGCTGAATTACATGAAAACCTAGGGGTTTGTTTTTTGATTTACATGCCTGTTCCACTTTTTCAATCGCGGCTTTTACATCCTCTCTATCATATTCTCCCGGAAATCCCATGGATCCTGAAAGATCATATGGTCCAATCATAATTCCATCGATGTCTTTTACATCCAGGATCGCTTCAATATTTTCCACGGCTTGTATATGCTCAATCTGTGCAATTACAACAGATTCATCATTCAGCCATTTTTTATAATCATCGAAACCGGTGCCATATTTTTGTGCCCTTGCCAAACCTACACCACGTTTTCCTACCGGGGGATATTTTACAAAATTTACGGCCTGCCTGGCATCTTCGGCACTATTTATCATGGGTACGATAACACCGTCAGCCCCGGCATCCATAATACGCTTGATGATAACTTCTTCGTTTTTTGAAACCCTTACTAATGCCTGGCATCCGTTATGCTTAATATGGGCAATCAGGTCCTGCGCCTGACTTAATTCAATTACGGAGTGCTCCAGGTCCAGGGTTAGCCAGTCAAAACCAGCTGTGGTCATGATTTCAACAACAGATTGATGACCGATAGTAATCCATGAGCCAATGGATAAAGTATTTTGTTTTAACTTTTGCTTTAATTTCATAGTTGTTAGATCTTGTTTCTAAGCAGATCGAGTTGCTGAGCAATAATGAAATCTTCCGGGTTGTCAATGTCAATGGCTTCCACTTTGTTTACTTCAAACATTTGTGGTTTTAACCCGATCCTCTTTTTTCCTGAATTAAGAAATGATTGTTTTGAAAATATAAAAAAGTTTGAATTCTCTTCAAATACAGGTGGAAGATCTTGGGTACGTAAAAGCTCAGCGGGGTTATGATTGATAGCAGAACCATCCTGCCAGTACAACCGTGTTTGCCATTTCGTTACACTAAAAACCGAATCATAAGTGGAAAGATTTCTAAAATAGAACTGAATAGCTTCTTCTATGGTTTCAGTTTTTAATATAGGATTTGTCGAATGGGTTTGAATAAAATGCTGACTTCCGTCTTTTAATATGTCATAATTTATGATCTCGTTCATGGATACAAAATCGCCACATATTTCTGCCGGCCTGTCGTGGATAATTACAAAATCGCCAAATGTTTTTAAAGCGTCTTCTTTGATCTTATCACTATCCGTATTAATGATCAGCCGTGAAACAGACCTGCATTTTTGTAAGGTCTTTGCAACAGCATGATATAAAGGAAATCCATTAAAATCCTTCAGGTTTTTATTGGGCACTCTTTCTGAATGCCCTTTCATTGGCAATAATGCAACCACTTCCATTTATGGGTGAGGTTGTTGTTTCTGTTTTCTCACTTCCACAATAACCGCTCCGGCAAGGATCAGCAATAAGATAAAGTTAGCGATCATAGAGTACAATTCACCTTTTCTGAATGATTCCTGTTCAAAAACAAAGCTAATGGTGTGTTTTCCTTTTGGAACTGATAAAGCTCTTAATACATAATTCACCCTTAAGATTTCAGCAGGATTTCCGTCAATTGTGGCTTTCCACCCAGCAGGATAATAGATCTCGCTGAATACTGCCAACTGATCTTTTGAAGAGTTAAATTCGTATTCAAGCACACGTGGTGATAAACTCGTAATTTTTATTGACGCAGTACTATCAGGACGTATACTCTGTAGATTCGCTTTTCCTTCAAATTCCTTCGTCATTACCACTGTGGTTTTAGTATTCAGATCTTTTAATGCTCCGATCTCGGCATCTGCATCCGCTACAACCCTTACATTTCCAACGGTCCATGCAGCGCCATTTGCATGCCTGTTAGGAATTGGGGGGGCTTCCGGATCGTAGATAAAATATTTCGTGTTTAGCATATTCAATACACCAGCTGTGCTCATTAATGAATCCATCTTGGATTGATCCCCGCTGAAAACTTTATTCAGATCCGGATAAATTCCTCTTTCAATCAGCTCCTGGTATTTTTTCAATTTAGCCCCGCTGTATCCTCCGATTGATTGATGATAGTAGCTTGTAGTACCATCATTAAATGCACTAACACCACGTGAAATATTCAATACTCTCTTGTGAAGTGAAGGGTCGTTTAATATCGATTGATCAGCCACAGAAGGCTTGAATTTTTTACTCACAGTAGTAACAGGCTGAAATATTTTTTCATCTCCGGACTTAGTATCCTTATTAAGGAATCTGGCATCGTACGACCAAACATCTACCAATACCAGGACCGCCAATGCACCGATCATAACCGGCCACTTGATCTTTCTGAACGCATATAACGCAATAAAAACGGATGCTACTAATAAGAACAGGAATGACCTTAAAACGTCAGCCCTGAAAATGGCGATCCTCGCTTTTTCAATGGTTGATATAATATTGTAAGCATCTTTTTCTCCACCGCCCTGGGCTTTTACCATCTCCGTTATAAGAGTGCTTTCACTGATCACATTTCCCGCCTGGTCAACAGTAGCCTTGGCTTTCAAAAAGGATTGGAAAAGGGTTGGTGTTGCAAACATCAACAGTAATGTTACCAGTATTGCACCTAATCCTGCAACCAATAAATGTTTGTTCTTAAATTTTTGAGTAACATTTTTTTCCAGGAACTCAGGCTCATTTATTAATCGTGCAATTAAAAAACTGGCAAGTAGAGGTACACAGAATGCAGCTACAACTATAATGGAGTTTACCGCCCTGAACTTATTATACATAGGGAAATTGTCAATGAAGATATTTGTAAAGCCCATGTAATTTTTACCCCAGCTCAGCATAACAGTTACCAGGAAAGCCGGAATAAAGATCCATTTCACAGGTTTTTTTACGAATATAAATGCCAATAAGAATAATGCGAAAATAATTACACTGCTATATACACCACCGGCAGCAAGATCCGTATCTCCCCAGTAAGTGGAAAAGATCACCCCGGCACTGTTTGCAAGTGCGATCTCTGTTTCTTCCATCTTTCTCCTGTCTTTTCCGATCACTTCAAGCGCAGTTTTATCGTCTACCAAACGTGTTCCGCTGTTATAACCTTTATAGTTTGGAACCAGGAAGCTGTATACATCATCTTTACCACTGCTGTATGCAACAATATAGGATCTATCGAGTCCACTGGTTTGATCACTTACTTCAGCATTTTGTTTCAGATCGGATTTTCCACGGGTACTGTATTTAGTATATTCCTGTGTAGGAAGAAGTTTGTTTGAGTTGGCTAAAACCCCAACCCCAATAGCCAGTACAGTTAATGCAGATGCAATGAAAGCATGTTTTATTTCTCTTTTCACTAAGGCCTCTACAAAAAGATAGATCATAAAAAGTGAAAGGAAGAACACAAAGTAATAATAGGTCATTTGAGGGTGATTCACCAGGATCTCAAAATTCATAGCAATACCTGCAACCAATGTTCCCCATAAATATTTCTTTCTGAAAATGAGATTAATTCCTCCTATAATGAGAGGAAAGAATGCAATAGCCCACATTTTAGCATAATGACCAGCAGTAATAATTCCAATATTGTATGAACAGAACCCATACGCCACTGCTCCTATAAACGAAGCATAAGGCTTGAATCCGAAAGTGCACAGCATGATATAAAAACACAACATCGCCCAGAAAAAATGGCTGGCTGGAAGAGGTATTATTGTAATGATGGAGGAAAATATTTTTCCAAGCCAGTTATTACTTGGAGCATATGAAATAGTATATGCCGGCATACCACTGAACATATTATTTGTCCATAAAGCTTCTTCACCTTCTTTTTGCCTGTGGTCCTGGATCTCTTTAGCCGCACCCTGATACATGGTGTCATCATGGCTTACTAACCTATTACCGTTAAGGAGTGCACTGTTATAGGCAAGCGAAATCACTAAAAATAAAACCACTGCTATTACATGTGGCAAAACAGACTTCCAGTTTATTTTATTCATATTGTTTTACTTAACGGTGTAAAAATACTATATCCGTATGAATAGGCCAAACAGGTTTCAGGTCTGCTTATTGTTTATGTAAGTGACAATTAAACAACTATATAGCGCCGGAAAGCAGGTATGGGTTTACTTTTGGCGGAAATAAATCTCAATCGGAACCCCGGTTAATGGATAGTTTTCGCGAAGCCTGTTTTCAAGAAAACGGCGGTATGGTTCCCGAACATATTGGGGTAAATTACAGAAAAGAGCAAACTGTGGATAATAGGTAGGTAACTGGGTTACATACTTTATTTTAACATATTTGCCTTTGTATGATGGAGGAGGGGTTTCGTTGATAATAGGTAACAGGAAATCATTCAATTCCGATGTAGATATTCTTCTTGCCCTGTTCTGATAAACTTCGATGGCTGTTTCGAGAGCTTTGAAGATACGCTGCTTTTCGGGTACAGATGTGAAAATGATTGGCACATCGGTAAACGGGGCAATTTTACTAAGGATAAGTTTTTTATAGTCGTTTGTAGTATTGGTTTCTTTATTTTCTACAAGGTCCCACTTATTAACTAATATAACTACGCCTTTATGATTACGTTGGATCAATGAAAAAATATTCATGTCCTGGCTTTCGAAGCCTTCGGTAGCATCGATCATAAGGATGCAAACATCGGCAGCCTCAATGGTACGTACACTGCGGAGTACAGAATAAAATTCAAGATCTTCTTTTACCTTGGCCTTTTTACGAAGACCTGCAGTATCTATGAGGTAAAAATCAAATCCGAAAGATTTATACCGGATGTGGATTGAATCACGGGTTGTTCCGCTAATGGGTGTTACAATATTCCGGTCAATACCTAAAAGAGCATTTGTAATGGATGATTTACCAACATTTGGGCGACCAACAATAGCAATTTTTGGAAGGGTTTCGTCATAGTCAACAGGCTTGTCTTCAATTATCTCATTGATCCTGTCTAAAAGATCCCCTGTTCCCTGCCCGCTAACACTTGAAACAGGCCAGACCTCACCGAACCCAAACCCCTGGAATTCATAAGTATTATGGATCATATCAAAGTTGTCAACCTTGTTGGCAACAATTAAAACAGGCTTACCACTTTTTCTTAAAAGATCTGCCACGGTTTGATCCAAATCGGCAATACCAACCTGTGAATCCACGGTAAATAAAATAAGATCCGCTTCTTCAATGGCTATTACTACCTGTTTGCGAATTTCGTCTTCAAAAATATCAGTTGATCCGGTTATATAACCGCCTGTATCAATAATGGAAAATTCACGTCCTCCCCATTCTACTTTACCGTAATGACGATCACGTGTAACACCGCTAAATTCATCAACGATGGCATTGCGTGTTTCAGTAAGCCTGTTAAACAGGGTTGACTTTCCAACATTAGGACGGCCCACTATTGCTACTATATTGCCCATGATAAATTTTACTCGTGTTATTAGATTTATTAAATGAACTTATGAGTTCATTGTTCCCTCCGGGAAGGAATTTGGTTTTGCAAAAGTAGCAAAAAAGGTTGAATAACCCAATTATACTGGGGTTTGGGCTGTGAGGAAGTTGCTAATGGACTGGGTTTTAGGGTCTAAATAGCCCTTGTTTAAAGGGGTTTACAAATTTTGTAACTTTACTGGTTTTACAATGCAGAGGGTAAGAGCCACATATCTGAGAATACTGGTAGTGTTTATATGCACCATCATTCAGTCTGGATTATATGCTCAGCTTCCTTCTAATATCAGATCACGAACCATCATAGTTGCTGATACCGTTCTGCTGGATACTCTTAGTATAGTTCCGGGCACTACCTCATTTCAGATCGCCATGAAGGATATACCACCGGATCATTATTCAATAGATTATTCAGGCGCCAGGATTTATTTTAATATTCAGAAGATGTATTCCACTTTTGGTAACCAAAGAAATGTGGAGGTTAAGTACAAAGTATTTCCTGTGCTATTCAGTAAAAAGATCCGGGATGAAACCAAACATTCCCTTGTGATAAAAAAAACAGATACTACGAGTAAGGAAACTTTTCTTTATAATCTTAATGATATAGAAAAACCCAACGAAATATTCAAGTGGGAAGGAATTAATAAATCAGGAAGTTTTACCCGTGGGGTAGCATTTGGCAATACTCAGGATGCATCAGTTATTTCGGCCTTTAATCTTCAGCTTTCAGGAAAACTTAATAATGATGTGGAGATCCTGGCGAGTGTTACTGATGAAAATGTACCTGTACAACCCGAAGGAAACACACAAACCTTACAGGATTTTGACAAGATATTTATTCAATTAAGTAAAGGTTCTTCAAAAGCGATAGGAGGAGATTTTAGTATTACCAAACCCAAAGGATATTTTTTAAACATGTTTAAAAGGGCACAGGGCTTAAGTTTATCCACTACTATCTGGAATAAAAATATTTTTAAGGATGAAGAGGTTGCAGGAGGAATGAGCTTCAAAACAGAGGGTGGAGTTGCAAGGGGGAAATTCCGCAGGCAGGAATTTCAGGGGGTAGAAGGGAATCAGGGACCTTACAGGCTTACAGGAAACGATGGTGAATCTCAATTGATCATTTTATCGGGAAGTGAGTCGGTTTTTATTGATGGAAAAAAACTGGAAAGAGGCCAGGAAAATGATTATATCATTGATTATAACACGGCCGAACTTACATTCACAGCAAAACAAATTATCACCAAGGATAAACGTATTATCGTTGAATTTGAATATTCTGACAGGAAGTATCAGCGATGGATGGCGAATTTCAGCACGGAGTGGCAATACAAAAAAATAGGATACCGCATCAATTACTTCGGGGAATTTGATGACAGGAACTCACCACTTACACAAACCTTAACCGACCAGGAGAAACTCATCATGTACAATGTTGGTGACTCAGTGTTGAATTCATTTTCGCCGGCTATAGATTCTGTTGGATATAATTCTGCCGAGATATTGTATAAAAAAACTGATACAACAGTTATAGCCGGGAGCTTTACTATTTATCAATATTCCAACTCCCCTGACAGTGCATTTTTCAGGTTGAGCTTTTCAAATGTAGGTAAAGGAAATGGTAATTACCTGCTGATGAATTCAACGGCTAACGGCCGTGTTTACCGTTGGGTTTCGCCCGATTCATTGGGAGTTCCGCAGGGTGAATATGAGCCTGTGATAAAGCTGGTTACTCCCAAGATCCAGCAAATGCTTACAGCTGCTTTTGATTATCGGGTAAACCCGAACATTGTTTTGAGTATGGAAGGAGCATACTCATATTATGATGTAAATGCGTTTTCACCGTATAATTCAAATGATGATCATGGTTATGCATTCCGTTTTGATGGTAAATTCCATATCCCGATCCGGAAAAAAGAAAAAGATACATTGAGTATGAATGTGGCGGTTTCTTACGAGCAGGTAAGCCAGAATTTCAAACCATTCATACGTTTCAGATCTGTTGAGTTTGAACGTGACTGGAACTTCCTGAACCGTAATAATCCGAATGAATCTTTCCAGAACGTAATTACAGGTGATGATTATATTCCTTCGGTTACCATTGATCTGGGTAGAAAAAGCTGGGGAATAGTCTCCTATAATGCGCAGGCTTATTTTAAGGGTACTATTTATTTCGCTTATAAAAATGATTTCCGTGCTGATGTCCGAAAACGAAACTGGTATTTTATATCGAATATCCGGCAAACTACAACGAGAGATACGGCTTATAACACCCTGTTTCTTCGTCATATAACTTCCCTCTCGAAGAGGTATAAATTTGTGCAGATTGGGATAAACGGAATTGGAGAGTATAATGCATTTCACCTCAATTCAAACGATTCGCTTTTGCGAAACAGTTACGCATTTAATGAATGGGAATTATACATTGCCAATGGGGATAGTTTAAAACAATATTTCCGTGTTTTTTATAAAAATCGTTTGGATCACCTGGCAGGTAATAATGAAATGCGATTGGGGGCAATAGCGCACAATGCAGGTTTGGAATTTCGTATAACAAACTTAAAAGATCACCAGATCAAATCTACTTTTACGTACCGGTATTTGCAGGTTACCGATACAAACCTGCTAAAACGTGGCAATGAATCTACTGTATTGGGGCGTATTGAATACAACGGGAATTTCCTTAAAAAAAGCATTCAGCTCACCTTATTTTATGAAACGGGATCGGGTCTTGAAAATAAACGGGATTACCAGTATATTCAATCTTTAAATGCATTAGGTACCCATGTCTGGATCGATTATAACGGGGATGGCATCAAACAACGTGATGAATACGAGGTCCGTTCGGGAACTATAGTTGGTACCGATGGCCTTACATACATTAAATACTTTTTTCCTACCTCTGATTTTATCCGGACGTACTATAACCAGTTTACAGTAACACTGAATTTACAGGTGCCTGAAGCCTGGAGAAAAGAAAAAGGATTTAAAAAATTCATTGCCCGTTTTTCGGCCCAAACAGCATTTAAATCCGACAGGAAAACCCAAAGGGATGACTTTGCTTCTTCCCTTAACCCTTTTGGTTATAGCCAATTCGATACATCCTTGGTTTACTCGAATTATTCATTCAGGCAAACGGTTTATTTTAACCGGTTTTCCCCAACGTGGTCGCTTGAACTCAATTATAATGACATTAATAACAAATCATTGTTCACGAATGGTATCGACACCCGGTCGAACCGTTATTTCTCGGCCCGGTCAAGAACCAACTTTGCCAGGATGTTCTCTTTAAATAACGAATTCAAATACGGATATAAATCTAATCTTTCGCAACTGTTGGTTAACAGGAACTTTAATATAAAATATATGGAGGTCCCAACAGAGTTTTATATCCAGCCTAATACAAAATGGAGAATCGCATTAACGTATAAGTTTGCCATAAAAGATAATATAGGTTTTGTGGAAGATACGTCTGTTACAAAGGGACAGTCAACGGTTATTCATGATGCAGGAGTGGAACTGAAGACAAATTTTATTTTGAAAGGCCAGTTTACTGTAAAGTTTAATTATGTAAACATTTCTTACAACGATGCAGATAATACAGCTCTTGCATTTGAAATGCTGGATGGTTTAAAAACGGGTTCGAACTTTGTATGGGGTGCTTCGTTTCAGCGAACAATAGGCTCTAATCTTCAACTTACCATTAATTATGACGGAAGGAAATCTGACAATGCCAATTTTATCCATATTGCCTCTATGCAGATAAGGGCATTTTTCTAAAACCTTAGCCTGGCTCTGCGATTATTTAAATTTAGTACATTTAGATTGATTATAGTTACTTAAATTTTTTGGAATGTAACTAACCTCACTATATTTGATTCACAAACTAAACATCATTATGGCTCAAAAAATAGTTTTATTGGAAGACGACAAGAAATTGGCGAAAGAAGTAAAACAGTTCCTGTCTAATCATGATTTCAATTGTATAGAAATACATGATGGCCAGGAGTTGGCCGATAAGTTCAATACATTCGGTGCAGAACTGTTTATATTGGATATCAATGTTCCCGGCATATCGGGTATAGAGGTTTGTAAACATATCCGTCAACAGGGATCAAACACTCCCATACTTATGCTAACGGCGTTGGGAGAAGTAGACGATCGTGTAAATGCTCTTGAATCAGGAGCAGATGACTACCTTGTAAAACCATTTTCTTTTGATGAGTTAAAGGCACGTATCAAGGCTTTGCTTAGAAGAGGTGCATATGCTATGCAACCTGAAGGCGAAACTTTTTCAATTGCCGACCTGGAAATAAATTCTGCTGAGATGTCGGTGAAAAGAGCCGGGAAAACAGTTGAATTAACGCCGAAGGAATATAAACTGCTGGAAGTGTTGATGAAGGCTAAAGGTAAGATTGTTAGCCGTAAAGCTATTGTTGAAGGCGTTTGGGGTATAAATTTTGAAACAGGAACCAATGCCGTTGAAGTTTATATAAACTTCCTCCGTAATAAAATTGATAAGGGCTATGATGTTAAGTTAATTCATAACCGGTCGGGTTACGGCTACTATGTAGGTGAAGATCATGGCACTGAATCTTAAGCAACGATTTTCAGTAACCTTTAGTTTATTATTCTCCGTACTCTTAGGGGCGGTGCTCATTATCATCTTTGCACTGTTTGCAAAATTCCGTCATGAAGATTTTCAATCCAGGCTTGCGGATCAGGTTGAAACAGATGTGAAACTTTTTGTAGATGTTAATAATACTGATAGTTCATTGGTAGATCTTGTAGAACGTGATGCTATAAGCCACCTGGTAAATGAAGGAGTTTATATTTTCGATTCGGATCTTAATAAAGTGTATGAGATCAACAATGATTTTCCAAGCTCTATATGGAGGCCTGATGACCTGGCAGAACTTAAAAGAACCGGGAAGTTATCTGAACGTGTAGACCAGTACGATATTTATGGAATATCCTATACGGCGGCAGGTGTAACATATTATGCAATCATCGAAGCTGAAGACGTAGAGGGTAACAACAAGCTGAATTATTTAAAAATACTTTTACTTGTGGCTTATGGAGGTGGAGTTGTATCTGTTTTTTTCCTGTCGTTTTATTTAAGTAAAAGAAGTTTTCTACCTTTTGATGTTTTAGGAAAAAATATCCAGAATTACAGTGATCCGAATTTTAAATCGAGATTGCAGATGTCAAACAGCGGGGATGAAATTGATAATGTGGCCCGTGCTTTTAATCTTATGATGGACAGGATCGATCTTGCTTACAGTAAACAAAAAGAATTCACAGGTAATGCATCCCATGAATTACGAACTCCGTTGAGCCGGATAACGGCAAGGATCACCAATCTTCGTGAATCGCATGACTTTAAGGGTGATGTAGATAATGAACTGAAAGAGATAAATGATGAGGTATACCAGATGGCTGATATGGTTTCCTCGCTGTTACTTCTTTCGAAAATCTCTAATACAAACCGGCTTAAAGAGTTGCCAAAAGTAAGAATGGAAGAGCTTTTGTTCGATTGTATGAATGAAAAATCCATGATCTATAATGATATCCGGTTTAATTTTAAGATTGAATCTACTGAAGGAAGTTCCCAGAGCTTTGAAGTAAACGGGGATGAAAGCTTGCTTCGTATCGCAATATTGAATATAATCAAGAATGGATATTTATATTCAGACAATAAGGAACTTGTGATCTCTTTGATAAAGGAAGAAAAATTTGTAGTTGTTGAGTTTATAAACTCAGGTCCCAACCCTTCTATGGAAGATCTGAATGATCTTTTCAGAACCTTTTACCGTGCAAATAATTCGAATGGTATTTCCGGAACGGGTATAGGGCTTAGTATTGTAAAGCGTGTGGTTGATTATCACCAGGGTGAGGTAAAATTCTCCATCCCCTCACCGGGATTGAATATGATACGCCTTAAGTTTATCGCTTCAGGGGAATAGTTATTCAAATTCAACTCGTCAGAATTTTTAGCTTTATTCTTATTTTCTTTTTTAGGTGGGGTTAAGGTTGATTTTTATAGCTGTATCATTTTAAGAGCTCCAAAAGTTAGGATATTCTATAAGTTGTAATATTTATTTTTTGATCATAACATACCTGAAAAGCGGACCGGTTTACGATCCGCCTTTCAGTACGTTTATGTGTTAACGATTAATTATTGCATGGAT
>Ga0307411_10000723_pt1 | contig 12156 bp, 8 predicted proteins | sample DK1Ometagenome_2_FD_203712 | JGI IMG/M metagenome (GOLD analysis project Ga0307411, IMG submission 203712) | Maize rhizosphere microbial communities from greenhouse at UC Davis, California, United States - DK15-O-1 | ecosystem: Host-associated > Plants > Roots > Rhizosphere > Soil | place: USA...
TGCAGCCGGCCTGCTTCGTCGAGCCACTGCGTGTACGTGATGACGCCGGGATCGCCGTCGACGTCGTTGGCGGAGATCCGATTCAGCACGCGGCCCGCGTCGCGCCCCTGCACGAGGAATTTGGACATGAACGACATGTCCATGACGATGACGCCTTCGCGGGCGGCGCGATGCTCGGCGGCCCACCAGCCGAACCAGTTCTGGCGACCCCACGACAACCGCTCGACGCGCGGCGCCTGTCCGGGCGGCGCATACCAGTCCGCCCCCTCCCAGCCGCTCACGTCGCGAAAATACGCGCCGCGCGAGGCGAGCCGCTCGTGGAACGCGGAGCGCTTCGCGTCGCGCGCCGTCTGCATCGAGCGGGTCGGGTAATGGCATTGGTAGACCATGCCGAGCGATTCGATCGTGCGCGTTCGCCGGTATTCGGCATTCGCCTGGTAGCGGTGCAGGCGGTCGATGTTGAAGCCGGTGACGTCGACGTCCGGGCGGCCGTCGACGATCCACTGCGCGAGCACGCGACCCACGCCGCCGCCGGTGAGGATGCCGATCGAGTTCATGCCCGCGGCGACGAAGTAGTTGCGCAGCTCGGGCGCCTCGCCGACGATCGGCGCGAGATCCGGCGTGAAGCTCTCCGGCCCGCAAAAGAACTTCTTGACGCCCGCGGACAGCGACACGGGCACGCGCTGCATGGCTTTCTCGACGTACGGCCCCATCCGGTCCCAGTCCGGTTCGAGCTCGCCGAACGCGAAGTGCTCGGGCACGCGAGCGACGCTCCACGGCGCGCACACGGTTTCGAACAGTCCGACCATCAGACCGCCGACCTCTTCGCGGAAATAGCCGAACGACGCCGGGTCCTCGATGACCGGCCAGTCGGGCGACAGGCCGGCGATGGGCTCGGTGATGAGGTAATAGTGCTCGGCCGCCTGCAGCGGGATCGCCACCCCGTCGGCTTCGCCGAGCTGCCGCGCCCAGATGCCGGCACAGTTGACGACGACCTCGCAGTCGATATCGCCCAAAGGCGTCGACACGCCCGCGACCGCCCCGCGTCTTGTGCGAACCCGCGTGACGGGAACGCCTTCGATCAGCGATGCGCCGCGGAGCCGCGCGCCTTTCGCGAGCGCCATCGTGACGTCGACCGGATTCGCACGACCGTCGCCCGGCACGTAGAAACCGGCGAGGATGTCGTCGGTGCGCGCCAGCGGGAAGAGCTCGGCGACCTGGCGCGCCGAGATCTCGTGCACGTCGACGCCGCAGTAGCGGTTGAAGGCGGCGACGCGACGGTATTCCTCGAGCCGGTCGGCGTCGGCGGCGAGCTCGATGAACCCGACCGGCTTGAACCCGGTCGATTGCCCGGTCTCCGCTTCGAGCCGCGCATACAGGTCGCGCGTGTACTTGCGCATTTCGGTCGATGTTTCCGACAGCGACCCGAAGCGCACGATCAGGCCGGCGGCATGCCAGGTGGTCCCGGACGTCAGACGATCGCGCTCGAGCAGCACGACGTCGCGCACGCCGAGTTGCGCCAGGTGATAGGCGACCGAGCAGCCGATGATGCCGCCGCCGACGACGACGACACGGGCCTGCGCGGGAAGTCGCGGTTCGGGCATCGGCCGGATGATACCGACCGTGGTGTCGGCAGCGGGCGTACGCGTAGCATCCGGTCGCCCAGCGCTGTCGGCCGCTTTGCGATTGCGGCGTCGCGGCCGCCGGCACACACTTGGCGCGTCGCGCATTCCCGTCGCCCTGCGGAGTTCTCCATGAGTCACGATTCGATCGCCCACCTCACCGCCTTCCTGCGTGGCGCCGCGATCGGCGCCGCCGCCATGTACATGCTCGATCCCGACAAGGGCCGCCGGCGTCGCGCGCTCGCCGCCGACAAGGCCCAGCGCTTCATGAGCGACGCGTCCACCGTGCTTGGTGCAGCCGCGCACGACGTGAGCAACCGTGTTCGCGGCGTGCAGGCGAGCGCCGGTCGGCGACTCCGCGGCACCGCCACGCCCGACGACCTGCAGCTCATCGAGCGTGTCCGCGCGCGCATCGGGCGCGTGGTTTCGCACCCGCACGCGATCCAGGTCGGCGCGCGGGAGGGCGAGGTGACGCTGTCCGGGCCGGTGTTGATGAGCGAGGTCGACGATCTCGTCGAAGCGGCGTGGTCGGTTCCGGGCGTCGTCGCCGTCGACGAGCACTTCGACATCCACCCGTCGCCGGGCGGCATGCCGAGCCTGCAGGGCGCCGGCCGCCGGTCGCGTGCGCGATCCGGCACGCTGGCCGACAACGGCGGCCTCATGTTGCGGGCGGCGGCGATCGTCGGCGGCTCGCTGCTCGCAGCCTACGGGGTGACGCAGCGATCGCTGTCCGGCCTTGCGCTTGCCGGCATCGGTGGCGCGCTCGCGTCGCGCGGCGCGCAACCGGTCGGTTCGCGCCCGTCATCGCGCCGAAGCGCCGCACCGAAAGCGTCGTCGAACGACGCGACCGCGCCGCGCGAGGACCACGCCAATGCCGAGCTTTCCGGCGGCGAACCGCGGATCGAGTAATCTCCGCAGGTTCTGACGCCGCGGGCTCCGGGCCCGCCCGCTCGATGAGTCCGCTCGAAGTCGCCGTCGTCGGCTGCGGCCACATGGGATCGCTGCACGCCTCGAAGCTGGCCGCGATCCCCGAGGTTCGCGTCGCCTCGGTCGCCGACATCGATGCCGCGCGCGCTGCGGCGCTGGCCGAGCGGGTCGACGCCCGGTCGTTTACCGACTGGCGTGAGGCGCTGCCTGGGGTCGCTGCGGTCGTTGTCGCCGTGCCGCCGGAGCGCCATTGCGAGGTCACGCTGGCCGCGCTCGAGCGCGGGCTGCACGTGCTCGTCGAAAAGCCGATCGCCGCCACGGTGGAGGAAGCGACGCGGCTCGTCGAGCTGGCCGAGCGCCGCGGCGTCGTCTTCCAGGTCGCGCACATCGAGCGCTTCAACCCGGCGTTCCAGTCGATCGCCGCACGCGTGGACCGGCCGCTGTTCGTCGATGCCGAGCGGCTCGCGGGGTTCCAGCCGCGTGCCAAGGACGTCGACGTCGTGCTCGACCTCATGATCCACGACATCGATCTCGCGCTGACGCTGGTGGGGCGCGAAGTCGCGCACGTCAGCGCCTGCGGCTTCGGCGTATTGACGCCCGGCATCGATATCGCCAACGCGTACATCGAATTCGACAACGGCTGCATCGCCAACCTCGCCGCGAGCCGCGTCAGCCAGGCGCCGGTGCGCAAGTACCGCGTCTTCCAGCACAACGTCTACCTGTCCGCGGACCTGCAGGCGGGGAAAGTGCGTTGCGTGAGCCGCGACGGGGAGCGCATCGCGCAGGACGACGAGAGTTTCGAGAGGCCCGACGCGCTCGCGGCGCAGGACCGCGCGTTCGTCGACGCCGTCCGCGGCGAGCGGCCCGTTGCCGTGAGCGGACGGCACGGCCGCCGCGCGCTGGACATCGCGCTGACCGTCGGACGCCTTGCCCGCGAGCGCCTGCAGCGCTTCCACCAGTCGTGACCGCCGCCCCCGCCACGATCGCGATGGCCGATCCGGCCGGCGAGTATCGGCTCCTCGAGCGCGAGATCGCCCCGGCCGTGCTGCGCGTGCTGGCCTCCGGGCGCTACATCCTCGGCGCCGAAGGCGAGGCCCTCGAGCGCGAGATCGCCGGCCATACCGGCGCGGCCCACGCGGTCGCGATGAACTCGGGCACCGACGCGCTGCACCTCGCGCTGCGCGCCTGCGGTGTCGGGCCGGGCGACGAGGTCATCGTGCCGGCGTTCACGTTCTTCGCCACGGCCGAGGCCGTCGTGCACGCGGGCGCGACTCCCGTGTTCGCCGACGTGGACGCGCGCACGTTCAACCTCGATCCGGACTCGCTGCGCGAGAACATCGGACCGCGCACGCGCGCGGTGATCGCCGTGCACCTGTTCGGCCAGTGCGCCGCGATGGATCGCATCGCCGACGTGTGCGACGAGCGATCGCTGGCGCTGATCGAGGACGCGGCGCAGGCGATCGGCGCCGATTACGACGGCGGGCGCGCGGGCAGCTTCGGTGCGTTCGGGTGCTTCTCGTTCTACCCGACGAAGAACCTGTCGGCCGCCGGCGACGCCGGGCTCGTCACCTGCCGGCGCGAAGAGGATCGTGATGTGCTCCGCATGCTTCGCCATCACGGCAGCCGCGAGCCGTACCTGCACGATCGCGTCGGCTACAACAGCCGGCTCGACGAGGTGCAGGCGGTGATCCTGCGCGTCAAGCTCGCCGCGCTCGATCGCTTCAACGACGCGCGCGGCCGCGTCGCCGCGATGTACCGCGAGCGGCTCGCCACGTTGCCGATCGAGCTCCCCGCGGAGCACGGCCGGGGCCGGCACGTCTATCACCAGTTCACGATCCAGACCGGACGGCGCGATGCGATCCGTGGCGCCCTCGGCGAGGCCGGCATCGCGAGCGCGCTCTTCTACGCACTGCCGTTGCACCGGCAGCCGGCATTCGCCGACGCCTGCCGTGAACTGGTGCTTCCGGTCGCGGAGCGCGCGGCCGGGCGCGTGCTTTCGCTGCCCGTGCACGCGCTGCTCGACGAAGCGAGCGTCGAGCGCGTGTGCGCGGTGATCCGCGCGAACGTCTAGGACGATCGGGCGGCAAGGCGGGTGCGTCGCGCACCCGCCTCGATCACGCTTTAGCCCGTTGGCGCCTCGCCGGACATGCTGCCGCCGCCGGCCGTGCCGCTGCCGCCCGACGTGCCCCGGCCGGCCTGCCCGCCGCCCGGCGAGCCGCCGGCAGTGCTTCGATCCTCGATCGTCAGCGCGCGACCGCGGCGTTGCGGCTGCGGCGCGGGCAGCTCGATCTCGAGCACGCCGTCGCGGAACGACGCCTTCGCCTGATCGGCATCGACGCCCTCGGGCAACGGAATCACCCGGTGGAAGCTCCCATAGCTCCGCTCGGTGTGGAAGTAGCCGTTCTCCTCGCGCTGCTGCTCGTGCCGGCGTTCACCCTGCAGGATCACGCGATCGTCCTCGATCTGCACGCTGACGTCCTCCTTGCGGACCCCGGGCAGATCGGCCTGGATCACGAGCCGGCCCTGGCGCTCGAATACCTCGAGGTGCGGTGACCAGGGCGAGCCCATGCCCGCGCCGCGCTCGGCTCCGCCGGGCAGGCCGGCGAAGCCGCTACGGCCGAACGACCCCCCCATGCCGAACGACTCGAACATCCGGTCCATCTCCTCGCTGATGCGGCGCATCAGCGCGAACGGTCCGCCGCCGAAGCCGCCGTAGAGCGCCGGGTCGAACGCGCCGCGCTGCGCCGGCATCGACCGCCCGCCCTGTTGCCATTCGCCGCCTCGCGCGGCCATCTCTCCGCCGGGCCGTCCCGCGCCGTACTGGCCCGCGTCCTGCCGGCCGCCTTGCTGCGAGGCGGTCCCGCGCTGCGGCGCTTCGCCCGACTGCTGCCGCGATCGATCGTTGGTCGTCATCTCAATCTCCTCTCAGCATCGTTCCCTTCCGGCAGTACGCGGCACACGTCGTCCCGGCGCCGCGGGTGCCGGCTTCCATTGGACCGCGCTCGCGCGCCGGGTTTCCCGTACTGGCTGACCGCGGCCCCGCCGTTCGCGGTCGATCGTTGCCGGCGGGTCCGTGCAACGCTCCGTCCGCGACCGGCGAGCACGCACGAAGCGCGGCGTCGCTTGCCTGGGCGCTGTGGTCTACGACCGGCACGATCGGCACGCGATCGCGGCATCCATCGCGGCCGAACGTGGCTTGGTCAGCCCCGGCCGCCGCCGTGTGCCGGTCGCCCGCCGGCGGGCGCGTGCACGAAAGACTCGACGCGGCCGCGGACTCGCGGCATCCTCGCCTCCTGACGCGGGGGGGCCGCGGCGCTCGCCGCCAGCGGAGCGGTGCGGTCGCGTGGCGTTCCGGGGGGAGAGAGCTTGTCGGATCACGAAGGAGAAAGGCGCGACGGACCAGCGTCGCGCGTGCAGCATGACCTGCTGCGCGTCGAGGACCTGTCGATCGCCTTCGACAATCGCGGCACGCTGGTTCCCGCCGTCGATCGCATTTCCTTCGCCATCGCGCCGGGCGCGACGCTCGCGCTCGTCGGCGAATCGGGGTCGGGCAAGTCGGTGACCGCGCAGGCGATCCTCCGCATCCTGCCGAAGTCGGCGACGATCACCTCCGGCCGCATCCTGTTCTCACCGCCCGGCTCGGCCTCGCGCCCGGTCGACATCACCAAGGCGACGCCGGACGGCGCGCTGGTGCGCGGCATTCGCGGCCGCCATATCTCGATGATCTTCCAGGAGCCGATGGTCTCGCTGTCGCCGCTGCACACCATCGGCGACCAGGTGAGCGAGGCGCTGTTCCTGCACCACAAGGTCTCGCCGAAGGAAGGGATCGAGCGCACGCAGGACATGCTCGCGCGCGTCGGCTTCCCCAATCCCGCGCGCGCGCTGCGCAGCTACCCGTTCGAGCTGTCCGGCGGGTTGCGCCAGCGCGCCATGATCGCGATGGCGCTCGTGTGCAAGCCGTCGCTGCTGATCGCCGACGAGCCGACGACGGCGCTCGACGTCACGATGCAGGCGCAGATCCTCGCGCTCGTCAAGGAGCTGCAGTCCGAGCTCGGCATGGCGATGCTGCTCATCACCCACGATCTCGGCGTCGTCGCCAACGTCGCCGAGCGCGTCGTCGTGCTCTACCAGGGCCGGGTGATGGAGGAAGGCCCGGTCGAGGCCCTGTACGAGCGGCCGCAGCACCCGTACCTCAAGGCGCTGCTGCGCGCGGTGCCGCATTTCGACATGAAGCCGGGCGAGCGCCTGGTGTCGGTGCGCACCGTCGACTACCAGACCGGTCCGCTGGTCGAGCAGCGCGAACCGTGGCCCGCCGACGCCGATCCCATGCACCTGTCGGTGCGCCACGTCACCAAGACGTTCACCCAGGGCAGCAGCGGGTTCTTCGTGCGTCGCGAGGGCCCCGCGTTCCGGGCGGTCGACGACGTGAGCCTCGACATCCGGCGCGGCCAGTGCTTCGGCCTGGTCGGCGAGAGCGGTTGCGGCAAGACGACGCTGTCGAAGATGATCATGCGGGCGATCGAGCCCGACAGCGGCGAGGTGATCTACAACGATCGCGGGCAGCCGCTCGACGTCGTGCACGCGCAAGGCGACGAGCTCATGCGCTTCCGCCGCCGCGTGCAGTACATCTTCCAGGATCCGTTCGGATCGCTGTCGCCACGCATGACGGTGTTCGACATCCTGCGCGAGCCGCTGGTGATCCACGAGATCGGCGACGCCGACTACCGCGCGGAAATGGCGAAGGAGCTGATGCGCCTCGTCGGCCTCGATCCGCGCTTCCTCAACCGCTATCCGCACAGCTTCTCCGGCGGCCAGCGGCAGCGCATCGGCATCGCGCGCGCGCTCGCGCTGAAGCCCGACCTGATCCTGTGCGACGAGCCGGTCTCGGCGCTCGACGTCTCGATCCAGGCGCAGGTGCTGAACCTGCTGAAGGACCTGCAGGCCGAGCTCGGGCTCACCTACCTGTTCATTTCGCACAATCTCGCCGTCGTCGACTACATCGCCGACGAGATCGCGGTGATGTGCCGCGGACGCATCGTCGAGATCGCTCCGCGCGAAGTGCTGTTCCGCGAACCGAAGCACCCCTACACGCTCGGGCTCCTCGCGGCCGTGCCCTATCCCGATCTGTCGCGCCGGCTCGATCTCGACATGGTGCTCGAAGGCGCGGCGCGCCGTCCCGAGGAGTGGCGCGAGCCGTTCGCCTGGACGCCGGAAAGCGCGGGCGAGCTGGTCGACCTGGGCGACGGGCATCGCGTGCGCATGCGCACGTCGGCCGTGCGCGAAGCGGTGCCGGCATGATCCGCTCGATCGCCCGTCTTGCTTTCGTCGCGCTCGTCGCCCTGGCGCCGGCCATCGGCCGCGGCGAGGAGCCGCCCTCGCTTGCCGACGACGTGCGCGACGGCAAGCTGCCGCCGCTCGCCCAGCGCCTGCCGCGCGAGCCCGCGACGCAGAAGCCGCTGCGTGCCGACTGGACGCCCGGCCGCTACGGCGGCGAGCTCCGCACGCTGCTCGCCAAGGACCGCGACATCCGCATGTTCGTCGTCTACGGCTATTCGCGCCTCGTCGGCTACGACGAATCGCTGCAGCTGCAGCCCGACGTGCTGCTGCGCGTCGACAACGTCGGCAACCGCGTGTTCACGCTGTACCTGCGCCCCGGGCACAGATGGTCCGACGGGCAGCCGTTCACCACCGCCGACTTCCGCTACTGGTGGGACGACGTCGCGCACAACAAGGACCTGTCGCCGTTCGGCCTGCCGCAGGCACTGCTCGTGCGCGACAAGGGACCGAAGTTCGAGGTGCTCGACGAGACGAGCGTGCGCTTCTCGTGGGACGAGCCGAACCCGCAGTTCCTCGCGGCGCTGGCGGGGCCGAGCCCGCTGTATCTCTACCGTCCGGCGCATTACCTCAAGCAGTTCCACGCCCGCTACGTCGGCGTCGAGAAGGCGAACAAGATCGCGACCGCGGCCGGGTCGCGCAACTGGGCCGGCCTGCACCAGAAGAAGGACGACCAGTTCCGCTTCGACAACCCCGACCTGCCGACGCTCGAGCCGTGGATCAACACGACGGCGCCGCCGTCCACGCGCTTCGTGCTCGTGCGCAACCCCTACTTCCATCGCGTCGACCCGGCGGGCCGGCAGCTCCCCTACATCGACCGCGTCGTCGTCAACATCACCGACGACAAGCTGATCCCGGCGAAGACCGGCGCCGGCGACGTCGACCTGCAGGCGCGCTACCTTCGCTTCGACAACTACACGTTCCTGAAGCAGGGCGAGAAGCGCAACGACTACAAGGTCCAGCTGTGGGAGAAGGCGCTCGGCTCGCAGATGGCGCTGTATCCGAACCTGAACGTCGAGGACCCCGAATGGCGCCGGCTGATGCGCGACGTGCGCTTCCGGCGCGCGCTGTCGCTCGGCATCAACCGTCACGAGATCAACGAGGTCGTCTATTTCGGGCTCGGCGTCGAATCGTCGAACACCGTGCTGAAGCGCAGCCCGCTGTTCCGCCCGCAGTTCCGTACGGCGTGGAGCGGCTTCAACGTCAGGCAGGCGAACGTGCTCCTCGATTCGCTCGGCCTCACCCGGCGCGACAAGACCGGCGTCCGGCTGCTGCCGGACGGCCGCCCGATGGAGGTCATCGTCGACACCTCGGGCGAGAGCACCGAGGAAACCGACGTCCTGGAGCTCGTGCGCGACAGCTGGCGCCAGCTCGGCATCGCGATGTTCGCTCGGCCGTCGCAGCGCGAGGTGTTCCGCAAGCGCGTGTTCTCCGGCAAATCGATGATGTCGGTATGGGCCGGCCTCAACAACGGCATCCCGACGCCCGAGATGAGCCCGGCCGAGCTCGCGCCGACGGCGCAGGAGCAGCTGCAGTGGCCGATGTGGGGCCAGTACTACGAGCAGAACCGCAAGGGCGGCGAGCCGCCCGCGCTGCCGGAGGCGCAGGAGCTGATCGGCCTGTACGAGAGCTGGCGGATGGCGACCAGCGACGCGGAGCGCGTGCAGGCCTGGGTGCGCATGCTCGAGATCCATGCCGACCAGGTGTTCACCATCGGCATCGTGACGCGCGCGCTGCAGCCCGTCGTCGTGCGCAACAACCTGCGCAACGTCCCGAAGGACGGCATCTACAGCTGGGACCCGGGCGCGTACTTCGGCATCTACCGCCCCGACACGTTCTGGTTCGACGCCGGGGCACGCGGATGATGGGCCGCTACATCGTCAAGCGCGTGCTGCTGATGATCCCGACGCTGATCGCGATCAGCGTCATCGTGTTCACCATCATCCAGCTGCCGCCGGGCAACTACCTCGAGAGCTACATCGCCGAGCTGCAGGCGCAGGGCGAGAGCGTGGACCCGCAGCGGATCGCGTTCCTGCGCGAGTACTACGGCCTCGACAAGCCGCTGCACGAGCAGTACCTGCGCTGGGCCGGCGGCATGCTGGTCGGCGACTTCGGCTACTCGTTCGAGTTCAACATGCCGGTGTCCCGCGTCGTCGGCGACCGCATGCTGCTGACGATCATCGTGTCGTTCGTGACGATCATCTTCACCTGGGCGATCGCGTTCCCCATCGGCATCTACTCGGCGACGCACCAGTACAGCTGGGGCGACTACGGTCTCTCGTTCCTCGGCTTCCTCGGCATCGCCGTGCCGAACTTCATGCTCGCGCTGGTGATGATGTATGTCGCCAACGTGTTCTTCGGCACCTCGATCGGCGGGCTGATGGCGCCGGAATACATCGACAAGCCGTGGTCGTGGGACAAGGTGCAGTCGGTGCTCGCGCACAGCTGGATCCCGGTGGTCGTCATCGGCACCAGCGGCACGGCCGGCATGATCCGGCGGCTGCGCGCCAACCTCCTCGACGAGCTGCAGAAACAGTACGTGGTCACCGCCCGCGCGAAGGGGCTGCCGCCGCGCAAGGCGCTGTACAAGTATCCGCTGCGCATGGCGCTCAACTTCTTCATCAGCGACATCGGCAGCCTGCTGCCGTCGATCATCTCGGGCGCCGAGATCACCGCCGTGGTCCTGTCGCTGCCGACGACCGGCCCGATGCTGCTCAATGCGCTCAAGAGCCAGGACATGTATCTCGCCGGCTCGTTCCTCATGTTCCTCGCCGTGATGATCGTCATCGGCGTGCTGATCTCCGATCTCGCCCTGGTGGCGCTCGACCCGCGCATCCGGCTCTCCGGGGGCGTCGCGCGATGAACGACGCGCTGCCGGTCGGCCAGGCCGACCACTTCGTCTCCACCGAGCCGTTCGACCCGGGCGCGGCGGCGCGGCTCACGCCCGAGCAGGAGCGCTTCTACCTCGCGTCGCAGTGGAAGCTCATGTGGTGGAAGTTCAAGCGCCACCGCGTGGCGGTCGCGTCGGGCCTCATCCTGTTGCTCATGTACGCGTCGACGCTCGTCAGCGAGGTGCTCGTCCCCTACAACCTGCACACGCGGAACACGGATTTCATCTACGCGCCGCCGCAGCCGGTGCACCTGTTCCACGAGGGACGCTTCGTCGGGCCTTTCGTGTACGAGCTCGAGAAGACGCTCAACATGGAGACGCTGCGGCGCGACTACAGCGAGAAGACGTCGACGCCGCTGCCGATCCGCTTCTTCTGCTCGGGCGACAGCTACCGGTTCTGGGGCGCGGTCGAGATGTCGTTCCACCTGCTCTGCCCGGCGCAGGGTGCGACGCTGTTCCTGCTCGGCACCGATCGGCTCGGCCGGGACATGCTGTCGCGCATCTTCTACGGCGCCCGCATCTCGCTGACGATCGGGCTCCTCGGCATCGCCATCAGCTTCGCGCTCGCGCTGGTGATCGGCGGCATGGCGGGCTACTTCGGCGGCTGGGTGGATTCGCTCGTCCAGCGCATGATCGAGATCATCCGCTCGTTTCCCGAGCTGCCGCTGTGGATGGCGCTCTCGGCGGTGCTGCCGGTGACCTGGAGCCCGATCCTCGTCTACTTCGGCATCACCGGCATCCTCGCGCTGCTCGACTGGACCGGCCTCGCGCGCGCCGTGCGATCGAAGCTGCTCGCGTTGCGGGAAGAGGATTACACGACGGCGGCCCGGCTGATGGGCGCGAAGCCCAGTCGCATCATCGGCCGCCACCTGCTGCCGGGCTTCATGAGCCACCTGATCGCCTCGGCGACGCTGTCGATTCCCGGCATGATCCTCGGCGAGACGGCGCTGTCGTTCCTCGGCATCGGGCTGCGGCCGCCGATCACCAGCTGGGGCGTGCTGCTGAACGAGGCGCAGAACATCAACGTCGTCGCGCTCTACCCGTGGCTGATGCTGCCGGTCGTACCGGTGATCGTCGTGATCCTCGCGTTCAACTTCTTCGGCGACGGATTGCGCGACGCGGCGGACCCGTACCGGTAAGCAGGACGAAACGCGCTTTGCGCGACGCGGCGTGTCGCGTCGCGCACGGCACGCCAGTTCGGCGGCGCCGTGCGACGACCCGATCCTCGACGCCGCCCGCAACGGGGCGTCAGGCCACCATCTTCGCGAGCTTGCTGCCGTTGTCGGCGAGCTCGTCGTAGCGGCCTTCCTCGACCACCTGCCCGTCCTCGAGGACGAGCACGCGATCGAACGCCCTCGCGAGCTCGGCGCGGCCCAGTGCCCA
>Ga0307411_10000725_pt1 | contig 12140 bp, 8 predicted proteins | sample DK1Ometagenome_2_FD_203712 | JGI IMG/M metagenome (GOLD analysis project Ga0307411, IMG submission 203712) | Maize rhizosphere microbial communities from greenhouse at UC Davis, California, United States - DK15-O-1 | ecosystem: Host-associated > Plants > Roots > Rhizosphere > Soil | place: USA...
CGCGGCGCGAGGCGCCCTCGGTGAGCAGCAGCGCGATGTTCGAGTCGTACGCACCCGCGAGGTTGTACCAGACGAACGCGCCCGTATCGGGATTGCGGAGGCCGATGCCCTGGTCGAAGCGGATCTCGCCCGGCAGCGGCGGCGACCAGGTCTTGATCACGCCGCCGGCGTGCGGCTGGAGCGCCGCGTTGGTGGCGTTGATGCGCACCTCGAGGCCGGACAGGCTGCGCGTCACGCGCTCGGGGCGGGGCAGCCGGCGGCCGTGCTGCGCGAGCATGCACATCGCTTCGATCAGCTTCTCCACCACGAAGCTCTCGGAGGGATCGTCGGGGTTGGTGAAGCGCAGCGCGTACGCGAGCTCGGTGACGCCGTGCTCGACCTGGATGCGCGTGTTCATCTCCATGAAGAAGTGCGAGAAGCCCTCGACGATGCACTCGAAGGTCGACACGGAATCGAGCCCGGTCGCCGCGCCGAAGCGCTCGCCCTCGGCCTCCATGCGCGCCAGCGTGCCGAGGTCGCCGCGCAGGATCTCGCGCGCCTTGCCGGTCGCGCGCTCGGCTTCGGCCACGAGCAGCTCGTGGGTGAGCGAGACCTCCACGAGCTTCTGCTCGTGCATCTGCACCGAGCAGTCGCGCCCGCCGAGCGAGACGCACCACTCGCCGTTGCCGACCAGCTGGATCTCGTTGTGGCGCGTGCGCTCGATGTTGAGCTCGATCAGGAAGTTCCGGTTCGAGCCGGGCGTGGTCACCTTCGACTCGGAGAACACCTCCGAGACGGCGCCCGCCACCTGCTCGGGCTTCGCCACCACGCGCTGGCCCTTGCCGCCGCCGCCGCCGATGTACTTGAAGCGGATGCGGTGGGTCGGGTGGTCGCGCCAGATCTCGTTCGAGAGCTCGAGCGCCTCGGCCTGGAGGTCCGCGATCGTCACCAGCTCGATCGTCTTCGCGTAGCCCGCCTGCAGCAGCGCCTCGGCGTTCTCGGCCTCGCTCTGCTTCGGGTCCCAGCTGAACGCGAGACCCGTCTTCTTCGCGAGCGCTTCGAGCCCCTTCCGGCCGCCGGCACGCCGCAGCAGCGCGCGCGCGGAGACGTCGTCGACGCCGGGGATCACCGCGTTGCCGAGCGAGCGCGCCAGCTTCTTGGCCTCGTCCTTCGCGCCGGCCTGGCGCACCACGCGCGACGACGGGCCCACGAAGCCGAGCCCGGCCGCCTCGATCGCCGCGATGAAGTCGGCGTCCTCGGCCATGAAGCCGTAGCCGGCGAACAGGTGCGTGTAGCCGTTGTCGACGGCGACCGCGACGATCTCGCGGATGCGCTCCTGCTTCTCCTCCTGGCCGGCCCCCGTGTAGTCGCGGACGCGGTGCACGTTGGCGGGGAAGCGGAAGGAGCGCAGCTCGGGCGCGAGGCAGCGCGGGTAGACCACCGAGTCCTTCTCGGACAGCAGCATGCCGTACTCGCGCACGCCGATTTCGTCGAAGATGTCGAAGGCCTCCTTGCGCACGGGCCCGCGGCAGACCACGAGGATCTTCATCGCGTCGAGCGCGAAGGAGCGCAGCCAGGCCGAGGCGCACTCGTGGAAGCGGCCCGGCCGTCCGTCGCCGAGCCGCACTATTCGAACTCCCGCTGCGGCCCGGCCATCGGCGAGGGCGTGTAGGTGCGCATCAGGAAGTTCAGGTTCTCGGCCAGCACGCGCCGGCTGGTGCCGGGCATGACGAGCCGCGACACGGAACCCAGCGAGAGCGCCTCCTTCGGGTTCATCAGCTCGCGCTCGTAGCGCTCGTTCAGCTTCGCGAGCGCCTCGTCGCGGCGCTTCCGCGCCTCGGCCTCGTCTGCGCCCTTCGCGAGCGCCTTCTGGTACCCGGCATCGGCCGCGCGCAGCTCGTCCTTGTAGACGAACTCGCGGCCGGCCGGGCCCATCACGGCGATGCGCGCCATCGGCATGGCGAGCACCAGGTCGGCGCCGACGAAGTGCGAGTTGTACGCCGCGTAGGCGCCGCCGATCGCGTTGCGGATGATCAGCGTGAGGCTGGGCACGCGGAGGTCGATGATCGAGTCGAGCAGCCGCCGGCCCTCGAGGATGATGCCGCGCGACTCCTGGTCGGTGCCCGGCAGGAAGCCGGCCACGTCCTCGAGGAAGATCATCGGGATGTTGTAGAGGTTGCAGAAGCGGATGAAGCGCGTGCCCTTGCGCGCCGCGTCCACGTCGATCTGCCCCGAGGCCACGGCGGAGTTGTTCGCGACGAAGCCCACCACGTGGCCGCCGATGCGGCCGAAGGCGGTGACGAGGTTGCGCGCGCGGTCGGGCTGGAGCTCGAAGTACTCGCCGTGGTCGCAGATCTGCTGGAGGAACAGCGTGATCTCGAGCGGCGCGTTCACGCCGGCCGGCGAGTCGAAGGTGTTACGGAAGAGGAGGTCCTCTTCGAGCGTGAAGCGGTCGATCGGGTCCGAGGTGGGGCGGAAGGGCGCGAACGAGCGGTTGTTGTCGGGCAGGTAGCTGAGCAGGCGCAGCGCCGTCCGCAGCGAGCCGAGCTCGTCGGGCGTGGTGAGGTCGCAGACGCCGTTCAGGCCGTGCACGCGCGGGCCGCCGAGCGCGTCGGCGGTGACGTCCTCGCCGAGCACGCTCTTCACGACGCCCGGCCCGGTGAGGCCGATGAAGGTGTCGTTGCACTGGATCATGAAGGAGCCCTGGCGCGGCAGGTAGGCGCCGCCGCCGGCGTTGTACCCGAACATCAGGCTGATGCTGGGCACCACGCCCGAGATGCGCCGCAGCGCCGCGAAGGCCTCGCTGTAGCCGTCGAGGCCGCCGACGCCGGCGGGCACGAAGGCGCCGGCGGAGTCGTTCATGCCGATCAGCGGGATGCCCCGCTCCGCGGCCAGGTAGATCAGGCGCGCCAGCTTCGCGCCGTTGGTCGCGTCCATCGAGCCCGCGCGCAGCGTGAAGTCGTGGCCGTACACCGCCACGTCGCGGCCGCCGATCGAGAGGATGCCGGTGACGATCGCCGCGCCGTCGAGGCCCTTGCCCCAGTTCTGCCACAGCAGGTTGGGCTCGCGGTCGGTGAGCACGCGGATGCGCTCGAACACGGTCATGCGGCCCTTGGCGTGCTGGACGCGGACCCGGTCGAGGCCGCCGCCCTGCTTCGGGCGCTCGAGGAGCTCGCGCCCGAGCTCGATCGACTCCTCGTAGAAGCGCGCCGAGCGATGGATGCTCTCGCGCCGCTTCGGCTCCTGCCGCTGCGCGAGCGGGTCGTCGAGCGTGTAGGCGGGCGGGCTGGCGTCCATGGTCCAGACGTTGCGGGAGAGCCGCGGCGGCGTCCAGTCGGGCGCCGCTAGAGGCTGGAGATCTCGCCGAGGCGCTCCACCAGGCGATCGCGGTAGCTCGGGATGTCGACCGGCTTGCGCGCCACGCCCGTCTCCATCGCCGCGAGCGCGACGGCCGGCGCCACGTACATCAGCACGCGCGGGTCGAACGGCTTCGGGATGATGTTCTTCGGCCCGAAGCTCATCTCCTCGCCCGGATACGCGCGCCGCACCACCTCGGGCACGCCCTCGCCGCGCCGCGCCAGCTCGGCCAGCGCGTGCACGGCCGCCTGCTTCATCGCCTCGTTGATCTGCGTGGCGCGCACGTCGAGCGCGCCGCGGAAGATGAACGGGAAGCCGAGCACGTTGTTCACCTGGTTCGGGTAGTCGGAGCGGCCGGTCGCCACGATCGCGTCGTTCCGCACCGCCGCCACCTCGTCCGGCGTGATCTCCGGGTCGGGGTTCGCCATCGCGAAGATGGTCGGCCTCGGGGCCATCACCCGGACCATCTCCGCCGTCATGGCGCCGGCCTGCGACAGGCCGACGAAGACGTCGGCGCCGCGCAGGGCGTCCTCGAGCGTGCGCGCCTTCGTCTTGGCCGCGAACTCCTGCTTGTAGACGTTCATGCCGTTCGTGCGGCCCTCGTAGATGACGCCTTTGGTGTCGCAGAGGAGGATGTTCTCGGCCGGGACGCCGAGGTCCTTGTAGAGCTTGGCGCACGCGATGCCGGAGGCGCCGGCGCCCGAGAACACCACGCGCACGTCGGTGATCTTCTTGTCCTGGATCAGGAGCGCGTTCAGCAGGGCGGCGCCCGAGATGATCGCGGTGCCGTGCTGGTCGTCGTGGAAGACCGGGATGTCGAGGGTCTCGATCAGCCGCTTCTCGATCTCGAAGCACTCCGGCGCGCGGATGTCCTCGAGGTTGATGCCGCCGAAGGTCGGCGAGATCAGCTGGCAGGTGCGGATGATCTCCTCGCTGTTCGTGCTCGCGATCTCGATGTCGAAGACGTCGATGTCGGCGAAGCGCTTGAACAGCACCCCCTTGCCTTCCATCACCGGCTTGCCGGCGAGCGCGCCGAGATTGCCGAGGCCGAGCACGGCGGTTCCGTTCGACACGACGGCAACGAGGTTGCCCTTCGCGGTGTAGCGGTAGACGTCCTCGGGATCGCGGGCGATCTCGAGGCACGGCTCGGCGACTCCGGGGGTGTAGGCCAGCGAGAGGTCCGCCGCGGTGACGGTTGGCTTGGTTGGAACGACCTTGATCTTTCCGGGGCGGCCCTCGCAGTGGTATTTGAGCGCCGCATCCTTGTCGACCACGGGGATTTGTCTCTCCTGTTCGGGGACCGGGGTGAAAGGCGGGGAGTTTACTCCTTCAGCAGCTCGCGCGCGATCACCAAACGCTGGATCTGGTTCGTCCCCTCGTAGATCTGCATGAGCTTCGCGTCCCGCATCAGCTTCTCGACCGGGTACTCCTTGGTGTACCCGTTGCCGCCGAAGATCTGGACGGCGTCCGTCGTGACGCGCATGGCCATGTCGGTGGCGAAGCACTTCGCGAACGAGGAGTGCTTGGAGGCGCGCAGGCCGTGGTCGATCATCCAGGCGCTCTGGTAGGTCAAGAGCCGCGCGGCCTCGATGTCCTTCGCCATGTCCGCGAGCATGAACTGCACGGCCTGGAAGCCGGCAATCGGGAAGCCGAAGGCCTTGCGGTCCTTGGCGTATTTGACGCTCTCCTCGAGCGCGCGGCGGGCGATGCCCACCGCGAGCGCGCCGATCGACGGCCGCGTGCAGTCGAGCGTGCGCATCGCGATCTTGAAGCCCTCGCCTTCGTCGCCGAGGCGCTGCGCCGCCGGCACGCGCACGTTGTCGAAGTGGATCACGCGCGTGTCGCTCGCGCGCTGGCCCATCTTGTCCTCTTTCTTGCCGACGGTGATGCCGGGCGTGTCCCGAGGCATCACGAAGGCGCAGACGCCCTGGTGACGCGTGCTGCGGTCGAGCGTGGCGAAGACGGTGTAGAGATCGGCCACACCGCCGTTGGTGATCCAACACTTGGTGCCGTTCAGCACGTAGTGGTCGCCGTCCTTCTCCGCCAGCAGCTGGAGGCCCGCCACGTCCGAGCCGGCGCCCGGCTCGGACAGGCAGAAGGAGACCAGCCGGAAGCTCTGCGTGAGGTAGCCGAGCCACTCCCGCTTCTGCGCCTCGCTGCCGCCGACGACGATCGGCGTGAGGCCGAGGTCGTTGCACATGATGGAGGTGGCCATGCCGGCGCAGCCCCAGGCGAGCTCCTCCACCGCCAGCGCGGCGTCGAACAGGGAGAGCCCGACGCCGCCGTAGGCGGCCGGAATCGAGGCGCTCGACAGGCCGAGCTCCCAGGCCTTCCGCATCACGTCCATCGGGAACTCGCCCGTCTGGTCGTGGTGCGCGGCGATCGGGGCGATCTCGGTCATGGCGAAGCGGCGCGCGGTTTCCTGCAGCGCCAGCTGCTCGTCGCTCAGGAGGAATTCCATCGCTGACTCCCGGTCACATTCCCCAACGTTTCCGGGGAATTAGGAGACCGGAGCGTAGCGAGGCCCAAGCCGCGCCGCCGTCGCGGCCAGCGCCGACGGCGCTTCCGCCGGCTTCCGTTGCGCTCGGCGCTTGCGGCTAGGCAGCGGCGCCGAGGCGGCGCGAGAGCTCCTGCGCGGCGCTGGTCACCGCGGGCACGATGCGCTCGTGCATGGCGTCCACGCCGACGCGGAACACCGGCGCCGAGACCGAGAGGGCCGCCACCACCCGCGAACTCGCGTCCCGCACGGGCGCGGCGACGCAGCACAACCCCGCCGCGCACTCCTCGATGTCGATCGCGAAGCCCATGCCCGCCGCGCCGCGCAAGTGCTCGAAGAACTTGTCGCGGTCGGTGATGGTGGCGTCGGTTGCGGCCGGCAGCTCGCCGCCGCGGATCCACTCGCGGTCCACGCGCTCCCACTCCGCGGGATCCCCGCAGGCGAGCATGGCCTTGCCGAGCGCGCTGGCGTGGACGGGCAAGCGCTCGCCCGTGCGGATCCGCGTCCCGACCAGCTGGTCCGGCGCCTCGCCGTCGAGGTGCACCACCTCGAAGCCGTCGACCACGCCGAGGTGGGCCGTCTCGCCCGTGTCCTGCACCAGCTTCTCGAGCACCGAGCGGGCCAGCCGGGTGAGCGAGCGCGTGCGGGAGAAGGCCTGGCCGAGGCCGAGGCACGCGGTGCCGAGGCGGTAGCGCTCGTTCTCCGCGCACTGCTCCACGAAGCGCATCTCTTCCAGCGTCGCGAGCAGTCGGAACACGTTGTTCTTGTGGAGCCCGAGACGCCGGGCGAGGGCGGTCACGCCCAGCTCCTCGGCGTACCGGAACTCCTCCAGCAGCCGGAGCGCGTTCGAGACGGTCTGGATCACATAGTCGCTCTTGGACCTGCGCATGGGGGATGCTTCTTTCGGGACGCGCCGAGCGCCTATCCGTGACTCTCGTGCTACGTCCGGTTCTTGACCTTCTCCCAGTCGGCCAGGAAGCGCTCCAGCCCGATGTCCGTGAGCGGATGCGCTGCCAGCTGCTGGATCACCTTCGCAGGCATGGTGACGACGTCCGCGCCCATCAGTGCCGATTGCACGACGTGGATCGGGTGGCGAACGCTCGCCACCAACACCTGCGTGTCGTAGTCGTAGTTGCGGTAGATCGTGCAGATCTGCTCGATCAGCTGCATGCCGTCGGTCGCGATGTCGTCGAGCCGGCCGACGAACGGCGAAGCAAATCTCGCGCCAGCCTTCGCCGCCATCAGCGCCTGCGTGGCGTTGAAGATCAGCGTGCAGTTGGTGGGTACGCCTTGGTTCGAGAGCGTCCGCAGCGCGCGCAGACCGTCGAGCGTCATCGGGATCTTCACCACGATGTTCTCGGCGATCTGCCGCAGCTCGAGGCCCTGGGCCACCATGCCGTCGTGATCGAGGGCAGTGACCTCTGCGCTCACCGGGCCGTCCACGATCTTCGTGATCTCGCGCAGGATCTCGCGCGGGACGCCCTTCTCCTTCGAGAGCAGGCTCGGGTTCGTGGTGACGCCGTCGAGCAGGCCGAGCGACGCGGCCTCCTGGATTTCCTGGACGCTCGCGGTGTCGATGAAGAACTTCATGGCCCGCCTTCGCTGCGCGTATCTACCGCAGGCGCGGAACCGGTGTCAAGCGATCCCTGTCGGCTTTTTTTTCAAATACCGACGGAGACGCGCGGGAACTACACAACCATGTGTCAGTCCCCGACTGGCAAACGCCGTGCCGAGTCCGACTCACTCCCGGGGGGGTCCGAGAGCGATTCGCCCTCGCTCGCGAACAGCTCGAGCACGAGCAACGCGACGCCGATCACGATGCTGGAGTCTGCGACGTTGAAATCGGGCCAGGAGTAGCCGCTCCAGAGGCGCAGGTGCAGAAAGTCCACGACCTCGCCGTAGATCAGTCGGTCCAGAAGATTGCCGACGGCTCCCCCGAGGATCAGGCCCAGCGCGAGCGCCGAGAGGCGATCCCCTGGGGAGAGCCTGCGGAAGAACGAGATGATCAAGCCGAGCGCGATGAGCGTCGTGCCGATGAAGAACGGCGCGCGGATCGCTTCGGGCGCGTTCGCAAAGAGGCTGAACGCCGCACCTGGATTGCGAACGTGGGTGAGGTAGAAGAAGCCGTCGATCACGCTCACGCGGTCTGTGAACGCGAGGGTCTTCACCACCCAGGTCTTCGTGAGCTGATCGAGGGCGAGAGAGATCGCGAAGGCGACCACGAAGAAGCGCGTTTTCGGCGCCATGGGCCGGCGACCCTATCACCGCAGCTCGGCAGCGTCGAGCTTGCCGTCGGCCCAGGCCCCGGGCGCCCGCTCGCGCGCTTCGCGCTGGAACGGCGCCGCGAGCTCGGGCTGGCCGAGCGCGCGCAGCCCCGCCGCGCGGATGCCGGCCAGGTGCGCAGCTGCGGCGTCGTCGGACGCGAGCAGCGTCTCGGCCTTGTCGAGGTTCGCGAGGCCCCGGTCGGGGTCGCCCTCGAACACCTCCTGGCGCGCCAGCGCGAGCCAGGCGTAGGGATTGGTGGGGTCCACCTGCAGTGCGCGCTCGTAGAGCGAGGACGCTTCGGCGGAGCGTCCGGCTTCGTCCGAGTCGAGGCCCGACAGCACGAGCCGCATCGACGCGCGTCGCGCGGGGTCGCCCGCAGCCGCCCGCTGCGACAGCCGGAGCGGCTCCCCCGGGAGCGCCGTCGCCCCGGGGAGCTGGCAGCTCGCCGCCCACGCCGCCACGAAGAGCAGGACGGCCGCCTGCGCGCGGCCGCGTCTCGGAGTCCTCAGAGTCGATCGAGCCATGCGTCGAAGATCCGCTCCAGCAGGTTGGGCGCGCCCGGCTCGTCGCCGCGCCAGGGCTCGCTCCAGCCCGGGCACGTCATGGCGGGCTCGGTGCCGGCGAGGAAGTACTCGAGCCTGCGTGCCGGACAACCCGCCAGCGCCACCGCCCCGCTGGTCGGATCGATCTCGATCTCCTGCACGTCCGCCGGCCGCAGGAACGCTCCGCGCACCTGGCCGCCCGTCGCCTCGCGCAGGAAGCGCCCCCAGACCGGCAGCGCGATCCCGGCCGCGGCGAGGCCGAGGCTGCGCGGCTCGTCGAAGCCCACCCAGACCACCGCGACCAGCTCGGGCGTGTAGCCCACGAACCACGCGTCGCGCTCCTCGTTGCTCGTGCCGGTCTTGCCCGCGATCGGTCCGACCAGCCCGAGCCGGCGCAGCGCGCTCGCCGTGCCACGCTCGACCACGCCCTCGAGCAGCGAGGTGACGAGGTAGGCGGTGCCGCCGTCGAGCACGCGCTCGAACTCGATCGGCTGGCGCTCGAGCGTGCCGGCCGTCGGATCCACCACGTCCTCGAAGGTGCGGATGTGGGGCCGGATGCCGCCGTTCGCGAGCGTGGCGTACGCACGCGCGAGCTCGAGCGGCGTCAGGTCCGCGGCGCCGATGCCGAGGCTCGGCACGTTCGAGAGCGGGCTCTCGATGCCGAGCCGGCGCGCCATCTCGGCGACCCGCGGGATTCCGACCTGCTGGGCGAGCCGCGCCGTGGCGACGTTGTAGGAGCGCTCGAGCGCCTCGCGGATCGGCACGCGCCCGTGGTACTCGCGGTCGAAGTTCTTCGGCCGCCAGGGGCCGGCCGGCGTGGCGACCTCGAGTGGTGTGTCGTCCACCCACGCCGCGAGCGTCACCGGCGGCCCGCCGCTGCCGGGCTCGAGCGCGGCCGCGTAGACGAAGGGCTTGAACACGCTCCCCGCCGGCCGGCGCGCCTGCGTGCAGCGGTCGAACTGGCTCCTGGCGTAGTCCCGGCCGCCGACCAGCGCGAGCACCTCGCCCGTCTGCGGGCGCAGCGCGATCAGGCAGCCCTCGAGCCGCGACTCGCCCTTCGGCGCGAGCTTCGGGTACGCCTTCTCGAAGCGCGCGAGCTCCTCCGAGAGCGCGCGCGCCGCGGCGCGCTGGAGCCGCAGGTCGAGCGTCGAGTAGATCTGCAGCCCCTCGGTGGTGAGCGTCGCGCTGCCGTAGAAGTCCGGCAGCTGGCGCTGGAGCGCGTCGAGGAAGTAGCGGGCCTCGCGCGGCTCGGGCGACAGCTGCGCGACCCGCAGGGGCTCCGCCTGGGCCGCCGCAAAGGTCGCATCGTCGATGCGCCCCTGCTCGCGCATCAGCTCGAGCACGAGGTCGCGCCGCTCGAGCGTGCGCGCGGGATTGTCCGCATGCGGCGAGAGCCCGTTCGGGCTCTTGATGATCGCCGCGATCAGCGCCGACTCCGGCAACGTGAGGTCGCGCACGCCCTTGCCGAAGTAGAAGCGGGCCGCTTCGCCGACGCCGTGGATCGCGGTCGAGCCGCGCTGGCCGAGGTAGATCTCGTTGAGATACGCCTCGAGGATGGCGTCCTTCTCGTAGCGGGCCTCCACGATCAGGGCCATCGCGGCTTCCTGCACCTTGCGCCGGTAGCTGCGCTCGGGCGTGAGGAAGAAGTTCTTCACCAGCTGCTGGGTGAGCGTGCTGCCGCCCTGGCGGATGCCGCCGGCGCGCAGGTTCGCGAGCAGCGCGCCGCCGATGCGGCGCACGTCGACGCCGCGGTGGCTGAGGAAGCGCTGGTCCTCCACCGCGAGGATCGCGTCGATCAGGTGCGGCGGGACGTCGCCCACGCGCACGAGCTCGCGCTGCTCGTGGTCGGGCCCGTAGTAGGCGCCCACCAGCTCCGGCTCCAGGAAGGCCGCGCCGAGCTCGCGGTCCGTGTCGGCGTCGCGCAGCTCCTCGATCACGCTCCCGGAGAGCCGCAGGTGCAGCACCCGGGCGGGCTCGGCGCGGGTGGGATGCTCGAAGGCGCGCCGGTGGATCCACACGTCCGCGCCGCTCCAGGCGTAGCGGCCGAGCGCGAGGTTCGCGGCCGAGGCGCTGTCGCGGTAGCCGAGGCGCTGCAGCGTGGTCTGCAGCCCGATCTGCTTCCAGTCGAGGCCGGGGTAGAGGATCGTCGGCGCCGAGAGGACGCGGGAGGGCACGCGGAACAGGCGGCCGCTGAAGCGCGCGCGCACCACCTGGTCGAGCTGCACGACGCTCCGCGCCACCACGAAGCCGCCTGCGAAGCCCATCGCCAGCAACGCGACGGCGAGCAGGCGCCAGCCGCCGCGCGACCTCGCCCGAGTTCGGTCGCCGTGCGACCTCGTGCGTGCCCGTGCCAAGCATCCCCCCGGAACCCGCGAGCTCCGCGAGTAGCCTGACACACAGAGACGCGGGACGGGAGCCGACGGTTCTGCGGCGGGCGTTGCGAAGCCCCGCGGATTCCCGGAGATTTCGGGCCATGGCCCCCGAGGAACGCGGCAAGCTCTGGGGCGGCCGCTTCCGCGAGCCGACCCATCCCTCCGTCGAGCGGTTCAGCGCCTCGATCGGCTTCGACCGCGCCCTCGCCCGCTACGACATCCGCGCCTCGATCGCGCACGCGCAGATGCTCGGCAAGACGGGCTTGATCCCCGCGCCAGACGCGGCGGCGCTCGTGCGCGGGCTCGAGGAGATCGGACGCGAGATCGAGGCGGGGCGTTTCGCCTTCGACGAAAAGCTCGAAGACATCCACATGAACGTCGAGGCGCGGCTGCGCGAGCGCATCGGTCCCGTCGCCGGGCGCCTGCACACCGGGCGGAGCCGCAACGACCAGGTTGCCACCGACCTGCTGCTCTACCTGCGCGACGCCGCGCGAGCCGCGCGCGCGGGCATCGCCGACCTGCGCGAGGTGCTGATCGCGCGGGCGGGCGAGCACGTCGAGACCGTGCTGCCCGGCTACACGCACCTCCAGCGTGCGCAGCCCGTGCGCCTCGCCCACCACTGGCTCGCCTTCGAGCAGATGCTGGTGCGCGACGCCGGGCGCTTCGCGGACCTGCGCCACCGGCTCGGCCTCTCGCCGCTCGGCGCCGGCGCGCTCGCGGGCTCGACGCTGCCGCTCGATCGCGTCGCCACCGCCGACGCGCTCGGCTTCGAGGGGCCGAATCCCAACAGCATGGACGCGGTCGCCTCGCGCGACGCCGCGCTCGAGTTCCTCGCGGCCGGCGCGATCTGCATGGTGCACCTGTCGCGCCTCGCCGAGGAGCTCGTGCTGTGGTCGAGCGCGGAGTTCGGCTTCGTGGAGCTGGCCGACGCCTACTCGACCGGCTCGAGCCTGATGCCGCAGAAGAAGAACCCCGACGTGCCCGAGCTGGTGCGCGGCAAGAGCGGGCGCGCGATCGGGAACCTGGTCACGTTGCTGGCGGTCTTGAAGGGCCTTCCCCTCACGTACAACCGCGACCTCCAGGAGGACAAGGAGCCGGTCTTCGACACCGCGCGCACGCTCGGCGACT
>Ga0307411_10000726_pt1 | contig 12134 bp, 9 predicted proteins | sample DK1Ometagenome_2_FD_203712 | JGI IMG/M metagenome (GOLD analysis project Ga0307411, IMG submission 203712) | Maize rhizosphere microbial communities from greenhouse at UC Davis, California, United States - DK15-O-1 | ecosystem: Host-associated > Plants > Roots > Rhizosphere > Soil | place: USA...
CGAGCGACATCCGCCGCATCGACCCCGACAGCGGCGCCGTGCTGGCGCAATTGCAGATGCCGGACGGCACTGGTGTCAGCGGCCTGGAGTCCGACGGCCGCGACCTCTTCTACGCCGGTGGCGGCGGCACCGGCAAGGTGAGAGCCGTGCGCCGCCCCAAGCGCGCCGCCGCCTGATTCCCCAAGCCTGACGAGCCCACCCGCAGCCGGGTGAAGCCGCCGCATGGCTGTTTGCAACGCTCAACCCAAGGAGACCCCTGATGAGCACCACGACCCCCACGCCCCATCCCGTCGTGTCGCGCGACCGCTGGATCGCCCACCGCAAGCACCTGCTCGCCCAGGAGAAGGACCTCACCCATCGGCAGGACCGCCTCGCCGCCGCGCGCCGCGCGCTGCCGTGGGTGAAGCTGGAGACCGACTACGTGTTCGACACCGTCGACGGCCCGCGGTCCTTAAGCGAACTGTTCCTGGGCCGGCGCCAGCTGCTGGTGCAGCACTTCATGTTCGGCCCCGGCTGGGAGCAGGGCTGCAAGAGCTGCTCGTTCATGGCCGACCACCTCGACGGCATGGCCGCGCACCTGGTGCACCGCGACATCGCGCTGCTGGCCGTCTCGCGCGCGCCGCTGGCCGACCTGCTCGCCTTCAAGGCCCGCATGGGCTGGCAGTTCCCGTGGGCCTCGTCGCACGGCAACGACTTCAACCGCGACTTCAACGTCAGCTTTGCGCCGGAGGACCGCGTCGATGGCGAGGTGTTCTACAACTTCCACATGACGCCCTTTCCGCAGACCGAGGCGCCGGGCATCAGCGTGTTCTACAAGGACGACGCGGGCGACGTCTTCCACACGTACTCGACGTTTGGCCGTGGCGTGGAAGTGATGATGGGCACGTACAACCTGGTTGACCTGACGCCCAAGGGCCGCGACGAGGCGGGCCTGGCCTACACGATGGAGTGGGTGCGGCACCACGACCGCTACGAGGACGCGCCGGCCGGCGCGGCCTGCTGCGGTGGCGCCAAGGCCTGACGGCGATGACCGACCTGTGGCCCTGGCTGGCCGTGGCCGGCGCTGGCGCGCTGCATGGGCTCAACCCGTGCACGGGCTGGGGGCTGGCCGCCCTGTGCGGGCCGCGCGCCGGCGATGCGCGGCAGGCGTTGCGCGCGCTCGGGCCCATTGCCCTCGGGCATGCGGCCTCGGTCGCCGCGGTGGCGGGAAGCGTCGCCGTGCTGGGCGGGTCCATGGACGCGCTGGCGCCGTTGGCCGGCATGGCGGCACTGGGCGCCTTCGTGCTGCTGCGGCGCCAGCGCCGTGGCGGCATCGCGGCCGGCGCCTTTGCGGCGGCCACGTTGCACGGCAGCGGGCTGATGCTGGTGCCCGCACTGGTGCCGTTATGCCTGAGCGCCTCGCCGGCACGCGAGATCACGGCGTCGGGGTCACTGGCGTTGGCGCTGGCAGCCGTCGCCGTTCACATGGCGGCAATGCTGGCCGTCACCGCGGCCCTGGCGCTGGGCGCGAGCCGCTTCGTCGCCGCGCTGCGCCCACAATGGGCGCACCGCCTGCATCGCCTGCGCCCATGACACCGCCGTCCCATCGCCTCACTGCCGACATCGTCCACAGCGAGGCGCAGTTGCGCGCCCTCATCGGCGAGCCCGCCGCGCTGACCCGCGCCAAGATCACCGACCGGCTGAATACGGCGACGCGCGTGTTCATCGAGCGTTCGCCGTTTGTCTGCCTCGCCACCAGCGATGCAACCGGCCGCTGCGACGTCAGCCCCCGCGGCGATCCACCCGGTTTCATCCGCATCCTGGACGAGCGCACGCTGCTGATCCCCGAGCGGCCGGGCAACCGCCTGGCCGACTCGCTGCGCAATGTGCTGGCGAACCCGCAGGTGGGCCTGATCTTCATCGTGCCTGGCGCGACGGACACGTTCCGCGTCAACGGCCGCGCCACGCTGACCACCGACGCCGCGCTGCTCGCGCCCTGCGCGCTGGAAGGCCGCACGCCGGTGCTGGGCCTGCTGGTGGACATCGAGGAGGCCTACACGCAGTGCTCCAAGGCCTTCCTGCGGTCCGCCCTGTGGGACCCGGCGCACTTCGTGGACCCATCGGCCCTGCCGACCGGCGGCCAGGTGCACCGCGCGATCCAGGGCGAGGCGTTCGACGCCACGAAGTACGACACCGAACGCGCCGAGCGCTACCGCCGGCGGGAAGGTTTCTATTGAACCGAAGCCACCGGCTTCAAGCCACGCCCGCCAGCAAAGCGGCATTGCCGCCCGCCGCCGCCGTGTTGACCGTCAGCGTCTGCTCCGCCGTGAAGCGGTAGAGCTGGCGCACATGGCCGGCCGCTGTGACCAGCGGCAGGATGGCGCCGGGGCGCGCGGCCAGGGCCTGGGCCAGCGTGTGGGCGGCGGCTGGGTCTGACGACGCCAGCGCCACGCCGGCCAGTTGCGGTGCGGCAAGCAGGCCGGGCAGGGCCGAGTCGGGCAGCAGCGTCAGCGCATTGGCCGGCAAGCCGGCGCGCAACAGGGCCTGGCGGGCGCGTTCGTCGCCGCCCAGCCAGATGGCGCTGTTGCCGGCCAGCAGCGCGCTGACGGCCGCCGCCAGGCCGGCCTCGTCGCGGCCCAGCACCGCGAAGACGCCGCGGGCATGGTGGCGCAGCGTGTTGCTCTCGCCGGTGGGGCCGGGCAGCACGACGTCGTCGAACAGCGCGTGCGCGGCCGGGAAGAGGCTGCGCAGTGCGAGTGCCGCGGGCGCGTCCAGCGTGTCGGCGGCGCGGCGCAGCGTGACGATGCGGTCGGCCAACGGCGTGGCGCGCCAGGCCGGGTCGGCCGCCACGGCCAGCGCGTCGGCGGGGCCGTCCAGCACGAGCGGCGGCGCGGGCGCGTCCAGCACCGGCTCGGCGCAGAAGCGGCGCAGGTAGTCCGGGCCGCCGGCCTTGGGGCCGGTGCCGGACAGGCCTTCGCCGCCGAAGGGCTGCACGCCGACCACCGCGCCGATGATGTTGCGGTTCACGTAGACGTTGCCGATGCGCGCCTCGTCGGCCAGGCGCTGGGCGCGGCTGTCGATGCGCGTCTGGATGCCCAGCGTGAGGCCGTAGCCGAGCGCGTTGATGTCCTGGATGACCTCGTCGACGGAGCCGTCGAAGCGCACGACGTGCAGCACCGGGCCGAAGATCTCCTCGCGCAGGTGCTGGACGGTGGGCAGCTCAAAGGCGACGGGGCGGATCTGGCGCGGCATCGTCTCGGCAACGGGCGCCTCGGCAATGAGCTTGGCCTCGCGCTTGAGTCGCTCGACGTTGCGGCTGATGCTGGCGTGGGCCTCGTCGTCGATGACGGGGCCGACGTCGGTCGCAAGGTTGGCGGGCTGGCCGACATGCAATTGCTGCAGGGCGCCCTTCAGCATCTCGATGACGCCCTCGGCGATGCTGGACTGCACGCACAGCAGCCGCAGCGCCGAGCAGCGCTGGCCGGCGGAGCGGAAGGCGCTCTGCACGACGGCATCGATGACCTGCTCAGGCAGCGCGGTCGAATCGACCACCATCGCGTTCAGGCCGCCGGTCTCGGCAATGAGTGGCACAGGGGAGTTAGGTTTCGCCGCCAGCGCCTTGTTGATGATCTGCGCCACCGCCGTGGAGCCAGTGAAGCACACGCCGGCCGTGTGCGCGTGGGCCACGAGGCCGGCGCCGACTGTCTCGCCAGGGCCGTGCAGCAATGCGAGCGCATCGGCCGGCACGCCGGCCTGGTGCAGCAGCTCGATGAACTTCAGCGCGACGAAGGGCGTCTGCTCGGCGGGCTTGGCGGCAACGGCGTTGCCGGCCACCAGCGCGGCGACGACCTGGCCGGCAAAGATCGCCAACGGGAAGTTCCACGGGCTGATGCAGACGAAGACGCCTCGGCCCCGCATGCCGTCCGAATCGGCCTCCGCCTGGTCCGCGTAGTAACGCAGGAAGTCCACGGCTTCGCGGACTTCGGCGACGCAGTCCGCCTGTGTCTTGAAGGCCTCCTTGACCAGCAGTGCGCAGAACTCCGGCAGGCGGGCGTCGAGGTCGTCAGCCGCGCGGCGCAGGATGCCGGCGCGCACAGCCACGGGGCGGGCGCTCCAGCCGGCGAAGCCGGCGTGCAGGCGCGCCATGGCGGCGTCGACGTCCGAGGCCGTGGCTTCCGGCACGGCGCGCACGGCGGTGTTCGCCAACGCGGCCAGCAGCGGCGTGCGCTGCGAGGGGGCGGTCAGGTCGGCACCTGCGGAATTGAGGCGGCCGCGGCCGTCCTGCAGGTAGAGCGCCGGCGGCAGCGGCAGCGCGCCGGTGCCGCGCACGTCCAGCAGCGGCGAGCCGAGCAGCTCCGGCACCTGCACGCTCGGGTCGGCGAGCTGGTGCACGAAGGACGAGTTGGCGCCGTTCTCCAGCAGGCGGCGCACAAGGTAGGCGAGCAGGTCGCGGTGCTCGCCGACCGGCGCGTAGACGCGGCAGGGAATGGAGCCGTCCTTCAACACCTCGCGGTACACGCCCTCGCCCATGCCATGCAGCCGCTGCATCTCGAACGCCGCACCGGTGGCGCGGGCCATCTGCACGATGGCGGCGATGGTGCCGGCGTTGTGCGTGGCGAACTGCGGGTAGATGACATCGGCATGCTGGATCAGCGCGCGGGCACAGGCCAGGTAGCTGACGTCGGTGTGCTGCTTGTGCGTGAACACCGGGTAGTGGCTCAGGCCCAGCTCCTGGGCGCGCTTGATCTCGCCGTCCCAGTAGGCGCCCTTGACCAGCCGCACCATGAAGCGCAGGCCGTGCTTGCGCGCGATCGCGGCCACCTCGTCGACGACCGCCAGCGCGCGCGTCTGGTAGGCCTGCACCGCCAGGCCGAAGCCGCGCCATTGCGGGTAGACCATGGCGATGCGCGCGGCCAGTGCGTCCAGCACGTCCAACGACAGCTCCAGGCGGTCCACCTCCTCGGCATCGATGGTCAGGTTGATGTTGGCGTCAGCGGCCAGCTCGATGAGCTCCCACACGCGCGGCAGCAGCTCGGCGAACACTCGCTCGCGCTGCAGCACCTCGTAGCGGCTGAACAGCGCGCTGAGCTTGATGGAGATGCCGTCCGCCGCCTCCGGTGAATCCGCCCGGCGTGCCGAGGCGATGGCCTTGATGGCGCCGACATAGGCGGCCTGGTAGCGCCGCGCGTCGCTTTCCGTGCGGGCGCCCTCGCCCAGCATGTCGTAGCTGAACCTGAGGTTCTTCTGCTGCCTGCGCGCGTCGTCCGCCTCGCTCATCGCCTCGCCGATGTTGCGGCCCAGCACGAACTGCCGGCCCAGCAGCTGGATGGCGCGCACGGTGGCCGCCACCACGGTCTGCGCGCCCAGGCGCTTGAACAGCCCGCCGTCGTCCTCGGCACCCGGCAGAAAGCGCTTGGACATGGAGATGGCCGAGGCCGACAGCGCGGCCAGCATCTTGTGCGGGCTGCCAACGCTTGCGCCATCGAAGTCCGCGCGGCCGAGCTGGTCGGCCGTCAGCGCGATGGCCGTCGGCGCGTCCGGCACGCGCAGCAGCGCCTCGGCCAGCCGCATCAGCGCCAGCCCCTCGGCACTGGTGATGGGGTATTCGCGCAGCAGCGACTCCATGGCCCAGAACGGCGCCGGGTTCCGGCGCACCTGCTCCACCCAGGGCGCTGCCATCGCGACCACGCCTTGCCAGTCCAGCGCGTTGCCGACGCGCTCGGCCAGCGCCTGGACGACACCCGTCTCAGCCCGATAAGGGTCCGGTAGGCGAGGATGCTCGGGCGGGGCGACAAAGGTTGGCATGGCGGGCTCCTGGTGAGATCCAGCAATGTATTGAAGCGGCCCTTGGATTAAATTCCAACAATTGCAGGAACGGCCGACGAAAATCCAGATGAACGACGAAACCAGGTTGGACAAGACGGACGCCCGCATCTTGCGCGTGCTGCAGGCCGACGGGCGGATTTCCAACCTCAAGCTGGCCGAGGCCGTGCACCTGTCGCCCACCGCCGTGCTGGAGCGCGTGAAGCGGCTGACGCGCGACGGCTACATCCTCGGCTACGAGGCGCGGCTGAACCCGGCCAAGCTCGGCGCGGCGATGCTGGTCTTCATCGAGGTGCACCTGGATCGCACGGTGCAGGACGTCATGGACACCTTCAAGGCCGCCGTCCAGGCCCGCCCCGAGATCCTGGAATGCCACCTGGTGGCCGGCGGCTTCGACTACCTGCTGAAGACACGCGTGCGCGACATGGGCGCGTACCGGGAGTTCATCGGCAGCGTGATCTGGAGCCTGCCGGGCGTGCGGGAGACGCGCACGTACGCCGTCATGGAGGAGGTCAAGGCGACGAACGCGCTGGCGTTTTGAGGCTGGGCCGTGTGTTCTGATTCGCCCATGACAGCACGCCGGCCCCCGCGTTGGCGCGGCATGGCCGCGCTGCTGCTGGCCGTGCTGGCCGGCCTGGCCGGTGCGCAGACGGCGCCCGGCGCGCTGGAGCCGCAGTTCGCCAACGTGCCGGTGCCGCGCGACGTGGTGGGCAGCCTGGCGCAGGACCGGCAGGGGCTGATCTGGGTCGGCACCAGCGATGGCCTGGCCCGCTTCGACGGCTACCGGCTGCGCCCCATCGAGCGCGAGGGCGCCTCGCCCGTGCAGCGCAACCTCGGCTGGGTGCGCTCGCTGGCGGCGGCGGCCGACGGTGGCATGTGGATCGGCACCGAGGTCAACGGCCTGGCGCGCTATGACCCGGCCTTCGACCGCGTGCGCATGCTGGGCAGCGGCAGCGAGCGCGCCACGCCCATCCGCGCGCTGGCGGAGGACGGCGCCGGCCGCGTCTGGGTGGGCACGCTGGGCCAGGGCCTGCTGCGCTTCGAGCCCCGCACCGGGCGCTTCGAGACCGAACCGCTGCTCGTCGACGGCCAGCCGGAACGCCGCGTGCTGGCGCTGGCCGTGGGCCGCGACGGCGCGCTGTGGGCCGGCCACTGGCGCGGCCTGGCGCGGCGCGGCGCGCAGGGCGACTGGACGGCGCTGGCGCTGCCGGGCACCGGCAACGACGGCAGCGTCGCCATCAGCGCGCTGCTGGAGGACGCCGCCGGCCGGCTCTGGTTCGGCAGTGTGGATGGCCGCGTCGGCCGCATCGAGGCGGACGGCCACCCGCACTGGCTGGCCGCCCGCTTCAAGGGCGGCCTGCAGGCGCTCGCGCAGGGCCAGGACGGCACGGTCTGGGCCGGCCTGACGGACGGCATCGCCTGGCTGGACGGCGCCACCGGCGCGCTGGTGCGCCAGCTGCGCCACAACCCGCACCTGCCCGGCGGCCTGGCCGGCAACGACGTCAACGTGCTGCTGCGCGACCAGACCGGCGCCATGTGGGTGGGCGGTTATGGCGTGGGCCTGCAGCGCCACCGCCAGCACCCGGCGCTGGCCGTGCGCGGCCCGGACGCCGACCCCGCCAGCCCGCTGGCCAGCAGCGACCTGCGCGGCCTGCTGCCCCGCCGCGACGGCCTGCTGATGGTGGCCACGCATGGCGGCCCGGTGGCGCTGCTGGACCGCGAGCTGCGCACGGTCGGCCGCTGGCCGCGCGAGGCCGACACGCCGGTGGACAACCTCGCCGAGGGGCCGGACGGCAGCGTCTGGCTGGTGGCCAACGGCCGGCTGGAGCGCCGCGAGCCGCGCAGCGCGCGCCTGCTGGGCAGCTGGGCGCTGGAGGGCGGGCGCGCCCACCGCGTGCTGGCGCTGCCGAACCCACAAGGCGGCGAGGTCTGGGTGGGCATGCAGGACGGCCTCTACCGCCTGGCCTCGCCGCAGGCCGCTCGCGTCGAACGCGTGCGCCGCGCCGACGGCGAACCGCTGCGCGGCGGCGTGCACGCGCTGCGCGTGGAGCCGGGCAACGGCCGGCTCTGGGTGGGCGCGCTGGCCGGGCTGTTCCGCTGGGACGGCGAGCGCCTGGCCGAGGTGCAAGGCGCTCCGGGCGAGGCGCTGGGATTCCCGGCCGTGCTGGGCCTGCTGCTGACGCGCGACGGCAGCCTGTACGTCGACACCGCCGTCAGCGGCCTGCACCGGCTCACCGGCTACGACGCCGAGGGCCGTGCGCGCTTCGAGCGCATCAGCGAGCGCATGGGCGCGCCGGGCCGGCCGTTCGGCGTCAACCTGCACGAGGACACGAAGGGCCGGGTCTGGAGCCAGCAGTCCGTCTACGACCCGGCCGCCAAGCGCCTGGACGAACTCAGCGGCGCCGAGGGCCCGCCGATGGGCACGCCGCGCTTCTTCGCCGACGCCGCGCTGCCGGACGGCCGCCTGCTTTTCAGCGGCAGCCGCGGCCTGCTGGTCGTCGAGCCGCTGGCCTTCATGCCGTCGCGCTATGCGCCGCCCGTGGTCGTCAGCAGCCTGCGCCGCAACGGCCAGCTTTTCGAGCCCGAGCACGACCTCAAGCAGGGCCTGAAACTGCCGGCGGGCACGCGCAGCTTCGCGGTGGAGTTCGCCGCGCTGGACTACATCGACCCGGCCAAGCTGCGCTACATGATGCGTCTGGACGGCTCGGACACCGAGTGGACCTTCACCGACGCCAGCGCCCGCTTTGCCAGCTATGGCGGCCTGCAGCCGGGCCGCTACCGGCTGGAGGTCTACGCCACCAACCACCACGGGCTGTGGGGCGACCGGCCGCTGCTGCTGGACGTCGAGCTGCTGCCGGCCTGGTGGCAAACGCGCTGGGCCCAGGCCGCCGCGCTGCTGGCCCTGCTGGGCGCCGCCTGGGCGCTGCTGCGCTGGGGCGTGGCGCGGCGCACCGCCCAGCTGCGCCGCCGCGAGACGGCGCTGCAGGCGCTGGTGGAGCAGCGCACGGCGGAGCTGCGCGAGGCCAGCACCACCGACCCGCTGACCGGCCTGCGCAACCGCCGCTACCTGGCCTCGCGGGTCACTTCGGACCTGCAGCTGTGCCTGCGCCACTACACCGAGCCGAGCCAGCGCAACGCCGACCATGGCCGCAACGACGAGGCCGACCTGCTGGTCATGCTGATGGACATCGACCACTTCAAGCGCATCAACGACCGCCACGGCCATGCCGCGGGCGACCAGGTGCTGGTCGAGTTCGCGCGCCGGCTGCGCACGGTCTTCCGCGAGAGCGACGTGCTGGTGCGCTGGGGCGGCGAGGAGTTCCTGGCCCTGGCCCGCGGCGGCGCGCGCAGCGGTGCCACCGAACTGGCCGCGCGCTTCAACGCCGCCGTGCGCGAGCAGCCGTTCACGCTGCCCAACGGGCACACGCTGCCCGTGACCGTGTCCATCGGCTTTGCCGTCTTCCCGCTCGACCTCGAGGCACCGCGGGCCTGGGGCTGGGACGCCACGCTGAGCCTGGCCGACGCCGCCCTCTATGCCGCCAAGGCCCAGGGCCGCGATGGCTACGTGGGCACGCTGCACGCCAACGGCCTGCGGCCCGACGAACTGGACGCCGACACCGAAAGCTGGATGAAGGACCCGCGCCTGCAGGTGCGGTGCAGCGAGGCTACGGCGGCGAACGCCTGATATGGCTGCTCTTGTCAAACATCTCATTTACGAACGCAAGCGGCCTGGGGCGATGCGGGTCAAAGTCTGCTGCGACGATGGATCAGTCTGATATCCGCGGGTTGGGTACCGCTCTACATCTATCCGTCGTGGAAGCCCGCAATGCTGATGGTGTCCTTGTGGACATCAAGACCAACGAAGAACTTGATACGCTCGTCCATGGCTCGTCTCCTCGGTTTGCGTCTGGCCCGGCCCAGGCGCATGTGGCTCGGCACACCTCGGTGCGCAACCTACGTTACTGGAGACGAGCCTCTTACGCTGGGCGAGCAGCCATGATGTCTAGGGCCTGAGGGCGTCGGCCACGGCCTCGCGCAACGCCGGCAGCACCTCGGCCTCGAACCACGGCCGCTGTTTCAGCCAGCGCTGGTTGCGCGGGCTGGGGTGCGGCAGCGGCAGCAGGCCGCGGGCCAGGCCCTCGCGCCAGTTGGACACCTGCGCATCGACCGGCGCCTTGCTCTGCAGGTGCCACGCGAGCGCGTGCTGGCCGATGGCCAGCGTCAGCTTCACGCTCGGCAGCGCATCGAGCACGCGGCGGCGCCACAGCGTCGCGCATTCGGGGCGGGGCGGCAGGTCGCCACCGCGGCCGGTGCCGGGGAAGCACAGCCCCATCGGGAGGATGGCGAAGCACGCCGGGTCGTAGAACTGCTCGCGCGTGACGCCCAGCCAGGCGCGCAGGCGCTCGCCGCTGACGTCGTCGAAGGGCCGGCCCTTGGCATGTGTGATGCGGCCCGGCGCCTGGCCGGCGACGAGGATGGGCGCGCGCCGGTCGAGCTGGAAGATGGGCCGCGCGCCCAGCGGCAGCGCCGGTTCGCAGTGCGTGCAGGCGCGCAGCTCGGGCAGCAGCCGCGCCAGCGACGTCGCCCGTGCCAAGGTTCAGCCCAGGTGCTGGCCGAAGAAGCGCATGGCCCGGTCCCAGGCCTGCTGCGCCCAGGCGGCGTCGTACTGCGTCTTGGCGATGCGGCCCGGCCCCTGCGCCGTCTCGTTGGCGAAGGCGTGGCGGGCCAGGTAGCGGTGGCCTTCGTAGCGCACGCCGGCCGCTTGCAGCTGGGCCTCCAGCGCGTCCACCTGGTCGATGGCGAAGAACTCGTCCTGCTCGGCCCAGTGCGCCTGCACCGGCAGCTTGAGCCGTGCCGCATCGATGGCCTTGACCGGCGGCATGCCGTACCAGACGACGGCGGCGTCCGCCTCGGGCGACTGCTGCGCCGCCAGCCAGGTCAGTGCGCCGCCCATGCAGTAGCCGGTGATGCCGACCTTGCCGCCGGCCTTCAGGCCCTTCAGGTGCTGCAGCGCGCCGCGGATGTCCTGCGAGGCGGCGTCGGCGAAGTCGAGGTCGGACTTGAGGTGATTGGCCTCTTCCTCCTCGACCGTGCTCTTGCCGCGGTAGAGGTCGGGCACCAGGGCCGTGAAGCCGGCCGACGCGAAGCGCCCGGCGACGCCGCGGATCTGGTCGTTCAGGCCCCACCACTCCTGGATGACGACGACCGCGCCGAGCGGCTGGTCGGCTTGGGCGAGATAGCCTGACACGTGAGCGCCATCGGGGCGCTGGAACTGGATCATCTGAGCGGCCATGCGCGTCTCCTGAAAAACGACTTGGAGGCAAAAGCCTAACCTGGGCGACACGGGGTTTTCCCCGGGAGGGTCAGAATGTCACCCTTGCTGACCCTCATCATGAAAATCGACCGCATCGTTTCCACCCGCCTGCCGACGCCGTATGGCGAGTTCGCCATCCACGGCTTCCGCGAGGGCGACAGCGGGCAGGAGCATGTCGTGCTGAGCATGGGCGACCTGAGCGGCGACGACCCGCCGCTGGTGCGCGTGCATTCGGAATGCATGACGGGCGAGGTGTTCGGCTCGCTGCGCTGCGACTGCCGGCCGCAGCTGGAAGGGGCGATGAAACGCATCGCCGCCCACGGCCGTGGCGCCATCGTCTACATGCGCGGCCACGAGGGCCGGGGCATCGGCCTGGTGCAGAAGCTGCGCGCCTACGCCGAGCAGGACGCCGGTGCCGACACCATCCAGGCCAACACCCAGCTGGGCCTGCCCATCGACGCGCGCCGCTACGACGCCGCCGCCTGCATGCTGCGCGCCCTGGGCGTGCAGCGCGTCCGGCTGCTGACGAACAACCCGCTGAAGATGGCGGCCCTGGCCGAGTTCGGCATCGAGGTCGTCCAGCGCGAGGCGTCGCTGACGGCGCCGGGCCCCGAGAACGAGCGCTACCTGCGGACCAAGGCCGATCAGATGGGGCATCACGACCTGGGTCATCTGTTCGAGTAGGGGCTGGCGCCGGCATCCGCACGCCGGCTGAGGGCATCCGCAAGGCTGCGGACAGCGACGCTTCACGGGCCAGAGACATGGCCCACCTAGGCTGGCAGGCGTTCCCTCCCGCCCATGGCCGACCGTCGCTTCTTCCCCCGCCCCGCCGTCGAGGCCAGCTTCAATCGCTGGGACTGGGCGTTGCTGCCGCTCGTGCTGGCGGTGCTGTGCCTGCTCGGGCTGGCCGCGGCGCAGATGGCGCGGCCCTTCCATGTCGGCGAGCCGCTGCCGCTGAGCCTGGATGTCGCCTGGCTGCCCTACTACCTGCTGCGCACGACGCTGCGCATGTTCATCG